>Ga0209550_10000246_pt1 | contig 49047 bp, 70 predicted proteins | sample LauGreSuBDMM15SN_2_FD_187567 | JGI IMG/M metagenome (GOLD analysis project Ga0209550, IMG submission 187567) | Freshwater lake microbial communities from Lake Michigan, USA - Su13.BD.MM15.SN (SPAdes) (version 5) | ecosystem: Environmental > Aquatic > Freshwater > Lake | place: Lake Michigan...
ACCACCGTCAACTACGAGGTCAATATTGAATAGTTCAACATTAGATACTACATCAAGTAGTCTATCAATTTTTGATGGAATTGCTCCTAATTCTGATGTCTTTGGATTACTATCTTGGAAAGAACCTACAGCAAATAAGCTATCAGCATTACCAAGTGCAGAAGAGTACGCGAACATTGTAGCACTCATCCCAGATACTTGTGATGCACTTGTACATCCAAATCTGCTTGATAATACTGTAAAATATGAACTATTTGCAAACTTACTAGAAGTCATTCTTACTTTATTAGTTGGTAGACCATCTAAACCTAACCATGTTGAACCATTTTTGTGTGATAGATTTTCATTAACAAGAACAGTTATGTTAGGTGATTGATCTTCTGATGTTTCTAAGAAGAAGCTTAGTGGTGCACCACCATTTTGTGAATTTACTTGTCTATAATAGTCTAGAGATGCAACATACTGTTCTGATAGAACGTAATCTAATGTGATTGTGTCTGGAGCAAATACAGATTGTCTAAGTTTAAATAGACCTAAGCTTAAAGTATCATCGTAATCTGAAGTTGAGACGTCAAACTTACTTAAGTTTTCCATTACTTCTGATATGCTATCATTATTTTGACCAAATGATATTGTATTAGCATCAGATTGAGCAGATAATACAAATCCAAGTCTGGTATTAGGTATTAATGTATAGTTTGTTGTTTGATTTGCAGACTGTGATACAGAACTTACGTTTAGAATACCGTCAAAGTTAGTAGCAGGTGAAAGATTAGAATTATCAACAACACCTACATAGTAACCTTGATAGAGGTTATCAATTGTAGTTTGTGATTTGTTTAGTATAATTATTGCAGCTTTACCTAAATCAGCACTAATTGCAAATGTGCTAGTAAACTCATTCTTCCAACTAAATGTTTTTTGCTGTAGTATATCATTATATTGATCACGGCTTAACTCAAAGTGTGTTGGTTTACCTATTACATATAGTACACCTGATGATTGTTGGCTATATGTTGATAATGGTGTATTAAAATTTTCACTTCTAATACTTACAGCAGATGCTGGGTAAACTAGTGCACCATATGCTGCACCGAACCCGTTACCTGAAGAAGCACCGTATGGTAATCTATAAGTAAAGATCTTACCTGCTGTATTAAATAGTGGTGCTGCTGTGTGATAGAAGTATCTCTCTGCAGGAGTTTGTGGGATACCATATATTTGCTGAAATTCACTTAAGGTGGTGACTTGAATTATTTCATCTGAAGGACCTTTTTGAGCAAAGCCAGTAACGAGTACGTTTGTACCCACTGGAGTTGTAGCTCTAAGTGATAGATCGATTTCATTAATTTGGACACCTGGGGACTCAATAGTTCTCATATATTATTATTTATTGAAATCAAGCATGAAGATTATAAAGGTTCAGAAATGAATTGAGAAAATGCAAAAGTCACATTAGATCCTATCTCATCAGAACCTCTATAAGAATAATTAAAACCACCTAATCCAGTAGGAAATGCTTTAGTAAACGTAAATTTTATAATATTCTTATCAAATTCATCTTTTGCGTAAATTATGATGTCTGATTGATAGTTAGCAGGTATATTTTTACCCGTTAAATCATCAGCATTATAATAAGACTTAGAGTCATCGTTAAGTAAATCTAACCATTTATATATTACCCAGTAGTTTGTAAATAGACTATCTACAGTAAAATTTATTGTTATATCATCATAAGGTGGTCTACTATGTGATGATAACTTATAATTTTGACCTGCATAACCAGCAACTACTGGTGGTACTGTAACTGTAGGTATAACAGTACCGTAAATAGAAAACTGTAATGCATTTAAATTTAAAATACTCTTTGATCTTTCACTTAAGCTAGATGTATTAATCTTCTTTAATATAGGTGGTAGGCTTAATACCATTAAAAACTTATCTTCTCTACTTTTGTTTAATTGTGATTGTTGAAATGTATCCATTATAAATTTTTCCATCCTTGAGATTGCAGCCATTTTAAGTCATCTGGTGTATCGCTGGCCGTTCCATCCATTATAGTAGGCATACCACTATTTATATTATCTGTTTCGTTATACATACCATTTGGTATTACATTATATTTTATACCATAATCTAGAGCTCTAATTTCAAGTGGTCGTCTATTATCATCAACACGAGTTACTTCAAAATATTTTTGCACTAACGTATCTTCTAATATAACTAAAGCCCAAACCATTGACATCACTAAGTCATCATGATAATTTGCACCTTTTTTAGCTGCCCATGTACCGTTTGGATATCTAATAAAGTCTTTAAGTTCTTTAATTATGTTTATATCTCTAAATTCTACGCATCTTAAAGTGTTTACCCAATATCTCATGTTACCTATACCTTTTTGCTTAGTATTTGTATGACTTATAATACCTAATTGAGACTTTGATCTACCAGCTTCTGATGCACCCCATGATACTATATTTTCATACATGTATATATTTCTTAAGTTATCTACAACTTGTGCACCTTGATTGTTACGTTCAATACATACTAAAGGTTTACCCCACTGTGCTAAAATTTCATCGAGTTTTTTAGTAAAAATGTGTGGTGTTATAGTATTATTAGCATAATAAGCTACCTGTTTGATTTCTAATAAGTTAGTTATATCAAATATATTAATAACTGAGTAATCTCCACCAACACCTTCACTAACATCTACACCTGCTACATATAATCTATTATCTTTTGGTTCATCAAATATCTTATAACAACCTTCATCCATTACATAAATTGGGTCTCTTACAAAAGACTTTAATCTATCATATAACTCTTCATTTATAGTACTATCGCCACTATCAAGAAATACTGCTTCAAACTCTTGAAGATATGAATTATAATCACCCATAGCTAATATTTGGTCTCTCTTCCATCTTTCATCTCTTCCAGGTACTTCTTTCCAATCTACTCTATCAAAATCCCATCCATTTACACCTGCTTCAGCTTCGGAAAAGGTTTTATGGAAGAGATTACCAGTACCATTAGGTGTAGATACCATAAAAATCTTAGCTTTCTTAGAAGAAGATACTACAGGGAATACAGATCTCCAAAAAGCTTCTAACATACTTGCAGGTTCTATGAATCCTGCTTCATCAATAATTAGGCAATTAATAGCCATACCTCTTGCAGCTGAACTAGTTGTAGTAGATATCAAAACTTCAGATCCATTTTCAAATATAACTGATGTTTCTGCCCATTTTTTAACACCTGGTTTTAACCAATTAGGTAATTCTTCATATGCAAGTTTAATTCTTTTAAGAATTTCAACAGCTGTAGACTCTTTATTAGCAACTATTAGAACATTTTGCCACTCCTGAAAGCATGCTATCCAAAGTGCATATATAGTCATAAGCGTACTCTTTCCGACTTGTCTGCCTGATAATAAAACAAAAAATCTGCTATCTCTTAACTTTCTTAATACTCTCTTTTGATATTTGTGTAGGTTAATTTTTATTTTACCTTCATCTACGTTACGTATAAAAAAGTAGTTCTCAGCAAAGTGTAATATATTTTGCTGACATTTTTTAAGCTCTTTTACTTTTTCAGCATCGTATGCATGAACAGCACCTTCTGCAGGTAGATTAGGATTATTTAAATAATTTTGGTTATTCTTTAACATGGTGCATTAAATATTTACATGTCTAAATCGAATAATCTTCTCGAAATATGGGATACATATAGAAATTCCGTAATTTTAGAAAAAAAGTCAGCTAAAATTGGTGTTAAGTCTGGCCCTGGTGCAAGAGAGCTAAATGATGAAGCTAATAAAAAGTTTCAACATAACGATTCAGGACCTGAAAATGCTGATGGTATTGAAGATATATTAGATACTAGAAAAAAATCGAGCAAATCCAATAAAGATTCCAAGGATATAGTTAAATTCTCATTGAGCGACGAAAAAATTGATGAGGGCATTGAAAAAACAACCTCGATTACGATAAATAATTATATGAAATCTATTTTCGACAAATTGTTTGAAGAAGTAATGAATGATCAAGAACTCCAAGATGCAGAAGCTCTCGGGGTAGATGTAGCAGATGATTCTGCCGCTGATACAGATACAGAAATGACTGAAAGTGAAGTCACTGTTACATTAAAGCCTGAACATGTAGAATGTTTAAGACAAATCCTAGCACAGATAGACGGTGATGCTGGTGAAGATATTGAAGAAGATGAAGAACATCACGAAGATGAAGAGCATCATGAAGATGAAGAATATTCAATGGGTGAAGCCGTTGAAGCCGAAGAAATCGGTCACGCTATTAAAGATGAAGATAAGCTTAACAAAGGTTTTACCAAAGCAAAAAATAATGAAGTTGGTACTGTTAAAGCTGTAAAGGGAAAGGCTGATGGTAAGTTTACAGATAAAGTTGGTAGTGATGGCACTCTTGCAGATTCAAAGGGTGAAGCACTAACAAAGCATTCAAATAACAAAGTTTCAGCTCCTAAAATCAAAGCTGGTACATCAGCTTTTGAATAAAGATTAATTTAGTTTAATAAAATACCTGCTAAAAATTTAGCAGGTATTTTTTTGTACATAAATAATTATATGACTAATTTTAAGACATTTTATAACGATATGTTTACCAAAACAGGTACAAGACGTTATGTAAATGGTCCTAGACATCGTCAAGACGGCTTTACAGATACAGATAGATACTATAGACGCAAAAGACAGAACTTAGTTGCTGACGTATATAAAAAAGATAATTCTAAAAATCAGAAAATAGAGCAATTAAAAGTTAGAGGTGGTCAGCAAATTTGTGCACCTATAGATATGCAATATATCAAACAGACGTTTGGAATAAATTTTGATGGTAAACCTAAGAAATTAGGTAGAACAGGAGTAATCCTACTAAAATGCCCAAATACAGGTAACCTAATACTTAAGAAATAATATGTCAGAAATTAATTTTAATGATAATTGCTATCCAGGAATGGTATCTGACGGTACGTTTTGCTTCCGTTATAACGATAAAGATACAAACAGTAATGAACAATTATTGTTTAGTAATTACTGGCAAGAGATGTTAAACATGTATGGTCAGAAAATTACATATTATGTAAACACATACAATATTTTATCAGCTGATAATCTTTATGGTGAGAGCCCTGCAAAGCAATTTGCACCTCCAATAGAAGTAGTAATGGCTATTGAATTAAATGAGAATGCTGATACACTATCTAAGTTTGGTTTTTCAAGTGATGATGAGATAACAGCTACAATTCATGTATCTGCTTTCTATTCTGCATTTAGTATATTATCTAACATATATGCAACGCAATTTAACTTGATTGAACCACGCTCTGGTGATGTGTTTGCTCTTACTGAATACGGTAAAGGTAGACTAAATGGTAGAGGTGCAAAATACTTTGAAGTTACTGACAGAATCGATGAAGATATATCTTCGATAAATCAATTAGGTGGACATTACGTCTGGAGATTGAAAGCTAAGAGATTTGAATACAGCTTTGAACCTGGTTTATCTGCTGAAAAAGCAGATGCACAAGTTTACGAGAATGCGTTCTCTGGGGTATTATCAGGTGTGGGTAAAAATCCCACAGATGAAAAACGTTACCCTGACGATATTAACAATATAAGTAAGACAACCGTATTTAATATGTCTGCAAATGAAGCTACAGAGATATACGGTGGTTATTATTAATCTTTTCTTTCAGAATCCCAAAAGTTTTGTTTCTGTATAACTTGACCAGTTATAAGATAATCTATCATTACATCTCCAGAAGTAAAATTTGGTTGTTTAATGATAAAATCACCATCACCTGTAAATACGTACTCTATTTCATTCTCTGATATTTTACGTACATTTTTAAGGTAGTATGATTTACCTGACTGAAAGTAACCTTTAATTGAACCCTTTAAAGGTGAGTTAGTTACTATAATTATCGTCCCTGGGACATATTTCATATATCTTCACCCTTTAAAAACATCTCTATATTATACTTCATATCTTTTTGTCGTTCATCTATATAATGATGAAATGCTATAGGCTTTATCCATAGTGATGAAGTTTCAGTATCCATACCTAAATGCTCTGCTTTATCGCATGTTAAATTTACAGCTTCTATTAGACATGCAAATCTTGCTAAGAAATCTATACCATGCTCTTGCTCGAGTTCTTTAAGTCTTTCAGTTTTTTGATTCATATAACGATTGTATCAATTTTCCTGTTAGCATTAATTTAACTTTTCTATCATCAATGCTATATTGTTTAAGACTATTCAATAGTAGTGTTAATGATTCTTTAATAAATCTTTTATTTTGCTTATGAATAACAAGTTCGTTTGGGTTTTCAATTTTTGTATCATCTTGGTCTAATACATAAGATATTAGATCTACTAAAATTTTCGAGCATGTATTAACTTTATTTTTTTCAGTAAAAATACCTTCATCAAACACTCTCTGTTGTTCGCTACTTGTTTTAAGTAGTTGCTGAAGTGACAGTAAACAATCACTATATTTTATCTCATTTGATTCAGGTTTTGAATTTTCTAGTGATGTAGGTTTAATCTCAGTTGTTATCTTTTGGAGCTCTGTCATGAAAATATATAGGTTGTGTTGTTATAAAGGTTTTTACTTCGTGTACTGCTTTGATATTTTTATCGCATTTATTACATTTATAGATAACATCTGAATCAATTTGTATATCTACTACTTGTTTGTTACCCTCTGAGCAAGGACATGTTACAGTTGCATGTTGTTTTTGTAATTCTTTTAATTGATCAAGTTTAATTTCTTCAATTTTTGTTATAATATAATTATTATATATTGTATTTCCTATGTAAAAAATTATAACTTGTGTAAAAAATGCTAATGCAAAACCTGCAATAAAATTGTTGGCTAGTACACCCACTAGAGTACTAACTAAACATGTTAGTACAAAAGATATTAAAATATTTTTCATTAATTGATTGTATCAACAATCTTAGATAATTCAACCATATTTTTACCCATATTCTCTAAGTGTCTGTTAATAATATTAAGCTTTTCATTATTCTTATTCTTAATACTAGGGTTATTTTTAGCAGTTTCTATTATTTTACGTAAATTTAACAAACCAACAAAAACATCTGTTGAAATATCATCGAATCTATCTAACGGATAAGGTTTTACAGGGGGTGCGAAATCATTTCCTTGATTGACTAAATTACCTACTTTATTAGGCTGCGGTAAATCTTCACTCTTTTTAATACCTGATTGTTGGCGCTGTACGTTAAAGATAGTACTATCTTCTCTAATAAATTTACTCATCTTTATATTTAATCGATTAAATATAAATATGTCAAGGTTTAATAATCTTATAGAGTCCCTTCTGGAAGAAAAAACAAAAAAAGATCGATGTGCGAGGAAAGCAGATGTAGTTTATGGTAAGAAGACTTCTGCTTATAAATCTGGAGCTATTGTTCGTTGCCGTCAAGGTACAATCTGGAAAAAAAGAAAATGAACAGATCTGATAAAAAATTCGATGTAGCTGTTAATTTCCTTTTAGAAAAATTTCAAAAAGAGAAAAAGGAAGGGCTTCATGGTTGGTTCTCAAGAAATAACGGAAAAGGTTGGGTAGATTGTAAGACTGGTAAACCATGCGGCAGACAAAAAGGTGAAAAAAGAAAAGGTTACCCTGCATGTAGGCCTACAATGGCTCAATGTAATACAAGATCAAAACATAAAAAAGGTGCAAAAAGAATTTCTTGGAAAAAAGGTGATAAAGTATAATTATATAATAAAGTAACTCATCTTTATATTTGATCGATTAAATATAAATAATAATATGAATAACTATCAGAAAAGATTTCAAAAGTTTATTTTAGAACAAGATGAAGTAGAGATGACAGATAGAGATGCAATGTCTTCTGTTTTAGATAAAGGAACATCACCTGAGGATTTTGACGTAGATGCACCTAAAGGTGTTGTTGGTCAAGCACCTGCTGAACTAACAGCATTTCAAAAGCAAATGTATGATGAATTAAGAACTTGGTTAGGTATGATGGAAGATTTTAAAGAATTTCTTAACGGTACCGGTGCAGAGAGTATTCAATCTAAATTAAATTCATCATCACCTGAAACAATTTTTAAGAAAATTAGCGATGCTGAAACAAAGAAAATTTCAAGAGTTGCAATGGAATTAGGTTCTTTAATAGAAATATTAAAGGGATACCTTGCAGGTGCGGCAGATAGTAAGTATAAGGGTCAGTAATTTGCTGCCTTTTTAGTACCTAAGTATACTATTTATTAGATTTTAACATCTGCAACATTAGCAGACCCTGTAATCCTTGATATACATTATCAAGGATTATTTTTTGTGAAAATTCATCAATCTGTTTATCTATACAGTATTCATTTATATCCTTATATTCTTTTAAATTCTCAGGCCATATAAATACATTTTCACCTAGATTTAGTAAAATTTCACTCTTCTTAAGAGAGGCATCATCACACCACTGATTATCAAGTACCCATATTTTATTATATGTTGAGAATCCCAGTAGTTGTTGCTGTTGTAGTTCATTATACATCTTATCTGATTCATCTTGGATACCACCCACTGCTAATCCATTTTTAATGAAAAAACTGTCTATCGGACCTTCTAAAAGAAAGATATTTTCATTATCTTTATCTACAGAATGTATACCATATAAACTACGAACACCACCTACTTTAGAAAGGTATTTTGGTTTCTTAAAATTATCAGAATCGAGTAAGGTACGTGTCTGGTAAAAAATTATATCATCAAGAGTATCATAAAAAGGTAGAATTAATCTATTCTTGTGTACTCTATCTACTAGAGATAAATAAAAAGTTTTAGGTCTATTAACTGCTGTATATAATCTACGCTTTACTATAAACTCTAGTGCAATTCTAACTATTGCATTATCATTATAAAATTGTAACTGTGTTGGTTCTAATAAATTTATACAATCCTCTGGTAACGTTTTAATATCGACGTTTACTTTCTTCTCTTCTTCTCTTGTTACTTGTATTTCGTCGTATCCATTAGTCTGAATCTCATCAACAACAATACTAAATGGTTTACCTGTTATATCTAAAACAAAACTCAATACTTTTTTACTATACCCACAGTTATGGCAATAGCATGTTTCAGTCTTTGGTATATAAAAAAATCGTTTTTTCTTACCAAAGCTCTTACCTTCTTTACAAAACGGACATGATCCGTTATATGTTCTAGTAATTTTGTTGTAACTAGTATGACTTACATGCTGGTAAAATACTTGCACAGCATATTGTTCAGGTACCGCTATCATAATTGGTAAAGAATATTATAGTTCCTTTACCAAATATCAAATTTTTATTTATCACCAATGGTTTCAACATCTATCTTCTGTAATGGCTTCTCAAGATTCATTAAAGATAGTCTTTCGTTTTGTATTACAAGTTTTGTACCACCAGTAACTATACCATTTTTAATTGTGTACATAAAAAATGTAGATTTCCATAAACCTACGCGTACTATACGGGCTGGTTTACCGTTTAGTAATATTATATCATCTTCATTATAGTCATTGCCTAAAAATATAAACAATGCAGCTACTGTTTTCTGTATAGTAGACTGAAACACCAATCCAATAATACCTATTACAAAAAGCCAGGTATTATCAGCAAAAAGTTTCTTAATAGTCTCCATATCCATTAATGGAGGTTAAACTCTTGCGTTGCCTAGTGTAGTTGTTTCTTTTGTGATTTTGTCTACTACTGAAACAATACCTTTGTGTAGGAAGGTGCCACTATTAGGGTCGTAATAATGTGCTTCAGAGACAATCTTACCTTCTACCTCTCTTGTTATGATTTTAGGTATCACTATATTGCCTGATATAGGTGAGACGATTTTTTTAGGTTGTACGTACATACAATTATTTATTCTATCGATTCTTTTTATATTGAGCAATACACAAACTATAAACCTGCTTAGGTAGTTCTTCACTTACCTTTTCTACAATATTATTCTCTATTGCAAATTTAAATTTATCGAACGATATAACCCTATTTACCATATTGGGAATCGAAAGGAAACAATGGGATTCATTAATATCTTCTATGTATATTAACATCTCACCTGCATAGTCACCTGTTTGGACTGCGTATAAGTCCTTAGATTTGAGGTGTATTTTGTCTATACCAGTCGATTGTTTCTTGAATACTTTTATTAAATTCATATTTAGGGTGCCATGTTGTTAAAGACTTAATTTTTGTAGAGTCGATAGCATATCTAAAATCGTGACCTTTTCTATCTTCTACAAATTTTATAGTGTTATCAGGTAAAACATTCATATACTTACATATAGTTGTAATAACGTCTAAATTAGTCATTTCTTCGCCAGATCCAATATTATAAACGTTACCTGATTCACCTTCATTATATAATGACCATATTGCTTCTACGTGATCAACGACATGAATCCACTCTCGTACATTTTTACCAGAGCCATATACAGGTACGCTTTTACCGTTAAGTATATTTGTAATTGTTTTTGGTATAAGTTTTTCATAATGCTGTTTTGGTCCATAATTGTTACTACATCTTGTTATTATTGTATCTAAACCATATGTATCGTGATATGATTTTACTATAAGATCACTACTTGCTTTGGATGCAGAATAAGGTGATCTTGGTGATAGTGGTGTATGTTCTGTAAATGGCTTATCATTATCATGTAGATGACCATAAACTTCATCTGTACTTATGTGTATAAATCTACCATGTGCACCGTTCCGTCTCCAGCACTCTAATAATTTATGTGTACCTAATACATTAGACTCTGTAAAAACTAATGGACTTGTAATACTATTATCTACATGGCTTTCTGCAGCAAAATGAAAGATAGCATCAAACTTTTTATAATTTTCGAAAAATATATCTGTTGATTGTTTAGCAAGATCAAACTCAAATAAATTATACCCTAAAGTATCATATTGTTTTTTAAGATTGTGTATATTTGAAGCATATCCTTTTTTATCAATGATATAAATCTCTGCATCTACCTTATTATCGAGAAAATCGATAAAATGGCTACCTATGAATCCATATGCACCGGTTACTAAAAATTTTTTTCTTATATTTTGCATACTGTTGTATTTGTTCTGGTTTCGATTGCTCTTACAAAATTACTAGCATCAAGTAAATCTGCATGCGTACCGCAATCAAACCATGCTGTATGATTGTCAAGTAGATGGAGAGTTATATTTTTTTCTTTAATGTATTGATTGATTATATCAACAATTTCAAGTTCACCTCTTACAGATGGTTTGCAATTTTTTGCTTTTTCTATACAAGTTTCATCAAAAAAGTATAAACCAGGTATAGCGTAATTAGTAGGCGGGGTTTTAGGCTTCTCTACAACACCTGCAATATTACCTTTTTCATCTAAAACTGCCACACCATAGGAAGAAGGGTCTTTTACTTTATATCCAAATATAACGTTTTCATTACTCATTATATTTTTTATATCTAAATCAAATTGTGAACCGTAAAATAGATTATCTCCAAGTACAAGGACTGTAGGACAACCTTTAATATACTTTTCTGCAAGAATAAAGGCTTCTGATAACCCTTTAGGATCATCTTGTATCACAAATCTATATGTAAATTTAATACTATCTGGGTTTATATTATATAAAAGATTTTCAAATGCAGGCTTATCTATTGATTTAACTATGAACGTAATATCTTGAATTCCAGCTGCAATTAAAGTACTAATAGGGTACTCTATCATTACGTGATTATAAACTGGTAGTAACTGTTTACATGTGCAATATGTAAGTGGTCTCAATCTTGTACCATGGCCTCCTGCTAAGATTATACCTTTTCTTTTCATTTCTTTATTGAAGCTATCTTTTTCAGATTTCAAGTATTTTTCTATAAGAGGCGTTAACCATTTATCCATTATATTCTGTATTGATTATTTTTGAAATAAACATCTCAATGTCTCTACCATGCTTAAAAGAAGATTTATGTTTGACAGGTATAGTTTTCATTATCATTTTAATTTTTGATAACATAGAGTGTACAGGGTGTGTATATCTTATACCATCAATTACACGTGAGAAACACTCAAGCTCTTCCCACCGTACTTCATCTTCAATGTATAAAATATCTATTTTATCTAGATACATCACTCTTAGTGTGTTTACTTCAATATCAGGCATATAGCCTCGGGAACTTTTATTACTATCTATAAGAAGAAAGGTCTCTACTAAATCCATATATTTTTTTAATATAATCAAATCTATATCGGATGGTTCAATATCACTTTCATAAGAATATCTACCAGTAACCATAAATGGTATACTGTTTTTAGTTAATTTAATTAAAGCGTTGTGTTGCTCTACTGTAATATTCATTACTTTAAATAATGTTAAAGATTAAAGGCAGTAATGGTATGTTTAAATGGATCACCGGGTATTTCTTTTACTAACTTAAGCATTTCTGCTGCAATATCTTTAATCTCTTTTTGTGCGTCTTCTTTATTTCGTAAAGATAAGAAATGAGCAAAACTTCTAAAATTAAACATGATATCGCAATCTATTTGAGAGTTATATGTCTTAAAGAAACGAGCGGATTCTTTTGCGCGTTTACGACCAAGAGTTGGTTCAAGATCTTTCAAACACTGATGATAAAGGTCATTGCCAATCCTAGTATATTCTTCGAGAATATTTGACCAAGATTGTTCTGTAGTTGCCCAAGGGGAGTCTTTATTTGGTCCAATATCTTGAGAAGGATAAAGCCCATTCCAATCGTCGGGGATGTAAAATTTATCTTCTTTTAGTTCTTTATATCTCGCTGATTCTCCGTTAATTGAAACTCCGATTCTATGCTTTAATTTGTGAATGTGGCTTGCAATTTCGCTTGTTACAAGAAAATGTAAAGACGATTTTTCAAATGGAGTATGGTGTCCATTTTCTGCAAGCATTTTGAGTAGCTTAGGAATTCTCTCCTTTTTGTCTTCTGTAATTTCTCTACTAGTTGAAGTCCATGCAGAACATGCATGTATCTCATCACTACCGTAATAACCTAAAAGTGTTGTTTCGTTATTCATAGTTTAAATTTCTCTAGTGCTTCTCTAAGAGCTGTTTCTTCATCACCAAAATCAAATCCCCAATTCTTTGCTTTTTCATTTGAAAGTACACAATTTGATCTATTAGCCTTAATTGGAATCTCTTTATAATCTACCATTTCCCAATTAGGGTTATATAAATCGTATTCTACCATAATGTCTAAAACTTGTTGAGTTGTTAGAGCATTGCTATGTACTGCGTTAAATATACCTGGTGTAAAGTTTTGAGCTAACTTATGTATAAATTTGCAAAGATACCGTAAATCTGTTTTGCTATTCCTAAAGTTAATAAGATTATTATACCCGAGTAACTTATTGAAGTAATTCTTTCTAGAACTAACGTAATCAAACGGTATACGTAGTCTTACTATTGCAATATCATCTAATTTATTCACAATTGTTTCAGCAATGTGCTTTGTTTTACTGTAAAAACTACTCTTATCACTAAACATACCAAAATTTGGTACATCTTCTTCAGTAAATACCTTTTCGTACCCGTCATATATACATCCAGAACTTACATGTATAATCTTTATACCTATGCAAGACCTTTGTAAAGCTCTTAACAGCTCAACATTCTGTCTATAACAGGTTTCTCTATCGGTTTCGCAAGCATCAACGTTAGGGTTACCTGTATAACCAGAGCAGTTAATAACTGTTTTTATTTTCTTTTCAACTAAGTAACTTATAAAAGTTAGCTCATCAAAATAATCTAACTCTTGCCTAGAAACTATAAACGCACCAGGCATCTCTTGTTTAAGAGCATTTCCTACAAACCCTCTACCTAAAATTAGAACATTCATTACAAAAATATAATGAATGTTCCTCTATATTCAACTACCGTTTCTATGAATTTGAGATGATATAAATTTATTAAGATAAGAACCTAATGAATCTGCTTCTTGTTGTGAGTGTGCAACTACAATTGGTTCTACAGGATTACCATCAAGATCATAACCCAATATAATAAAGCTATTCATGAACTCTTCACATGTAGCAGCCATTGCATCTAATTCATTTTGAATTTTATTACGTTTTACTTGCTTTTTGAACTGTACTGCAAGTGCATCTTTAATTAACTCCGCTAACTGTTCATTAGTTTTTGTTTGTGAAACCTGCTGAGCTTTTGTTTTCTTTTTTTCCTTTCTCTTTGGCTCTTGTTTTGGTGCTTGCATATTATCAGGTTCCATGTAGATATTTATTATTTACAAAGGGGTTATTGATTGGTATATTATTAACACCCTTTTCAATTAAATAAGTAACAATTGTTTCAATACTTTCTGTTTTGAGAAAAGTACCTTTTGTGAACTTATAACCACCATCATCAAATTCAAATAAAATTTCATTTATTTGATCTTTATTTTGATAACAAGTTACATATACTGAATTTAACCCAGGATCTACCAGTACAGTCCATCTACGTGGGTCAGAAATTGAATATGCATTAAAAATCTTAAAAACAACAAAACCGCTATCCTTTAGCCTTTTAATAAAGTAGCCAGCAGTCTTTATCTTATTAGATACACGCCTCTCTTTAAGATTATGTTTCATGTTAGTTAATTAGTGCAGACATTATATAAGTCAAGTTTGTATTACCTTTAATGATATCTATTTTTATAACACCGTAACTCGTATTAATAGAGCATTTTATACTTGATGCACCGTTAAAGTAAATTAATCTAAATGTATCAAGATTTATTGGTAATGGCTTAGTTATATTATTGCCTGTATATTTCTCTGCAATAACTGTTATAAAATTATCAACGTTATGTTTTGTTTTATCGCCTAATTCTGCGTATATTTTATCACTCTCAGTATATAAATAAATTTTGTTAGTTGCTGCTGCAAAAGACGTTCCTTTAAGTAGAGTATCTAAATTTTGCTCTGGTATATCAAAACAAATGTTATATTCGAGTTTATTTACCTTATCTACATTTATAGTTGTCTTCTTAATAAGACCGTTCTCTAAAAGATGATAAGAAAATTTAAAATTTCCATCATTGTATTTAATATTATTATCAATAACATTTAACTCTATATCTTTTGTTTTTATCAAAGATAAAGCACCACTTAGTCTCTTTACATCTGGTAAATTTAATAATTTTACTTCATCACTAGATGCCGGTTGAGACGATATTAAACATAGCGTATTATCAGGCGATGAGCACATCGTTTTTAATTCATTATTCTGAACATCAATACAGCACACTGAATTCAGTGTGCTGATTGGTGATAGAAAATTTTGTATGAACTCTTTTTTATCAAAAATTTTTATCTTCATAGACCTCTTTTACGAGATATAGTATATGAAGATTCAATTTTTTCAAGTTTTTTCAAAATTAAATCTTGTTTTTCAACAATTGAATCTAATACATCATAAATTTTATCTCTTTCATCAAAAGATAACCAAAGCTGTCCGTCATCTGGTTGATGAGATATAACCGGTTGATGCATTATAACTGGTTGATTAACCTGTTGTGATGGCTGTACTTGATGAATAGCTTGTGGTATATTTTGTTGTATTTGCGGTACAATATTACCACGTAAAGCATCACCTAATACTCTCTTGACATCGTCACTACGTCTTTGTAACGTACTAGACGACCCTATAATCTGGTCGTCTAGATTTTTCATTAAGCCGTAGTTCGAGCCTATAAAATTAACTAGAATTTCTTGCTCGTTTGCCATTTTATGAATTTAGGTCTAGACCATCAAGTAGTTTAGATACTTCATCGTCATTATCTACTGATACTCTTACAGGTGCTTCTTTAACTTGTTTTGGAGCTTCTTCTACTGCTGCTTTCTCTGTTTTATCAGCATAAAAATGCTCTTTTAACATCAGCTTAAGATCATCAGCGCTCTTTACTGTAAAAACCTTATCGATTTCAAATACACTGTCATATACCTTCTGATACTTATCTTCATCTAGATCCTTAATTTCAGATGGTAGTGAAAACTTCGAAGCTACATATGAAGGAAAATCACCTTGCTTTTCTACTTTAATTCTTAGATTAACACCATTTGGAGATAAATCAAAGATACGAGGACCAATGCTCTCAGATTCATCACCTTCGATTGCATCAGTGATTACTGCTTGAAGTTGTTTACCGTAGCGTAAGATTTTTACCTTACCGTTATTCTCCGAGTTAGTAGGGTCGTTTACTACGTAAACATTTACGAGCCATTTTTCAGCTCTCTTAACTGTCTCAGCTTTCTTTTTCTGGGCATCTGTACCAGTTTTAAGAATGCGAAATCTTTCTTCTGCAATTGGATCTCTTTCACCAAAAGTCTGTAAGCTTAGTGTAGAGACGTATTGACCTGTTGAAAAGCTTGTCCATCCGTGTTGATAGTAATGGAAAAATGTCTTTTTTGGTTCTTTCGTAGGTAGCAATCTTACTGTGTAAGTATTACCCGGTTCGAGCTTAAGTATATCACCTGTACCTCCTGTTTGTTTGTCGTGTGCAAGTGCACCTTTAATACTTTGGAATATATCGTTTATGTTATTTTTGTTATATGATGTCATAAGAAAATTTTAGAAATTGGAAATTAGTTTATTGAAAATAAGGTTAGAAGCTTTTTTACATTTAGAGCTGGTATAATATTTGGTACGAAAAAAATTTAAGTTTGATATTTCTTTACCAAACATAAACCGTTTAACGTCGCTCTCATATTCTGATATTATTTTATCTACACCATCATATGAAAACAAGGGGTAAAGACAGATTTTTCTTTCTTTTAAGTGAAGTAAAAAACTGTGACAGTTACTACCTTCTTGCTTATATTTAATATAATCTACCATGCTTATACCGTTATCTTTACAGAATTTGTATATGAAAATGAAGCTATCTTTTATTTTTTCAACTGTCTGATCATGATCTGGGTTGTTGGGGATGAACGTGTTATGGTATATTGTATATGCTTTTATCGCTCTTTGTGATAGATAGAAAGCTAAATCAAAATATTTTTCACCATATACAAAATATGGTGCCTCAAAAAAGTCTTTTATTACTAGATGCTGAAATTTATCAAAGAATTTACCGAGCTTTGATACGCATACATACTCTGTTGTATTTTCAAAACCTTCAAAGTTTTTACGATATCTAAAAGGTTTATCGTTAAACTTACGCATAGTTTCTATATAGCAGTTATATATGTACTTTTCTTGGTTATCCATCTAAGTTTACTTTATTTTTGTTTATTATTTTAGTTATATACTTACTCTTAGTAACTGATGGTTCTATAGCTATAAATTTTTTAAGTGCTTGAAAATCACTATCTTCATCTATAACTAGTTTATATATTCTTTTAATCTTGGGATTAGTTATAACTTTTGTAAAAACTGTAGCAAAATTTATTTTTTTACCGTAGTAAAGATGGCAAAAGGTACAAAAAGAATAGAAAGCATGGTTAAATTCGGTATCTTCAATCGTTGCACTAGGTAGTTTAGGCTTAGATGTATTACTCATAAGATATGTTATGTGTAATACATAAATGTTCAACTACTTAGAATTTGAAGAGTCTTAGCATTATCACTTATATCTCCACCACTATCCAATGTATCGTCTTCATATATGGTAAGAGTTTTATAATCAATACGCAATGTAGTTGTACCATAATTTGGTCCAAATCTGTTTTTCGCTATATTCATTCTAGTTATGTTTAGTTCCCTGTCTTCGTCAGATTGTGTAATTATACCTATAAAATCAGCAGTAGCAGCCAATCCTATACTCTCACTTATACTTTCTAATCCAGGTTTATCGGTATTATAACCTGATCTGTTAAGTTGTGTGGCAGTAATTATTGGACAATTAAATATGTAGCTTAATGCTCTCACTTGCTCTGTAACAATTTTTACACGTTCATAAGAGTTATCCCCTGTCGGACCTTTTAACAAATTAATATAATCTAATACTATTGCATCTATATGTATACCTGCACTTTGTATATTTTTTAGATATCCTTGTAGTTGTGATGGAGTTATAGTACTAGGTGGAAACTCTTTTATTATGAGTTTACTATTAGGGTTATCTTTTGAATGTTCAATTATCTGCGTTTTTAACGTTTGAGACTCACTTCTCAAATCTGATATTGGTATCTTACTAACACTAGATACTAATCTCTTAGCATACACAATCTCACTCATCTCAAGAGTTATCAACAATACAGTCTTACCATTCTTTGCAATATTGGTTGCAAAATTACCTAAAAATATACTCTTACCAACGTTAGTCTCACCAGCAAAGATATAAATTGCTCTTCCATTTTTTAACCAGCCACCACCTAACTTTCTATCTAAGAATTTATAACCTGTAGGTATTACAGGTTGATCTGTATTTATTTCTTCTATCAGAACATTAATATCTTTGAATAAATCTAAACCTATATTTGTTTTTAAATTTATATTACAACTCTTTTCAAACTTATCTAATATAAAACCTGTATCTATTTTACCGTTTGAAACATCCTTAGAGATATCAAGCATTGTATGCCATATGGCACGCTCTTTTATATATCTTTCTGTATTCTCAATAAGTTCGTCATTATTAAATGACTTATCCATTTCTGAGAACTTATTAACTACAGTTTTAAATGCATCTCTTAACTCTGAATCTATAAGATATGCTTTTAATTCAGTTATTGTAGGTGGTGCATTTCTTTTATCGTAAAAATCTTTAATAATAGTAAAGATAGTCTTTATATTTTTATCTTTAAAATGTGTAGGATTAACCGCTCCTATAACAGTTGAAAGGTATTTTTCATCTGTAAGCGATTTATAAATTAAAATCTGCTCGAAAAAATCTAAATTGATTTTCTGCATTAGTCTATGTTATTATACGGTCAATAATTTACCAGTATAAGCCTTGTACTTTTCTTTAAAGTATTTTTCACCCGCTTTCCATTCTTCAGTAAACTCTCTGAGACCTGGTGATTGATGAATAACTGGTATATCTATTACTCCAGTTTTTAATTTTGCTTTAGCAGCATCCATACTAAAAATTAAATCATAGAAATGAAACTTAGATGGATTGCTTACATCAAATCTTAAATCTCCAAGCTTTCTAATATCAATACCAATAAACAATCCATCTATAAGAAGTGCTTGTTTATTTAGTGGCCCGAAAGATGTATACATATAGTCATCAGGTGATCCATGACCAACACAACCAAGATGATCTTTTCTTTCTGATATAAGATGCCATAACATTGGTTTGTTCTGATTACTAAAATCTGCTACTTTTGATCCAGCTAAACCTATAACATCAAACTGCTCAAAACCTTTATAAATTCTATCTAGAAAATCTATACAGTTTACAAATATATCATCGTGCATGAATACTATATGTGTTACGTATTCTTTAAAATAATCGACATCTTTAATAGCTCTATTATACACTATAGGTAAGCTTTCAGTATTTTGAAATACCCATTGTATTGTATGTCCAGATTGACTATAAAATACTCTTGGTAAATGTTTTTCTAAACATTTACCTAGTATTGTGTTATCTCTGTTTCTGTGTTTTGTTGCTATTACAAATTTTATATTCATTTTAATATGTGTTTAAAGTTACACTCAAACTCGCAATCTTGATTACCAAACTCATTATATTTTACACTTTTAGGTTCACCTATAAGTTTTTTATAAAATCCAATACCCTCTATACTATTACTATTAACATAAAATTTATCACACCATAATTCACTATCACCAAGTGCTGCTTGAGTTAACATTTTACCTATACCCTTACCTTTATATTTCTTATCTGTAACAATATAGTATGTTTTTAGTGTTTTTTCCGCTTTTGTATTACAGGTAAATGCATGCAAACCAACAATTATATCTGTTTGTTCGTAGCATGCAATTAATACTGGAAATTGCTCCCACCATCTTCTTGTCTCCCATAAATATCCAAAAGTATTCATTACAAAAGATTCTGTATTATTGTATACAAAATTCATAAGTCTATACTTATCTTCTTGTTTTGAGGGTATTACGTATTTTAACTTAAAGTTCATATTTCTAAAAATGGTGAGTTACATTCAAAATTACCGACTGATTTGATATTTTTTTTGGTCATCCTATATAAAATACCTTCCTCAATTTCTTTATAACCTTCTCCAGGTGTAGAAGAAAAACTATTATGATCATAGAATAATGTACTACCCTGTCTTGCAAGGTATACATTTAGTGTTTTAATGTTCATTACCCATAAACCAAATGTTCCTTGTACCATACTTAGTACATATTCGATATTGAGTATTTCATTTGTAATAGTTGTGCAGTTATCAAACCTTTTTTCGTATAGATCGAGTAGTGCCGGTATTATACTAGTATCTACTAAGTTATCGTGGTCAGGTATATTCTCTTCTTTTAGTTGTTTAAAATTAGTTAAAACACCATTATGAGCGACAATCCAATTATTTTTTTCAAAAGGATGACAGTTATGCACTTTCCATTTTCTTTCAGATGACGTAGGTGCTTGATTATGTCCTAGATATAAGAAACCATCTGGTATTTTTACCTTATTCCAGTCAAAACTACCTTCTGTTTTTTGAATATCATATGTTTTACCATCAGTATAACATAAACCAGAAGCAAAATTACCACGTTGCTTGTTTACTTCATCTAAAATTTCAAATTTATTCGTATTAAATGATCCAAATATACCACACATATAGTTATCCTACCTTTCTTGTTAAAATAAACATATTAAATGATATTAACCTATTTCTGTTTTTCAAGACTAAATAATATTATGAGTTTTACAAAATTAGGATGGGCTAATAGATCAATTACGGGATATAACTTCTTAATCGAACAAGATGAAGAAGCAAATCAATCAACACCACCTGCTCCGAATGCTGAACTTTCACAGGATGCTATTATTGGTCCTATGTTAAAGTTTATTCAACAGAAAATGTTAGCATATATTAAGAAGTCTCAAGAAGAGGGTAAAGCTGCTAAACTTACACCTTATAGAGATCGTTCTATTTATTTCTTACAATTTATTAAAGATAATTTCCCTGAGCTTGTTAATGATAAATTAGCAGAGATTGAAAGAAAGAGACCGAGAGAAAGAAGAGAAGGTTCACTAGATGTTACTCCTACTGATGTTGAAAATATTACAGAAAAAAAGCGTATACCATCTGCAACTGAAATTAATTGGTGGTTCGGTAATACTCTAAGAAGTATAGTAAATGGTGCAGAAATATACAATAATGTTAAGAACGAGCTAATTGCTAAAACAGACAATAAATCTATACAAGACTATATTAACGTTACCGCTACTACACGTGGTGAGAGATTTAAAATAGATGCTGGTTCTTTCTTACCTACTTCAGATATATCGACAGCTCTTGAAACTCCTTTATCTGCATTTAAAACACCTAGTCAAAGATTTGAAGAACAAATTCCAGAAGAATCTCGCGTTAGTATAGAAGAGACCAAGGACTTTCTTATACAGGCACTTGAAGCATTTAAGAGCGATCAACAAGACGATCCTTTTATTTCTGATAGTGTTGATGGTATCATTTCAGGTATAGAGGCTAATACATCTGCTGAAGCACTTGAAGATTATATCACCAACCAGGCACGTAAGTATAACAGAATAGCTCAAACAGAAGATGATGGTAGTGCAAAGCAATTATATAATATTCTCGGTGATATTATAGAAAATTTCAGGCACTTTAAACTATTCAAGGTAATACAAGATATACCAGCAGCTGCAGGTATAAAGCCTGGATCTTTAGATGATATTAAAGATGATGTAATTTATAATATAGAAGATTTTATCGAAAAGAACCCATCAAAATATGATGAAAATCTTAGAAAAGTTATTGATAAGATTGAAGAATTAAATTCTGTAAACATGATAACAAATTATCTTGAGGATAGAATGAAGGTACTACCTACACATAGTGACCCATTAATACAAAAATTTGGTAATGCTATACAGAGATTATACAATAGTATTTTAAATAAACTTGATTCTTTAAAAAGAAATGAAAGTGAGATCAATAAGTTAGAGGATGAAATGAAAGAAGCTGAAAAACAAGAAGATAGAGAAAAATTTACAAATGAATCTGTAAGGATTTCTTCTAAACAGGTAAATAACCTTCTTATTGAAAACTACCGTAGTAGTATCAAGAACAAGGTTAAATGCCAGCAAAGATATCTATATTAAGATATTTCTCTACAACCTTTTTGCTTATAAACCTCATCGAGTCGTTCTTGTTGAACGTATTTGATAGGGTCTTTATATTTAGACTCAATAAAGCCGCGAAGTCTTAGACTACTTGAAGGTGTATCAGCATCAGCTAATTTATCTTCTCTATTTGAATAGCAGGTCCAGGTTTTATTAAAATCTATACCAAGTCTAACACCCTCTTCAATAATTGCCTTTTTACTCATTTCAATAAGAGGAGCTTCAATCTTTATTTTAGATTTACGGTTTAGTGTTATAAGACTATTTACTGATTCAATAAATTCTTTACTTCCGTCCCAATAACCTGCAAGAGAGTCTGCTTCTGCAGCACCATACCAAATAGTATCTGCACCTACAGACTCTGCGTATGCTGAACATATAGACAAAAACATTAGATTTCTAAATGGTACGTATGATATAGGTTGTGCATCTCCTGCCATTTTCTTAATATTTGGATTATCAATATTAAGATTTGTAAGAGATGATACAGGTGCAATATCTTTTATATAACGTACATCTAGTGTCTTGTTAGTGATGTTTATATTTTTAATATCTTGTAGTTTATTAATGTGATATTTTGCACATTCTAACTCTCTAAGATGTCTTTGACCGTAATCAAAAGTTACAGTATGTATTTCATCAAAACCTTTAGCTACTGCCATATAAAGCAGCACCGTACTATCCATACCTCCAGATACCGTTAAAACTAATTTACTCATTTAATTAAATTACTTTTGTTCCAGTTCATCACCGTCGTCAACCTCTGAAGGTACTTCAGTATTTAGCTGCGATCCGTAAGACCAGGCAATTTTCATTTTCTCTTCCATACCAGGTAAGATGATTTTATTCCAGATATCTTCATCTTTACCCCACTTTGAGAAGTATCCAAGCTTAGTACCGTCAATTAGAGAGTATGTTGGTCCAGATTGATTAATAACACCAAGACCTACAGCTAATTCTACTAACCCATAATATCTATCTAGTCCGGTAGAGAATGATAAGAACATTTCACCTTCAAGATATTGTTTAATAAATCTATTCTTTACTGTTAGAGCTCTAAGAATTACACCAGAATAGTTTTTTTGACCTGGCGCCAGCTTTGCATTTTCATTTTTACCGTCGTCTTTTTGAGGCTTTCTTGCAAGCTGAATAGTTACTGATGGTAGATAGACCACTGATCTACCACCTGGCATATGCTTTTCTAATGAAGGATACATTGCCATAGGATCATCATATACGTGATTAGTCATTACTATAGTTGTTTGTGTCATTGCACCAAGATTAGTACAAGTTTGCATTAGTGTCTTCATTGCACGAGCTTTAGTACCGGTGTCTTGAGACGTACTTTCTTTTTCCATTCTGTTTATATCCATCTCAGATTGTAAATTACCGAGAGAGTCAATAACAATAAAGAATTTACCTTGCATTTTAGCTTCTCTTACAGCATTTAAGAATTTATAAATAGCATTTCTGGTTTGTTCGATTGTGATACAAGGTACATATTTTACCTTTGATATATCTAGACCTAGACGTTGTGCACCTTCAGGGTCAATAGCATTTTCTGTATCAAAAATAACAACAGTCATACCTTTTTTCTGAGCATTTGCAGCCATGTGTTGCACAAAAAACGATTTACCAGACATTGAAGGTCCAGCTAAAACTGTTACTCTACCCTTTGGTATCCCACCGTGTACTGAGCCGGATACAATTGCATTCAACACATAACTACCAGTATCAATATAATCTTTTACGGTACTTAACGTATTGTCGTTAAGGAAAGTTGCAAACGGATTAACGCTGTTAATTGATTCTAGTACTTTAGAAATTTCTTTGTCTATCATAGATGTGTTATTATAGCTATTTTTTTAAATCTTCAAGTAACAATTTTATTTTTTTACTAATATAGTTATTTCTATCTTTGTGCTCTTCTAAAAATTTTATAACTTTTTCATATTTATCCTGACTCTCAGTTACACCTTTTAGGTAAGCTTCTTTTATTGCAAGTTCATAATATACCTTATTCATTACATAAAAAAGCCCTCTTAAATAAGAGGGCTTTGTTTTTCTTTTTATTCGTTAAAAAGCTTAATAATTTTAGGCTCTTCTGTTACTGGTGCTACTGGTTGTGCGTTAAACGTGCTCGATACTATTCTTTCGTATTGTGAAATAATCTTTTCATCAATTTCAAAATTAGAGCCTTGCGCAATAGAATTTTGTGAGTATGTAAATTCAAAATTTCTTTTGCTTTCCTCGTTGTATTTAACGAATTCAGCAAAAAATAGTGGTACTAATTGAATTTGTAATTGACCATTAGATGGTTGTACAGTAATCATTACTGGATTAATAATTGTCAATGCACCTTGTTGCTGGTTAGGTGCTGAAATACCTAGAATATTTCTGCCTACTTGATCTATGAATGTAATGTATTTGGACATATAGGTATATTATATAATGAAAGTAATTTTTCAACTAAATAAATCAAAAATATTACTTTGTACAAGAGACCCTGGTCGTTGTAGTTCCCATCTAACATTTTCGTATAATCTTTCTATAGCTGCAAGTACAGTTTTTTCAAAAATTAGTTCGTAGTCAGGTTCAAAAAATTGCTTAAATTCCTCAGGGTAGTAATCTTTATACGCAATTTTTTGAATATTATACTTGTTAGGTGTTTGTACTTGTAATAATCTAATCTTATCTCCAGATGATATTTTTTCATACTTGTTGGTTAGTTGTAATCTTTCAATAAGTCTATTATAGAATATTGCTGCTTTAATATGATGCGGGGTACCTTTAGCAATTTCAAAACCTTTACATAGTTGCTCTCTTACTTCGTAATTATTTAAATTACTAACAGTTGCTATAGATTCGATTGGTAGTGTCTTAAATATCTCCCACACCTTATTAATTAATATATTCGTTTTAGAATAATCTTGTGTAGATAGCATTGTTTCTATTATATCTTTAATATAAGGTTTAACAGCAGATGGTATTGTACTACGTACAACATCAACACCTACATACTTATATTTGTTACATGGTATATCTTCGATATCTAAAACGTGTATTATATATCTTTTCTTTTGCAAGAATACACCATTATCAGCTATTGCTTCTCTTTTGAATACAAACCTACTATCTTCTGAAAAGAGTTCACGTTCACCCCATATCTTTATTTCATTATTAAGTTTATCACCTAGCTCTTTTACTTTATCGTAAAACTCTTTACTAATCTTGCCGGGTTTATTAGAGAATAATGTACCGTTCTGAACTATATTATCTAGAGTAACGTAAATAGAATCTGTATCTCCATATACTACTACATCATTATTTTCCTGCTCTGTTATATGTGGTACATTTTCTTTTACGAATTTTTTTGCAACCTCGCCTGCAAATTTAATTACTTCTTGACCAGTTAGTGTAACTGATGAAGCTATATCGTCGTCACCTAAAGGATTGTTCTTATTACCAAAAGCACCATAGGTTGCATTGATATATATCTTTTGAGCTAATTGTTTAGAATCTAATTGTATGCTTTCGTTCTTTAAATTAGTATACTCTTCGCATTCTTTTTGATTTAATTCTTCTAATTCCTTAATACGAAGATTTACTTTCCTAAGTTTAACTTGCGTTTTTTTACGCTCTTTGTAATAATAATCTAGTACTTCAGGGAATATACCACGTTTTTTCTGAGTAAAAATAATATTAGCTTTACTTAAAGTTAATCTCTCTTTTTGTACAAATAGAGCAAATTTATCTTCAGTAAGTGTAAATGTTTGACCTGTAACGTGCTTTATCACAACATTACCATCTTCACGTTTAATTATCTTACCTATTTTTGTCTCAGGTGATGTATTAAGGGTAATCATCACGTTTGGGTATAGAGAGTTAGCATCAAATGATACTATATGTTTTTTAAACCCTGGTAGTGGTTCACGCACGAATGCACCAGGATTAACACCACTCTCTGCGTTACGTATAAATGTAGGTAATATTTGGTTCTTATGTTTAGCACGTATTGCTGCTGCTCCATTTATAACTGATATAGAACCCATTCCTGCTTCAAACGTTGTAAGTCCTATATATGCAAACATTCTTACTAAGTTTAGATATCTTAATTTAAACTCAAGATTCTTAAGTAGTCTTACGTCTTGAATATTATACTCTACAAATTTTTGCCAATCGTCATTATACAGATCTATTAGATTACCTGTACCTATATTTACCTTTGATTCACCCAGTTCTAATTTAGCAATACTATTAAGTTTATAACTTTCTTTCTCACCTGGTGAGAATCTCTTATATATGTCAAGATAGTCTATAAGAGAGACACCTTCTATAAACCAGCGCTGTAAATACTGACCTTTATCGTTATGGATATCACGAAAGTACGTTTTACCTGCTGGTGATAAACTATTACGTGTACTATCATCCATAATATTAGATATTCTATTCATAATATATGGAATATCGAAGCCCATACTATTCCATCCACTTACAATATCAGGAGTATCTGACTTAAACCAATCTATAAATTTAGTTAGTAGCTCTACTTCATTTTTACAATATATAAAATCTACATCACTATCTATTACGTTAAAAGGTTTTTCACCCCAACATTTAAACCTTTTTGTAGTAGAATCATATATAGTAATTACGTTAATAGGATACTTTGAATATTTTGCATCAGGAAATTCTTCTGCAATAACTTCGATATCTATAAAGATAACTCTTACATCATTTTTACTAAATTCAGGTGTTTCATTATCTTTATAAAATCGCTCTATAAGAAACTGTTGAACGCATGGAAAGTTATCAAATACTTTTGTTATTCCAGTATTAGTTATAAAGGAGCTTCTATCAAACTGAGTATTAAATATGCGTTTAACTAATTTAGTACCAAATATTGAATCATATTCTCCAGGACCTTCTACATAGAGGTGAGGCTTATAGGTAAAGTATTGTTCGTTTCTTTTACCGTTTTCATCCCACCCTAATATAGTTATCTTCTGTTCTTTGCTATTATAAAAAGCATTTCTATAACTCATGCAGAAATATTATAATTATTCCCTGTTATATTTTGTTATATTTTTTCTTTCCTTGCTGCCGTAGGGTGTATTATATAGTTCTAAATAACAATCTATATTACTATCTGTTTCAAGCCAGCGTGTTTCTGCGTATTGCCTTGCACGTTTAGATATTGCTTTATACTGTTTGTGATCTTTAAGTGTGTCGTTAATTCTATCTATCATTTCATCACCAGTATTAAATCTAATAGGTGCGTTTGAATATGTTACGATATCTTGACATGCTACTGGTAAACCAAAAGCACATGCCTCAATATATTTTAGATCACTCTTAGCTTTATTAAAATTATTAACTTGTAACGGTGCAACCATCATATTTGCTTTAATATTAGCAATACTTTCACCATAATCATATAATTTAGACCATGGATGAAATTCAATTTTACCGTTTCTAATGAGATCTGTTAATGGCAATGGATATGCACCAAGGAATATCCATTGGAATTTATCAACAGTCCTGCGAATTACGTTATTAACATGGAAAAAGTCATCATTATAATTACCTGTTCTATTTTCTACATCAAAATGGGCACCTGAACCTGTATATAAAATACGAGGCTTCTTCTTATTATCATCATAATTTTTCATTATTTGAGTACTTTCATAATGATTACCTAACCAAAACTTAGGCATAAAATTAGGAATTACTGTAACGTTTTTATTACCGGTTTTGCTCTTATAATAATCTTTCATGTAATCGCAGGTAACTGTGATTTCATCACATAAAGACATAATTGCGCATGCTGACTCTCTTATCTCTGGATTATCAAAAGCTGGTTTAAACTTGTTATAATCAGGAATATCTTCTTTAAAGCAAATATCATCTATTTCATAAATGATTCTCATACCGTTTTGTTTTGATACTTCTCGTAAAAACTTTACAAATTCAAGCTGTTGTTTTGTTGCTTGTCTTTGTATTCTTACAGATTTTACCATACCGTAATATCTTGGATCCAGATTCATTACTGTAGTACCATGTACTACAGCTTTTTGATGTGCATTAAGAATCTGTTCTGGCCAAATCATCCGCCAGTGACCACAGCCGCTATAATCTGCATAGTAATTTAAAAATCTTGGTAAAGATAGTTCTGGTGGTACCATCTCATCGTTTTTAGGCAACTGCTGCTGTAGTTGCTGAAAAGGTGTTACTGAATGGTTTTGAAATGGTAGGACCGGTGTAAACATATAGTCTATATATAATATGTTAAGGTTTTAATTAATCAACAAAGTTTACACGTTTTGTTATTCCGTTATGCTTTTCAAGAAAGATAATATCACCATTTACGGCTTTTACACTTTCTTTTCTGTGTGATATAATCAAAATTGACTCTTTAAACAACTCAACTCTCTCTTTTAATATTTCTACTACTAATTCAACACCACGTTGATCTAAGCTAGTATCAAATAGTTCATCATATACTGTTACATTATAGTATACATCACCGTGAGTCTTTCTCATATCTATAAATGAAAATAAGCACGCTAAATCAATAGCCTTTCTTTCTGCACCAGAAAAATTATTATACAAACACATCTTACCTTTTTCATTTAATATCTCTTCTTCAAAATACTCATTAAATATGCATATACTATTACTGTCTAACTTTTTAAGATAAAACGCTAGTTTTGCGTTAAAATTTTGTAAAATTTTCTTTACTAGAAAGCTCTTTACACCTTCTTCACTTATTACAAACTTTACAACCTCAAGCATATCTGCTTTCTTTTTAATATTTTGAATTGTATCGTTAGATGTTTCTATCTTTGTATTTGATTCTTTTATTAATTCATCAAAAGTCGTTAAATCACTTGATACCGTAGAACTACTATCTTGTAGTTGCTTATTTAAATTCTGTAGATCTATAATTCTTTTCTTATTAGATTGTCTTGTAGTCTCTTGTACTGCAGCAATCTTTATATCTTTATTAAGACTATCTATATGTTTTTTAATTTTAAATTTTTTATCTTCTAGTCCATTTATTTGACCTATATACCCTGTTAACGTTTCTGCTAACTTTAATATATCGTTATGCATATTCTTCTTTTCTTTTTCTATCTCTTCAATATCATGTTCAGATATTGGACGTAAGCATGTAGGACAAATCTGCTCAGTAGTACCTACTTTTTGAAGTTGCTCTTTTTTAGTTTTAATTTCATTTTTTACTGTTGCTGCATTTCCAAGTGTTAAATTGTATAGTTCTTCTATTTTAACTAACGCTTTAGTATATTTTTCTAATTCTATATTCTTTTCAGATTGATTTATTATAACTTCATTCTGAATATCATTCTCAATTTTTTGTATATCTGCTTCATTATCTTTGATCTTTTTATTAATCGTTAATAATTTAGTTTCCTTTTCTTTAGATTTTAATTCTTTTTGTCTTTCAAAGGTAGATACGCTATTTTTAATCTCGCTAAGTCTAGCGTTTTCTATATCTAACTCTCTCTTTGTAACATTTTGATCTTCTCTTAAAGAAGACATCATCGTAGAAAAAACTTGTAAATTGAATATTTGTTCAATAAACTTTCTTTTCTCTACTTTAGACTTCGACATGAAAGGTAAAGTGTCATTTAATGTCATCAATACGCAATTCCTAAATACTTCAGGTGATGAAGATAATACAGTCTCAACGTATGAATTTGTATTTGATATAGTATCTAACGTTATATCATTGCTATCTTTATAAAGAAATATTCTAGACGGTGATAATGTTCTTATTATATTATATGTATTAGTATTGCCGTTTTGATTAACGTCAAATTCTAATTGTACTTCGCATGTATTTTGAGTTATGTTATTTGGTATAAACTCTTTTTTTAGCTCTCTTAGAGTAGTACCAAATATAGCAAAATATAGTGCATCTGCTATTGTAGATTTACCTACACCATTTCTTCTATCTTCTTTATCTCTATTAACACCGGTTATAATATTTAGCCCTGTGTTGAAATCTACACTAACTACATCATCACCTACTGATAGAAAGTTTTTTATCTTTATGTTTTTAAAGTTTACGTACTTCATGCAATTGACTTGTTATATAACGATATAGTATATTTTATAATTTCCTGTTTATTGTTAATATCCAACATGCTAACAAATTCTGTTACAATATTTTCTATTTCAGCACCTTTAATGTCAGAGTCTACTAACTCTTCATGTGCTTTTATCTTGTTATAGTTAACATCATAGTCTATTTTAAGATCTGCAGGCTTAAATGTAGTTATTTTACTAACCAACATATCTAAGTGATCTGTCGATATGTTTTTATCTATTATTAGCTTGATGATATTTCCTTTAAAATTATTACTAAAATATGCAATCGGGTCTTTATTAATGATAATCTCTGAGAGAGATACTTTTAAATGTACAGGTGTTAATGTATTTTCTTTAAACTCAAATTTTAGTGTATCTATATCTAATAGATAATAACCTTTTGTTTGATAGGCATCACCAAAGTCTGTTTGAAATGGATTACCTACATATATTATTTTACTTACACTTTCAAACGTCTTTTCATCACGTTGATGAAAATGTCCTGAAAATACTAGATTACTTTTTGTTGTTAAGTAATCTGGATCATCACCGTGTTCACATATCTTATGTCCATTCATTCTGAAGTTTTGTAATTCAAAATGACCAAACACTACATCACTTTGCGGTATATCTTTTATATTGCAACCCCAAGGACAAAATGTAAATTTTTTATCATTAAAATATACACTAGTTATATTATCGAAAATTTGTATATTAGAATTACCTTTCATGATTGAAAGGCTATGAACATCTGATGTATTCTTATAATAGCAGCAATGATTACCTGGTATCATAAGAAGTTTAAACTTACTTAATTTCTGTAGTATTAAGGAATGGTAGTGTAGTGTTTTGACCTCTACTGCATCTCTATAATGCATCCAATCACCACAGAAAATAACGGTATCTATATTATTATTTTCAAGTTCAGATACAAACCAATCTGCCCATTTTAGAGCAACATTCAACCAAAAATCGCTATTTTGGTGTACTCCAAGATGTAGGTCTGTAAATATTGCTACTTTATTATTTGATAAAATTGCTGCCATTTTTGGTACCATTATATAATATTTCTTAACTGCATTGATTGATTATAGTATATAATGTATTTTTTCAACTAAATGTAGTGTTTAAAATAAATATTACTGTGGACATAAATGATCGTCAAAAGCTATTTGAGAGTTATATTCAAGTAACGACTAATAATGGATATAATAATTCATATAACAGTAATAATCATGTTATGGACATACTAAGAGAAGATTTTAATAAAGACGTTATATTTTATGATAAGCACTTTGAGTTGTCATATGATCTTTCATACTCTCAAATTATAACTGAATCTCGGATAGATGAAGCATTGTTTGATACAATTAAAAACTTTGGTAAAAATGCTATCAGTTCACTTACAAATAGTTGGAAACAAGCTAAAGAGCAAGGCGATACAGATGAAATGGCTAGATTGAGTAAAAAAATTAATCAAACAAAGGCTCAACAATCTAAAGGATCAAAAGCTACAGGTACCAAAACAACAAAAAGTACAAACAGAACAAAAAGTACAAGCAGAACAAAAACTACAGGTACTAGAAAATCTGTAGATTCAACTAATACAAAAGCACCAAGAAAAGCAAGCTTAAGAGGTAAACAAAAAGTTGCAATAGCAGCAAGTAAAGCTGTTATGGATGCTTTAGAAAAGCAAGACCCAACAACATCTAAAATAATAAAATCTGCAAAACCTCAAGAAATTGTAGATGGATTAAATGATCCACAAGTAAAGAGTGAGATGAATAAGATTTCAAAGCAAATATCTAGTGAAGTACCATCTAACGGTGAAGGTTTCGTAGGTAAATTAACTTCATGGTTAAAAAAGAATCCTATAAAAGGAACTGTTGCAGTTGCTTTACTTGGTGTGATAACTGCAGCTGCTGTAGTTGGTTCTGGTGGTGTATTACCTTTAATTGGAGCTATGGTTGGAGGTGCTGCAAAAGGTGCTGCTGTTGGTGGTGTTGGTGGTGCCGTTGTAGGTGCAGCAAAATCTGCAATATCTGATACAATGGCAGGTAATAAATTTGATATTAAAAAAACCGCTAAAGCCGGATTAGCTGGTGCTAAAACAGGCGCAATTGGTGGTGCTTTAGCTGGCGCTGCTGGTGCAGTGGGTAAAGCTGCAGGTAAAGCTGTATTTGATAATGATACATTACCTCAAAATTCAAGTAATGTAGATATTCAAGCGAGTAAGGAAGGCGAGAAAGAAGCAAAGTCTATCATACAAAAAATGAAAGATGCTGGGTTTGCCTCTGACCCATCAGCAAAACGTCCAACATGGAACGGTAGTTTCAGACAGTTTGAAGATCCTGACTCGATGGGTCAGAAACTAATTACTACTGGTGCAGATGGTACCGGTGAATATAACTACTGGCTTAGACAAAAATTATACGGAAAAATATCCGATCAGGACTTTATTGAAAAAATGAAAGAGTTTGCTCAGACTGGTGCTCAGCAATAATTTATTATTCAGAAGAGTCATCATTAATTGGTTTTACATATAAATTAACATTTAAATTTAATAAATATTGTTATGGATACGAACGATCGTCAATATTTATTTGAAAGCTATTTACATGTAGTAAACAACGGGGTTTACGGTAATCTAAATGTAATTGAAGTACTTAGAGAAGATTTTAATAGAGACGTTATGCTATATGACGAGCATTACGAAATGATGTCTGAGATTTCAGATTACCAAATAATAGCCGAATCGCAAATAATATCTGAAGCACAAATAGATGAAGCATTTTTTGATACAGTTAAGAACTTTGGCAAAAATGCGATTAGCTCATTAACAAATAGTTGGAAACAAGCTAAAGAACAAGGCGATAAAGATGAGATGGAAAGATTGAGTAAGAAAATTACTCAAGCAAAGACACAAAGAGCATCAGTTCAACGAAAAGCTAGTACAAAAACAGCCTCTGGTGCAAAAACAAAAACAGGTACAAGAACAGCGAAAACACCGACTACCACAGGTACAAAATTAACTAAGACAGCAAATACCAAAACTATAAGTAAACCAAGTTCAAAAGGCAAACAAAAAGTTGCTGTTGCAGCAGGTAAAACAGTATTAGATGCTGTAGCTAAACAAGACCCTGAAACAGCTAAATTAATAAAATCTGCAAAACCTCAAGAGATTGCAGACGGGTTAAATGATCCTCAGGTTAAAAAGGAAATGGGTGAGATATCTAAACAGGTAGCTAACACTAGTGGTGATGGATTCATGAGTAAATTAACTACTTGGATGAAAAATAACCCAGTTAAAGGTACAGTTGCGGTCGCACTTCTTGGTGTTGTTACTACAGCAGCAGCTATAGGCTCTGGCGGTATAGTGCCTTTAATTGGATCCATGGTAGCTGGTGCTGCAAAAGGTGCTGTTGTTGGTGGTATAGGTGGTGGTATTATAGGTTCAGCAAAATCAGCTATCTCTGATGCGGTGGCTGGTAATAAATTTGATATTAAGAAAACCGCTAAAGCTGGTTTAGCTGGTGCTAAAACCGGCGCAACGAAAGGTGCTATTGTAGGTGCTGCAGGTGCAATGGCTGGTAAAGCGTTTCAAGGGGCATCACAATTAATAAAAACAACACAATTAGAAGACCCTTCATCCTTTTTAACACCAGTAAAAGACATACCAGTAGAAGATATACCGGTATCAAAAATGAGTGATTCTCAATGGTTAGACCAGTACAATCCAAATGATATGAATACTTGGAAAATTAAGCCAAGAATTAATTCTTCATTAGGATGGAAAATGGCTAAAGATGCTAACGATAGCATTGCTGCATCATTAAAATAATACTTTATTATTCAGAAGAGTCACCATCAGAGTCATCATTAATTGGTTTTACATATAAATCAACATCACAGTTTTCTGTTAATTCCTGCTCATACATCCTCTCTCTGTACTCTGTTATAGTATCGTGATGTTTCTTTTCTTTTTTAATTCTATTAATAAAAGCATTAAATGCTATTGTAGTAAAATAGCTGAACGGATTAAACTCTGAGTTAACATTAAACTTTTTATTTTTTATAGCAGCATACATCTTTACTATTGCATCGCCTACCATTTCATCCCTATACGTATAGTTAATAAAGTTAGATGAATAACTCAAACCTGTTGCAATTTTATTAATAAAAATAGCTAACTCATCAGTAATTTCATCAGATTTATAATATATAACTAATTTTTGTTTAAAATCTTCAGGATCTACATAGAATTCTGTTTTTTTAGGTTTTGGACCTCGTTTTGCCATTTAATCATTATACCTAGTCTATCAATTTTTCAACCAGTTTTGTAGAAGAATAATTAATTTTTTCTTTATCGTATATATTTTTACGATGTATACCATGCGCTTTACCATATTTTAAATTGTCTACAATATCTACAATAGTTAATTTTTGTTTATTATTGTTTAATCGTAAGCCTCTACCTATTGATTGTATAATTCTTATAAAACTCTTACCACCTGAACCGAAAACTATCATGTGTATATTTTTTACGTTAATACCTGTAGAAAATATAGCACTTATTGCAACGCAAATTATATTGTCTTTAACTTCCATTTCTTTAATAACCCTATCTCTTTCATCTACACCTACATCCCCTCTTATAAAGTATACAATTTTGTCTTGTAATTTATCTTTAAGGTTATCGTATATTAGTTGTCCGTGTGATATATGATTAACAAGTATTAGAGTATTATTATTAAAATTTTTACATAATGTATTAATTATATTATTTCTAAATTTATTAGTATAAATGTATTCTAATTCTGATTTGTACTTATTAGCTCCAGGTATTTGAGTAACTTTAGTAATATAATCTATATCTAGTACTTTAATAGATACCTGAGTAAGATATTTTTCTTCTCTTAATTCAAAACTGTTCTTTTCATATATTATAGTACCTAATTTGCTTATGATATTTAACTCTTCACCTCTATCATCAGGTAATGTACCTGTAAGTCCAAATTTGTGATATGTTTTGATTTCATCTACAAGTTTGCATATTTTATTCTTACCTTTTAATTTATGCGCTTCATCCACTATAACTAAATCTACGTCATTTATCCATAGATTTTCACTATACTTGCTTTGTAATATACCTATATTTGCTATGATAACATCACTACTAAGATCAGGTTCTATATTACCTGTCCATCTTGTAACGGTAAACGGTACATTATAATTTATAAACTCAGAGTGTGTTTGATTTACAAGTGATAAATCTGGAACTATCATTAATGCTTTTAGTTTTTTACCCTTATAATTGTAAAATGTACTGAGCAGACTTGCTGAGATTAAAGTTTTACCACCACCTGTACCTACTTTAATTATACCTCTACCATATGATAGTGCATTCTTTATTGTTTCGCTTTGAAAATCTCTAAGTTTAAATGATAGATTATCATAAACATCAACACCTGTTATTGTTGGTTTAACTACTTTTGGTATATCTTTATCTACATCTAGGGTTACATCAGTAAAACTTACAGAAATAAATTTACATATATCAAAAAACAGACCAGGTTCAAACATACCCGTAGGTGTTACAAAGTATTTTCTATCAGCAACAAATCTCATTCCTTTTTTTCTCATAAAAAAGGCACCTTCATTCTTTACACTAAAATGTTCTCTTATTTCTGTAAGAAAATCTCCAGTTAACCTACACAGACCACGGTTTTTTAAATAATCTATACGTATACTTTTCATTATAGTTGTTCCAATTGCATTATTTTTATGATATTTGAAACGTCATATGTCATAGATGAGAATGTCTTTTCTGTCTTTTCAAGAAATTCTATAAGTAGTTTCTCTTCACCTATTTTAATATTCATCTCTCTCATTTTATCATGATTTTCAGCAGCATTTTCTACTGTAATTATGTTTAATTTAACTGACGACTGTGTCTGTAATTCAGACATTACATTTTTCTTAAAAATATTTTTATCATTTTCAAGCTTAAACAGGTTTCGCTTATGATTAATTAATCTGCTAACCCAAAAATGCTTACGAGCGGGTATTCTTAAACCTACTTCTTTTATGTTGAACTCATCGATTTTGAGATCTTCTTCAATTTCTTTTATATATCGTTCTAACAATTCCATATCATATTATAAATATATAATACAATTATCAATGATAAGTTTTAAACAATTCTATGCTATTTTTAAAGAAGATAGCTCTTACTCAGATGGTACACTAGGTCCTGCTGCAAATGTATCTCACGATGCAATAGCAAATAGCGACTGGTATGCACCGGGTGATTATAGAATACCAACAGGTGGAAAGGTATATAGGCGTAGTGGAGTTGTAAAACGTAAGAAAAGACGTAAATACAAAAAATGATAACAGATTTCGGCCACTGGGTTAATTGTACATCAATAAACGTAGAGGAATTACCTTATGGCTTTCTATATTTGATAGAGAATAAATTAACGAATAAAAAATATATAGGTAAAAAGCAAATTAAAAGTGTAAAAAAGCTTAAACCCTTAAAAGGTAAGAAGAACAAGAGACATTTCGATATAGAAACAGATTGGAAAACATATACCTCATCGTCTAATGAAGTTAATAGTGATATAGTAACGTATGGTAAGGATAATTTTAGTTTTTCAATTATAAGATTCTGCGATTCTAAGAGTGAAATGGCTTATTTTGAAGCAAAACTACAATTTGAAGAGAATGTTTTATTACGTGAAGATTATTATAACGGAATTATAAATTTAAGAATAGGTAAGAATTGTTTTATAAAGAAGTTGAAATCTTAAATTACAAGTTATAATACAGTATGTCTGTTATATACGATGTAGCCGAAGATGTAAATATAATCGACGTAAATTCTATGTTTGTAGAAAAAACATATATAGATATAGTTAATGATTTATATAAATTAGATATTCTAAAATCTAAAATTACTATAGATGTTAAGCGAATAATATATCACCACGTAATACATGATATTTGTGAGTTATATTTGTGTAGTCCTTTTAAGAAGCCTATAGTATTGTTTAATAATACCCAGTTAGAAGATTGCTTAATTTTTCAGTACTTTACTGAGCGAGAAATTTTAGACATATTATTAAGAATATTTACAAAAATACAAACAACACTGCCTATTAGGTGCTATCTAAGCAAATATAGTGGTAAACACTTAAGATACAAAAATAACTCAAATGATGGTAGAATAATTAATATCTTAAACGTACTTAGAGAAATTAGTAACTCACCTACAAGGTATGATATAACGTTTGAAAATATTAAGAAATTTACTAAAAAATACGGATTGATATACTTAAATCAAGAATACTTTACAATGCTTGCAACTAAACATCTTTATATCCGCTAATAAATATAAATATTATTATGAGTATTTTCGATAAAAAAGCTAATCAGATCATTTCATCACTTTTACTAGAAGGTGTAGATGCTGGTGAGATGGTATTAAAGGTATCAAGACCTACAGGTAAAATAGATGTAAAAGTTAAGTGTATAGAAACACAAACAGGTACTTCTTATATAGCTGATGAAACTGTAGATGATATCAATAAAGGTGATGACGTAACAGAAATGATTGTCACTGATGGCGAAGATGAGGAATTTGATTTTAAGAAAGCTGATCTTGATAAAGATGGTAAATTATCTTCATATGAAAAAGCACGTGGTGAAGCAGTAGCAGGTGCTAAAGAAGAAGATGCTGAAGATCCAGAAATGAAAAAGATTGGTTTAGGTAAAGATGCTATTGCTGCTGTTACTGTTGCTGGTAAACTTGCTACAAAGGCCGGTGGTTTTGGTGCGGCAGCATTAACACAAAATAGAATGAATGCTGCTTATGGCGATTTAATGCGTAAAATTGCAAAAAAAGTAACAGAAATAGCAGGTAACATAAAATGAAGTTTTTAAATAAATTAGATTACTATAAAAATCAGCTCATTAACGAAGCTGATGAAGAAGCCCCATTACCTCCTGGTACTGAAGAAACAAACACTGAAGATAATCCAACACCTCAGGAAAATCAACAGACAGAAGAGCAACCAGCAGAAACTGAGCAACAAACTAAAGAGTTAACACCAGAAGGTGAAGTTCTTTTAATAAGATTACTTAAAAAAGCATTTGTAATATCTCCTAAACCTGAAGATATTGAACAAATGTCTGATATTGACAACATTAATGAAAATAATGCAAGAGAATCTTTATCTAAAATAATAAGTTTAATGAAAAAGTACTCTACAGATATAGACATGGAAATTGATTAATGAAAAAATTTAAAGAGTTTTTCGCAAAACGTAAGGTAAAAAAGAAACCTGCATACTCTAATAATGAGTACAGGAACAATGTAACTTATATAAATCAGCCACCATATGGTGCTGAAGGTAGAACACTAACACCTACAAGTAGTTAATCTTTTACTGCAGATACATATGGTATAGTATTATAGTATTCTGCAACAGTCTCTGCTTTTTTAATAGATTCTCTAGGTGTGGTACCTGGTTTAAATTCTATATCCATACCTGCATCTATATTGAGAACTTCAAATACGCAACGAACAAACCCTAATTTAAACATTTGTTCATGTACAAAATCGGTATCTATATCTTTTTTTAACAAATAACTCCTACCTGTACTCCAGTGTGCACCAGGACCACCTCTTACAGGTATAATTTCATTGTATTTTATCCAAAAACCATATGGTGCATTCTCTGGTAAATCTTCTTGAACTGATTCAAATAATCTATCATTTTCTAATACAGGAGTAAGACCGTAATATAATGCAACATCTCTTGCATTTTTTCGAGCTGTTATGTTTGGTCTTAATTTTGATGATTGTATATATAAAATATCTTGACCCCTATCTACAACAACTCTTACAAACCCTTTATTATACATTTGCGTATACAGAGAACCTTGATTAGAATCTCTATTTTTACCTAAATATCTATCGGCTGCAATAATATGATCATCTTTAATACTATTATTACTAAAAATTGGTATTACCTCAATGGCACTTATCCAGAAACCATAAGGCTTTTGTTCCGGTAGTTTATTAAAATCTATACTTTCGAAAAAGAACTGTTTAAACGTCTTAAACGATTGAATAGCTGTTGTGCTTTCAAGAGTATTCATATATAACTCACTAATTTATCTCCAGTCTTTACAAGCCATATACTTAGCAGTGCCAGGCTTAGCTGTAGAACATTTGTGTCTAGCTCTAAAACTCTTTTTGCGTTTAGTATTACCTGATTTACCAGTTACTTTAACACCTGCTTGTCCCCAATGTATGCGTTTAAATCCACCACCGCCAGGCTTACGTACACATTGCATCCACTTTTTACCAGGTCTAGTAGATGAAGCCTTTTTGGTTACTTTAGTACATCTTGCTGAAGATTTTTCCTCTAGTACATTATATTGTGTTAATAACTGCTCTACAATTAGGTTAAAACTCATAAATATATTTATGGCATCAAGCAACAATGATCAGCAAAAATTATTTGAGAGTTATATAAGAATAATAAACGAAGATTTAGGTCTTGGACCTAAACAAAAGGGTACTGATATTATGAATGTAACATCAATAGGTAGTACCGGTAAACCAGGTACATCTCATATGGATATTGCTAAAAGCAATTTAACACCTGCATGTGAAAATGAAGAGACTAGACAATATGCTGGCAGCGTAGATGAGATTATAGATAATATTGTTTCAGAACTTGATGTTATACGAACTGAAAAACCTGCTTTTAAAACAACTGACGTTAAACTACTACTTAAAGACGTAAGACGTGAAGTGGGTCGCATAGTACAATTAATAAGTAAAGGTGATATACAATAATATGAACGAAAACATTGAAACAATTAAACAAGAATATTCAGCATTTATAGAAGATATCAGCAAATTTACCGAAAAAGGTACTGTTGTTGCTGCTGGTAGAGCACGTAAATCGTTGCTTATAATGGGTAAAGCTATAAAAGTTCTAAGAAAGCAGATTCAAGAAAGAAAAAAAGAACTTAAAACCACTGGTAAGTAATTTAGTGATAACATTTAAGACATTTTTTGAACAAAAATCCCTCGGTTTAATCGAAACGATTAATATCGAGGGCATTGGTTCTATTGATGCAAAAGTAGATAGCGGTAACGGGGCCTATAATGTTCTACATGGTGTAAATGTGTCTGTTAATAATAAAGAAGTAATCTTTACTACAATAGATGGTAAAAAAATAAGTAAACCGTTTAAAGGTTATATAGATATCAATATTGGTTCTGGTAATATTGAACAACGCCCTACTATAGAGTTTAATGTATCTATACACGGGGAAAAACATAAGAATATACGCTTTTCCATTGCAGACAGAACTCAGAACGAAGAAAAAGTGCTGCTAGGTAAAGACTTTATAGCAGCACTTGGTGGGTTGATAGACGTAAATAAGTAAGTTACTTACGATTATTAGCGTTTAATGATATAAAATCATAAAACTCTTTACGTGTTTCTGGTTCGTTCATAAAATCCCCAGACAACTTACTTGTAGACATTACACATCCGTCATGTTTAATACCTCTCATACATGCACAAGTATGAGTAGCAGATATTACTACCGCGACACCTTCATTTTTTTCACATATTTGATCTATAGCCTTATGTATTTGCATCGTTAAACCCTCTTGAATTTGAGGTCTTCTTGCATAATGATCAACTATACGATTTAACTTACTTAAACCTATTACCCTACCCTCAAGAGAAGGTATATATGCAACATGCGCAACACCTGTAAAAGCGAGATGATGATGTGAACACATAGATTTTAAGGGTATAAAAGTCTGAGCAACCATACCTGTATAACCATCTGATGGAAATGAAGTAATCTTAGGTAGTTCTTCATAACAACCTACAATCAAATCTCTAACATATGCTTTTGCAACACGTTTTGGTGTGCCTTCGCTGTTAGGATCGTTTCTCCAATCTATTCTTAGAGCGTCTAGGAAAGCTTCATACGCTTTTGTTGCATTATCTATTACATGAAGCTTTTCATCTTCAGTAAGAGGGAGGTTTCCGTTAGCAGTTGGTAACTTCGTTATTTTTACTCGTTCTTCTGGCATAATGTTATTATAGTTTATTAAGATTGAAAATCAATAAATATTATTATGCGCATTAACAAAGTAATAGAAAATACTTTTAACAGCTTAAATTTAAAGAGAATCAGACTTAAAAGTGATCCAAATAATAATATAGTTCCATATGAAGGTTATGTATTAGAAGAAGGTGAAGATGGAACCATGGAGATATATGCAATAGGTGCCGAAAACCCATATATGCAAATTACACCTGATATGATTGACGTTCAGCAATCTTTATCTCCTTTAGATAAAATTAAGTTAATAATAGCAGGATGTGTAGATAAAGGTATTGCATGTCAAGTTAAAGATTTAAATAACTTATCTGATATTGAAGCAACATTACTTTCAAGTGGATGCACTATGGAAGATATGTACAATATATTTAAAAAATACTTTCTAACAAATGAGTAAGTTTTTACAAACAATAAACGAGCAAGCACCTACAGGTAAGATGCCAACTGGTAGTATACCTACAGGTCCAGGTATAAAGCCACAACAACCTACACCTGCTAAACCTCAAACCTTTCAAAACAAAAGTTCATTAGGTCAAATAGGTGGTGCTTTAAGAAAAATTGGTTCTGGTTTTTCAAAAGTAAGAGGAGCAGTTTCTGCTGTAAAGGATTTTACTGCTACAGGTGATCTTAGCGTACTACAACAGCTTGGTCAGCAGTTAATTAATAGAGCACTCGATTTAGATACCTATAAAATATCCGCTTTTGGTAAAAAAGGTTATTCAGATGTATTGCTTGTTGATGAAGAGTTAATATCAAAAATTGGATTACAAACACCAGCAACAAAGGCTAAAACAGAAAGTGTAGATATTATATTACAAAGTGGTTTATTGAATGTTAATAAATTTTTACAAATTCTAAAAGAAGCAAAACCATCTACAAAAGCAAAACCATCTACAAAAGCAAAACCGCTTGCTAATACACAACCAAAAATAACGACTGCTCCATCATTCTTATTTACTTTAACAAAAGAAAGAAATTTAGGTACTAACGGTAAACAATATACATTAACACCAAAAACACCTGAAGTACAACAATATCTTAATGATAAAGGTATTAAGTTTGTAACATTTCTACGTGATCCAAATAACTCACCTGAAAACATAGTAGGTAATGTTAAATTTGATGATAACTCAGGTAAGTTACAGTTTTATGATTTGGATAATCAATTTATGCAATCATTAGAAACAGAAGTAAAATTTGAATACTCACCGCAAGAAAAGGTATATAAAATAGGTTCATCATTATCAGATCACTCTTTTGAAGATATAGATCAAACTAAAGAATTACTAAAGAAAGGTACATTAGTAATACATCCAAGAGAGAAATTGTTTACAATAGAAGGACCTACACAGGAAGGTAAATTAGTTAATTTTAAAAACACACAGACAAAAGAGGTGTTTCACGGTATACCAAATACTCATCAAACTCCAGATAAAAAGACAAATTTTATCATTATGAGTAATATTAAACCAGGACCTATTAAAACTACAGTTACTGCTCCTGTTGTTGCTGCATCTAAAAAGCCAGCTGCATCTAAAAAGCCAGCTACACCTAAACCTACTGCTACACCTAGACCTACTGCTACACCTAAACCTACTGCTACACCTAAACCTACTGCTACACCTAAACCTACTGCTACACCTAAACCTACTGCTACACCTAAACCTACAGTTCCTAAACCTACAGTTCCTAAACCTACTGCTGCACCTAGAACAACTACACCTTAAGGATTAAATTCTACAAGCAGTGCATCTTCACCGCAAATAATGTTATATCCATCTTTTTGTAAAGTTTTTACAATATCGTGCTTATATATTCCTAAGTTATCATTTAAAATTACTGATCTTAATTGGTTAGATCTAGTTAAATAGCTCGGAACTACATTATCTAATATCAGCTCATAAATTTGATGCATTTTTTTATCAAAAAGCTTCTTAGACATCTGTGTAGATTTCATATATTTTCAACAATAATAAATTACTTTAATTGATTTTCAACTTAACTTTAAATAAATAATTTAGAGAGTTGAATATGTTGGAAAAAGGTATATTATAGGTAGATGATATATCAATCAAGTAAAATAATACCGTTAGGTTCTTGTGCATTTAGACAACCCTTTGCAGAGTCGCATTGTAAATTCTTACACGGCTATAGATTACAAGCAAAAATTTGGGTAAGTTGTGCCGAATTAGATAATAAAAACTGGGTTTATGATTTCGGAGGTTTTAAGGGTATTAAAAATTTACTAGAAAATCAATTCGATCATACAACTGTAATTTCTATCGATGATCCACATATCGAAACATTTAAAGATCTTTCAACTAAAGGTATAATTGATCTACGAGTTATGGATGGTGTAGGTATAGAGAAATTTGCTGAGTATGTACTTAATGTAGCTAATGCATATATACAAGATCAAACTAATAAACGTTGTTGGGTATCAGAGGTAGAAGTATGGGAGCATGAACAAAATTCAGCAAAGGTTACTAATAATTTTACACTTCAAGTTATTCAGGTAAATAAAGAACTGCATAGTGAATTAAAAGACGAACCTTTAATTAAAAAAGAGGTTGAACCTAATATTGAGGTTATAAATGTAAACACTACAAAACAATTTACTGAACAGACTATACAACAACCAACTGCACACTCTATATTACAAGCTACAACACAAGCTGCACTAAAATCTACTCCGCAAGCTAGACTTCAAGCCACACTATTAGCTAATCCACCAGCTACTCCACAATCTGCAGCAAATCCATTATATGCTCAAAAAAGTAAAGGATGGTCTGATCCATTCAAAGGTACTTCTTGGGGTAATAAATAATTAGATGTTACCGCTGTATCCGGTTTTTTCTTCTGGTGTTCAAAAAGAACACGATCAAGTACAGCATAAAATAACAAACGACGTTTTTGCTAAAATAAATCAAATTCAAAAAGAAAACGGAATACAAGAAAAATCCCCATTATCTTCAAAAGGTATGGGGATTGTTTCTGTCGAGCAAGCTCTTAAAGAGCTTAAAGAGCTTAGAGATTCAGGAGCTATTTAACAAACATAGGCTCATTATTAGTATGTAATTGATGCTTAGGGTTTGATTCAATTCGCTCTACAATATATTTTAATATACCTGATCTTACAATATCATCTCTTGTAAATGAAAAACAGTGTATCCCTTGAGATCTACTATGTTCATCGTTAAATAGATCAAACATATCCATAAATCCAGATTTTCTACCTATATCTGATTGTAATGGATCTCCGAGTACTATAAATTTACTAAATTTTCCAATTCTTGTTAATGCGGTAGTTAACTCTCTATAATCTAAATTTTGTGCTTCATCAATAACAACAAACTTAGCGTTTATAGATGCACCTCTAAGATAATTAATAGGTATACCTTGAATTCTCTCCTCTTTTATTAGTTGTTTAACTTGACTAGATGATAATAACTCCTCAAGTTTATCATATAGAGGCATTAAAAATGGCTCCATTTTATCATTTGCTTCGCCAGGTAATGAACCTAAAGATTTAGATGCACTTTCTGCTATACTTCTGACATAAACTATATCACTTACAGTTTTTTTATTCATTAACTTAAGACCAGCATATATAGAAGTAAAGCTTTTACTTGTACCTGCAGGTCCTTGAATAAAAACAACTCTTGTAGACTTATCTTCAATTAATTCTATAAGTTGCTTTTGTTTATCAGTAAAATCAGTTCTTTCGATAATTTGGAGTTCAAAATCAATTTTACTATTTTGATGAACTTTTGGTGTTGTGTCTTTTCTTATTGCTAATGAATCTGTCTTTGGCTTTAGTTTTTTAGGACGGTTGGACATCAACTATATTTAATAACCACCAACACATATTTGTGGATTTAAGGAACTTAACTATATAATATAAAATATGAACGATATACTTTCAATATCCGACGATAAAGCATTCTATACTCTTGAAGGAGAGGGTCGCTTTGTAGGTCAACCATCAGTCTTCTTAAGATTAGCAATGTGTAATTTAACGTGTAAAGGTTTTGCATCTGCAGACTCTCCACACGGGTGTGATTCTTATGTTTCTTGGTCAATTAAGAATCGTTTTTCATATGAAGAATTAAATAAATATTTTGAAGATAATGGATTGGTAGATAAATTAAAAAGAGGTGCAATTTTAAAACTGACTGGTGGAGAACCTCTCTTACAACAGAAGAGATTATATGAATGGGTAGTACAGTTTAAGAGTACATTTGGTTTTAGAGAGACTTTTCTTGGAGATGAACCTATTCTAAAAATAGACTTTGAAACAAATGGTACTATTTTACCAGATGATAAATGGGTGGGTGTATTGAATGCTACATTTACTACTTCACCTAAAATGTCAAACAATGGTGATGCAGAGAAGCTAAGATATAAACCAGAAGTACTAAAGTATCTTATTTCAGAAAATGCATGCTTTAAATTCGTAATTAACAATCAATCTGATTTAGATGAACTATATGCAAACTATATAAACTCTACAGATGTCTTATTACCTAAAAATCTTATTTGGTTAATGCCTTGTTGTGGTTCTAGAAAAGAACACGAGTTAAAAGCACCGATGGTTGCAGAATTATGTAAAGAACATGGGTTTAATTTTAGTCCAAGATTGCATTTAGTGTTGTGGGATCTCGCTCTTAAGGTTTAACAACAAATTAAATACCGTTTATGATAAATACCCTGTATTCGAATACAGGGTATTTTTATTAAATAACATTATGAAAATATCATATATCTTAGGATGTTTAAATCAAATAAAGATACATCATTGGTTTACAGACTCTTACGCTGAACACAAAGCCTTGCAGAAGGCTTATAATAATTTAGATGATATTTTTGATAAATTAGTCGAAGTATATTTAGGAAAAAACGGAAAGGATGAAAATATTGTTTCAAACTATGATATTTCTATAACTGGTTGGAGTGCAACAGAACCACTTGATAAATATTATGAAAATATGCGTAATTCTTTAATAACCTATATTAGAGGTATACTTAATCCTGAAGGAGATAAAGATCTTCTAAATTTAGTAGATGAATTGGAAGGTCAATTTAATCAGCTTATCTATCTTTTACGTTTAAAGTGATTTTGATTAAATAATTAGATGATACCTACAGAAATCATAAGCTTATTTGGAGGAGCATTAACTGGTTTCGTTTTCAGGTTTATGGCTGTGAGGGCAGAAGCTGAAAAAAATAGGTTCGATAGAATGATGCAGACTATCGATAAAAAAGATGAATCTGCAGATAAGGCAGCAGCAAGAGATGGCGATACAGGTAAGGTAGTAAGAAGATTTATAGTAGTGACAGTAATGTTTTCTCTAGTTGCATCACCATTTATAATGGCTATACTAGGTATACCTACATATATTGAAGTACCTTTTATTGAAAAGGGATTCTTAGGTCTTACAAGTGATATTACACGTACATCATTTGTTCAAATTACAGGTAATTTAATAACAGCAGAGGTTAGACAAACCTTAATAGCAATCACTGGATTCTACTTCGGTTCTGCAACCGCAAGCAACAAATCATGAAGAATATAACATTAATATTATTATGTTTATTATTAGCTGGGTGTAGTACTTTTACTAAAAATAAAAACCAACCAGCAATATTAAAAGAAGGTAATACATATGTACCTATTATAACTGATAAACCTCAAGGTGTTGTTCTTATACCAATAAATAAAACCGTAGAAAATATGCTTAATAACAACAAAACAGATGTTCAACCTGTTTTTGTTCCTGCTACAGAAGGTAAACAACCTTCTATTACCGTTATAAAAGAAGCCGTTGCTAAACAGGATAAAGATGCAAATATATTAACTGTTCAACCTGTAGAGCCTACACCATATCAAATATCTAAAGTAGAGCCAGTCATTTCTAACACACCCCCCATATGGAAAAAAGTGTTAGGCACCTTAGTAAATATTGCATTTATAGCTGGTATAATATTTTTCTTGTATAAGAAAAGAGATTGGTTCGGCTTTGATAAAAAAGTAAAGCAATAAATAATATTATGAATAATAAAGAAAACCAACTCATCTTTGAAAAGTATTTAAACAATGGTAATCAAGTTCAGAATCTGAATGAAGGTCTCATTGATCGTATTAAGTCAAAAGCAGCAGGTGTTGTTGGTGCTGTAAGAGGAATGGGTCAACAGGTATCCGGTACTGTTAAAGGTGCAGTTGCAGGTGCAAAAGGTAATGTAGCTGGTGTAAAGCAAGCTGCACAACAAGTTCAGCAAGGAAAGACTGCAGGTCCTGTAGCTAAAGTAGAATCTTATAGAAATACAGCTGTAAAAAAGTTTGATAAAGTTTCAAACGAAGTATTCACAGACTTACAAAAGTTAGGCATTAACCTAGACAAAATGTCTCCACAAAGTCTTAATAATTTTAAGAATAATCTAAACAAAGCATTTGATGAAGTAGTTAATAACATCAAAGGCGTAGCTGGTACAGCTAAACCAAAGCCAAGAGCAGCAGCTACAGCTAAACCAAAGCCAAGAGCAGCCGTACGTACCCGTACACCGTAATTAATTTTAAATTAAATCCACGAATTTTTAGTTCGTGGATTTTTTATGTCTATAGCATATAATATCAGATATGCGTATCGCGATTTCTGGAACAGCTTCACAAGGTAAAAGTACTCTTATTAAAGACTTTCTAACAGAGTGGCCTATTTTTAAATCTGAGAGCTCTACTTATAGAGACTTAATAAAAAATGCAAATTTACCTCACAGTAAAAATGCTACTAAAGATAGTCAGTGGAAAATATTGAACTTCATGTTAGATGAACTTCAAAAATACACAATTACTGATAATGTGATATTTGATAGATGCCCATTAGATAACCTAGTATATTCATTATGGTGCTTTGAAAATAACGTAGGTGATATAGATAAAGAATTTATTGATAAATGTATACCTATTATAAGAGAGAGTTTAAGACACTTAGATATTATCTTTTTCTTGCCTATTACCAGAGTGGCACCTGTTAAGATTGAGAGTGACGGGTTAAGAGAGACTGATGGTGTTTATATTAAAGAGATTGATAATATTTTCAAAGCTCTTAATATGCAATATAGACTAGGTCTTGGTAAAACACCATTCTTTCCTATAGACGATTGCCCAGCAATTATAGAAATATTTGGCAATCGTCAAGAACGCATACAAATGATTAAGCTATATCTAAGCAAAAACGGTGAATGTATAGGTGGTGATATAAATGATCCTAATAACATTCTAAATCCTAATAATCTCTTAGTGGATCAAATGGGTTCAATACTTAAAGAGCAGAAATCTATTGATAAGAAGGAAAAAGCCTACAAGAATGAGATAAAGCAAATCAAAGATTTCGTAAAGAAGAATAAGAATAAGCGTTAA
>Ga0209550_10000247_pt1 | contig 48914 bp, 42 predicted proteins | sample LauGreSuBDMM15SN_2_FD_187567 | JGI IMG/M metagenome (GOLD analysis project Ga0209550, IMG submission 187567) | Freshwater lake microbial communities from Lake Michigan, USA - Su13.BD.MM15.SN (SPAdes) (version 5) | ecosystem: Environmental > Aquatic > Freshwater > Lake | place: Lake Michigan...
ATGAGATGGGGTTTCTTAAGAGCGAAAACCGCCTCGCGGGAGCCAGCCTACAAGAGGCTGGTTTTGGAGATTACGGTGACGCGGCGAGTGAGACGCACACGAGCTGGGTATCGTTGCGCGCAAACAGGCTCCGATGGGCGTAGGCTGGATGCGACCAAGCGATCGGGTGCGCGCGGTTGCGCAACGGCGTCTCGGGCGTGATGAAGTGCGCGCTGCTGATCCGCTCGAAGCCGGCCGGCGTGAGCTTCGCGATCACGATCTCGCCTTTTTCGGTGGTGATCCAGGTGCGGTCGCCGTGTTGCACGAAATGCGCGGTGGCCCAGCGGCCGTTGGCGAGCAGCGTCGTGTCTGCCCACACGCGGTCGCCGTTTGTGAGCTTGAGGCAGCGCATCTCTCCGTAGCTATCGATGCCGTAGACGTAGCCGCCCCGCACGAAGGGTGTCATGATGATGCTGTGCAGCGCGTCCGTCTTGCGCTCGTTCACGCCCTTGCGCTGCCAGAGCAGGGTCGGCGGTGAGGTGTCACGCGGCAGTTCGTAGAGCCGCGCACCGTCGTAAAAAGCGGAAAAAAACAGCTTCGTCCCCGATTCGTCGAGCACGGGATCGCCGACGTTGAGGATCATATTGACCGGTTTGTAAGGCTCCTGCCACCACACCTTGCCGGTCGCGGGGTCGAGGGCGGCGATCCAAAACCCAGTCCAGACTAGCACGACCTCGCGCTCGCCGAGCCGAACGAGTCGCGGTGCCGAGTAGGACGGCTGGCCGTCGAGCGCGCGCCAGCGTTCGCGGCCGGTCTTCACGTCGAGGGCGACGACGCACGCATCGGGCGGCCCGCCGACTTGGAAAATCACGAGATCGCCCACGACGAGTGGCGCGCCGGAGACGGCCCAGACATTGAGCTTCACTCCGTATTCGGTCGCGAGATCGCGCGCCCAAAGGACCTCGCCGGAAGCCGCGTCGAGAGCGTGCGCGTTCCCCATCGCACCGTATGCGAAGGCCCGGCCGTCGACGACCGTGACCGCCGCCCGGGGACCGAGTGCGTAGTCGATGTCGCGATACACGCAGGGGTAGGTGTGCGTCCAGAGCGGTTTACCGGTGGAGCGATCGAAGCAGCGCACACGCTCTTGGGGCGCGGGTTCGTTGACGCGATCCGTGAGGTAAACGCGATCACCGGCGACCGTCGGACCGCTGTAGCCGGGGCCGACCGGGGCGGTCCAGACCGGTTGCAGTTGGTGGCTGGAAAATTTCTCGACGATGCCGGTCTCACGCCAGACGCCATCGCGCTGGGGCCCGCGCCACTGCGGCCAATCGTCGGCCGGGAGCGGAGGCGTGCCGGCCACCAAGAGCGCGGCGAAAACGAAGGGTCGGAACAGAGTGAGCGATAGGGTCATGTTGGCGCGGTGGGTCGTGCGTTGTGGTTGACGGAAAAACGCGACGCAAGCTTTGCGCCGCGCACCTTTTTCCTTGAGCTCGGCGTCTTGTGGGTATGATTCCGTTATTTTCGATGAATCTGTTCCGCCTCGCTCCGAACCCTGCCGACGCACATTCGCCAGCTTCGCTGTGGTTTGCGATGGTCTACGGATGCCTGAGTTTCGGGACGGTCAGCACGCTGGCGTATTCAATTTGGGCGTTTCGTTTGGTGCCAGGCACGGTGGGCCTCTATGCGACGACGGCCTTGGTCTACCTCGGTTTGGGCGGGCTCGCGCTCAGCCGGCTCGTCGCGGCACCGGGCGCGGCGTGGCGTTTCACGTGGTGCTTTGCGACGGTGTTTCTCGCCTACGCGCTATGCTGGTGTGTGTGTTGGTTTGGACTGCGGGGAAAGTTTCAGGCTGATCTCTTGGGAGCGGCGGCGGGACTCGCGGGGATGACGTGGTTGCTGCAACGTGCTTTTGGCCGCACGACCGGTTTTTTCCCGCTCTTTGGCTCGCTTCTCGTGCTCCACAGCGTGGGCTACTACGCGGGCGAGCAACTTTATGCCGCCGTCCGCGGCGTCCCCGGGCGCCTGCTCTGGGGCGCGGCCCACGGCCTCGGTTTCGGCGCGGGGCTCGGTTACGTGCTACAGCGCTGTCAGTCGCGCCCCGGTGCCCGCGCAATCGGCGCGCGTCCGTCCGCCTCGTAGGAACGTATCTAGACTTGTTCCAGTAGTCTTTTCCTTTCCGCGCACTCCTCACATCCCTTCTTTCACTATGCACGTCTCCCCAAACTACGACGCCATCATTATCGGCGGCGGTCCCGCTGGTGCCTCGACCGGTGCCATCCTCGGCGAATACGGTCATCGCGTGTTGATCCTCGAGCGGGAAAAATTTCCCCGCTACCACATTGGTGAGTCGCTGATTCCGTTCACGTTTCAGCCGCTCGAGCGGCTCGGCATGATCCCGCAGATGCGCCAATCGCATTTCGTGAAAAAATACAGCGTGCGCTTCGTGCAGCCGGACGGCGGGCGCTCGCAGCCCTTCTATTTTTCCACCCGCTACGACAAGGATACCATCGCGCAATCGTGGCAGGTGCTGCGTTCAGAGTTCGATCAAATGATGCTCGACAACGCCCGCCAGAAGGGTGCCGACGTCCGCGAGGAAATTAAAGTCACACGTCTTTTGTGGGAGGGTGACCGCGTCGTCGGAGTGGCGGCAACTGATGCGGCGGGATGCGCTCACGAGTTTCGCGCCCCTATCACGCTCGACTGCACCGGCAAGGAAGCCTTCGCCTCCCAAGCGAACGGCTGGCGGGAGCGCGATCCCTTTCTCAATAAGATCGCCGTGTGGACCTACTATCAGGATTCGAAGCGAGCCGAGGGCATTGATGAGGGCGAAACCACCGTCGCCTTCATCCCTGACAAGGGCTGGTTTTGGCACATCCCGCAGCACGACGGCATGGTCAGCGTCGGCGTCGTGGCCGAGGGCAAATATCTCACGCGCGACGGCGTCAAAGATCCGGAGGCAATTTTCCAACGTGAGATCGGCGAAAACCTGTGGATCAAAGACCGTCTCTCGGTCGGCCGGTGCACGGGCGAGTATTGGGTCACAAGCGAGTATTCACGGCACTCGCGCTATTGCGCTTCGCCCGGTCTTGCGCTCGTCGGCGATGCGCTCGCGTTTCTCGATCCCGTTTTCAGTAGCGGCGTCATGCTGGCCTTGAAGAGTGGCGTGCTGGTTGGCGAGACCGTGCACGCCGGCTTGGTCGCCGGAGATCTGTCCCCGGAGCGTTTCGCGACCTATGGTGCTACGATCCGCGCCGGCGTCGAAAACATGCGCAAGCTCGTTTATGCTTTTTATCAACCGGGCTTCTCGTTCAAGCAAGTCGTCGAACGGCATCCCGAAGCCGCTGCCGACATCACTGATTGTCTGTCGGGCGACGTGAACAAAGATTTCTCGCGCCTCTGGAGCCAATTCCGGGAGCTCGTTCCGCTGCCCGAAGATTTGCCTTACGGTGAGCCGTTGGTCGCCGCCGCCAGTGCGGTGAACTAAGGCCGACGCGATCTCGACCGGAATCCTGGGTTGGCTGACTTGCCGTTGGAGCACGGCCTGCGGCCTGCGGCTTGCGTGGGATCAGTCTATCCGCCCAAAGAATAACGCGAGCGATCTCACGGCCTACTTCGCTGAGGGTAGGCGCACCCACAAGGCCGCGAGTGCGAGGAGTGCGACTACGGCGGCCAAAGCGTAGAATACTGCGGCATACGATCCGGTGGCCGCGTGACACTGCGCGAGGAGCAACGGGCCTACGGCCGAGGCCAGCACCGTCATCATCTGTGCCGTGCCGACGATGCGGCCTAAATGGGCGCGACCAAAAACCTGCGCCCAGACACTGAAGAAAATTACGATCACGAATCCACCTGTGAGGCCCATCACGACTGAGAACGCGTCAACCTGCCCGAGAGTCGTCAGGGAGGGCAGTGCGCACAGTGCCATGCCGAGCAGCGCCATCGTGAGCGCCATGAGGCGATTCATGCTCCAGCGCACAGCGAGCCAGCCGCCGAGGAAATTTCCGACGAGTGAGAGCAGGGCCACGATCACGAGACTGCGGTGATAGGTCCCCGCCGCGAAACCGCGCTCGGTCAGGATTGACTCGTTGAACAAGCCCACGCCTGACGCCACAAGGTTGTAGGTCGAACTCGCGAGGGCGAAGACCCAGAACGCCGGCGTGCGCAGGGCCTCGCCCCACGTCATGCTCACCGTCGGTTCGGCCGCCGCCGGCGTCGCCGTATTCTCCCACGCCAAGCCACATTCTTCCGGTCCGCGGCGGGCCAGCCACCACGCGATCAGCGCCAGCCCCGGCAGCAGACACCAGCCGATCAGAGCCCACGCAGTCCGCCAGCCTTCGCTGACGACGATCGCACCGATGATCGGAAACGCCGTCATGAAGCCTACGCTCAAGGCCACGGAAAAAATCCCCATCGCCAGATTCAATCGACCGCGAAACCACTGGCCGACCATCGTGACACTCACCACCGAAAGCGCGCTCTGACCGAGGCCGCGCGATAACACGAGCAAGCCAAACATGGCCGCCACCCCGGTCGTCACACTCATCGCCAACACGACCAGGCCCAACATCACGGCAATCGCGGTGAGCACGATCCGGGTGCCGATCTGATCCTGCAGGCGACCGACGCCGATGCAGCAGAGGGAGCCGAGGAGGGTCGCCCACAGATTCATTGTGGCGAACGTCACTCGGTCGAGCTGGAGATCTTTCAACAACGATTCCGTGATCAGGCCCAGCCCCTGCGTCCGACCTGGCAGCGTCCCCACCATCGCGAGCGCCGCGAGGCCGACCACGACCCAACCATAGTAGAAACGCGTGCGCGACAGTAGCGCGGGCAGGCGGGAGACGAGGGTGGCAGCTTGAGTCATGAGCGGGCGGGAGATGAGGGCGCGCAGAAAAGTGAGCGGAGTGACTCGCTGCAAACCTTTCAGTTGCGGCAAGGCCTGCACCCCGCACGCTTTCGCGGGTCGCCCTATGCACGCGTTAAAATTTCTCACCCGCTTTGCCGTTCTAGGACTAGTTTCATTTTACGATAGTGGCTGCGCTCAAGAGGCGAAGCCCTTCGCTGGTCTGACGTTTCACGCCGCGCCGAAGGCGTTGCCCGCGGGCGCGATCACCGCCGATTGGCCGCACTTCCTCGGCCCGAAACACGACGCCACGACCTCCGAGACTAAGCTGCTCGGCGTGTGGCCGGCGGGCGGACCGAAGAAAATCTGGGAGCTGACTACGGGCGAGGGCTACGCGTGTCCGGTCTTTTCCGCTGGCCGCCTCGTTTACTTTCACCGCGTCGACGGCAAGGAAACTGTCGACTGCCTCGATCCGGAAACGGGTCGGCGTTTTTGGCGTTTCGACACTCCGGTCGCGTATCAGGATCGCTACGGCTTCAGCCCTGGGCCGCGCTCCAGTGCGGTGATTGACGGTGATCGCATCTACGTCGCGGGCGTGACCGCGCTGCTGCATTGTCTCGATCTCAAAACGGGAAAACTCCTCTGGCGCCGCGATCTGACCGCGGACTACCAAATCCCCCAATATTTTTTCGGCTACGGCCCGACGCCCTTCGTGTGGAAAGATCGGGTGATCGTGAACGTCGGCGGGAAGGCGCGCGACGGGACCTCGGGCACCTGCGTCGCGGCGTTTGATAAGCTCACGGGGAAAACGCTCTGGGAAGTCGAAGACACCTGGGGCGCCAGTTACGCTTCGCCCATCGTATCCACGATTCGTGGACGCGAGGTCGCGCTCGTGATCGCCGCCGGCGATAGCCGTCCGAGCGCCGGCGGGTTGCTCACGATCGACCCGCAAACGGGCAAAGTGTACGACCGCTTTCCGTGGCGCGCGAAAGTCTTCGAATCCGTGATCGCGGGCACGCCGCTCGTCGTGGACTCCACGCGCGTCTATATTTCCGAAACCTATGAGAAGGGCGGCACGTTACTGGAGTTCGACGAGAATCTGAAATCGAAGCAGCTCTGGACGCAGCGCGGCTTCGGCCTGCACTGGATGATGCCGCTGCAAATCGACGGCCACCTCTACGGCTTTGCGGGCCGCAATCCGCCCGACACCGAGTTCAAGTGCCTCGAGGTGGCCACGGGGAAAATTGTGTGGAGCGACGACACGCGTTTCCAGGAGTCCGGGCGTACGCAGAGCTTTTTTCGAGCGAGCCTGCTCCAAGCGGGTGAACGTATTTTTTGTCTCGGTGAGGACGGCCTGTTAGCCGAGTTCGCGCTCACACCCAAAGGCACCGTGACGAAACAGCGCGTGCGCCTGTTTCAGGCTGCGTCGACGTGGACGCTGCCCGCCCTGCACCGCGGGCTCCTTTATGTTGTGCATAATGAGCGCGACGCGCTCAGCGGGGCCCCAGCGCGGTTGATCTGCTACGATTTCCGCGGGGAGTGAGCGGTGCGGATTTCGTAACACGAAATCGTATCGAGGTAGCGCAGGTAGAGGCGTCCGTCGAAGATTACGGGATGGGCCCACGCGTTGCGGTCGCGGGTCTCAGCCAAACGGAAGCGGCCGCGCACCGCGAATGCGTTTTCCGTCGGCTCCAGCAGCAGCATCCAGCCGTCCTCGGCGAGTGTGTAGAGCCGTCCGTCGGCATACAGGACGCAGCCTTTGAGGAATTCGGTGGTCTCGTAGAGAAGTTCACCGTTGCGCGCGTCGATGGCCTGCCAGCTGCCGCGCCGCGGATAGGTCGAGCCGTAAAGCCGCCCATCGACGTGAATCACGCCGCCTTGGCAGCTGTCGAGCGCGGTTGTCCACGCGTCGGCCACCCCGACCGGCTGACCCGCCCCAGTCGGCGCGAGCAATCGATAGAGTTGGCCGGGAGAGCCGTGCGGCGCGGTCATGAAAACTGATTCGCCGACGAGGACCGGCGAACTCGCCAGGACCGAATACGTCGTGGGGCGCGGCCGGGTCCATTGCAGGATGCCGCTGTCGGCGTCGGCGCAATACAGTTGGCGTTGGGTGCAACCGATCAGAAGCCGTCGGTTGGCGAATTGCACCAGAATCGGCGCCGCATACGAGGCGCTTTCGAGTTTGTCCGCCGCCGGATCGAGCTGGGGAATTTTCCAGACGACCGCTCCCGTGCGGGGTGCGAGCGCGACGATCATGGCGTCGCGTCCACCGGCCGTCGCATACACGGCGCGTTCGTCCACCAGTAAGCATTCGCTGAAACCCCACGTGATGTTTTCCGCCCCGAAGCGTTTCATCAAATCCACGTTCCAAACCTCTTTTCCGGTCGCCGCGTCGAGGCACGCGATGCGGCCGTGGGCGTTTTGGACATAGAGCAGCCCGTGGTGGTAGGTGACGGAGGTGCGGGCACCTTGATATTGATTCAGCCACGCGTCGCCGTGGCGCACCGACCACAAGAGTTTTCCGCTGAGATCGTAGGCGAGCACCCGCAGCTCGGCGTCGAAATCACCGGTCACGTAAAGGCGACCCCCGCCGATAATCGTCGAGGAAAAACCGCGGCCGGCGCCCTTGGCGGTCCAGAGTAATTTTGGGCCTCCCTCCGGCCACGTCGTCAGCAGCCCGCGCTCATCACTGATCCCATCGCGGCGCGGACCACGAAATTGCGGCCATCCTATCTCGGGCGAAGTGACGAGTGTCGCCGACGCTGCGAACGCGGGATCTCCGCCGGCGACGCATGCCGCTAAAAAGATAATCCGCCACGCCGCGTTCATTTTTCTCCGATGCACCAGAGATACTCCTGCCGTACGTCGCCCTTTTTTGCACTGCGCAGGTAGATGCGATTGCCGCAGATCGCCGGGCTGGCCAGGGCTTCGTCGCCGAGTTGGTTTTGACTGAGGAGCTTTCCAAATTTTTGCGCGGACGCCTCGAACACGGACGTCACGCCCCGCAAGCTGGTCGCATAGAAACGGTCACCCACCAAGACCGGCGAGGCGTAATAGTCTTTGTCTACCTTCTCCCGCCAGACCTCTTCACCGGTGTCGGCTTGCCAACACACCGCTTGGCCGGTGTCCAACATGGCGAACAGATATCCGTCGCGCACCAACATGGAAGGTACGTAGAGGCGGACATTGTTTTGCCAGGCGATCTTGCCGGAACCGTTGGCCTCGACCGCCGTCATGTTGTTCTTGGGATAACCTCCACTCACAAAAACCCGTTTGCCGTCGGTTACGGCCATCACGACCGTTTCGTCGGTCGAGCCCTCGATCTCCCAAAGTTTTTTCCCGGTGAGCGGATCGAAACTCGCGACGAGACCGCAGCCGCCGAGGACAGCTTGCGTGCGGCCGGCGACTTTGAGGATCGCGGGAGTGGGGTAGTTCGCGACCTTGGGGCGATCTTGCTGCCAGATGATTTTTCCGGTGCGTTTGTCGAGTCCGACGAGTTTACCACCGCCCTTGTGGTCCGCCGCGACGAGCAGCACCGTTTCGTGCACGACGGGCGAAGAACCGAAACCTTGGTGCGGGACATAGTCGGACACGCGCTGCTGCCAAAGGATTTTCCCGGACGGATCGAGCGCCGTCGCATGGATCGCCTTGTCGTGGAGAAAATTCACGTACAGCCGTTCGCCGTCCCACGTGACGGATCCGGATGCCTGCGAGGTGTTGCGGTGCCCGATGGTATCGAGCGGGCCGCGGTGGATGACTGTTTCCCAGAGCGGTTTGCCGGTGGCTCGATCAAAACAAAGGACAAATTGCTCCTGCTTAGTTTCGTCGGCGCTCGTCACGTAGACGTGATTCCCCACCACGATCGGTGTGCTGTGACCCCGTCCACGAATCGGCGCGCGCCAGACGACGTTTTCCGTTTCAGTCCATTTCACCGGCACCGTCTGACCGGCGGTCGCGTGGCCATCGGCGGTCGGCCCGCGCCAAGTCGGCCAGTCGGTGCTGGGCGCAGCTGGGGCGGCCAATGAGCCGAGGAGGAAGGAGAGCGTAATGAGCGCGGGAGGAATTTTCATGGGGAGGAGGTGAGGGGAGGAGTTGGCCGATTCGGCTGGCTTCGGCAAGCGCGCGCAACGGTTTGGGTGCTACGGAATTCTCTTTGACCGCGAATCGTCTGCCACCTCTGCTTCGTCAATTGCCCGAATCTTTCCGATCAGCCCATCCCCTGACCCCATGAAATCACTGCCCCGCGCCGCGCTCCTGAGCATCGTCATGACTACGAGCTTCGTCATCACTGCGAACGCGCAAGAGTGGACCCGCTTCCGCGGGCCGAACGGCACCGGCATTAGCACCACCAAAGGTGCCCCGGTTACCTGGGAGGAAAGCAGCTTTGCTTGGCGCGTGCCGATCGCGGGTGCGAGCCACTCGCAGCCGGTCGGTTGGGGTGACCGGTTGTTCCTGTTGACCGCTCTCGCTAACGGGAACGAGCGCGCGATTATTTGTGTGCGCAAATCGGACGGGAAGGAATTGTGGCAGAAGAGTTATCCGCTGCCGATGGCGCGCTTGGGCAATAAAAATACCGGCTACGCCAACACCTCGCCCGTCGTCGACGCCGAGCGTGTCGTCGCCTGTTTTGTTTCGAACGATCACTTTTGGGTGCGCGCCTACGATCACGCCGGCAAAGAGCTCTGGAGTCGCGACCTCGGGACGTTTGTCGCGCAACACGGCCACGGAGCCTCGCCGATGATTTACGACGGCAAGGTAATCGTGACGAACGATCAGGACGGCGAAAGCTCGGTCGTCGCGCTGGATCTAAAGACCGGTGCCGTGAGGTGGAAGTCTCCGCGCGCGGCCGGGCGCAATCCCAATATCGCCACCGCCTACGGCACGCCCATGACGCATCAGCGCCCGGACGGCTCGATGGAATTGCTGCTCACGAGCCAGTCGCACGGCGTCTCGAGCCTCGATCTGCTCACCGGCGCGCTCAACTGGGATTCGCCCGTTTTCGATAAACGCATGGTCGCCTCACCCGTCGTGGCCGGCGATCTCGCGATTGGTAGCTGCGGCTCGGGGGCCGGCACGGGAAACTTTTTGTCGGCCATCAAGCTCGGGGGCAAAGGCGACGTCGGGAAGACCCACGTGGCCTACACGCTCCGTCGGGCGACGCCTTATGTGCCGACGCCGCTCTATTACGAAGGTCGCCTGTATCTGCTGAGTGACGCCGGTTTCGCGAGTGCGATTGAGGCGGCGACGGGCAAGGAAATCTGGTCGGAGCGCCTGCCGCGGGCCGAGTTCTTTAGCTCGCCGGTGTTGATCGATGGAAAGATCTACTGCGCGAGCACCAAGGGCGAGATGATCGTTCTGGCGACCGGCGATACCTTCAAAGAACTCGGGCGCAGTCCCCTCGGCGAAGGCACGCACAGCACCCCGTGTGTCGACGGTGGTCGGATCTACGTGAAGACGTTTACCCACCTCGTGTGCATCGCTGGAAAATGATAAAACCTATCGACCAATTCGCACTCGTAGCCCCGCTCGTGAGAGCAGGGATTGGTTCGCTGACCAAGGCCGTTCCGTCCCGCCTCTCACGAGGCGGGCTACCCCTGATTACGCTGCTCACGTTGTCTTCGCTCCGCGCCGATGATTGGCCCATGCTCGGCGGCCGGCCGGACCGCAATATGGTCTCGGGTGAAGTCGGTTTACCCGTCGAGTGGAGTTTCGGAGGGAAAACTCCGGCCAAGAATATCAAGTGGGTCGCTCCGCTCGGGAAGGTCACTTTTTGCGCGCCCGTAATCAGTGGCGGTCGCGTCTTCATCGGCACCGACAATGACGTCAAGGATCACACCGAACAGCGCGGTGTGATGAAGTGCTTTGCGGAAAGCGACGGCAAACTCCTCTGGGCGGTCACCCACGAAAAGCTCCGCAATCCCAGCGAGGACGACGGCACCATTGGCGTGACGTCCACCCCGTGTGTGTCCGGCGAGAATGTCTATTACGTGAGCAATCGCGCCGAACTCGTCTGCCTCGCGGCGCGGGACGGCAAACTGATTTGGTCGATTGATATGCGCGCCACCCTCGGCGTAATGCCGAACCAAGCGTCGTCGTCGTCGCCCCTCGTGGTGGACGGACGCCTGTTTGTCGTCACCGGCACCGCCGCCGACTACAAGACCGGTAAGGTCAAGAACCCCTCCGCCCCGAGCTTCCTCGCGGTCGATGCGCAGACAGGAAAAGTTTTGTGGCAGGATAACTCGCCCGGTGCGCGGATCATGACGGGCCAATGGGGCTCGCCCGGTTACGGCGTGGTCGAGGGCGTCGCACAAGTCGCCTTCCCCGGCGGCGACGGTTGGCTTTATAGTTTCGCGCCGGCCACCGGTAAACTCCTCTGGAAATTCAACGGTAAGGCGCACGAAAAAATACTGCCCTCAGGCGAAGCGGAGACGCTGTTTCAGTTTCTTGCCGCGCCCGTCTTCGTCGGCGACCGGGTCTACGCCGCTATCGGTGAACCCGAGGCGGGCTCCGGCGCGGGCGCCCTCCGCTGCCTCGACGCCAAGCAGCGTGGGGACGTCACAAAAACCGCCGAGGTTTGGCGGCTCGATGGACTCGATTTCAGCGACAGTATTTCGATGCCCGCCGTGCATAACGGCCTCGTTTATGCAGCGGACACGCCCGGCTATCTGTCGTGCCTCGATGCGGTCAACGGAAAGAAACTGTGGTCGCACGACGTGAAATCCAACATCTGGGGCTCACCGCTCGTCGCCGATGGCAAGGTCTACATTCAAAGTTCCGAAGGTGCGGTATTTGTGTTCGCGGTCGGCCGGGAGAAAAAGCTCCTCGTGACCAATACCCAGCTCCCCGATCTCCAGCACGGCACCGCTGTTGCCGCCAACGGCGTCCTTTACATTACCGGCCAGAACCAACTTTTCGCGTTGGCCGCCGGCAAGTGAAGGCCCGGCATCCGCTGCGGCTGTATCCATTCCACTCATGAGACCACGCTCCCTGTTCGCCGCATTGTTATTGTCCGCCTGTCCGCTGCTCAGGGGTGAAGACTGGCCAGAGTTTCGCGGTCCCACGGGGCAGGGAACGTCAACCGCGATTGGACTGCCGACCGAGTGGTCAGCGACCAAAAATGTCGCGTGGAAGGTACCCGTGCCCGGCGCGGGTTGGTCGTCGCCCGCGATCAGTGGCGGTCGTATTTTTCTCACGACGGGAGTCCCGAATGCGTCGGGTGGAGTGTCGCTGCGTGCGCTGGCGCTCGACGTGGCGAGCGGGCGGGCGTTGTGGGAAACGGAAGTTTTTTCGGCGACTGAAGCGAGCGTGAAGCCCGTGCACTCGAAAAATAGTCCCGCCAGCCCGACCGCGATCGTCGAGGGGGATCGGGTTTATCTGCACTTCGGCCACCACGGCACCGCGTGTCTGGATCGGGCTGGGAAAATTCTCTGGCGGAACCACTCCCTCCGCTACGATCCGTTGCACGGCAATGGCGGCTCGCCGGCGCTCGCGGGCGATCGGCTCGTGTTCAACTCCGATGGTACGAAGGATCCCTTTGTCGTCGCGCTCGAAAAAGCCACCGGCGAGGTCGCGTGGAAAGTGCCGCGCGGGATCACGGTGAAGTCGTATTTTTCGTTCTGCACGCCGCTCGTGATCAGGGTAAATGGACGTACACAGATCATCACGCCGGGGAGCGGTGCGGTGTGGGCGCTCGACCCGAAGGATGGCCGCGAAATCTGGCGGGTGCGCTATGGCGAGGGCTACTCGGTGGTGCCGCGGCCGGTGTTTGCGCACGGATTGCTGTTTATCGCGACCGGTTTCAACCGCGCCGATCTGCTCGCGATTCGGCCCGACGGCGCAGGCGACGTGACCGACACGCATGTCGCGTGGCGCACGACCAAGGGCGCGCCGCTCACGCCGTCGGTCGTCGTGGCGGGAGACGAACTTTACGGCGTCGCCGATAGCGGCATCGCGACCTGCTGGGACGCGAAGACTGGAACCGTCCACTGGCAGGAGCGGATCGAGGGCAACTACTCGGCGTCGCCCATCGTGGCCGAAGGTAAGATATTTTTCCTGAGCGAGGATGGCGTCGGAACGGTCGTGAAGGCGGCGCGTACGTTCGAGAAGATCGCGACGAACACACTGGAGGAGCGCGCACTCGCTTCGTATGCCGTCGCGGATGGGGCTCTTTTCATCCGGACGGCGGGGCATCTCTATCGGATGGAGCGCCAGTAGTCATCTCTCGGCATGAATCACCGTCTCGCGACGTTGGCCTCGTCGTTGGTGAAAGCGATGCGAGAACGGAGGCGCAACGGGAGTGGTGCGGATCGCGGCGATTCACGGCGGCGACCAGCGGGCCGGTGTTGAGGAGCTGCTCAGCGAGACAGCGGTGGGGCCGAGGGCCGGAGGAGGGGCGATTGGCGACGGGAGTGTCCCGCCTCTCACGAGGCGGGCTACGGGAGGCGGCAGGGAGAAGGCACAAAAAAGGGCCGGCCTTTGAGGGGCGGCCCTTGCTGAGTTCGGCGGCTGGAAGACGCCGCTCTGTTTCGGATGAAGCGCAACGGCCTACTCGGCGACTTTGAGGTCGGCGAGTTTCCAGCGGGGCTTGCGGGTCTCGTGGGCGATTTCGTTGAAGGCGGCGATCTCGGCTTCGCTGAAGAGAAGACCGGCGTTCTTGGCGGTACGGGCGGCGGCGGCGGCTTCGAGCTGGCCGGGCAACATGCAGGCTTCGTTGCCGTGGCCGAGGATGTCGGCGATGACGGCTTTGACGTTCTGCTGCTGGTTGCGACCTTTGGCGAAGGCGCCGGCGTTCATCGCGTCGGGGTGCCAGACTTGGAAGAAGAATGCGCAGGTGCCTTTATCGTCGCCGACTTGGTCCCAGCGGTTGCGGAGGGTGGGGAGCGAGCCACCGATGAAGGCGCCGATGATCTCGTTCATGAGCGCGAGGCCGTAGCCCTTGTGCGCGCCGAAGGGGATCAGGAATTTCGCTTGCGCGGGGTCGGTGGTGGGCTGGCCGTGGGCGTCGACGGCGGCGTTGGGCGGGAGTTGTTTGCCCTCGCGGAGGAGCTGTTGGACGCGGCCCATGGCGACGACGGAGGTGGCCCAATCGATGACGATGGGATAGCCGATGGCGTCGGTGGTGGGGAAGCCCCACGAGTGGGGATTGGTGCCGAGGGTCGGAAATTTTCCGCCGAAGGGGACGACTTCCGCGAGGGCTGCAGTGCAATTCGTGTAGGCGATGTAGCCGCGTTTGGCGGCGTCCATCACGTAGCCGCCACCCCAGAGGTAGTGGAAGGCGTTGTCGACGGAGACCATGCCGACGCCGTATTTATCGGCGAGTTTGATGGCTTCCTCGATGGCGGCGTAGCCGGTGGCCTGGCCGAGTTTTTTATTGGCGTTCCAGACGGCGGCACCGCGGAAACGGGTTTTTACTTTTTCGATCTTGGCTTTCGGCACGCAGCCGTGGGAGCCGGAGCCGAAGACGTGATCGAGGTGGAGGGCCTTGAGGGCATTGTGGGTGCGGATGCCGTGGCGCGAGGCGTCGGCGCAAAAGCGTGCGCCGGCTTCGGCTTCGGACTTTGAGTAACCGCGTTTCTTATACGCGGCGGCGACGAGGGCGTTGTGTTGTGCTTCGGGGACGACGTAGAAGGTTTCCATGGGAATCGGAATCGTTGAGAGTGCAGCGTTGAGAGTGGAGAGCGATTGGAGCGCGCTGGCGCGTGAGGCATCGCCCGCAAGCGGGCGCCTACACGAGGGTCAGACGACGCGTTTGACCGGGACTTCGGGGTTGATTTGGGCGAGGGGTTTTTCGCCGTGCATCGCGAGGATGAGGTTCTTCACCGCGGCGGTGGCCTGGCGGACGACGCTCTCGTAGGTGCGGGAGCCGATATGCGGTGTGCAGACGACGTTGGGCAATTTGAGGAGCGGGTGATCGGGAGTCGGCGGCTCTTCGTCGAGGACGTCGGTGCCGTAGCCGCCGACTTGTCCGGACTTGAGGGCAGCGACCATGTCGGCTGTGTGGACAATTTCGCCGCGGGCGCAGTTGAGGATGAGGACGCCCTTTTTCATCTTCGGGAAACTTTTCGCGCTCATCAGGTCGCGCGTCTCGGGCGTCAGATTCGTGTGGAGCGAGATGTAATCGGAGGCGGCGTAGATTTCGTCGAGGTTGGCGGCCCGTTTGACGTTGTGCGCAGCGGCGAATTTTTCGTCCCAATAAATGTCGTGCGCGATGACGCTCATTCCGAAAGCGCGAGCGCGGATGGCGACTTCTTTGCCGATGCGGCCGAGGCCGATGATGCCGATGGTTTTTTCGAGGAGCTCGTGACCGGTCTTGCGTTTCCACGTGTTCGCCCGGGTGGAGTCGGTGTGGAAGAGGAAATTCTTCTCGAGCGCGAGCAGGAGGAGGAAGGTATGTTCGGCGACAGTGGTGTGGTTGACGCCGGGAGTGAAGAGGAGAGGGATGCCGAACTCGGTGCACGTCTTCACGTCGATCTTGTCGACGCCGATGCCGTATTTGGAAAGGACCTTCAGTTTCGGGAGCGCCTTCTCGAAGACCTTGCGGGTGATGAGATCGTCGCCGCAGATGTAGCCGTCGATATCACCGACGAGGGCGAGGGTGTCGGCCTCGTTGAGGGGGCCGCGGGCGCGGATGATCTCCCAGCCGGTGTCGGCGAGGAGCTGGTGGTGCTCGCCCGGCGTGTCTTGGAACGAGGTCGTCGTGAGGAGGATTTTAGTCATGAGAGCGGGAGGAATAAAGGGAGAGGGTCGCACACGAGTCTGCGGAAAGTGAAGCAAAAGGTTCGTCATGTCGTGAGGCGGCTTGCACGGAGCGAGCGGTGTGTGCATTGCGTCAGGTTCGATGAAGTTGTTTACCACCACCACGGCGTTGCTCAAACGCAAGCTCGGCGCCCGCGTCGTGCGCACCGATGACGAAACGCGGCGGGCGGCCTCGTTCGATAGCAGTAAGATTCCGTTCCTGCCTGAGGCGGTGATTTTTCCGAGCCATGAAGCCGAGATCGGGGTGTTGCTCACGCTCGCGAACAAGCACGGTGTGCCGGTGACGACGCGGGGTCGTGGTACGACGCTCACGGGCGCGGCCGCACCGGTGCGCGGAGGATGGGTACTCGACATGCTGGCGCTGAACCAAATCGAAATCGACGAAGAGGCGGGGATGGCGCATGTGCAGTGTGGTGCGAAGGTGGGGGATATCCACCGCGCGGCGGAGGCGAAGGGCTGGTTTTATCCGCCCGATCCCTCGTCGAAGGACTACTGCACGATCGGGGGTAATATCGCGTGCAACGCCGGTGGGATGCACGGAGGTAAATATGGTGTCACGCGGGATTTCATCGTGGCGCTGCGGGGGTTTTTGCCGACGGGGGAATACGTGGAGTGGGGGACGGCGACGAAGAAGTTTTCGGCGGGATTTAATATGCGCGATCTGTGGATCGGCAGCGAAGGGATGCTGGGCGTCGTGACGGGTGCGGTGCTGAAACTCATTCCAAAACCGGCGGAACGGTGGACGCTGCTCACCTCGTTTCCCGACGAAACGCGGGCACTGGAGGCGGCTTTGGCTCTGTTTCGGTCGCGCGTGCAGCCGGCGATCTGCGAGTTTTTGGATCGTGAGAGCGTGCTGTGTGCAGAGCGCGCGACCAAGCAAGACGTGTTTGCCGGGCAGGCGGGACGGCCGGTGATCTTGTTGGAGTTGGCCGGCTCCAAGGCGGATGTCGCAGAGCAAAGTGCGGCGGTGCTGGCGTGGGCAGGCGAACATGCAACGGCGCATCGGGTGGCGAAGGACCGCGATGAGGCCGAGCAGCTCTGGGCCGTGCGCCGGAAGTGCTCGGGGGCGATGTTCGAACTCGGCGACGCGAAGTTGAACGAGGACATCGTGATCCCGATGCGGAGCTATGTGAAGTTCGCGAAATTCTTGAAGCGATTGAAGCGCGAGTCGGGGCTGCACGTGCCGACGTTTGGTCATCTCGCGGACGGCAATCTGCACGTGAACATTATGTATCATCGCGCGGACAAAAAAGAGACGCGCGCTGCGGAGGAGGCGGTGCAGTTACTGATGGAAACGGTTGTGTCGTTAGGTGGGGCGATCTCTGGAGAGCACGGCATCGGGCTGGCGAAGACGCCGTTTTTGCGGATTCAGCATTCGCCGGCGCAGGTGCGCGCAATGCAGGCGGTGAAGGTGGCGCTCGATCCACGCGGGATCTTGAATCCGGGGAAAATGTTCGAGGTGTTTCACGTGTGGAAACACGAGAAATTGGTGTTGCACCTTCCGTGGGATCACAAATGAGCGGGGCCAAACGCGGGTGGCTGTCCACTCGTTTCGCGCAGGTGAATCTGGTTCGCCCAAAACCCAGGAGGCCGAAGCCATGAACGATTCCGAGGTGAAAGGGGGCGCGAAATTATGGGCTGACACGATCCGCGCTGAATGGCGTGGGTGGATCGCCATAGTGGCGGTGGTGCTGCTCGGGTTTGGGCTGCGCGCTGCCTACTATCACGGCGGGTATGGGCATCCGGACGAGACGATCACGACGGAGGTGGTCGGGCACATGCGCAGCTCGGGCGACTGGGACACGAACTGGGCTAAGGCGACGAACCTCGGCGCGGATCTCCGCTACGACCAATATAATTTTTCCTCCCACCTTTTGGCGACCTATGGGTTCTACCGGTTCGTTAAGGTGGTGCCTGGGACGTTGGCGTGGCGGTCGGAGGATGCGGGATTTTGGGTGTATCGATTTTTCTCGGTCGTGCTCGCGACGCTGACGGTCTGGCAAGCCCTGAGGCTGGCGGAACGGGTCGGCGGCCGGTGCACGGCCTTGGGCGCGGGGTTGCTCGTTGCGGTGTCGGTGCAATTGGTGCAAGACGCGCACTATTCGCGGCCCGAGGCGTTCGTAACGATGGTGACGCTGGCGGTCGTCGGGTGGTGTTGGCCGCGGGAAAAACTGAGTTTGTTGGCCGTGGCGGGCGGGGCGTTTGGAGTTGGGGTGTTAGTGGCGTGCAAGGTCTCGATGCTTCTCCTGGTCTGGATGCCATTGTTGCCGTGGCTCGCCGGTCGCAGGCACGCGACGGTGGGTGCGCGCGCGGTCGCGCTGGCACTGGTGCCGTTGGGCCTGGTGGGTGGATTTTTTGTCGGCGCCCCCGGGGCGATCGCAAATCCCGCAGCGTTTGTGAACGGCGTGGAATTTTTGATGAACCAATACGGTGGACAGCACCCCCCGCACAGTCATCTCGATGGACGGGCGGTGGCGGATATGTTGGCGGCTTATTACGTCGTCACTTTGGGGTGGCCGGTGCTCGCGTGCGCAGGGCTCGGTGCGGGTGTGCTGGCGTGGCGTCGGCGTTGGGGGGAGTTGGTCGTATTGGCCGGCCCGGTACTGTTGTTTGCGGGATATTTCGCGACCCGGGGTGTTTTTTTCGAACGAAACCTGAGTCATGTGCTGCCACTCTTCCTGATCCTCGCGGCGATCGGGGCGGTGTTGGTGGTGGAGGTGGTTGGGGGCTGGCTGCGCCGGCGATTTATTGCCGTGGCTACTCTCACCGCTGTCGCGCTCTTGCTGCCCTCGCTCGTCCTGACTGTGCCGTTATTGCGGACGGAGTTTTCGGGTGAAGGGTCCAACCTTCATATGGCGTTTGAAGCAGACCTGAAAGCGAAGCATCCGGGAGTAGCGTGGAAGGAAACCAGCTTGCTAAACGACGGACCGCTCGCCGAGTTGGCGGAACGCTTCAAGGCGACCCCGGCCCCGGTGCTGTTGCGGATTACGGACTTTAACGACGAGTGGAATGCCTATAACTTAACCCTATTCGCCGCGCGGTTCGAGGCCGTGCTCGTGGCGGACTATCCGGGAACGTTTGCGCGCGTGCCCGTGTGCACGCTCCACACTTACCACAGTCCACACGACCGATATTTTTTGGTGACCGGGCCGAAATTGCGCTAAACGGAGTGAGCGGTCCATCAGGGGCGGTTTGAGCCTCGACGCGGGCACACGGAAGGGGCCCGCGCGTGTCGCCCGCTGCGCACGCTGCGCAGTGCCAAACGGGGAAGTCCCGGTTGTAAATTGCGAATCGGTTTCGAGGAGATGAATTGCGTTTGCCGCATTCTTTCGTGGAGTCTTCGCCCTCTTCCTGGTCGCGTCCGCGCTGTTTCAATCGAAACGTGTGGCCGGCGATCGTGGTCCAGAATCTCCCATGTCAAAATCTCCGTTGTCCGGTCTGAATGTACTGGTGCTCGAGGACGAGTTGCTGCTGCGCAAACGCTTGGCTGGGTTTCTGGAAAAGGAGGGGGCGTCGGTGACGGCGGTCGGCACGGTGGGGGCGGCGAGGCAAGCGGCCGAGTCACTGCCATTCGACGTTGCGTTGTTGGACGTGAATTTGCCTGACGGGCGGGGCACTGATTTACTGCGAGACAAGGTCTTTTCAGCCACGACCAATGTCCTCGTGATGACTGCTGAAGGCGGCGTCGCGGGTGCGGTTGAGGCGGTCCGGGCGGGCGCGTCAGATTACCTCGTCAAGCCCTTCGACCCGGAAGAATTGCCGGTGAGACTGGCCCATGCGCGGAAAAGCCTGCAGGCAAAGCGAGCGGATGAATTTCGCCGCGGACAGGAGGCAGATTTAGTGTTCGGCGCGAGTCTGGTGGGAGTGCGCGAGCAATTGCAGAAAATAACGACGGCAGATCGCCGGTTGGGTAGCCACTTGCCGCCGGTGCTGATCGAGGGCGAGACCGGCACGGGCAAGACGGCGATCGCCCGTTGGATTCATCGCAATGGCCCGCGCGCCGATGGACCGATGGTGGAGCTCAATTGTTCGGCCATGCCCGAGGCCTTGGCCGAGGCGGAGCTATTTGGCCACGAGCGCGGTGCCTTTACTGATGCGAAGGCGGCGCGGATTGGACTCATGGAAGCGGCAGATGGGGGCACCTTGTTTCTCGATGAACTGCCGAGTCTTGCTCAATCCCTGCAGGCAAAATTACTGACGGTCTTGGAGGATCACTCACTCCGGCGCGTGGGAGCCACGAGACCGATCGCGGTTGACTCGCGGATCATCGCAGCGACCAATGCCGACCTCGGAGTGCTGGTGACGGCGGGGAAGTTTCGCGAGGATCTCTTGCATCGTCTCGATTTGTTTCGGGTGCGCCTGCCCCCGTTGCGTGAACGAGGGAACGACATCCTCGTGCTCGCTGACGCGTTGCTGGCGCGGGTCTGCAAACGCTACGGCCAGAAACCGCCCGTGATACCGCCCGAGGGTCAGTCGCGGCTCCTCGCTCATGCTTGGCCGGGGAATGTCCGTGAACTCGCGCACGAACTGGAGCGGGCGGTGGTGTTTGGTGGCGAGCGGGGGCTGAACTTCGGCCACCTTGGAGGAACGCAGGCGACAGGTTCAGCGGAGAATACTGCGTGGATGCGGCCGGGCTTTGTTTTTCCTGAGAGCGGATTTTCTCTGGAAGCCGTGATTGATCGAATTGTCGCGCAGGCCGTGCAGCAAGCTGAAGGTAACGTGTCCGCAGCCGCGCGTTTACTCGGGGTATCGCGCGATGTGGTGCGTTACCGGATCAAAGGGGGCGGTAACGCCGGAAAGGTTGGGGAATAATCCTCGGGCAGCGCGCTTAACGGGGGAGATTCCCCGAGGTTTCGACGCCGCTCGGGCCCGCATCGAAAATCTTTAGTCTCTGATCTGTAACGTGAAAAGATTGATTGATGCGTTTGGCACAACGGCTGCAATTGGGAAACTCAACTCGAGTAAAGACCGTCCTGACCGAACACTATCCTGATGAAAGCCACTCTCCTCAACAAGCTGATCGTAGCGGCTGCTATTGCGGTCGTTAGCGACTTGTATGCGGCAGACGCTCCGGTCAGTCCGACGGATACTCGTAAGTCAGCGGAAAAACCTGTCGCCAAAGCGCAGCCACCCGCGTCGGGTGATGTGAAAAAGGACGTCGAGAAATTTAGTGCACAGCGCGACACGATGCTCGCTGAGCGTCAGGCTCTCCTCAACCAGTTGAAGACTGCGAGTGACGAGCACCGTAAAGCGATTCTGGAGAAAATGAAGGAGCTCAGCGAAACACAGCGAGAGCTGAGTAAACAGCTCCGCGACGATCTCCGAAAACAACGCCAACGATAAGCTTCGTTCGGCGTGTTTGTTTCTTGTCCCGCCACGCCGGATGTTCAGGCATTCCGTTCCCGGCAGCTGATTTTTTGTTTCCTACCGTCTGGATGCGAACATGGCTTGAGTGATGCGGTCAGTCACCGCATAACCGACACGTCATTCATTCACTGTTTGTGACAAAACATTTCTTCTCCATCGCAACCGTTGCGGTTTTGACTCTCCTCGCTCTGGGGCAGGCGCGCGGTCAGGGAGTGGAGTTGGTTCCCGAGGGCGCGACGAAAACTGCGACGGAGGCTCCGACTGCAGTCGTGGCACCGGCGAGTTGGATCCGGTGGGGTAGCGTGCAAACAGCTTTCGGATTCCGTGATAACGTGCTCCTCAGCCATGCGAGCGAGGAGCGGAGCGGATTTGTCCGCAGCGGGATCGATGCGACGGTTTGGCGGGCACCGCAAGGACGCGCGTATTTCCTCTCCTCGCTTAAGGCTGAAGGCACGCACTATTTTTCTGCGCGTACGGTCAACCATGAGTCTGTGGCCATTTTGCTCTCGGAATGGCGCTACCGGATCGGGGACGTTTTTAACGTTTCCCTCGATGCGCGGGGCTACTCGTTTGACCAGATTTATGACGCTTCCGATACCGATCTGCAACAGGTCGTCACTGAGGTGAAGACGCTGGGTGCAAACATCGGTCCGAAGGTTCGATGGACCTTGCGGCCGTCTTGGTGGATGGAGACTCAGGTTGTGGCGAAACGGCTAACTTATCCCGATGGCGTGAACAACCGCAGCGTCCGTGAAGGGACGCTGCGGTTGGGCTGGCGGCCGGGCGCTCGCCTCGAGGTCAGCGTCGCGGGCACCGAGGGCCGCCGGAACTATGACGTGCGCGAGCAGAATTCAGTCAGCGGGCGTCCGCTGGCGGGCACGCAGCTCAGGATTGCCGAGCGTGAAGGTGAGTTTCGGATTGATGCCACGCTGGACGCGGCGGGGCGCTGGAAGACCAGCACGCGGGCCACCGCTTTGCGTTTCCGCGACAATGGCGTGGGCTACCTGAACTTCCACCAGCGTAAAATCACCCACGAGATCGAGTGGACAACGGACGCTTGGTTCGTCGCGCTCAAGGGCTCGGCCCGACGAGTCGAGTTCGCGCTGCAAACGGTCGGGGTCGGGATCTCGCCGACGCCCCAAATCAGGGATGATATTTCTGCGGATCTCCACATTGAGCGCAAACTCAGTGCGCGTTGGACGGTGTACGCGGAGTTTATGTGGGAACGCAACCGCTCCAACGAAGTGATCGCTTCATATTATCTGAACGAAGGCTTGCTAGGTATCCGCTGGAGTTGGGAAAAATGAAGTCTGCTTTTCTTCATGACCGTCCCTGCCAGCCCGTCGCCGCCCGGTCGCGCCACGCAATTAACCGTGGTGGGTCTGACCGTGGCCGTCTTTGCAGCGGTGGTAGCGTTTGTGACGCTGCAACTGCGGGACGGCCTTCGGGAGCAGATTTTATCAGGCAAGGCTGAGACGCTGGCCGCAGTGGCCTCGATGCAGTTGGCGAACGGGGCGGAGGCTCTGGCCGAAGTCGGGTTGACAGATGCGCCGGGCGAGTTGCTGGCCGCAGTGCTCAAGGCTTCGAAGTATCGCGGCGTCTTGGCGATTCGCGTTTTCGACGCCGGCCGGCGCTTCAGTGGGGCCTTGCCGCTGGAGCTCTCTGATGAGCCGCCCTCGTCCGAGGAGTGGACGACGCGACCGTTTGCCCGCATGAGCCCGCGAGAGAAATTGCAGGCGCTGGCCGGCGCGCCAGGGCCGGCTAGCGCCCTCGCGACCGACGAGCCACTGATCGAAGCTTGGGTTCCTTTACGACGAAGCGAAGGGGCCTCGCTCGCGGGTGTCGCCCAATTCTGGATTGTCGGCGATGAACTTGCCGCCGAGTTCACCTCCCTTGATCGCCGGCTTGCCCTGCAAGCGGGGATCGCATGGCTCGCAGGCGCGGTCGTAATCGTGCTTGTGCTGGGTTGGGCGTTTCGGCGGTTGGCGGCGGCGAACCACATTCTCGAAGCGCGGACCGAAGATTTGCAGCGAGCCAATCGGGAGCTCGTACTGACGGCGAAAACCTCAGCGCTCGGCACCGTGACGGCGCATCTCATTCATGAAATAAAGAACCCTCTCGCCGGACTCGAAGTCTTCATGGCGTCACAGGCTGAACCGGGCGGACGGGAGGAAAGCGGGCGGGAACTTGTCGCAGCCACGGAGCTCACCCGTCGTCTGCGAACGATGATCAATGACGTCGTCGGTGTCCTGCGCGATGAACAGCATGGCGCTCACTTCGACCTCACCTGCACGGAGCTCGCGCAAGTGACGTTCGAGCGAGTGCGGCCCGCAGCCAATTTGGCCGGCGTGCGGCTCGTGGCGGATATTGTCGCGGAAGCGTCTTTGCCGGGACGGCGGGCAAATCTCACGGGCCTCGTATTGCGTAACCTGCTACAGAACGCGGTCGAAGCTTCGCCGCCGGCGGGAATCGTCCGACTCACCGGTCGCACCACGCCGGACGGCCGCTGGGAGTTTTCGGTGGACGACAGGGGCTCGGGGTTGGCTGAATCGGTGCGTGCACGGTTGTTTCAACCCTGCGCGAGCACGAAGCCCGGCGGCAGTGGTCTGGGACTTGCCCTAAGCCAGCAACTCGCCCAACAGGCGGGCGGTCGCATCGAGTTGGTGAAAAGCGACGCCGAGGGCACATGCTTTCGTTTGGTGCTGGAGCCCGGCGTGTGATCGCATGCGAACGGTGCTCGCTCACGTTATGGCCAGAGCCGACCCGCCGCGGAAATGCTCGGGGCTGCCGGTTCGTCGGTCGTTGGGTTGGCCGACGTGGTTGACCTTGCTGCTGTGCGGAGCAATCGCCGGAAGGCTGTGCGCGCAGGCTGATGGCTCCTTGCGTTGGGCTTCGAAGATGGCGAGCACCCGCGGATATGTGTATTCGTCTCCTGCGGTTGGAGCTGACGGGACCATCTTTGTCGGCGTGGAGATTGATAGCACTCCGCAGGATGGCATGCTCCAAGCGGTCAACGGGAAGGATGGTTCGATCAAGTGGACGTTCCGGACTCGCCAGTGGGTAGACTCGGCACCGGCGATCGGTGCGGACGGAACGGTCTACTTCGGATGTTGGAATGGAAATCTCTATGCCGTGAACGGAGCGACTGGACTGGAAAAATGGAAACTGCCCGTGGGTGCGATTGTGATCAGTTCGCCGGCGGTCGGCCCGGATGGGACCCTCTACATTGGCTCGGATGACCACGGGCTGCATGCCGTCAGCAAGGACGGCGTTGAGCGGTGGAAATTTCTGGCCCGGAACTCGATTGAATCCTCACCGGCGGTGGCTGCGGACGGCACTATTTATTTTGGCTCAAACGACCGCTCCATTTATGCGATCAATCCCGATGGTTCCAAGAAGTGGCAGGTCGAGACGCTGTCGACCGTAGCCTCTTCCCCCGCGATCGATATCGACGGCACGATCTACGTCGGTTCGTATGACGGTTTCTTGTACGCACTCGCTCCGGAGGACGGCGCGATCAAATGGAAATTTAAAACCGGGGGCCAAGTCCAAGCGTCGCCGGCCATCGGTCCCGACCGCACGATATATTTCGGGAGCTTCGATAAGAATTTTTATGCCGTGAATCCGAATGGTACGATGAAGTGGAGTGTGAGCGTGGGCGGAGCGATTTTTTCCAGCGCCGCAGTGCGGAGCGATGGCACGATTATTTTTGGCGCGGACGATGGTCGGGTGCGTGCCGTCTTCCCTGAAACCGGACTGATCAAGTGGGCCTACGACACGGGTGATCTGATTGAGTCGTCCCCGGTCGTGGGGCCCGACGGTGCGGTGTATGTGGGGTCGATCGACGGGAAACTCTATTCGTTCAACGGCTCCGGTGCGCCGGCATCGGCTCAGTCGCGGTGGCCGATGTTCCGACGCGATGCGGTGCGTTCGGGCCAAGTGCCGGCGCCAGCCGACGGTGGCCTGATGGTCAATCTCGCGACGCGGGCGCAGGCAGGAAATGGGGTGCCCCTGATTGCGGGGTTCGTGACGAAAGGCGAGGGCACCAAGCATTACTTGGTTCGCGCGATCGGGCCGACCTTGGAACCGCTCGGGGTGTCCCATCCGTTGCGCGATCCCACGCTCGTGGTGCAACCGTTGGGTTCGGCGGATGTGTTGTTGGCCAACGATGATTGGGGGAGCGGAAATAACGTGGCGCAAATCATGACGACGGCGGCCGCGGTCGGGGCTTTTGTCCTGCCGGCGGGAAGCAAAGATGCCGTGGTGCTCGGTCCGTTCCCGGGCGGCGCCTACACCGCATCCCTCGGCGGGTCAGGCAGTGACTCAGGGGTCGCGTTGCTCGAGGTCTACGATGCAGCCGTGACTGTGCCGGGCTCGCGACTCGTCAATCTTTCGGCGCGTGCGCAGGTCGGGACCGGCGACAAGATGCTCATTCCGGGGCTCGTCATCGGCGGCAGTGATCCGGTCCGCGTGCTCGTGCGGGTGGTCGGGCCGGGCTTGGCCGGCTTCGGTGTGACGGGGGCGCTGGCTCGGCCGAGCATGACGGTTTTTTCCGGACAGGCGCAGCGACTGACGAATACGGGGTGGTGGTCGGGTATCCAAAAAGCGGATATTGCGGCGGCCGCTGGGTCAGTCGGAGCCTTCCCTCTGGCGGAAGGGAGTGCGGATTGCGCCGCACTCCTGACCCTCTCCAGCGGGGCCTACACCATCCAAGTTTCCGGAGTCGGCAATACGACCGGGGAGGCGTTGGTAGAAGTCTACGTCGTACCGTAATCCCGAGGTCGGTATGGGCTTAGACGTCGGCTGCGATGCGCTCAGCGCTGAGGTTGCGCCACCGTGCGACCACCCGGCTACACAGGGCATCGGGCGAGAGTCCGTAGGCGGCGCGGAGAATGTCCACGCTGCTGCCGTGTTCGACAAATTTATCGGGCCAACCGAGGCGCTCGACGGCCACTGGACAATCGGATTCGTGCAGTGCCTCGAGGACGGCGCTGCCAAAACCACCGGCGACCACGTGATCTTCCATGGTGACGAGCAGGGGGATGCAGGCCGCATGACTCAGGAGGAGTGCGCGGTCGAGGGGCTTGACGAAACGCGCGTTGACGACACCGACAGAAATATTCTCCTCAATGGCGAGGCGCTCGGCGAGTTTGAGCGCGTCTGGCACCATGCTGCCGAGGGCCCAGATCATGATGTGGGAGCCTTCGCGTAACACCTCGGCATGACCGATGGGCAGTGCCACGGGGTGCGCTTTGATTTTTACGCCGGTGCCGGCACCACGGGGATAGCGGATGAAGCCGGGGCCGGGTAGTTGGAGACTGGTATGGAGCATATCCACGAGCTCGTCCTCGTCCTTCGGCTGCATGATCGTCGCATTGGGCACGCAACGCAGATACGCTAGGTCGAAGAGGCCGTGGTGGGTCGGGCCGTCGTTGGGGGACAGTCCCGCCCGGTCCATACAAAAGGTGACGGGGAGGTTTTGTAGCGCGACGTCGTGGATGATTTGATCGTACGCGCGTTGGAGAAAGGTGGAGTAGATGGCGCACACGGGGCGAAATCCCTTGGTGGCCAATCCGGCGGCGAAGAGGACGGCGTGCTCCTCCGCAATCCCGACATCGAAGAATTGTTTCGGTACGGCGCTGGCGAGGTGCGCCAAACCCGTGCCGCTGGGCATCGCGCCGGTGATCCCCAGAATGAGTGGATTCGCCCGGGCAAACCTGACGAGGGCTTCGCCGAAGACGTCTTGATAATTCGGAGGCGTTCCCATGACCGTTTTCCGGCTCTCGCCGCTGACGGGGTCGAAGGGGGACGCGCCATGGAATTTTTCGGGATGCTCGACGGCGGCTTCGAGGCCTCGGCCTTTTTTTGTGAGGACGTGGATGAGGACGGGCACGTCACAATGCTTCGCGAATTCGAGATTTTTATGGAGCGCGTCGAGATCGTGGCCGTCAACGGGGCCGAGGTAGCGGAGCCCAAACTTCTCGAAGAGCGAAGACTCGACGAAGAAGTCCTTGGTCTCGCGCTTCCATTTGGTGTAAACACGGTTCAGTTCTACGCCGGTCGGGAAGCTCTTGAAGAAGGCCTCCACGTCGTGATGAACCTTGTTGTAGATCGGATTGGTGCTGATGCGGTTCAGGTAACTGGAAATGGCGCCGACATTTTTTGCGATGGACCACTCATTGTCGTTGAGGATCACGATCAAGCGTTTCGTGGAGGAGACGACGTTGTTGAGGGCCTCGAGGGTGATGCCGCAGGTGAAGGCCGCATCGCCGCAGACCGCGACCACGTGTTCGCGTGAGCCGCGCAGGTCGCGGGCCGTAGCCATGCCGAGTGCAGCGGAAAGCGCGGTGCCGGCGTGCCCGGCGCCGAACGCATCATGGGGGCTCTCGCTGCGGTAGAGAAAACCGCTAGCGCCCCCAGTTTGGCGCAGTTTTCTGAAGAAGTCGCCGCCGCGCCCAGTCAGGAGTTTGTGGACATAGCCCTGATGGGCGACGTCGAACACGAACTGGTCTTCGGGTGTGGTGAACGCGCGGTGGAGGGCGATCGTCAGCTCGACGACGCCGAGGTTGGGGCCGATGTGACCGCCGTTTTTCGCGGTCACGGCGATGAGCTCGGCGCGAATTTCCTCAGCGAGCTGCGGGAGCTGGGCGAGGGAGAGGGCTTTGACGCCCTCAGGGCCGTGGATGGCGTCCAGGAGGCGAGGGCGGAGGGGGGCGGCGGGTGCGGTCATCGTGGCTTAGTCTTCTCGGGTGGTCTCGAATTTTTCGAAGGCGATCTTGCCGTCCTTTTGTTTTTTGAGCTGCTCAATCTTAAGCTCGGCGTCCTTGAGCCGTGCCTCGCACACTTTGAGCAGCTTATTGCCTTCCTCAAATCGGGCGAGCAACTCGGCGAGCGGCACATCGCCAGACTCCATCGATTCGACGATGGACTCGAGTTTTCCGAGGGCGTGCTCGAACGATAATTTGGTTTCTTTGGCTTCCACGCGGTGGAAGATGCGGCGGAGAGGCGGCATTTCAAACAATCTTTGGGCTGGCGGCCGCGACAGTTTCGCATGGATTGATCGTCATGCTGTTAGTCCTTTCGATTACTGCGGTGCTTATGGTGTTACGGCTCGCCGGCGAACTCGCCCTGTCGGCCCTCAATCGCGGGGAAGTACGCCGCCACGCGGAAGCCCCGCCTGCGGCCGCCGCGGCCATGATGGATTTGGCGACCTATCGGAAATCCGTGGCGTACACCTTGGCGAAATCGCGCTTGGGCGTGATCACCGGGATTTTTGACACGGTGGTGATGGCGATGGTGCTGTTTGGCGAGGTGTTGCCGTGGCTGTTCGCGTGGACGGTTGGTTGGGGCGCGGCGCAGGCCGTCTGGAGCCACGCCGTGTTCGTCTTGCTGGCGATGCTCCTGCTGTCAGTGCCCTCGCTGCCGTTTGAGTGGTGGGAGCAGTTTCGCCTCGAGGAAAAATTTGGATTTAACAAGAGTACGGTGGGACTTTGGGTGATGGACAAAATGAAGGGCACAGTGCTGATGTTCGCGATCGGGTTTCCGCTGCTCTGGGCCTTGCTTTCGCTGGTGAAGTGGACGGGCCCTTCGTGGTGGATCTGGGGCTTCGGCTTAATGTTTGGTTTTCAGCTGCTCATGCTCGTGTTGTATCCCAAGTTGATTTTGCCGCTGTTTAACAAGCTCACCCCGCTGCCGGAAGGCGCCTTGCGCGGGCGGCTCTTAGCGCTCGGAGATCGCACGGGATTTCGGGCTTCGACGATTGAGGTCATCGACGGATCGAAGCGCTCGGGCCATTCCAACGCCTACTTCACGGGTTTCGGCCGGTTTCGGCGGATCGTTCTCTTCGACACGCTCATCGCGCAGCTCACGGCGGAAGAACTTGAAGCCGTCTTGGCGCATGAGATTGGGCACTATCGCCGCGGACACATTCCGAAGATGATCGCGATGTCAGCGGCCATGATGTTCGGCGGCTTCGGGGCCATCGCTTGGCTTGCGCAGAGTTCGTGGTTTAACCGCTCGTTCGGGTTTCCGGAGGGGGAGCTCGCTCCTTCTTTTCTACTCTTCGGACTCTTGAGCGGCCTCGTAACCTTCTGGTTTTCGCCGCTTATGAATGCGCTTTCGCGCCGGCACGAGTATGAGGCGGATGCGTTCGCCAGCCAAGCCGTGGGCGGGCAGGCCGCGATGGTCGGTGCGTTGCGCAAACTGGCCCAGAAAAATTTGAGCAACCTGACACCCCATCCGTGGTTCAGCGCGTTTCACTACTCTCACCCCACGCTGGTCGAACGCGAAGGCGCGCTGGCCAAGCTCTGAACCGCCGCTTCGCGGGAGCTCATGAAGCCAAGCGGGACCACGCGCCTTTGTTTGGTCGGATGGCTGCTGAGCGGGTTTTTCGCCGGAGTCCGGCTGCAGGCTGAGGTGCTGACCATGGCCACGTACAACATTGAGAATTACGTCTCAACCAACCGGATGACGGAGGCGGGCTATCGCAAAGATTATCCGAAGCCGGAGTCAGAAAAACGCGCTCTGCGGACCGTGCTGCGCGCACTCAATGCCGACGTGCTTGTGCTCCAAGAAATGGGTCCGCGTGCTTATCTGGACGAACTGCAGCGAGACTTGAAGGCCGAGGGGCTCGACTACCCCCACGTGGCGCTTGCGGAGGCGGCCGACGCGGATCGCCATGTGGCGCTGCTCTCTCGCCGTCCGCTGAAGGCGGTGACCACGCACTCCGACCTTGAATTTGCCTACTTCGGCGCGAAGGAGATCGTTAAGCGCGGTCTCTTGGAAGTGACGATTGCCACGGTGGAAGGGGATGTGACGATTTTTGCGGTGCACTTGAAAAGTCGCTTTACGGACCGGCCCGACGATGCCCTCTCGACTATCCGTCGCACCGGGGAAGCTACGGCGGTTCGGGACCGGGTGCTCAAGCGTTTTCCGGTGCCGGCGAAGGCTCGTTTTGTCATTCTCGGTGACTGCAATGACAGCAAGGCAAGTAAGCCGCTCGAAAGGCTCCATGTGCGGGGCAGGACGGTGATCACCGAGCTGCTGCCGGCAGCGGATTCGCGAGGCGAGACGTGGACCCACGCGTTTCGTCGCGATGATACTTATACGAGAGTTGACTATGTATTCGTCTCGCCGGGTCTACGATCTGCGGTCGAGGGCGGCGTCGCGAAAATTTTTGACGGCGACGGTGTGCGTGCGGCCAGCGATCATCGGCCGGTGACGCTGACGTTGCAGTTTGGGCAAAGAAAATAGGGCAGGCCTTGCGACCCGCCCTACAGAAAGGAGTGCGATGATGGCGGGTCTTATTTCGCGGTGACGCTCACCGCCACGTTGACCTCACCCGAACCAAAGCCCTTGAGAAACAGACTGCCATTTCCGGGCTTTCCGCCTTCTACGGTCACAGTGACGCTGGTCTGGCCCTGGGCAACAATCACTTCAGGCATGATGATGCTGTCCGGTACGTTGGTCGCGATATCGAGCAAGGTGCCACCGGGTGGTGCGGCGTTCGGAATACTAAAAGTCAGGGTTTGCTTGGACCCCGTCCGCAGCGTGAGCGAAGACGGCGTAACCGAAATACTGCTCGCATCGATGCGGAAGGAACCGATCGGCGAATTGCCGGCGGCACTATTGAGTGTGATTTGATAATTACGTCCGCTTTCCAGCGGCGGCACGAAAAAGCTGAGGGCGTTCGGGGATTCGCACACTGTGCGGGCCGGCGAGCCATTGAAGTTGACCGTATCTTGGGGGGTGAAGCCCCGACCCAACACACTGACGCGTGAACCGACAGGACCACGGTTAACTTCCAGCGAGAGGACGTAGCGACGAACGATCTGCACGCGCGTGAGGTCGGTGTAGACCTCAAGCGGGGTCTGCAAATTGTTCCCCTCGACGAGGTAGTTAACGAGAAAATAGTAAGCCAGCGCGTCACGCCCCGAGGGGACTTGATATTCGAATTCAAAAATGCCTTCGCCAATCGGACTTCTCTTCATGTCGAAACTCTTGCCGTCGACGATGACGTGAGGCGCGATCGAAGTGAGGGGGACGGTATTCGTCCGCGGCGTTACCCGCAGAGTGAACGTGTAGATTTGTGACGGATTCTCCGGCATCGATCCAGGCGTCAGGTTCGTCAGCGTGACCGTGTCGCAGCCTGAAAGGAGCGCGAAAACGGCGAGGGCGGCGAGCCAGGCGAGGATTTTCCTCGCGGGAGAAATTCGGTTGGTGTGCATTGGGTCCTAGAGTGAAAAAATCTTGGCGAATTAAAACGCGTTACTAATGAGCGGCCTCGTCCCAGCGCAAGCCAAAGCTTCCTCAGCGCACGCCCCGCTGGGATTTTACGTGCACGTGCCGTTCTGTGCCTCGACCTGTGATTTCTGTGCATTCTACCAAACGCAACCGACCGCCGGGAGCATCGAGCGTTACTTGGATTGCGTCGCGACGGAGGCTTCGCTGGTGGCTTGGAAGCGTCCCGTCACGACCGTGTTCTGGGGCGGCGGCACGCCGGGTCTGCTGGCGGCGCGAGATTTGGAGAAGCTTGGGGCGATCGTCCGGGCGCGGTGCGGTGGTGCCCCGCTGGAGTGGACGGTCGAGCTCGCCCCGGGTTCGGTTACCGAAGAGCGACTGACGGTGCTGCGGGCCATCGGGGTTACCCGCGTGTCGATGGGCGTCCAGAGTTTTCAGCCGGCGCTCCTCGATGCCCTCGGACGGCAGCATTCCGTCCAACAGATCGATCGCGCTTATGACCGCGTGCGCGCAGCGGGTTTTCCCAGTGTGAACTTGGATCTTATGTTCGCTTTGCCCGGGCAGACAGCCGAGGAGTGGGCGGCGGATGTGCGCGAGGCAGTTTCGCGGGCACCCGATCATCTCTCGACGTATTGTCTCACCTTTGAGGAGGACACCAAATTATGGGTTAAGCTATCGCAAGGGCGGGTGAAATTAGACCCGGATCATGAAGTCCGGCTCTATGAGCAGACGTGGGCGCAACTCAGGGCGGCGGGTTATGCGCAGTATGAGGTTTCCAACTTCGCCCGCCCGGGCCAAGCCTGTCTCCATAATCTGAACACATGGCACATGCACGAGTGGGTGGGCCTCGGACCATCCGCCGCGTCACAACACGGTGGTTGGCGGGGTGGGAATATCGCTGACTTGGAGAAATGGCAGACGAACGTCGCTCACGGTGATCGAGTGACGGAAGACCGAGTCGCGCTGACGCCGGCGCTGCTGACCGAAGACGCGTTGATTTTTGGCCTACGGATGAACGCCGGAGTAGATGTCGACCAATGGCGAGCGCGCTGCCCAGATGCTCCCTGGGAGGCGGTCGATGCATTGCTACGCAGATTGGTAAATGAACAGTTGGCCACCAAGGATGATGCGATCGTCTGCTTAACGGATCGCGGCCGATTACTCGCTGACGCGGTTGGGGCGGAGCTGATGGCCGCGTTCGAGAGCGAGGAGTGCGTCGCATGAAAACCGATGCGATGCTTGGCCGATGCGCTCCGGCGATGGCGAGGGGGCTCGGCCTCGGTCCGGAATTTTTCAATTCCGGTTTTGGTCATGACTTTGGAGACGTCGCTCGCATCCGGACCGCCGCTGCAGCGCTGGGCTCACGGCTGCCTTATTTACACGGTCTCCTCGACGGCTTCTTAGTTCCGGATGGCGACAATTTTCCGGAAAGACAGCGGATCAAAGACGATGGGACGGGGACTTTCTGGCTGGGCAATTAACACCATGATCAAAGCGACCATCAGTTTACTTGGCTTTCTGCTGACGCTCGCGGGCTGTCAGTCGCCTACCTCGGTGGACTACACGCCGACCGTGGCGCGTTTTTTCCTCGAGGAAGCCGCGGCGCGTACCGTGAGCGCCACCCTACCTCAGAGTGGAGTGCGCGTGATGATCGGGCCCAAGCCCGTGCTCACCGAGGGTGACATTGTGAACGTCGAGTTGATGCAGGTGGAGCTGGGTAAGTGCCTGATGTTTCAGCTCACCCCGGCGGCTGCACGGGATCTTTACCGAGTCAGCGGCTCGAACCAAGGTCGCCGTCTGGTGCTGTTCTTGAACGATGTCGCGGTGGGCGCACGGCGGATGGAAGGGCCGCTGGCCGAAGGCAGGGTGTTCGTTTTCGTTGAAATGGCGGACGCTGCTCTGCCCGCCCTCGTGGAAAATATCAAAAAAACCTCCGTCGCGCTGCAGCGAGCGGCGGCGCGCAAATAATGAAGACGAATTTTGTGATGGTTGCCGTGGTTGCGATCGGTGCGGCGGCGTCCGGGGCCGAGCGCCTCGACCTCACGTGGCCGACGCCCAACCCAGCGTGGGCGGAAGGGAAATCCATCAGGGACTTTGTGCAGCATGCCGGTTCGGGCGATCCGGTGTCCGGGACGTTTGGGGGCGTGCGCAACGGTGGAGTGAAATTTCACGAAGGGCTCGATATTAGCGCTCTCGTCCGGGACCGCCGCGGTGAACCTGTTGACCAGGTCATGGCCGTGATGGCGGGCGTCGTCCGCCATATCAGTGCGAATCCTGGTGGGAGCGGCTACGGTCGCTACGTCATCTTGGAGCACCCGGAGGTGTCGCCGGCAGTCTACACGCTCTACGCGCACCTCGCGCGGATTGCTCCGGGTTTGAGCGTCGGTGGCCGGATCAACCGCAGTCAGCCGCTCGGCACGATGGGGCACAGTTCCGGGGCGACCCCTATCCCGGTCAGTCGGTCGCATGTCCATTTTGAAATCGGCGTTATGATAACGAACGATTTTCAGGCGTGGTATCAGCGAAAGAAGTTCGGCAGCCACAATGACCACGGCGTCTGGAATGGGATGAACCTCATGGGCATCGATCCGCTCGACTTTTTTAATCAGTGGCGCACGCGGAAGATCAACAACGTACAGGATTATTTTTCCAATATGGAGACCGCCGTGCGGGTGCGGATCGCGACGAGACGGACGCCGGATTTTGTCCTGCGCTATCCCGCGCTCGTAACCAAGGCATTGCCGATGGGGCCGGTGGCCGGGTGGGATATTCAGTTCAACTGGACAGGCGTTCCGTTTGCGTGGACGCCGCTCACTGCGACGGACGTAGTCGCTTTGCCGTATGAGCAACCGCGTTTGACGGAAGTGAACGTCGAATTAGAGAAACGGCAGCGCAGTCGGTCGCTGGCGGTGAATCGACGGGGCAGCTTGATCGTCGGCAAGGATCTCGAAATGGTCCTGCAGCAGTTGTTTGGACTGAAGTAACGCTCGTCACTGAAGTAACGCTCGGCGAGCTTGCGGTCACAACCGATCCGAGCGGTCGGCATCTTGTAGCGGAACGTAACCGAACGCGCTACCCCGTGTAACGAAATTTTGACGCGTTCGTAAACGTAATCAGAGATTCCGTCCGGCCGTTTCCCCTAGTTTTACTTCTGAAAAAGCTGGTGCGAGTGCCCGGAGTCGAACCGGGATCAATAGCTTCGGAGGCTACTACACTATCCATTGTGCTACACTCGCAATTGCTATCAAAAAATTCGCGCTGCCGCCGCGGTCTGTCGAGCGTAAAGACTCTCCGAAAGACTTTCCGGTGCCGCAGAGCCCCCGTGTCCCTCAGGCAGATTTTTTATTTTCCCGCCAAGCGCGCCAGCCCTCGATGACCATGGGGAGCACGGACAAGACGATGATTCCGAGGATGACGAGCTTGAAGTTTTTCTGGACCAACGGGTGGTTGCCGAAGGCATAACCAGCGTAAGTAAGAGAGTAGATCCAGAGGAATCCGCCGATGACGTTATAGGCTAGAAACTGGCGGTAATTCATCTGCCCGACGCCCGCCACGAAAGGCACAAAGGTGCGCACGATGGGGGCGAACCGCGCGAGAATAATTGCTCGGCCGCCATATTTTTCAAAAAAAACGTGGGCACGCTCCAGGTTTTTTTTGCGGAAGAAAAACGAATCTTCGCGTTTGAAGACTGCCGGACCGAGCTTTCCGCCGATCCAGTAATTAAGTGTGTCACCGATCACCGCGGCGATGAATAGGAGCAGCGCCATTAGATGGACATTGAGTCCGGAATCGGCGCGGGCGCAGAGGGTGCCGGTGGCAAAAAGGAGCGAGTCCCCGGGCAAGAAGGGCGTCACGACGAGACCGGTTTCCGCAAAGATGATCAGGAAAAGAACGGCATAGGTCCAAATGCCATACTCGCGCGTGATCTCGACCAAGTGAACATCGATATGCACAATGAAATCGATGAGTGTCTTCGCGAGGTCGATCATGGGAGCGGGACTGAGCGATGCGGGATCAGGGTACAAAAAAAGCAGGCAGCGGAAAACTGCCTGCCAGGAAAAACAGAGGGAGTGAATTAGACGTCCGGCTTGGTCTTGCGGAGGCCCTGCACGCGATCGCCGGCTTTCCATTGGCCACGTTTTTTCAGAATATCAACGCGCTCAAAGCGCTTCAAAACATTGCGTTTGACGACGAGACCGGAGGCGCCTTGGAGGCTTTTGTGCTGGGACATGGTGGTTAAAGTGGTGGTTGAAACGAATGAAAGGGTGGGAACGTGGCGTTCGCCTCCGCCCATGACAAGTATTTTTCTCCCACATGTTCGGCCCGCACGACCAGCCATTCGGGGGTGTCGTAGGGGTGGCCGGCGAGGACCTGCGCTTCGAGGGCGGCGAGTTGGGCAGGGCGGCACTTGAAACAGAGGCGAAATTCTTCGGACCGCGCGGCTCGGCCCTGCCAAGAGAAGTGCGAGACGATGGGGCCGTCAATTTGCACGCAGACGGCCAAACCGCAGGCGACGGAATCCGTTGCCAGGCGTTCAGCCTCGGCGTGGGTGGCGACAGTGGTCCAGGCGATCAACATAGCGGAGGTTTTCTCCGCGCGACGGGCGGGCGCAAGCGGCGATTTTGAGGAGGCAATTCACCCTTGACGGGTGGCGGAGCGGGCAGTGTTCTCGCATTTTTCAAATCTTCCATCTGCCAATCATGAGAGACGATTACATCACCAACGCCCTCAAGGCCATTCCTGATCCCAATATCCTGATCAACGTGGTTTCCCGTCGCGTTAAGCAGCTCAAGCGGGGCAATCGCCCGCTCGTCGAGTCGCTCGAGCAACTCACCCCCGAGGACACCGCGCTGCGCGAGGTGATCGAAGGCAAGATCAGCTACGAGTTGGCCTGAGTTCACAGGGCGATTGCACCTTTGGGCGGCTCGCTGATTGTCGAGTCCGCCTTTTTTTGTGCAGAAATCTTCCGATTCCAATTTAACCTGAACCATGGCCGCCAAGAAGAAAGACGGCCCGCGTCATACGGAAATCCGCAACTCGAAGGCTCTGCGTGACTATTTCGTGGACGAGCGGTTCGAGGCCGGTATCCAGCTTCGGGGTACGGAGGTGAAGTCAGTGCGAGCGGGCAAGGCTCAGATCAGCGACGCTTTTGGCCGGGTGGAGAAGGGGGAAATTTGGATGCATGGTGCGCACATCGAGCAATATGCGTGGGGTAATATTTTCAACCACGACTCCAAGCGTATTCGGAAACTGCTGCTGCATCGCCGCCACATCGACAAGATCCAGCATGCGCTGGAGGCGGGCGGGCGGGCACTGGTGCCGTTGCGGATGTATTTCAAGGAGGCACTCGTGAAAGTCGAGGTGGCCCTGTGCACCGGAAAGAAAAATTTCGATAAGCGTGACGACCTCAAGACGCGGGCCGAAATGATGGAGCTCAACAAAGCGCTCAAGGCACGTCGCTGAAACTGAAAGCCAAGCTGTCAGCGTGCTTGATTCACGCAGGCGGCCAGCGACGATCAGGGGATGATTCATGTCGTGCTCTTTCAGCCCGAGATCGCGCCCAATACCGGTAACATCGGCCGGATGTGTGCTCTGACGTGTTCGCGGCTCCACCTGATTCACCCCCTCGGCTTTGTGATCAACGACCGTAATCTGCGTCGCGCCGGGATGGATTATTGGAAATCGCTCGATGTCCATGAGCATGCCGATTGGGCGGCATTTCGGGCTAGTCCCCAGGCGCCGAAGCGGCTCTGGCTTTTCACGACAAAAACGCAGCAAAGTTTTTGGGATGTGCGCTACGCGGACGATGACGGATTGGTCTTTGGAAATGAGAGCGCGGGTGCTCCCGAATGGTTGCACGACGAGCTTGGCGCGGGCCAGCGAGTCACCATACCCCATGCGAATCCTGCGTTGCGATCACTCAACCTTAGCACCGCCGCCGGGATTGCGACCTACGAAGCGATTCGTCAATTCAGCCACGTCGCTTCATAACCGGCCGATCCTGCGTTCGTGGCCCCAGGGCAGGTTTTCACAGAAAATAAAATAGGGGCAGCCACGATGTCGCAATGAAGGTCCATGATGACCGGCCAGAAAGGCGCGTCGCCCCCGTGCTTACGGAACGTTTCGCCGAAATACCGCGCGACCCTCGACCCACGTTTCCAGCACGCGCGTGTCTTTCCACTCGTCGAGCGGGCACGCAAGCAGGTCGCGATCAATCACGATGAAGTCCGCGCGTTTGCCCGGCTCGAGGGAGCCGAGTTCTTTTTCCCAGAACAACAAGTGGGCGTTGTTGCGCGTGTAGAACTCGATCGCCTGCCGCCGGGTGAGTGCTTCCTCGGGGTGTAATTGGCCTTCATACCACTTCGCCCGCCGCGAGATCGTCGTCCACATGGCGAGGAAGGGATTATAGGGGTTGATCGCCCGTTGATCGCCGATCTTCAGCATGTGGTCCGAGCCTCCTCCGGTCATGCCGCCCGCTGCCAGAATGCTTCTCAGCGGCTGAAACCAGCGCAGTCGGTCGTAGCCGAACTGTTGCACGAGCGTGCGGGTGTCGAGATGTAACCAGATCGGTTGGACGTCGAGCACCACGCCGAGCCGGGCTGAGCGCGCGATGCTTTCGCGCGTCATGAAATTCGAGTGGGTGATGCCCATGCGGAGTTCACGAATCGGTTTCTCCCGGTTCACCGTGTCGTAGGCATCGAGCAGGACATCGCCCGCCGCATCACCGACCGCGTGCGCGGTAAATTGCAGGCCGTGTTGCGCCACCCGCCGAACCATCGCGAGCAGTCGGTCGGGCGGGACGTTGAGTACGCCGCGGTAGGTGTCGTCGCGGATACCGTAATTTTCGTTCCGGCCCCACGGTTGATGCAGGTAGGCACTGCCCGTGAGCATGCCGCCATCGAGCCAGATCTTAGTGCCGATGAGCCGCAGCCACGCGTCGGGTGCTCGCAACGGGCTCGTTGCGATGCCGTCGATGGCGGCCAGGATGGAGGTCATCGGACCCACCGTGGGAAAGGTCTGCGACATCGCCACGCGGAGCGTCAAGGCGCCGTCCGCCCGTAATTCCTCGTAACGCTTGATCGATTCCGGCGTCGCCCCGCGGTCACACACCGCAGTGAAGCCCGTCTGGTTGTAGTCGTGGAACAGCGCCTGCAACCGTTCGCGGCTTTGCGCCGGGGTCGGGACGCGCCCCGTGCCCGACATTTTGATATACCGAGCCAGCCCGCGGACGAGGCCGGTGGGATCGCCCGCAGCGTCTTTTTCGAGATAACCGGGTCCGCCGTCCTGCACCGTCCACGTGCGGTCGAACGCGCATTTTTGCAGCGCCAGCGTGTTGAGCATATTGTCGGGTCCGGTGCGGAAATTCACTGCGTGGTGGGGAGCCACCGCATCGAGTTCTGTTCGTGTCGGGAAGCGCGCTTCCTGCAACCGCGTGATGAACACCTGTTGCAGCGAGATCCATCCGCCTGCCGGTACCACTCGCACCCGAGCTGCGATGTAGTCCAACACCTCGCGAATCGTTTCCATGTTGGGAATCTCGTGATCGAACTCGAACACCGCCGCCGCTGGCGCGTGCACGTGTGAGTCAATGAGCCCCGGCAGCACCGTGCGCCCACCGAGATCGCGCACCGCCGTGAAGCCCTCCCGCGCGAGCGCGCGGATCTCGCGCGAGCTTCCGACCGCCATAATTTTTCCGCCGCGCACTGCGAACGCTTCCCGCACCGTGAACGCGGCGTCGACCGTGAGGACGTGACCGCCGAAAAAAACCGCGTCGGGCGCCGGTTCCTGCGTGCGGCCCAGAGCGAAGAAGGCAAAAAACAAACCGAGGATTAATTTGGGACGCATGGGTTGAAATAGATATCGAGAAAGACTGGGGAGTACTCAGGAGCGTCGGCGCTTTCCGGCTCTCTTTCAATTCCTCAGTTGTGGTGCCCGATCACCGACGCTGCCTCGCGCACGAAAAGGGGTGTAACTGGAAGTGAAGTCAGTACGGTCGGAGTGAGCGTGGCCCGGGCGTAGCGCCCGCAGACGAGCGGGGGCATCTTGGCCGGGCGTTTCCGAACCCATGGGAGGGACGTCGATGCCGCTTAAACCACTCTCTTCATTTCCAGTTAAACCCCACACAATGCATAATCAGCCGGCTCAGCCGACGATGATCATCACTCCCTCTATGAAGATACCCGCTCGCATTCTCGCTACCGTCGTCGCCCTGCTGCTGAGCCCGTGGTCCGGGCTCTCGGGCGCGTCGTCGCCAGTCCGGCCAAACATCGTTTTCATTATGGCTGACGATCTCGGCTGGGCGGACGTGGCGTTTCATCGAGGCAACGTGCCGACGCCGAACCTCGACCGGCTAGCCGCTTCCGGGATGGAGTTGACGCAGCATTACGTCTATCCCGTTTGCAGTCCGACGCGCGCGGCGCTGTTGAGTGGCCGCTATGCGACGCGTTTCGGAGTGACCACTCCGCAAAACGAGCGCGCGTATCGGTGGGACACCGTCACGCTCGCGGGGGCGCTCAAGTCGGTGGGGTACGCCACGGCGCTGATCGGTAAGTGGCATCTCGGCTCGCTGCCGGAACAGGGGCCCAACCACTTTGGCTTCGACCATAGCTACGGTTCGCTCGCCGGCGGGGTGAGTCCGTGGAGTCATCGTTACAAGCAGGGTGAGTTTGGCCGCACCTGGCATCGCAATGAAACGTTTGTCGAGGAGACGGGGCACGTCACCGACCTCATCACCGCCGAAGCCATCAAGTGGATTGAGGCGCTCGGCGCAGCCCCGTTTTTCCTCTACCTGCCGTTCACGGCGGTCCATCTGCCGCTCAAGGAACCGGCGGAGTGGGTCGCGCGCGTGCCGGCCGCCGTGCAGGGCGACGTGGCGCGACACTACGGGGCCGCGGTCATGCACCTCGACGATGCGGTGGGGCGCATTTTCGCTGCGCTGGAAAAGAAGGGCCGGCGTGGAGACACCATCGTGGTGTTCACCAGCGACAACGGCGGCAGCACCGCCGAGAACAACGATCTGAAGTATCCCGATGACAACTGCCCCAGTGGGAAACTCACAGCGAACAACCGCCCCCTGCGCGGCCAGAAGGGCGAGGTCTACGAAGGCGGCATTCGTGTTCCGACGCTCGTTTCTTGGCCGGGCAAGTTGCTGCAAGGCACGTTCGATGGCGTCGCGCACATCAGTGATTGGATGCCGACATTTTGCGCGCTCGCCGGCTTCGTGCCGGAGAAGAACTTGCAGTGGGACGGAATAAATATCTGGCCGCAGCTTACGGGTGCCCAGCCGACGAAGCCTCGCACGGTTTACACCGCCGCTCCGGGGTTTCGGACAAGGGCGTTACGCGACGGCGATTGGAAGCTGATCGTTTCCAGCGGCGGCGGGAGGACCAAGGCAGGGGCTGGGCCCGGGGAAATCGAACTCTACGATCTCGCGCACGATCCGTACGAATCTAGGAACCTCGCCGCAGCGCTGCCCGAGAGAGTTGCTGGGTTGCGCGCAAAACTCGCCGAGGCCTCCCAAGCCGACCGCGATGCCGCGGCCAAAGACTGAGCGGAAAAAGGTTCCCGGTCGGATGGATCAACGGTGCTCCGATTGGAATCTCGCCGAGTATTACTCTGTTAAATTCATTGCCAAAAAAAACCGAATTCCCATCGGGAGTGTCACGTAACACGTAGGAGCCTGCGGGGAGTCGGAGATTCTCGCCGTCGGCGCGATAGACCTGCGGATGAAAGGCGAAGTCGGGTGCGAGTCGCTTGGCCTGAGACGGGTAAACGTGCTGCTGCTGATCGCGAACGACAAACCCCGCGGTGGTGGGCCGATCGTTTTCATCGCGCACGCGCAGCGTGACCGGGTGGGCGGGTACGCAACGAAACAGGAGGTCGGTCTCATTGCGAAAGTCGATGTCTTGAGTGCCTTGGCCGACGTCGAAAGAAAACTTCGCCTCCCGCTGGCCGGCGTCGCGGCTGTAGAGCTGGATGATCCGATATTCGAGTTCGAGTCCGCTGAGCGCGGCGCGGCGCGGTTGTGCGTCGGCCATCTGTAGCTCCAGCCAGCGCGCGGGCACATCGGCTGTGGGCGCATTGAAAAGGCGCTGCGCATGCGGACTCGTCGCGTGCAGCACCGCGGTGGCGCCGGCCTCGTTTTGCACTTTCACGAGAAATAGCCGCCAGCCCTGTTCGACGAGTTCCGGTTTTGCCGGACCAGCGGCGACCTTTACGCGCATCTCGGGATTGATGTTAACGAAGAACAAGCAGCGCCGATCCAGAATTTCCTGCGCCCGCGTGGCGGCATCTTCGGCGGTGGGCGAAATCTGCTCAAGCGCGCGGCGGTCGGCGACGGCCACGTTGTTTCGCATACCAGTGAGCAGCTGGTGTATGCCGACGGTGGCCGTGAACCCACTTCACCAGCGGTCGTCCCGAAGCGGAAATTAAGTTTACGCAATCGTCACGCCGTGCGCTTGCGGGAAAATTCGCCTTCCCGCCTTTTCAAGGGGCTATGACGACCAAGGTTGTGATTGTAGAAGACGAACCCGATATCAACGAAGCGCTCTCGCACAGTCTCAGGCATGAGGGCTTTCGGGTTTGGAGCGAGGTTGATGGCCGTCGAGGAATGGAACTTATCAGAGAGAAAACGCCCGATCTAGTGCTGCTGGATCTCATGCTCCCAGGCATTGATGGTATTGAGCTGTGCCGACTCATCAAAAACGACGCGCTCGTTAAGGGCACCTGCATTATTATTGTGACGGCGAAGTCCGACGAGAGCGACGTTTTGGTCGGCTTGGGATTCGGTGCGGACGACTACATCACAAAACCCTTCAAGACGCGCGAACTGATCGCCCGGGTGAAAGCGGTGCTGCGACGGGGAAGGCTGCGCGAAGAGGAGTCGCGCGACGTGATCCGTTGTGGCGACCTTTTGATCGATGTGCTGCGCTACGAAGTGACTCATGCCGGCGAGCGTATTCTGCTGACGGCGACAGAATTCAGGTTGCTGCATTTCCTGGCGGGGAATCCAGGGCGGGTGTTCACCCGCGACCAGTTGTTGAACCAGATCATCGGCGACAACGCGGTGGTGATCGACCGGAACATCGATGTCCATGTGCGGGCCATTCGGCGGAAGTTGGGGGCGGCGCGAGCGCACATTGAGACGATTCGCGGCGTGGGCTACCGGTTTTTCTCCCAGCCGTGAAGCGGGCCGGCGCGAGCTCGCCAACCGGGCCGAAGCGCGGGGCCTTTTTCTGGAAACTCTATCTGAGTTACTCGGGCTTGGTGCTCGTGTCGGCGCTGGTGATCGGGGCTTTGGTGTTGAGTGCGCTGCGGAGCGGCGCGCTGCGGGACACCGAGGCGAGCCTGCAGGGGACGGCGCGCATGCTGGCGTCACTCGAAGCGAGCAATCCGGCCCACCTGTGGTCGGAGCAACTGGCGCGGCAGGTGGCTGAAGTCGCCGGTGACACGGGGCTGCACCTCACGATCCTGTTTGCGAATGGGACGATCGCGGCAGAGTCGGCGCCGACGCTTGATGGCGGCGTGGGGCGGGCGACACTGGACTTGCCCGAGTTTCGTGGTGCCCGGCATCTCAATGTCGGGCGCGCGCCGCGTCGGCTGCCGGGCGCCGAGGTGGAGCATCTGTTTGTCGCGGTGCCCATCTTGCTCGATTTCGAGATGATCGGGTACGTGCGGCTCGGTCTGTCGCTGACCGGGCTCACCGCGCGGCAGATCGAACTACGCGACCGCGTGATAGCAGGAACGTTGTTTAACGTCCTGATCGCGCTCGGGCTGGGCTTTTTCTTTGCCGAACACATGACCCGGCCGCTGGCGCAGATCGGGGCGATCTGCCGGCGATTGGCGGCGGGCAATTTCGAGGAACGCATCGGCATGAAACGGGGCGATGAAGTGGGCGTCGTTGCCGCGACGATCGACCAGATGGCCGACGAGATGCAGCGCCGAATCGCCGGGGAGACGCGCGAGCGGCAGCGCTTGGCGGCGCTACTCGCGGTGATGGCCGACGGCGTGATCGCCGTGAGTGCGCGCCAGACGATCGCTTACATGAACGAGGTGGCGGCGCGGTTGCTCGCCTTGGACAGCGCCTCGGGCGGTCAGCCGTTTCGGGAGCGGGTGCGGCTCGCCGCGGTACGCGAGCCCTACGAGGAAGCGCTGGCCGCCAACGAGCGTGTCGTGCGCGAGGTGCGTATCACGGGGCATCCGCAAGATCTGGTGCTGCGGGTGGACGCCACGCCGCTGCGCGATGCGGCCGGCGGGCCGTTTGGCGTGCTGCTGGTTCTGCACGACCTTACGTCCATCCGGCGCCTCGAGGAAGTGCGGCGGACGTTTTCGGCGAATGTCTCGCACGAGCTCAAAACTCCGCTCACCGCGATCGCCACGCTCGTGGATTCACTGCTGGAGGACGAGGCGATGCCGGCCGCGTTGCGGCGGAGGTTCCTGGGGAAAATCGGCAACCAAAACGAGCGCCTGAGTCGTTTGGTGCAGGACCTGTTGATCATTTCCCGGCTTGAATCGGAAAAGGAAGTACTGGAAAGCCATCCGGTCGAGCTCGTGAAAATCTTGGACGACTGCGTGCAGACGTTTGCGGAAGTGGCGCAGAAGAAAGGTGTGACGCTCGATTGGGAATTGCCGGTGCCGCCGGTCGCAGTCTGTGCCAACGACGAATCGCTATGTCTCATTTTCAACAATCTTTTGCACAATGCGGTCACCCATACGCCGCCCGGAGGCATGGTGCGGCTCTCTGCCGTCGCAGCGGCGGGCTGGGTGCATGTCGTGGTGATGGACACCGGGGTCGGGATCGCGCCGGAACACCTCGAACGGATCTTTGAGCGCTTTTACCGGGTGGACACATCGCGGGCGCGGCACGCGGGCGGCACCGGTCTGGGTCTGAGTATCGTGAAACACCTGACTCAAGCGCTCAACGGCACGGTCGTGGTCGAGAGCAAGCCTGGGGCGGGCAGCATTTTCACGGTTTCTCTGCCGCAGGCGCCTCACTCGGCGAGCGCGAACTGACGGTAGAGCGCATGGTAGGCACCGCGCCGTGCCAGCAACTGCAGATGCGGTCCCCGCTCGACGATGCAGCCTTGATCGAGGACCAGAATCTGATCGGCGCGGCGGATGGTGCTCAGCCGATGCGCCACGACAAAACTCGTGCGCGTGGCGAGCAGGCGGTCGAGCGCGTGCTGCAAGCGGCTCTCGGTGATGGTGTCGACGGAACTGGTGGCCTCGTCGAGAATGAGAATGCGCGGGTTGGCGAGGAGCGCGCGGGTAAAGCAGATCAACTGGCGCTGGCCGAGGGAGAGACTGGTGCCGCGTTCGCCGACCTCCGTCGCGAAGCCCTGCGGTAAACTTTCCAGCAGATCGAGACAGTCGAGGCTGGTGGCGGCGGCGCGGACTTCGGCGTCGGTCGCGCCGGGCCGGCCGAGGCGGATGTTTTCCAGCACGGTGCCGGTGAAGAGAAAGTTGGTTTGCAGCACGATCCCCATCTGACTGCGGAGCGATTCGCCGCGGAGGGTGCGAATTTCTTGGCCATCGATCAGGATATCGCCGCTGGTCGGCAGGTAGAATTTGGCGATCAGATTGACGATGGACGTCTTGCCGCTGCCGGTGTGGCCGACGAGGGCGACGGTTTCGCCAGCGGCGGCCGTGAAACAAAGATTGTTGAGGACCATGCGCCCCGGCTCATAGGCGAACGAGACGTCGCGGAACTCGACGCGGGCGCCCTTCGTCCCGGGGGTGGTCGCGCTGGCGGGAGCGTCGGCCCGGCCGTGAGCGGTACGTGGGTCGGGCAAGTCGAGGGCGTGGGGTGCGTCGGTCCAGTCGGGTTTGAGATCGAGAAGTTGGAACACCCGTTCGGCTCCGGCCATGGACGTGATGGCCTGCGTGTAGAGATTTCCGAGGTGCTGGAGGGACTGGAAAAACAGCGACGGCAGAAAGAAAAATGCGATGAGGCTCCCGATCTCCATACCGGCGAAACCGTGCAGCGCGCCATAGCCGCCAACCACGAGGAGCGCGGCGAGGAACACTTGGCTGTGCAACTCCAAGAGCGGCAAGTAGAGCGAGGACTCGTGGGCCAAGCCCACGTTGTTGTCGGAATGGCGGTCGATGAGGCGACCGTATCGGTCGTCGGATTCGCGTTGGCGGGCGTAGCCCTGGATGACGCGCATGCCTTTGACGGTTTCGGCGACAGAACCTGTGAGGCGGCTCTGGCTCTCCGCGGCGGCCCGCGAGTGAACGCTGAGGCGCGGATGAAAATGGCGGTTGGTCAACCAGACGAGGGGGCCGACCGCGAGGAGGACGCAGAAAAGGACCCAGTTGTAGTAGAGCATCAGGCCCGCGGCGCCGGCCATTTGGCCGAAGGCCAGCAGGCTGAAGAAAAATACGTTTTGCACGCCGCGCCGCACCGACTCGATGTCGGTGATGACGCGACCGAGGATGCGCCCGAGTTTGGTTTTGTTGAAGTAGCTGAGTGGCATCCGCTGCAACTGCTGGAAGACATCGTTGCGCAGGTCGTGGACGACGGCCTCGCCGAGCTCGAGTTGGAGCCGCTGACGGAAGTGGAACGTGAGTTCGGTGAGGACAGCCAACGCGAAGAATCCCGCCGCGCCCCAGACCGCGCCGCGATAGTCACCCCCGGTGATGGGCCCGTTGATGACCGCGGCGATCGCCCACGCCATGGCCGGCTTCTGGATTGCCCGGGCCACGGTGAGGGCGAAAATCGTGTTCCGTTTGGCCGCGTAGGGACGTGTGTGGGTGAGAATGCGGCGCAGGATTCGCCAGTCCAACGCCGATGGTTCGGCGGCGGCAGCGGTGAAGCCTTTGCTCGTTGGGATGCCAGCGGCGGCGAGCAGGCTCATACCGCAGCCTCCACTTCGTGGGACGCCGCGATGAGCAGCGCGCGGCTTTCATCGTCGACCATCTGGAGCAGGGCGGCGCGGCGATAAGAGCCCTCGCGTTGCAGAAGTTCGTGATGGGTGCCGGTGGCGACGATGCGCCCCTGTTGCAGGACGATGATCCGGTCGGCCCGCTGCAACGTGCTCAAGCGATGGGCGACAATGAAGGTGGTGCGACCGGCGATGGCATTTTCGATCGCGCCGAGGATTTCGTGTTCGGTCTCTGGGTCGATTGCCGCCGTGGGATCATCGAGCAGCAGAATCGATGGATTGGCCAGCAGGGCCCGCGCGATGGCGAGCCGTTGCCGTTGGCCACCGGAGAGATCGACGCCGCTTTCCCCGAGGACGGTCGCGTAGCCCTCGGGCAAAGCGGTGATGAATTCATGGGCGCGCGCGGCGCTGGCGGCGGCGATCAACTCGTCGGAAGTAGCGCCGGCTTTGGCGAAGCCGATGTTGGCGGCGACGGTGTCGCTGAACAGGAAGCTCTCTTGGAAAACCATGCCGACGTGGCGGCGGAGTTCCTGCACATCGAGCGTGCGGACGTCGTGGCCGTCGATGAGCACGCGACCGGCTGCGGGATCGTAGAAGCGTGGGATGAGACTCAGCAGGGCGGATTTGCCCGAGCCGGTTTCGCCGACGATCGCGACGCATTCACCAGGCGCGACCGCGAAGTCGACGCTCTGGAGCACTGAGTTGCCGGCAGTGTAGTCGAACGTCACCTGCTCGAAGCGCACGGCACCGCGGCACACGGGCAAGGGGTGGGGGCGGTCGGGGGATTGCACGCCGAGTGGCGCGTCGAGAATCTCAAAGACGCGACCGGCCCCGGTCAGACTTTCTTGCACGCCGTTTGCGATTTGGGCAGTCGCGGAAACCTGATTGGAAAACTGCTGAAGCAGTCCTGCGAATACGACGAGACCAGTTCCCAGCGGCAGCACCCCGTCGATGACGAGTTTCCCGCCGTAGATGAACAGCACGACGAGGTTCACCTGCGTGAGCAAATCGAGCGCGGGCGAGAAGGTGCTGACGCGCCAAAAGATTTTCTGCTGCTGGCTCTTTACCGCGAGATTATCGGCCTCAAAACGGGCGGCCATCTCCCGTTCCCGGGCGAAGCCCTTAATCACGTTTACGCCCTGCACACACTCGGCGAGGGTGAGAATCATCCGGTCGAATAATTCCCTGCCGTGGACATACTGGGGATGGACCGCACGGGAGAACAGGATACAGGCAGTCCACAAAAGCGGCAGCGTCGCGAGACACGCGAACGTGAGGCCAACGTGGATCGAAAGCATATAGCTCATGTAGAGACCCAATGAGACGATCGTGACGATCGACTGGATCATCACGGTATCGACGAAGGTGCGGATCGATTGGATGTCGCCGGTGGCTCGGTTGAGGATGGCGCCCGTGCTCTGGCGGTCGAAGAAGCTGAACGAGAGGCGCTGAAGTTTGGCGTAAACGGTCGCCTGCAAATCGGCGACGAGTCCGCGATGCACGAGGCGAGCGAGCGAGATACCGGAGAGCCACGTGAGCAACGCGCGCAACACCGCGGCGGTGATCACAGCGCCGGCAATGGCCGAGACGACCTGCATGGGCGTCCAATCGGCCGGCGGCTGGAAGCCAAACAACCAGCGGGGGGCGGGGCTGCCCGGTTGCAAGATCGAGCGCAAATAGTCGATGCCCAGCCCGGTGAAGCTCAGTCCCGCCAGACCCAGCGTGAGCAGGAGTATTTGGCAGGCCAATACTTGAAGGCAGCCTGCCCGCTGCTGCCAGCAGAGGCCGAGCAGACGCATGAGCACGCGGCGGGGAGTTGGACTGGGGCTCTCGGCGGACTCGTTCGATGGTTGCACGGGCGCAAGACGGTCGGTCGCCGGGAGGCTCCGTCAAACGCAAACCCGTTGGTTAACGGAAGCTTCATTTCGTCTTTGCGAAATATTTATCCGACAAAAACCGGTCGCTTTATCGCACATTAATTTTCGATTTATCCTACGTTAACATCCCGGTGCGATTCTCGGCGGGTGGACAACAACCGATACGACAACGACACTGTTTTGTGCGAATGCGATCTCCCGACGCTCCAGCGTTTCGTCGAGGAACTTGAAGCTCGGCACGAGGTGAAACTCGTCAAGGGCCCGGGCATCTGCCTCACGATGGTCCGGGCAGAAGACTCGCTGGAGAAGCAGGAATTTTTCCTCGGCGAGGCGCTGACCACCGAGTGCGAAGTCGCCGTGGATGGCGCGCCGGGTTACGGGCTTTGTCTCGGCGAGGAGCCGATCCGCGGTTACTGCATCGCGGTATGCGACGCCCTGCTGCAAGGGGGGCGCGAGGTGCCCGCCGCGTTGGCCGAATTCGTCGCCACCGAGCGCGAGAAGCTCTCCGCCCGCGAGACGGAAGAGTTCAACCACATTCTACGGACGCAGGTGGATTTCAAACTCATGGAGCAGGACTAGCCGTCCTCCGCCCCGTAATCACACAACCCTCTTACTCTTCCGATTCCTTATGATCCGCGAGACCGTATACGACGAAATCTTCGATGCCCAACGGCACTTCCGCACCGTCCTCGACAGCATGTCACGCCCCGGAAAAATCAATCGCTTTGCGCCGTTGGCTCTGACCCCGCCGGAAGGGTTGACCCGCGCGGCCGCCTACGTGGGCTTTGCGCTCCTCAATGCGGATGTCGCCGCCCACGCGGTGGGCAAGGGCGCGGCGGCCGAGTCGTATTTGCGGGCGAACACTCAGTGCCGCCTCGAAACCGCCGAGCAGGCTGATTTCATTTTTATCTCTGGAGACGGGGACACGGCTCCGATCATGGCGGCCAAGGTGGGCATCCCCACCTATCCCGA
>Ga0209550_10000248_pt1 | contig 48868 bp, 42 predicted proteins | sample LauGreSuBDMM15SN_2_FD_187567 | JGI IMG/M metagenome (GOLD analysis project Ga0209550, IMG submission 187567) | Freshwater lake microbial communities from Lake Michigan, USA - Su13.BD.MM15.SN (SPAdes) (version 5) | ecosystem: Environmental > Aquatic > Freshwater > Lake | place: Lake Michigan...
AGTTTTGTTTTTCCTAGTTTTGTTTTTCCTAGTTTTGTTTTTCCTAGTTTTGTTTTTCCTAGTTTTGTTTTTCCTAGTTTTGTTTTGTCTAGTTTTCAAACCGGTAGTCATTTTGTAATAACTATATATATACTAAATATTCTATATATCCTAAATAGTAAAAAGTTTTTACTGTATGACCATATGGATTGAAAATCCACACGGTCAGCATCATGCTGGGTGTATGGACTATGATGCCCCCGGGCATCAGTCCATACGACCAGACGCTAAATACTTCCCCTTGAACTCCTCCGGTGTCATAATCGGAATATTATGTTCCACTGCATATTTCGTTTTATTTGATACATCTTCCAGCGACTTGACTATTAGAACAAATGTCTTTGAGCCTATCGTATCTTCCAGTGTCGCCCCCCGGGCTTTTAGTTCTCGAATAATTTCCGCATCCCTGACTTTGGTCATCATGATTTTCTTGCCATACAATGGATTAGCCGTATCCACATCAGCGGGCACACTGGCGCTATCGCGCACCGGGGGCTTCGCCCCCTTCGCTTTGTCTACTTCTCCAATACTCTCCAAAAACTCTATAAACCTAGGTATGTTCTCCACAAATAGTGTCGCTGTCTTGTTTTCGATACCTTTTACCGCCCGGACTTTCGCAATCTTATCAGCCGGGGTATCCTTGGAAACCAATATATCCGGATGAGCTGCTAAAATAGGCTCCAGTTTTTTAGCACCCAATCCCCTGCCCATTGTCCCCGATGCAACCATCAAGTCTATCGTACTTGCCCCAGCTATTTTTTCGCGAATATTTTCCACATATTTATCCGCTAAAGTTTTGTATCCTACTTTGGCGAAATCTTCCTTGGTCATCGCCACTATTTGGGGTATCGTGTTATATCCCGCCGCCATGAGTTTTTTTATATTTCCGGCTTTTAACCCGTCGACTTCCAATGTACTAAAAAACATGGTGAGGTTTTTTTCCTGGACAGTCGCGTTTTCTCCCGCGTTTTCGAGCAATACATCCACATGAGTATCATTCCATTTGTATGTCTCCTCGGGCATTTTGGATTTTTCTGCGGGGACTGTTACAGACAATATTTTCGGTATTACATCTCCCGACCGGATGATTTCAACGGTTGCGCCTATTCCTATTTTGTTGTCTTCTATAAACTTGGCATTGTATCCCGTCGCATATTCTATCGTAACACCGCCCAGGCGCACCGGTTCAATTTGCACGCGAGGTTTCAAGAATCCGTCTTTGCTGGGTGACCATAGAACATCTACGACTTTTACTTCGGCTTTTTGGTCCGAAAGGACCATTTTAAAGGCGAATGCGTGTTCGGGATTGCCTGAAATACGGGGGTATATGGCATCATCTGTCACAATAATTCCGTCGATTTCATATTCATAGTTGGTGCGCCAATCCACCAGTGTTTCGGAGAGACTTTCGTTGGAAAGCGTGTCTCGGGTTTCATTTCGGACAACTTCAAACCCTTCCGTTGTGCGTCCGGGGTTCTTCATAACCCCAGTGGCCTTCAACTTAGCAAGCTGTTCACTCGGTTTTAATTGCGGCATAATGACTTCATATGTAACGAAATGCAAATCGGCGGCCTTCGCGTCGGCTTTTTTGGAATTGACTATACCTGATACCAAATTACGTGGATTGGCGAATGTTTTCGCATACTTTTCCGCAAATACTTTTTTCGGAATAATGAACTCTCCCCGTACGACGATACCTTTTTCTTGCGGTAGTTTCAAAGATGCCAACAAGAAACTAACGTCTTGTCCTATTTTACCGTCACCGCGCGTATATAGTTTCGGAACGGGTCCTTCTGTGGAATACAATCCACTAACTCCATCCAATTTGCAAGAGAGAACATAGGGGCCTCGGTATTTTTTCATCCAACCTGGAAGTGCATTGGAATCGGGTTTTATTTTGTCCATGGACCACATTTCATATGGCAATTCTACCTTGTTTTTTGCGCGCTCGGCAATAGGTGCACCTATTTGTTTTATGACTGCATTTTTCGGGTACTTTTTCTCTATGTATTCTTTTACAATATCGTATTCATTGTCAGTCATTAATCCGCCCTTCTCGTTGTAATAGTTGGCATTAGCAACCTGTAGTAACTCGACTAATTGGTCTTGTGAAAGTTTTTCTAGAACAGTGATGCCTTTGTTTTTGAATTGTTCTATAGTTGATTTAGCTGTTTCTTGGGTTTTTGTTGACATGGGTTCTCCTATAGATAATGCTATTACTTGTTTTGATACTTTTATATCCGTTGTATCATTTGTTGTATTCTGTATTGCGGGGTTTGGTTGTTCAATTGGGGTTTCTAATCCTTTTTTTGTTTTTGATTGTTTAGGAACTTTAGGCATTTTAGGAACTTTAGGCATTTTAGGAACTTTAGGAACTTTTTGGGTTTTGTTTTTTGGTTCTTTTCCCTTTTGTGCAATAGGTACTCTATGGGTATCCAATTTAGGATACTCTATTTTTTCAATTGGTTCAATGTCAATGTTCTCCTCTTGTTTATTTAATTGTTTAGGAGAACCTAGAGATTTAGGAGATTGTTCAGCCATTTCTATATTTTGCAACAATGGTTCTTTAGCAATCTTTTCGGGTTTTGTTTTCCTGGTTTTGTTGGATTTTGGTTCCTTTGGTTCTTTAGCAATCTTTTCGGTTTTTGCCTTCTTGGGTTTTTTGATAATGGGTCCTTCTGGACCCAATACAATAGGTATTGTAGGTTCACCGGGAGGAACTTTAGGAGAACCGGGAGGAACTTTAGCAATCTTTGCCGTTTTGTTTTTCCGCGGTTTTTTAATAATGGGTCCTTTAGGAAGTTCTCCCATTTTTTCTTTGGGTGAAACAGATTTAGGCATTTCCTTTTGTGCGTCCTTTTTGTTTTGCAATAGATTTACACAAAAGGATTCCAATTCTTTTGGGTCGGTCGGAATCTCAGAAACTTTAGGCGTGTTATTTTCCCTTTTTGAGAAATGCGATTGGCCTTTTTCAATAGATTTAGGTTTTATAAATTCACTCTTTTTTTGAGAATTTACAAAAAAATCATTCAAAGGTTCAACATTTCCCTTACCATTTTTGGTAACAACTGCGCGCCCGTCAATTCTCTCTTCAGGCAGTTTATATACTAATCCCAAGTAATCAAAAATCCCCCGTTCGTCCACTATATTTAGGGAAAGTTTCTCTTCCTTTTTCTTGTCCACCATTTTGGATAATCCATGTTCATTTAGCGATAATCCCCGGGTCAATGCATAACCCCGCATAGTTGCATTGAACCCTTTACTTCCAGTGAAATAGAGGACTGCAAACGGATATTCTTCGGGAGTAGTATATAGGAAATCCACGCGCCGGGCGCGATAGCCTTCCTTCAATCGTGTTATAACCAGGCATTTCGATTTACCACGAGAGAGAACCTCTATAATAATTTTCTTAGATAATAGTTCATCTATCCACTCGTTGAATGCAGCCGCCGTCTCCGCAGTAATAATCACATCTATGTCACCAGAGGCGGAAGCCCCGCGGCGGTAACTCCCCACGATTTCATATTGCATAGGGGTGGTTTTACTGACCGTTTTGAAAGCGGTTTGAAATATTTCGGCATATTCGTCTATTTCTTTACGCGGGATTTTTTCCATAATATCTTCATAATGAGCGAGACCCACTTTTTGCACATCGTTGAGAACTTCGTCCTGCCGTTCTCTCAATTGTGCTATAGAAGTAATTCCCTTTTCAACCAACTCTTTTGCTTTTTTAGGACCCACTCCGTAGACATCGCTTAGTATATTCTCGGGGTTTTCTCGTTCTCTTTCTATTATGTCTATGGTACCGGTTTTATCAAATGTTTCCAATTTTTCTAGTATAATTGGACCAATGCCGGGTTTACCTGCCAAGTCGGCTGGTTCATGTATATCCTCCGATATAGCTAAAATGGTTTCTTGCGCCCGGCGGTATACTCTAGCGCGTATATTATCGCCTTTTTTTACCATAATAGTAAGAAGTTCTCCCATTAAGTTGGCATATAGCTCGTTTTTTCTTTCTCCTTTTGGAGAACTAGGAGAACCCTTTTTTGCAGAAAGGGGTGTCGCCGGGGGCGGCACCGGGGGCGCAACCTTGCGCGTATATTTCCGCTTTGGTTTATCGGTTTGCATAATATATATAATTACATATATTATTAATGTCTGGTCGTATGGATTGAAAATCTGTACTGAGCAGCATGATGCTAGATGTATGGAACGTGATGCCCTATGGATTTTTAATGTCTGACCGTATGGATTAAAAATCCGTACGACCAGTCATTAGAACCCGGGTTCATCTGTGAATACAGGAGTATTTGATGGAGTGCTCAAGGTGGGAGTAGACGTAATGATATTGAAAAAATCATGTATATGTTTGTTAAAATGGAAATATGCAAATGAGGATACCATGGAAGAGACAAATACTATAACGGTATCGCGAAAAATTATTTTAAAGGGTTTTACTTCTTTGTCTAAATATTTCATTTCCACAATTTTCAATACAAAAAATAAGAACGTAATAGTTATGGATAATAACAAAACTTGTTCCATAATACATTAAATATGGAGTTTTTCATATTATAATAAACGCATAAACATAAATAAACATTATGTATAGCTATAATTGATGCAATATATGATTACATTGTTTACTATATGACCAAACATTTATCTAACAAATATTGGTCTTTTCTAAAAATGGCAAATATAGTAATAAATAAACAGCATAATAAATCATTATTGAGTTTATACTCCAACACCACATGCTCCACATAGTATGGTCGTTTTTATAATTTATAAAGGCGATGAGTAAAAAAACCAATCCAAATATAATTCCAAACCATTTCTTTTCATAAATAAAACTAAATAAGAAGAAAAACAACCAAATAATCCAAACAATCGGAGTTGTATCAAAAAACTTCCATCTTAAATGTCCACTCTCACTTACTACTGAATGAATGTGTTGAGTAGAAAACTTGTATATGGAAAATGGAACTGCGAGTAACAGATACAATAGCAATAATATATTACGCAAATAGTGATTTGTTAAAATCATAATACTTATAATTGGTTGTATAAGTAGCAATAATGTTGCAGAAATGGAAAACACATTATTGTAAAATCGGTTATTTATATTTTTCCAAATAAAAAACTCAATTAGTTGCATAAAAACAAAGGATGCAATAAACAAATACATCCATGTATTATTTAGTTCGTGGACTTTATATTTGGTAAAAGAATTGTTATAGATAATTAATAGTAATATAAAACCACTAAATAAAAATGTATTCAGTGAAACATCTTCATTCCAACACATTATTTTATATTATATAAAGATAAACATAAATAAACATTATATATCTATTGTACGTAAATGGAACATATAATAGATAAACTAAACAAACTAGACGACCAAGATACAAAACGCCCTTGGAGGAATTGGTCTCTAGAAGAAATGAAACAATTATTGGAGATATATTTTATTATCTCTAAAAACGAAGCCCATATTTTTCAGTTGATATATAGTAATCACGGGTGTGACAGTTGGGAAGATATTTTTCGCGATTATGATAAAAGATATTTGGAAGATAAGGCAACCGGTGTAAAAATTGCGATAGATGAACTATCAAACGAAATTGCAAGCATGCAACACAAAATCCATTCAAAATAACCCATATAGAATGACATCGACCAGACATTATACCAATTCCTCTATATCCAGTGTAATAGCATCATTATCTCTAGGTGCCGTATTCATAGAGTTCCCATCCATATCTAAAATATCTAATGCACTTAAGTCAAAAGGTTCCGTGTGGATTTTAATGCGCTCATTATCGTCATCCTCATCTTCTTCCTCCTCCAGTTTACGCTTGAAATGTCGGTCCGCACTAATGGCTTCTAATCGTTCTTCCGTTTTTGGCGCATTAATTTGTTCCGCCGTTTTAGATACCGGGTCTAATACGGAATCAAAATCATTGAACGATATACGTGTTACTGGCGTCTCTTCATCGAGGTTTTTCACACCCGGTTCCACCGGTGTAACAATAGTGTTTTCTACTATGACATCGCTAGAGGGGGTAATTGGGTCAGCCATAGGTTCCGGTTTTTTCTCAATAATGGGCTCGGTGGATGTATTGTCCACAGGTTCGAGTAAGTTCTCTATAATTACTTCTTCTTCGTGTTCAATACTCTCATCCATATATGCGCGAATAATCGCCTCAGTTGGAATACTTTCACGAATGGCAATCAAAATGCATTCTTGCACAATCTGCTCTAATTCGCGGTTATTTTTCTGGACTTGTAATGAGGATATATTACGCTCAAATAAATAGACATTTTTATAGACTTTGCGCGCCGTATTGATATATACCTTGTGAATGAAATGGTCCAATTTAGGAATAGCTATATCAATCTTCTTCTGCTTGTTTCCAACACGGATACATGTGAGAACCTTCAGTTGGATAATATGCACACATGTAATCAAGTCTTCTAAATAACTACACCCACTTCGTTCTATAATACGTTTGCGCTCTTCTTCTACTATGACCGAGTTCCATTTATCTACCCGGGATAAAAGGTTTTGAAATGTCATTAGATATTTCGTAACTTCACCATTGTCTACACACATTTTCCAGGCTTCATTGTAAATCGACCTAACACCTTCTATAACTAAAGGACATAGAATACTTAGCAAACGACTGCACCATTCGTTTCGCGACTCTTGCAAATTGGATAAAACAAAATCGTCCATTGTCTATAAATAATTATATACAAAGTTTTTACGTAGTTTTTACACAAAACCTTTTATAGATAATAAAATAGAAAACATCAGCATTTTTTCACAACGAAACTCGCGCCTGATTTTATGGTATCCCATTATTAATTCGGATTTATGATGTTCGGCTATATTGGTGGTCTGGGTTATCCAATCTATTATGTCTAAACAGGAGAACCCGTGTTCATAAAAATGACATACTAAATCATTTATATTATTTGGTTGTACATACTGGGGTTGTTTGAAGCATAAATCCAATTTATCAAATATATAGGTTCTCTTTTCATCCAAAATATCTTGCAGTGGATATTTAGTTTGGAGAACGTGTTCATGTAAATTGACTATTTTTCCATCTGCGATGTATTCCGGTACATATATAGTGCAAAACCGGGATAATATCGGATTTAGCAATTTATTTTTGTTTTCTATAATAATGAAAAAGCGGGTAGTATGACTAAATAATTCAATACAACGGCGTAATGCGGATTGTGCATCTATAGTCAAAAAATCGGGGTTTAGGAGAACAATGGATTTAAATAATATACCATTATTAGAGTGTACATTTGTTTTCGCGAATAATTTTAATTCTTCGCGAATAAACTTGATACCTTTTCCATGTGCACAGTTTACAATCATTACATTGGTTTTTATCTTTTGTTTATCTGACTGGTATATTTTGTTCAGGAAATTATAAATAATCGTTTTTTTACCTGTACCGTTTGAGCCATAAATGATTATGTTTGGTATTTTGTTTGTTTTATAGAAATAATCGAGTTTCTTGTCAATCGTATCGTAATGGGATATAGCCGGCCTATCTGCTAAGCCACTATGTTCTCCGTTACTATGAACTACGGGTTCTTCTGACGAAGGTCCTATAAGGATTTTATTATTTGACATTATGCCTAAATAATATCCGTTAAACGAATAGGTTTATGTTAGTTTTTTGCTATACATATTATTGTCTGACCATATGGATTAAAAATCCATATGGTCAGCATGATGCTAAATGTATGGAACATGATGCCTTTGGGTATCACACCACACATTTAGACATTATTGTCTGACCATATGATTATACATTATGGTAATTTTATAACATTGGAACATTGTTTTGTGATTACGTATCGCTCGTGATAAATGGTTTTACGGCGCAAATTACAGGATAAACAGGATATGAACAAATTGCCCGTATTGTGCCCCAAGTCATTGTTTATCCGGTCTAGCGTCCATTGTAAAGGTTCTCTTACTACTTCATAGAGAACCATAATATCCTTTTTGCAATAATAACACTGTAATGTAGAATCCAATAGTAATTGTATTACACTATCGAGCGAAACGAATGCAAATGGATTGTATATGTCTTTTATTATATCCTGGTTTTTGTACCCTGCTAATTTCTGGTTTAGTTGTTGTAATACACAGATTTGCTGATTTGTTTTTATGGGGGTATCTCCCTTACTCGCCAATAATTGGATACTTTTTAATAGGGCAATCTGGTTGTCTTTTGTATAATCTTCTTCGGTAAACGTCCACCTTTTTGTATTGGTAACTACGCGTTTGTGTTTTTCTTTTTCTATAGACGTAGAATGGGTTGTTTTGTTGGGTTCTTCAGACATTTCTATTTCTTTGATTTTTTCGGTGGGTTGTTCTAGATTTTTTTCCGGATTTTTGTATGAATGTTGTCCAGGTTCTCCTTTTTCGATTGGTAATAGAATTATTTTATGGCTCATTGGATGTGTATATTATTGATTATGTTTTTATATGGCATACAATTATATAAATATATAAATAAAAACAAGATAAACATAAAACAACATATTATATATCATATAAAGACAATATACCTATACTATGCTTAACATGAATACCACTCCAGAGCCCACATATACAAATGCAGTCAATATAAATGCGATAGACGAAATATTGGAAAATGAGAAACAGAAAAACAAGTGCGATACGTGGAATAAATTGGACAAAACGGTGAAAACGCAAAAACTACATGCTTTTGCGGAAAAATATGGGAAAGAGCATAATTATCCAGCAAAAGAAGTGAAAACACTGAAAACGTTTTTCTCCTCTTGTTTGGAAAAATCGAAATTGCAAAAAACCAAAGATGTGGTATATGACAAAGATACTGGGGAAATCATGAGTATTCCCGCGCTTTTTTTCAATAGTATTTCGCATTCTTTTACATTGAAAATTGTGGATACAAAACGGGTTAGTACATTAAAGTCGTTGACGCCGAAAAGAGTTTCGGAGAAAAACCAGAATGCAAACAACGACGTTGCATAATGACTGGTTGGTGGACTAATGCCCTGGGGCATCACACAACACAACCCGACAATAAAATTGAATGCAAAATAATCTAAATATAGTAGTCATATAAATACTATAAGCATATAATACTATAAGCATATAACTATTATGAATATGGAACCCCCTCTTGAAAATACGGATATATCAGGGTCACCTGGGTCGTCAGATGTGGAATATGAATTAGACGAAGATGAATGTATGTTTGAAACCTGGTTGGATTTATTGTCGGAAGAAGAAATCGATAAACTGGAAGAAGATGTATTGGAAATGATAGAAGAATATGTGTATGGCCAAATTGCGAAAATGTCGGACCCCAAGTTTCCTAAATTGGTTTGTGATGATATTACTGCCTATTTATTTGGTATATGGCACGATGCCGAAATATGCCAGAACACGGATAATGACTACAAAGAAGTAGAGAAGTTTATTACGAAAACATTTGAAAAATATTGGAAAGAATATACTATTATCCCGCCGAGACAATGTGATATAGATGAACCCGGGTTAGTACAGATATCGCCCGAAAATAGTCTATCGCGATTAGATACAATTCTTCAGCCCAATCAACGCACCAAAGAATGGTATGAAACCCGGTATCAACGGATTACTGCGAGCAATATATCTAAGGCTTTGGGGTCCGATGCGCAGCGAAACAGTCTTATTTATGAAAAATGCAAACCCCTTTCAACCGATTGTCATTATGGCAATGTAAATACGGAAAATGCGATGCATTGGGGTGTGAAATATGAACCTATAACCGCGGCTATATATGAAGACATGTTTTCCGCTAAATTGTCCAATTATGGATGTATACCTCATGAAATGTATCCGTTTATAGGTGCATCCCCTGATGGTATTGTTACCGACCCCGCTCATGCTAGATATGGTCATATGGTTGAAATCAAAAATATCGTAAATCGGGATATTACAGGTATTCCTAAAGAAGAATACTGGATACAAATGCAAGTTCAATTGGAAACGTGCAACTTGGAATACTGCGATTTCGTAGAAACCCGTATTAAAGAATACGAAGATGCTACGCAATACTATAGCGATGACCAACACAAATACAAGGGGGTAGTATTGTATTTTGTCAAGAAAATGCTGGTGACCGAGGCATTATTGGAACAGGGTTTACCGCAGAATGATGGGCTATATAATATCCCCCACTATGAATATATGCCTATAAACACCCCGATTTGTGAAGTAAAGGAATGGGTCGCCACTATGAAAGACCGACTAAAGTCCGATTATGTTTTGTATAAAATAAATTATTGGTATTTGGACCAGATTTCCTGTGTATTGGTGCAGCGCAATAGGGAATGGTTTCAGTCTGTATTACCTAGATTTATTGAATTATGGGAAACGATTGAAAAAGAACGAATTAGTGGATATTCGCACAGGGCGGTCGTGAAAAAACCGAAGCAAATCATAGTGGATAAACAGCCGTCAGAAACGTCTGTAGAAATATTGGAAGGAGATGGATTGGTAAATACTAGAAGTCAATTTATACGGAATATACAATCCACTAGTGGTGGAGGGATATGTCTTATTAAGTTGGATGAAGTAGGTAATAGTTTGTATAGTGAACAAACCCTTTTGTAATGTCTGGTTGGGTGGACTTATGCCCCTGGGCATCATAGTCTATACACCAAGCATCATGCTGGTCGTACGGATTTTCAATCCACCCAACCAGACAGTAAAATATAAAGTAAAATGACATAAATATTTTGTATGATAACTTAATAGTATTATACAAAATGGCTTCTTTTGAAAATCCAACCATGGACGAAATGTATGTTACAAAACGCAGTGGAGAACGTGCAATAGTATCGTTTGATAAGATATTGCAACGTATTAAAAAGTTGGGAGCAGAGGCCGGGATTAAACTCAATTATACAACTTTAGTAATGAAAGTAATCGACCAATTATATGACGGTATTTCAACGACCAAAATCGATGAATTGTCTGCAGAACAATGTGCATCTTTGGCGAGTACACACCCCGATTACAATATATTAGCCGGTAGAATAGTGGTTTCCAACCATCATAAAAATACCCCCGAGAAGTTCTCGGATGCAATGCAAGCATTGTATGGATATATCGATAAACATAGAAATAATAGTCCATTGATTTCCCAGGAAGTATATGATTTAGTAAAAACTAGAGGAGAGGAATTAGATGCATTATGTGACTATAGCCGCGATTATTTGATTGATTTTTTTGGATTTAAAACGCTGGACCGGGCATATTTAATGAAAGTAAATCGTATTACAATTGAGCGCCCTCAACACATGTGGCTTCGGGTGGCAATAGGCATTCATGGTGACAATATGGACAAAATCCGGGAGACATATAACCTCATGTCTCATAAGTATTTTACCCATGCTACACCCACTCTTTTTAATGCTGGAACCCCCCATCCACAACTGTCGTCTTGTTATCTATTGGCAATGGAGAACGATAGTATTGACGGGATTTTCAATACATTGAAGGATTGTGCACTTATTTCTAAATGGGCCGGAGGTATTGGTCTTCATATCCACAATATTCGCGCATCGGGTAGTCATATTCGAGGAACAAACGGGCAGTCCAATGGTATTGTCCCTATGTTGCGCGTATTTAATAATACGGCTAAATATGTGGACCAATGTGTTACTCCGGATACGTTTATTTATACGACGGATGGTGCCATACACATTGACGATTGTATTAGCCATGTAACCTCGGTTGCAAATCGCGACGGAACATTTGAATTAATCGAAAAAGTCCTTGAACACCATTATGACGGACCAATGCATGAAATAAAAACCATAATGAATAGTCAAACATTGACTATTACGCCAGAGCATCCGGTTTATGTGGTAAAACGCCCTAGTGAAACACTTACCCCTATGCAAATCCAAAGCGATTTAAATGCGAACTTGTCTAAAATGGAATGGGTCGATGCCAAAGACATAGAAGTAGGTGATTATATGGTATATAGGGTTCCTAAAGTATCATGGAACTTTTCAGAATTGACGAAAGAAATATGTTATATCTATGGCGTAATTCTTTCTGGATTGTGTATTACACGAAACAACGACAATACTACAACCATAGAAAACAATCGAAATTGGATGTATATCATGCATAGTCCAAATAAAATCGAAGAATTGGTGCGATTTTTTGCAGATAATGCAATCAACTACGAAGTTCGCTATATGAATTACTATAATTTGATTTTGTGGGAAAGGTCTACCGCATTGCCTTTTACTAAGAGTGATTTCATTAAAAACAATAAACTGCGAATTGGGAAGAGATGGTTGCATTTATATGAAGAACATACGCGTGAGATTTTGAATGGTCTAGGAAATACGGATGATATTCCTCAATTATCGGTAGATATACAATACCTGAAGATGCGTATTGGCGATTTACCTGGGCAATGTATTCAGTATAAAGAATATTGGTTAGTTCCAGTGACATATACGAATGAGCGTCATTATAATGGTCTTGTGTATGATTTACAAATGCGCACCCAACATAATTATTTGTTGGCAGGTGGGTTGGTGCATAATGGTGGAGGAAAACGTAACGGATCATTCGCCATTTATTTAGAACCGTGGCATGCAGATATAGAACATTTTTTACAAATGCGAAAAAATCATGGGGACGAAGAATTGAAGGCCCGGGACCTGTTTTATGCTCTATGGATACCGGATTTATTCATGGAAAGAGTGAAAACGGATGGCATGTGGACTTTGATGTGTCCGGATGAATGCCCCGGGTTGTCCGATGTATATGGAGATGCATTCCGCGAGTTGTATGAACGGTATGAGGCGACAAACAAGGGACGTAAGACAGTAAAGGCCCGTGAATTGTGGTTTCAAGTATTAGATGCGCAGATGGAAACGGGTACGCCTTATTTGTTATATAAGGATGCATGCAATACAAAGTCTAACCAGAAAAATATTGGCACCATAAAGTCGTCAAACCTTTGTGTTGCACCAGAGACACAAATATTGACAGACAAAGGTAATATTCCTATTAAAGACCTTTACGGAAAAAATGTAAATGTATGGAATGGAGAAGAGTGGAGTAGTGTATTAGTAAATAAAACTGGTGAAAATCAAGAATTAATTGAAGTTAAAACTAGTGATGGGATAAGTATACATTGCACAAAATACCATAAGTTTTATATAATTGAAGAAGACCAGTTAGTAATGAGACAAGCTCATCAATTGGTGAGTGGAAACAGATGTTACAAAATAGACGAACAATTAAATAAAAGTATAATTGTTATACTAAAAGTAGTCGACAATGGTCGTCGCGATGACACGTATTGTTTTACTGAACCAAAGCGTCATATGGGAATATTTAATGGTATATTAACTGGACAATGCACCGAAATCCTAGAGTACTCAGACGAAAATGAGAGCGCTGTGTGTAATTTGGCCAGTATTGCACTTCCTGCGTTTGTTGATTTAACCCAATCCCCTCCCGTTTTCAATTATGAGAAATTGCACGAGGTTTCCCAATTAGTGACATACAATCTCAACCGTATTATTGATGTAAACTATTACCCTACTGAAAAAACCAAACTCAGCAACATGCGCCATCGCCCGATTGGTATTGGTGTACAGGGCTTGGCAGACGTATTCATGATGATGAACCTACCATTTATTAGCGACGAGGCAAAAACCATTAACCGACTTATTTTTGAGACGATTTACCATGCGGCATTAACTGAATCATGCAATATGGCGAAAACGGATGGACCATATTCCACGTTTGCAGGTTCACCGGCTAGTTTAGGAGAACTTCAATATGATATGTGGGGAGTTGTTCCTACCCCCGGTAGATATGATTGGTCTGCGCTTAAATCGGATATACGTGAACATGGTCTGCGCAATTCTTTGCTATTGGCACCCATGCCAACGGCATCAACTTCCCAAATATTGGGATACAACGAATGCATTGAACCGATTACTAGTAATATCTATAGCCGGAGAACACTTGCAGGTGAGTTTATCATGGCAAACAAATATTTGATGAATGATTTGCTAAAGTTGGAATTATGGAATGAAAAAATCAAGAATAGTATTATTGCAAATCATGGGTCAGTGCAACACATTGACCTTATTCCACCGGAAATACGCGATAAATATAAGACTGTGTGGGAATTGCCAATGAGACATATCATTGATATGGCAGCCGAGCGCGGAGCGTTTATCTGCCAAAGTCAGAGCCTCAATTTGTGGTTAGAAGACCCGAATTATTCGACACTTACCTCGATGCATTTCTATTCCTGGTCAAAGGGATTAAAAACGGGTATTTATTATTTAAGACGAAGAGCAAGACATCAAGCACAACAATTTACGATTGAACCCGAAAAGGGTAAGGTGTCAGAAGAACCGGATGAAATATGTGAAATGTGTTCCGGGTAATATATGTACACAGCTAGCATCATGCTGGTCGTACGGGCAGTCATTATACGTCGATGTGTATATTGTACACCATTTTCATATAGCAACGAAGACAGGCCAATGTATCTACCATGGAATCGTGTAAGTTTTCTGGAATATACCCAAACAATATTTGATGTAATTCGGCCAATTTAGGAAACTTTTTGTACTGATATGCCTGTCCACGTTTATCGATTGCATCAATCAATATATTGCATATATCAATACTATTTGCCATTGTGCAATATCGGGTTATATTTTTTATTTTTTCATATTCCATGTTCAATAAATCACATAAATGCCGCGTTTTTCTTCCGGTATTGCGAGCCAATTCAATTTTCACCATTTTACTGTCAAACTCAATATTATGTGCAATTATTTTATTGCATTTAATGTATTCTGTATATAGTTTTTCCAATGCTTCTGTAATAACTACACCGCTATTACATTTTGCGCGAGTAATACCAGTGAGCCTTTCTATTTCCGGTGTAATTTGCACTTTCGCAGGAATATTTATGTATGCATTATATTTTTTTTCTATTTTTTTGGCATCTACATTGAATACGACATAACTAAGTTGTATTATATAAGGGCATAAATCTAATGCAAACTCGGTTTTTGGAATAAGACCGGTAGTTTCGACGTCAAATATGAGAACAAGATTGGACATGATATAGTATATAGGAAATATTGGAAATATTGTATGGTTGATACTATAATAATATATTCAATTTTCTAAAACATATAAAAAATTGCATCATAATAAAGTTATAATGTCGGACTTGCCATACACACTCACATTTGTTACAAGCTATTTAATTGATAAAGAAAAGTCGCCTACAACCGATGAATGGCACGTAGACCGATTATGCGAATTGGTCTCTATAGGTATTCCATTGTATATTTATGTTTCTAAAGAAAATGCAGAAAACGTCGCGTTTTTACATAGTTATACCAATGTGCAGATTGACGTAATCGATACACAGGATTTATGGGTTTTTCGTGAATTGCATGACCGCTCAGTTGAACTTCCTCAATCTCGCAATCTAGAAAAGGATACTGCTCATTATTTATCTATTTCGCATTCAAAACCTGAACTGGTACATCGTGTTATAGAACTAAATCCTTGGAAAACCTCGCATTTTGCCTATATAGATTACAATATAACCTATTTATTTCACGAAAAGGCGAAAACCTACGATTTTTTGAGACAAATGTCGAAACGGAGTTTTACCGATAAAATGCTTATTTTCCCCGGATGTTCTCAACCAATTGCGAATGAACAGGTATACACATTGGCGAATTATATTTATTGGCGTTTTTGCGGGGGGTTTTTCATTGGTGACAAGGAAACCCTCTCGAATTGGTGGGTCCAATATCAATCGTATTTCGTGGAATATATAAATACCTATAATACTCTTACTTGGGATGTCAATTTTTGGGCGTGGATGGAAAATGTCAAACGGTGGGAAATACGATGGTATGGAGCAAATCACAATGATAGTATTATAACATCCATTTCTGCGGATTTCTTAACGACCAATTTGTTGAGAGTATCTAGGCGGGTAAAACACAATTATCCGGTTATATCACAATTCCGGCCTACATCGGCATCCTATATAAAAACACCCGATGGACGAAGATGGTTGAATACACGATATGTGAATTATTGGTTATATAACAATGGATGCTATGGGTATCCGACGCGTTCGTATATTATAGAGAACAAAAATATGTTATGCGAATTGGATGCGGAAATGTGTCCACTTGAGGGGTCATTTGTCACTGTAAATGAAGTGATTGATTTGCCGAAATATCCAGAGAGCGTATTTTCGCAGGGATTGGAAGACGTTCGGTTATATTTAGGAAAAAACAACAATGTGCAATTTATTGCCACAAATGTGGATTATTCGCCCAATGGGAAAAACAATATGGTTATAGGTGATTATTCGGTGGATACGCAAACTATATCGGATGTGCGCGTTATATTGCCTCCTACAGAGAGTTGGTGCGAGAAAAACTGGATACCTATTACACTTGATGAGAACCCTACTAAGTTTATTTATAAATGGTCGCCTATGGAGATTGGGCAAATTAATGAGAGTACAGGAAGTTTAGAAATAGTTCAATCATATGATATAAATGCGCCTTATTTCCATAAGGTACGTGGGTCTACTACATTTATGGATAGTTTAGACGGATTATTGGGAGTAGTGCATTTTAGCGAAGACCATAATCCTAGGCATTATTATCATATTTTAGTATTGCTGGATAAGGAAACATTGCGTCCATTGAAGTATTCCAATTGTTTTTGTTTTAAAAGTTTAGGAGTAGAGTTTTGTATTGGATTTACGGATGAATTGGATGAATATGTATTTTGGATATCACAAATGGACAGAGACCCCATGACTGTATTTATTCCCAAGTTGGAAATACCATTGTGTTTTGATTTTTAAGGTCTAGCTGTATGGATTGATGCCCAGGGGCATCATAAACCATACAACCCGCATGATGGTGACTATGATGATTTTTTAATACACACGGTTAGACAATAATACGCCAATTAGAAGATGTTATTATATTTATATAATATATAATAATAAAGAACTATAAGTATGATTTCACGTTTCATCCCTTTTTCTAGCTATGGTACCTCGGTCGATACACCTGTAACTGAAACACTTAAAGACTTAACTGGTGCACAATTATATAAACTTGAATTGTTGCAAACAACAGATGGGAAAATATATATTTCCAAGCCGGTTGTTCGAGAAGATGCATCGGCTAAAGATGACTATAAGAACAATGGCCTTTATCCGGTATTTGCAAAGGGTAAGATTAATACTAATATTGTAACTGAATTTTGGAAACAAACCCAAATGCGTGTTCCTGATGGTAATGATGATAGTGCTGCTGCTACGGGTGATGAAAACACGAAAAAACAAGCTATAGAAAAAATACAGAAATTATTAAATGAAGCAGTGGAAAAGATAAAGGGCTTAACATCTAATGAAGAGTATACTAAGTTTATAGACGACAACGAAAAGAAAGACAAAGCCAAGATTGACCCTATAATTAAAGCGTTAACTAATTCATTCGATGGTAGTGTTCCACAGACAAAAGACGAGGCAATAAATAAATTGAAAAATGCCATTGAGGCAAGTGACGGGTTTAGTGACGTTATTGATATAGACGATAAAAAAGCTATAACTAAAAAGGCTGCAGACTATGTAGAAGTCGCTGATATAACTGAACCGACTGCAGGCGGCGGCAATAACTATGTATACTTATCTGCACCCGCCAACAAAAAATATCCTAAAAATGTCACTTTTTCAAAGAAAAATCCTCGCAAAAGAATGAATGCCAAATCAGTACGCAAACTGCAAAATATACTAAACACCTAATGTCTGACCGTATGGATTTTTAATCCATATGGTCAGCATGATGCTGGTTGGGTGGACTGATGCCCACTCACCGCATTATACCATAACTTTTTCACAATAAGTTTCAGGATATATCTTTGCCCATCGAGTTGTTTGTACCGGGGGCGGTTTAATGTCTAGATGTATGGTGTGATGCCCCCTGGCATCACGTTCCATACACCTAGCATCATGCGGGTCCGTATGGATTTTCAATCCATGCGACCGGTTATTAATTGTAAGAGTGGCCGATGGTTTGTTATTATCTAGTTCTCCATATTTTTCTATTACTTCTATAAAATTGCGGAAATGAAATGTTTCAACATTATCACTACCTTCTTCCATTACATATATGCAATATGCATTCCCGTAATATCCATTCGTTAATTTATATATAACATCGTGCGCGTCCTCCATACGTTGTATTACTCTACGAATGGACTTTATTGGGTCGACCAATATTCTTCCCACAAAATAATAATATTCATGTGAACGATAACGGATTTCCATTGTAAATATATATTATAGTGGGGTATATGATATTATACAAATAATATAATATTATACGAAATCAATTTTCTTAATGTCTGACCGTATGGTCAGCATCATGCTGGTCGTGTGGCGTGATGCCCCGGGGCAGACATTACCCCCCACCCGAAGACATAAGTGTATTATTCCTATAGACTACACAGTAGGGAAAAACTCCCAGTCTAAATCCATACACACATTTTTCCATATCATATCTTGTTCCAATTGTTTTTCACGGTCTTTCATCATAGGTATATATGGCAAATATTGGACCTGGTCCAAGAGAACACACAATTGGTATAATGTATATGTATAATTAAAGAAATTAGTGCGATTTGCGGGACAATGGAGAGCCCATGGTTTCTGTATTTCAATAAAGAGAACACACAGCGTTTCGTGCAATTCCTCATTCATAATGGGAGGTTTAATCCCAAAAATAGAATTGATGTATTGTATATGTTCGAAATATTTATTTAGCCCCAGTTTTCGTAAAATCTCGCGCATTTTATCGTAGTTGATGAGAGACATATCCGTTATACGCTCTTTTTTAATTCGCGCGCGAATGGCTCCTATTACTTCGTCGGGGATTTGCGTTGTTTCTTTTGCCTGGAATTGGGATAGGATTTCTTTGAAATGATTGAGCCGGATATATGCAGTATAGGATACTTCATTGGGTGGTTCTTTGTTGGATGGTTTAGAATTGTCCACGATATAGGGTATAAATTGCCCGCATTTATTGTTATTACATATGAGAATACCTTCTTCGTCTTGTGGAATAAGTTCTCCACATTTGCAATATTCGCATATATCCGATGGGACAACAAAGTCCTGTATATTGAATATAGAATGATTGATATTTTTCCAATAGGCATGATAGGTATTTTTCGATTGGTTGTACTTGGGTCCGGCTATAGTAGACGCTTCGTCATTTTTTGCCTTTATTTTGAAGAAGGAATTGAGAACATTGACATTTTGGCCATTATCGCCAGAGGAAACTTTTTTCTTTTGTTCGAAATAGTCAAATATATGCCTGGAATTGTCGAGGAGGTATCGTTTTTTCAGGGATTTTAGGGTTTTTATTTGTTGTGATATATTCTGGATTTGGTCCTTTAAATCCATAAAGGCATCTATTTGGTTCTTTGGTAAGGATTTCATTCGTGTTTTCAGTTCTTTTTTTTTTATTTGCAAGTTAGGAATAGTTTCTGTTTCAATAACATGAAATTGATTTAGCATTTCTGTATGTTTTTCATCGAGCGTCCCTTTTGCTGGCGGTAGTGGATTGGATTGCTTTTGCATTTTTATGGTATATTGTATGATATAATAGAATTGGGTGTTTTTATGTTTATTTATTGAGAAATGTTTGATTTGATAATATAAAATATATTGTTATTTTATACTCTAATAAATTAAATTATGGACATTGCAGCTGATACAGAACACCCGAATTTTGCGCATTTATACAATCCAAATTGTCCAAATAGACCAACGTGTACCGATGAAGAATTATGTAAAATCGCAAAAGAAGATGCGTGGCATGATCATGGAGATATTAAAGGATTAAACCCATTTGCAAGTGCATCAAAACACTTAAATCTGAATAATTCGTGTGATGACCCTTTGAAAAATGAAGATACGTTTATGTTTGATAGAGTATTAAATCAGAATGACAAACGAACTATTTTGGCTAAACCAATATCTAATATTTCCGAAATACCTGAAAACCCTGATATATTTACACAGGTTGTCGAGGGTGAATATGCAAATATGATTACAAAAGTGAATAGTAATTTATATCATCCTGAACATATACAAGGTAGATATACTGTTTATAATATTTCATCTATTGATAGAGATGAAGCTCCTGGAGGCGAAACTGTAGTAGAACAACCGTCATTGATACAAACATTATTATTCGACCATTTAAAAATTACAGATGATGTGTATTTTATAAGAGATGTTGCCTATGGAAACTTTGCAGATGACATATATAATTGGGATCAAACGGACCGTTATGGTGGTCAAATTGCAACATTTTTAATTACATCACAAGGCCAATATGACCCAGGCCCTACGGTAACATGTTTAACGGATGCAGGAGTTAGAATTGGAATGGGACATTATCAAGGTACTAGTGCAAAACTTTGTAAACGGACAACGAACCGTAATGTACGTTTTGGAATGTATGACATAGATGTAGAAAGTGAACGAGTAACGAATTATCCGACTTATCCTATTTTAACAGGAGACCGTATTACAAGAAATAGAGCCGAATATCCACCACAAGCAATGATGTCTACAAAGTTTGAATCCTATATGGTATCCGAAATTGATTATAACGGTTTAGAAAATACCAAATCAACAAATGCTCCATTGTCATACCAAAATGTAGATACTATTTTATCAAGTTCTAATACTACTTTGTTTATTTTAGATCCAACAGATGAAATTGGTCAAAATAGCATAACTGGAAAGATAGGGAAATCCTTCGGTTATGGTGGAACAAAAAATGTATTTACTATAGATAAAAATACATCGAACAAAGCAACTACACTAGATTCCGTAATCAGAAAAATCTCCACAAAAATATCAGGTAAAGGAATTACAAACATTCCTAATTTGCCATTTGATTCTACTGCATATGATTATTTATATACATCAGAGGAAATTTGTAAGATTTTATCAAAAAAGTTTGGAGATCATGCACAAGCAATAAAAACAATTGACCCTGTCATTAGTTATATTGAGTTTGATTGCATTTATGATAATACTATGCTAAGTAGAACACCAGAGTTTGAAACAAGTAGAAAAAAAAGTTCAGGAGTTCATGTATTTGTAACATATGACCGTGTAGCTGCAACCTCCGCTATTGAATATGGTGCTCCAATTGTTTTATTTAATAATCATGATGGATTTCTTATATATATAAGTAATAATTTAATAAGAAAATATGAAAGTAATAAAAATGTATTCGATTCCAAATTGGCAGAATATAAAACTAATTATGATATTTATAGCAAATTAAATAGTGAAACTGAGATTACCAGTGTTAGTGAAAACGTAGAAAAGTTGAAAGATACTAAGGTAGATATAATAAATAGACAGATTAACCTTATAATGGACCACTTAATCGAAACCGACATAACAGATGACCAAAAATATACAGATTTTTTAAAAGTATATTATGTATTATCACCTGTATTAACTATTTTATCTAATTTTTATAATTTATACAAAAATATAGAGAATAACATTAAACATACAAGAAGTAGTCTTAGAGGAATAATACCAGACAGTGACCCAAACAAATATGAAGAACAAAATGTAGACGATTCTGTATACAAAGCCGATTCTGTATACAAAGACCGGTTAAGTACACTAATCGGATTGTATGATGGCAATAACACTATTTACAAGGAGGTAATTAATCTTTCAAAATATGAGAATAAATTAAACTCTATTTACACATTATTAATAGAAAAAGTTCTAAGTATTGTTCAAAAATTAGGGGTTTGTCATTCAAAAAAACCAAAAAAAAACGGCGTACGACAGTTTATTAGCGAACTACAAAATATTGAATACGATACGTTTGTAGTTTGGGTTGATAATCATTTTTATGAAATATTTATAGGTTGTTTAACCTATATAAATGATTTAATTGACCAAGACACATTAACCGAATTATCCAAAATAAATCCTACAAGTACATTATCATTGGATAGGGTCTCTAGACTTTTTACGGGATGTTTAAGTAATTCAAGTGGAGCAATACCTTCGTTAGGAATACCAATTATAAAAATTATTCATAAACAATTAAATATTCGTGACAAACAATTAAATACTCATGAAAAAGCTAGGTTTGACACCAAAATATATCATTATTTAGTTGGTATAGGGACGAAAACAAAGCGTGGCAAAATAGATATTTATAACTCGATGCTTGATAATTATTATAAAGAGACTGAGTTTGAAGGAGCACAACCACCACAACCACCACGACTAGTAGGTGGCAGAAAAACTAGTGGCAGAAATAGAACCTATAAAAAAGCAGGTGGTGGGAATAGTATTAGTAAAAAACCTAACGGTGAACAAACACATAACCAACCACATAACCAACCACATAACCAAACACAAAAACATCTAAAACTTATAAAAGGAGGTGGATTGTTTAATAAAATATTATTAAACCGTGATAGAATAGTAATTGCTACGTTGTTGTATGAATACCGTACGTTGTTGCATAATGATGAAAAATTATATAATTGGTTGACCCGTAATTACAAAGACTTGATATCCATTCTTGATAAATTTTGTGAAACGGTTAAAGTTAAAGAATTACATACTACTAAGTTTTTACCAGAAAACCTACTTCTAATAGAACCGTTTGCGTTTGAATATAAAACTAATTATTTATATGAAGAACTAACTTTGCGAGGAAAATTTTATTACAGGTTTGCACAATTGTTCATAAATATAATTCAAGAATTAATTGTAGATAAAGGAATCGATACAGGTAAAAAAATCGATAGAGATGAACGAATAAAAAATGTGCCTAAAATTGAAATAGCAATAAAAAACATGATATCAGAATTACAACGTATTAAATTAACATATAAAGATGGAAATACTCGTTATAATAATCTTATTGATACGTTGTTTGTATTATGTGTTAATATTAAAAATAGTAAATATGTAGGGTTTATAACTATTATTACTAAAATATTTAATTTTATTACAGAATTTATAGGTGAACCAATCTGGTTTGATGCTGCTAAATATGAGTACGATGATTTTTATGATATAGTTAATAAGTTATTACCACCTAATATTGTTAATGATATGAAAAAATTTCAAAAAGAACAAAATATTCAACCAATACAAATTAATCACATCATTGGAACTAAATTATCAACATTATCAATAAATCACGATAAAAAAGAAAATAAAAATATCACAAGCCTATTAGAGCCCGCAGACTTTACCGATTTTTATCCGGCGGATTTAGTTACAGATATCCAGGTTTCTATGGATATTACAATAGGGGATTTTACCCAAGTTTTATCGCTAGGGGCATCAGATGAAGGTAGAGAATTATTATTGGTAGATCACTATTTTTCTATTTATTTAACTGATGAAAATATTAGTAAACACATTATAAATTCTGACCTGTATAAAAATATAGGCAAATCAATTAGATATATACAAGATCATTTTGGAAATATATTTTTTAATAAATATTTTCCTTCAATAAATACCGTTCTTAAAAGTACCGTTCCTATTCCACTAATCGCAAGTAAACATGTAAAAAGGCAAAATATTCTGCCGACACCGCCGCCAAAAAAGGGACATGCGCAATTGGATTACCTCAGTAAAATAAAAACTATGGCAGTAAATACGATTAAAAACCTGCAATTTATAAATAAAAATACACAACAATTTTTTATTAAACAAATTAGCAATGCTAATTTAGAAAAAGACGTACGTAAAATACTATACCAAGCTCATATGGTACATAAGATTGACAAACTACAATTTATAGATCATGATGATAAACAAGGTTTGATTAACGGAATAATGTATGCTAGTACCCGTGAAGAAATGGACAAAATAATAGAAGATGCAAATATCATAAATAATGAAAAGAGTACATCGATTAAAAATAATGTAAAAGAAGATATTAGAAGATTACAATTTATAGATGATAAATCAAGGGAAACGGAGTTGTATCAAGAGATAACTAGAAGACAAACAGAAAAAAAAAATATAATTGATTCTATGCAACAAGAGGCAATAAAAGAAGTTAACTCCATGCAATATATACTAGGTGAAAGAGACGGGTTTATTGAAAAAATACGTAATGCCAAAACATTTACTGCTATACAAGAAATAGTAACAAGTGCAAAGGATGTAAATGAATTAAATACAGCAAAACACGCCGCAATCCAAACTATTAATGATACATTACTCAATAGCGATCATTTTATTGATAGAGTTCACAGAGCTGAAACAATTAATGACGTGACACAAATAATCAGTGAAGTAATAGAACAAAATAACGCGATGGATTTAAATCTAGGTGTGGATAAACACGCTAAGAAAAACTTAAAACCCCGTTTAAAAGAATATATAAAATTTCTACAAGAAAGAGCCAAAAAAATGATAGCTAAAAGTCGTAAAAACCGATATCAGACAACTGAAGAAAAACGAATGACACCTCAAGAAAAACAAAGGATAACTAAAGCAATACGAATGGAAGCTGAAGCAATACGAATGGCAGCTGAAGCAAAACAACGTGGGCATAATGACCTTTATGGTGTACTTAATGAAGAAGAAAAAGAGTTTTTGCGCTTGGCCGGTGGCACAAATCGCAAACAAAATAAAACGTACAAAATACACAATAAAAAACTTCACCGTTCTCGTAAAACCCGGAAAATTACTAAACGCCCTAAATATATAAAGAACTATGTCACTAGAAGCCGTCGATAAACTCCAATATCAAAAAATGGTTTTTATAATGAATGCACTCAATGACGGGTGGTCAGTGAAAAAATCGCAAGACAAATACATTTTTTCTAAAAAACACGAAAACAAAAAAGAGGTTTTCAAGGAAGAATATTTAGCCACTTTTATTTTGCAAAATATGCGATTATCTGTAAGTTCTGGTCGCGTTGACTGATACACATATAACTTGCATCATTTTGAATAGGGATAATTGATATAGCACTCATATATCAATTATTATCTACCCGTAGAACCAAATCCACCGACCCCCCTGTCGGTTTCCGTATGTTCTTCTACCAAGACAACTTCACGGAATTGGTCGAACCGGGTCAAAATCATTTGGGCGATTTTATCGCCCACCTGGATATGATAAGCAGTATCTAATGAATTGTTAATAAAACATACGAAAATCTCCCCCCTGTAATCGCTATCCACTACTCCCGCCCCAATATCGATATTGCTCTTTACTGACAATCCGGAACGTGGTGCAATACGCAAATAATACTTCTCAGGGTGCTCATCCCATTCTCCCTCTTGGCTTTCCCAACTAACGGAAATACCTGTACTAATTAGTTTTCGGGATTGCGGAGGAACAATCATGTCTACTGCCGAAAATAGGTCCATTCCAGCGGCAAATTGAGACCCATATTGAGGGATTTGCGCATTTTTTGTGAGTTTCTTGATATTTAGACGCATGTTGAGTATATACCACACTAAGATTGTTCCTATTTATGTAGTTTTCAAAAATACATAAACATATTGTTATATTTATTGTGTAATATAAACCTAATAGTTTTATCAAAAGATGCCGAAATGCCTATCGTGCGATAAAAACGCTTATTTCAATGTGGCGGGTGAAACAAAAGGATTGTATTGCTCAGCCCATCGATTAGATGGTATGATAAATGTAGTAGATAAACTGTGTACGTGCTGTGATAAACGTGCCATATACAATTATCCGGGACAAACAAAAGGAGAATATTGTATGGATCATCAATTGGATGGAATGGTCAATGTAAAACTCAAAAGATGTGCTGCCGCTGGTTGTTATACAACTCCTATTTATAATGCGGCGGGGAGTACGACTGCTAAATATTGCTCCGAACACAAGGACGATGGAATGGTAAATGTGGTATCCAAACGGTGTCAGCAAGAAGGATGCAGTTTGATTGCTCAATTCAATATAGCGGGTGAAAAAACGGGGGTATATTGTTCCATGCATAAATTGGTCGATATGGTGGACATAAAACATAAACGGTGCGAACACCCCGGGTGCTCAAAAATGCCTTCATACAAATATTTGGAAGATACACAACCCTGTTTTTGTGCTGATCATAAAACAGAGGGAATGATTGACGGAAAACACTTGCGGTGCGAATATGGTGGATGTAGTATAGCACCTACATTCAATGAACCAGGAAATAGTAGGCCTAAAATGTGTTCAACTCATAAAACGGATACGATGGTAGATGTTTTTCATACAAAATGTTTTTTTGATGGATGTAATTTGAGAGCAGTTTATAATTTCAAAAATATAAAATCGGCGAAATATTGCATAAATCATAGAGAAAATGGAATGGTTGATGTATTTTCAAAAATATGTTTATCTACATGGTGTTCAACATATGTAACATCAAAATATGAGGGATATTGTCTTTTTTGTTATATGAACTTATTCCCAGATAAACCAATAAGTCGAAATTATAAAACAAAAGAAAAAACTATTGTAGATAACGTTATAGAAACATTTCCGCAAATCACATGGTATTTAGATAAAAAAATAGCAGATGGTTGTTCTAAAAGGCGTCCGGATTTATTATTGGATTTAGGATATCAAGTTATTATTATAGAAATAGATGAAAATCAACATAATGCATATGATTGTAGTTGTGAAAACAAACGATTGATGGAGTTATCACAGGATTTGGGTCATAGACCAATTATTTTCATTCGATTTAACCCAGATGATTATATTGATAAAACTGGCGTAAAAATATCATCCTGTTGGAAGCTGCAAAAAACTGGTATTTTAGCAATTAATAGACTTAAAACAAAAGAGTGGACTACACGATTAGAAGTGTTAAAAAATCAAATAAATTATTGGCTGACTAATAATACAGCCAAAACTATTGAAATAGTGCAGTTATATTATGATGGTATGGAGTAGTATTTGTATTTGAAATTATATAAACGCATTTTCCTAAATAAGTATTTGAAAGTTATTTAGCAATTTATAAAAATATAATTATTTAGTAATTCATAAAAAATATAATTATTTAGCAATTCTCAGAAATTATTTTCTTTGTATAGTATATAACGAACATACACGATGGGTGGTGCTCTAATGCAATTAGTCGCCTATGGCGCACAAGACGTTTTCCTTACTGGAACCCCTGAGATTACCTTCTGGAAGGTCTCTTATCGCAGACACACCAACTTCTCCATGGAGAGTATTGAGCAAACTTTCTCCGGCCAAGCCGACTTCGGTCGCCGTGTGACATGCACCATCTCCAGAAACGGAGATCTTGCTTACCGCACCTACCTCCAAGTCACTCTCCCCGAGATTAACCAAGGCATGAAGGCCTCCGGCGATGCTGGTGTCTATGCCCGTTGGTTGGACTTCATCGGTGAGCAACTTATTGCCCAAGTTGAGGTTGAGATTGGCGGTCAACGCATTGACCGTCAATTCGGTGACTGGATGCACATCTGGAACCAACTTACCCTCTCCTCCGAGCAAAAGCGTGGCTACTTCAAGATGATTGGTAACACCACCCAACTTACCTACATCACCGACCCCTCATTCGCCAACGTCTCCGGACCTTGCGCTGCCAGTGGTGGACCTTCCCAAGTGTGCGCTCCTCGCAATGCCCTCCCCGAGACCACTCTTTACGTCCCCCTTCTTTTCTGGTTTTGCCGCAACCCCGGCCTTGCCCTCCCCTTGATTGCCCTCCAATACCACGAAGTCAAGATCAACATTGATTTCCGCCCCATTGGTGAGTGCTTGTGGGCTGTCAAGACCCTTGCTGTTACCACTGGAACCCAATCTGTGTCCACTGCTTACCAATCGTCTTTGGTGGCTGCCTCCCTCTACGTCGACTATGTCTTCCTTGACACTGACGAACGCCGCAAGATGGCCCAGAACCCCCACGAGTACCTCATTGAGCAGCTCCAATTCACTGGTGATGAATCTGTTGGTTCCTCCAGTAACAAGATTAAGTTGAACTTCAACCACCCTTGCAAGGAGCTCATCTGGGTTGTCCAACCCGATGCCAACGTTGACTACTGCTCATCGTTGGAGGCCTCGTCTACTCTCTTCAAGACCCTTGGTGCCCAACCCTTCAACTACACCGATGCCATTGATGCCCTCCCTAACGCCATCCATGCTTTCGGTGGTCCCTCCGAGACATCTGGCGCCAACGCCTTCATCACCACATCTGGTCTCTTCCAGATGGCTGGTGCCATGGATGCCGCCGCTTCCGGCCCCAATGCCGCCTGGTCTGGCGATTTCGCCAACGAAGCTGGAAATGTGTCCACCTCCGGCCTCTCCGATGCTGGCACATTCGTGCTTGCCGAGACTGCCCTTGACCTCCACTGCTGGGGTGAGAACCCCGTTGTCACTGCCAAGTTGCAGCTCAACGGTCAAGACCGCTTCTCTGAGCGTGAGGGTTCCTACTTCGACGTCGTCCAACCCTTCCAACACCACACCCGCAACCCCGACACTGGTATCAACGTATACTCCTTCGCCCTGCGCCCTGAGGAGCACCAACCATCTGGCACCTGCAACTTCTCCAGAATTGACAATGCTACCCTCCAGCTTGTCCTTTCCGCTGCCACTGTTTCAGGCACTGCCACAGCTAAGGTCCGTGTGTACGCCGTCAATTACAACGTTCTTCGCGTGATGAGTGGCATGGCCGGTGTCGCTTACTCCAATTAATGTCTGGTCGTGTGGATTAATGTCTGACCTATATTTTGGCGATTGTAGTTTTACTAGTAAAAGTACTATTATAAATAAAAAAATCAATATTATATCATTGAATATAATATTGAAAAATACCAAATACTATAGTATTTATACATCATTATACTTAGTTTGTCTATACATATTCAGTTCAGCCGCTTTTATTTGTTTGTATTTTGCATGACCCAATTTTTCTTTCAATTCATCCATTTGTTTCTTTTTACGTAATCTAGCTTCCTTTTTTATTTGCAAATTTCTTCATTTGTATGTGTTTTGCAATATTCAGAATTATCAACCTTTTTATTATTAAATCCAAACCATTCATCTGCACCTAATACAATTATATTATAATTACCTTTTTTTCACCCTTTTGCAAATGATGATTACTATGATTTTGCATCAACATATCTTTTACTATATTAATGCCTAAATGGGTGGTGTGATGCCCCGGGGCATCATATTCCATACATCTAGCATCATGCTGGTCGTACGGATTTTTAATCCATACGGTCTAATTAAACTTTACTATGATTTTTACACTTTCTTTTTTAATACATTTACATGCAGAAACCGACAATTCTTCGCGTTTCTTTCGTGTTTTATCGTTCGAATGAATTACTTCTTTGTCATCTAACGATAACTTGCGCTTGGATGTGCTATTACGGGCATTCATGTCACTCTCTATTTCTTCATAGTTGGCCTTTATAAAATCAATGATTTGGTTCTCTATTGCCCATTTAAAAAAATTAAGTTGACCAATCGTAGTTTCCATGTATTTTTCGTCATCATATGGAATAGAAATACGTTCCTGTCTACAGAATGGGTCAAAACGTTTTTTTGAATACGAATCCAACTGTCGTCGATAGTTCTTGTGCACTTTAAACCGAGTGGTTTCTACCAGTCCACTGTTTTTACAGGTTTGTAAATCATATACTGTATAGTATTTTTTCGCAAAATTGGTTACAAACCAATCAACTATACGCAGAGATATCTTCGATTCACCATTTATAATATTCATCATTTTATGTATGTTCTCCTTATCGCTATAAAACTTCATCAGATTTTTCATTAACAAGTCGTTTTGGGTTAATATTCCTTCTTGTGTCAAATCATTTTGAGTATATATTGTTGTGGTTGCCATAGATATCTTTGTATAACTATCCTAGTTTGCATTTTTTATATAGATTTTATGTATAATTATTATTCGTTTATTGTATTACCGTATGGATTTAATGACTAGCTGTGTGGACTGATGCCCTCGGGCATCATAGTCCATACAGCTAGCATCATACTGACCGTATGGATTTTTAATCCACACGACCAGACATTAATGTCTGGTCGTAGTGGTTAATGTCTGGTTGGGTGGACTGATGCCCCCGGGTATCACACCACACATCTAAACACTAATTTTCATTGTATTGCGGCGTTTCATTTTCTTTTTGTGGCCGTTTGTATTCCAACGTCTATTTAATTTAGTATATTGTTTATTGCTTTTGCGGTTGCGACGTTTAGTTTTCTTACCTCCTGATTTGATGGCTGTCGATGGAGAAGTAACTGCATTTGTATCATCTTCATGTATTAAATAGGATTTGAACTCCGCACTTGATTCGATGGCATTCCATATAAGTTCTAATATTTCAATATTACCGTTAACGCATTTATCGGGTATATTCGAAACCGGTACAATTGTGTTATTTTGTTTATTATCGTTTTTTGTAGTTATTATTTTGGAAATAGGGATGGTTATGTCCTTCAAAAAACGTTCGTTTGCACGTATTACCCAGTCAAACTGACTATTATATACAATAAGTAGATTATTGATTATATTCAAAGCATTCAATATTCTCCTTTTATAATCGTTTGGTATAAAAAACTTATACGATCTCTTTAACAAGTTTGTTCCATTATTTTTTAAATTATTAAAAAATGATACAGGGGCTGATGACTGTTCAGGAGCTTTCTTAATAAATCCTGAATCTATTTCCTCTAATATCAAATTAATTATAGATATTTTCGCCTTTATCTTTATTTCTATAGCTGCATTTATTTTAGTATTGATAAATGCTTTTAATTTATCAGTAACTAAATCTACTATTTTTTTGTCTACATTATTTTGATCACATGTTATATTTTCGTTTTTATTTATATTATCTACTAGTTGTGTTGATATAACTTGTATATAGTTTTTATAGTATTCATTGAATGTATTGGTTGTAAATACTATTAATTTTATTAATTTATCGCATGCCAATAATGATACCTGTATATCCTCCAGTATATCATGAAGTTCAACACTTGCTTTGTATTGTTTGGCTAGCCTGTCAACCAAAACAAGAGCAATACCTACAACTGGTAATGATGAACCGATGTCTGCAGTAATTTCAGTAGCACTTAGAGTTACATTTATACCTTGTGAAAGTATCGACATAGCAAACGTATATAAACTAACTTTAGTAAGAAAGTTGTATCTATTGGCTGCTGCATTCATTTTTGCAATTTTTTCGTTAGTATCTTCTTCTTTTTTTCTAGCATTTTCTATAACTTGCTTTTCTAGATTTTCTGCAGCGGCTTGAATTGCATTTATTTCATTTTCTATAAGTTTTTGTTGTTGTTGTTGTTCTGGAGTGACTCCATTGGATTGATTTACATCATCATTTACAGGTTTTTCCATTTGATTTTTTATTCATATATATACTTTTTCTATATTATTATATATTATTTATTTTTATAAGGTTATATAATTCTAATCCATAAGTGGACGCTGATTTGGCTGTATTGTAAGAGCTGCCGGAATTAAAAGTGGTACTTTTTCGCTTATATTAAGCGATTGCAAATATTTTATTTCTGGTTCTACAGGTGATTTCGGATTTACTAAATTGGTCGACCCAATACCAAACAATGCCGACTCTATATCACACGAATTATTCGATAATTGTGTTTTGTATACATTTCCTGCCAATAATCCATTTCCTGGAAAATGGGTTTGTGGAGGAAGACCTCTGTATTCAGCTGTACTATATGTAACCGTTGCATTATTTACCCATTGCTCTAATTCATAATTTCCGGGAGTGTTTTTTGTTCTAGTAGAAGCCATTCTATAGCATATATAAAGGTTATTTTTTTTCGATTTTTTGCTTTAATAATACATATAATGGATGAGTATCCATGAATTGTTTGTCTAATATCATATATTCTCGAAATACCGGATAAAAATAGCATAAATAATCATAAGAAAACATCAATGCTAAACCGATTTCCAATTCTTCAGTCATCATTTCCCTGGCTGCAATCATGTACAAATGAGTAAACAGCGGATGCGATTTCGTATGATGCCAGGTAAAATCTAATGCATATGTCATGTTTTCTAAATCATATGTCATTTCATGGCGAGATTCGGGGTCAGTGTCTTCTGGATAATCCCCTTTTGGAAATGTATCTGGATAACGTAAATAACATAATTCTTTAAGAACTTCTCGATATTCTTCATTATTATTATAAACCGGTTGAATAATATTAAAATTGATCGGAATATTGTAATATGGATGGTCTTTTGGTAAAGAAGTATCCCCTACTGGGTCTTCTATAGGCGTTTTTTTTATATTGGGAGCACCGGTAGCATCATTCGCAATAGTATCAATAAACTCAGACATTTGTTTTCCTAAATAGAATATAAATGAGATTTGTATTTATGTCATTTATATTTTAGAATAAATAGCAACCTATCGTTTGTTATAACTCATCGTGCGGGCATCAGCACCACCGCGAACCCATCCATTCATAGCAGCTTCTTCCACGGTAAAAGCCGGATTGGCCACACGCTCGTTCATGTTATAGTCAGTTATATGCAGTGAATAGGGCATAAATGATTGTTCCATAATAGTAGAGGTGCTCTTTTTATGGTCAATGATTTCGCCCTGTTGCAATTGGGATTCCATATCCGCATTTCCAGCACCTTTTCCTAAATAAGGGACTGTGGCAAACATACGTTGCATTAATTGCAGTTTTTCCAAAGGACGGTCTTGTTCGGCTTTATTGAGCAATAAGGATTCATAATCGACCACGCCACCGCCCACTCCACTACCACCGTTCACGCCATTGTATGTAAAAGATGGTTGCATTGTGGCAAACATCACATGGCTGTCTGATGGAGATGATTCGAAATAATTCGATAAGGTATAATTTGCAATACGTGTATTGTATAATGTTTGTTGTGTTTTATCGGTCACATCTGAACCAATTCTACCCAAATTGTTAAACATATAGCTATTCATACTGGACATTCTAATGTATATTATACTATTAGAAAATGTCCCATGTAAGTGAAACATAACAGATGTAAAACCCCCATCCTTTTATGAGTTTTTGTTATTGCATATTAGTGTTGTCGTACGGATTGTTAATGACTAACTGGGTGGGGTGATGCCCTGGGGCATCACATTCCATATAACCAGCATGATGCTGACCATATGGATTAAAAATCCATATGGTCAGACATTAAAAATCCACACGACCAGGCATCAATACATACAGTCAGACATTACACAAGAGAACATACGATTGTATTTATTGGTTTACATGTTTGAATGCATTATTTCTCGCACAAGCAAATAAGTTTCCTTCTTTGCAAGAAACCATACTTCCATAACAAAAGTCTGCAAATCCGGATTGGTCATTTGGAATGGTTGTGCTCGCAGTAGAGTAAAATGGACGTAATGATTGTTCAAATACATATTGTTCTCCTAAATCACGAAATAATTTATCTGCAATATTTGGCTGACCCGGATTTAATTTTTGCACCATTGATTTCGCCTGTGATAAAATAGTATCACTAACATCTGCATTATTAATCGGCGGTGCCGGGTTTTTGTTTGGGTTATAATCATAGTCATTTATTAAAACATTGCTAAATGGGTTCTCCACTGTAGGATTATCAAATGCATCTGGGGGTATCTTGACATGGTTTTCTTGTAATGCATCTATTGCGGGATTTCCAAAACCTTCTAAATAATTATCTATATTGTTTGTTTTTTTACGGTGACCATATATCAAATGTATTGAAAATAGTGTTATAACGGAAATGATTATAATACGAATACTTTTAGATAACATAAATACGACTATGGTACTGAGCAATATTAATCTAGTTATAGCATTTAGTTTTTGTTCATATGACATATTGCTACTTGGGAAAAACTCTAAAATATAACTGGGATTTAGGAGAACATTTGGATTTTCACTCCAAAATGGAATAGTTGGTTTCGTCTTGTTCACTACTGGTACATTTTCTTTTTTCGGAAGATTTTCTGAATTATCTGCCGTATGGGTATTTGATTCATAGTCTGACATTGTATATATTGTATTCTATATATTTACTGTGTATTTATTTTATTCTATTCTTACATAGATTTTAGTTCTCCTATTGTCTGGTTGCGTGGACTGATGCCACTGTGCATCATAGTCCATACAGTCAGTGTCTAGCTGTGTGATGTGATGTCCATGGGCATCACGTTCCATACATATAGCATCATGCTGACCGTATGTATTTTTAATACATACGGTCAGACATTAGACAATGAAAACGTCCATACTCCACAATAGCTAAATAGTTATTGGTCATGTAAAATGTAATTTCTGTTTCATACATTTTTGGTCTATATCGAATGTGTCGCATTTTATATTATCTGGGACTATTTTTAGAATACATTTAGCCTTTTCGCCATATAATGGTTCCGTGCACCCTTTTTCCGGATTGGTTTTCATTATTTCTTCATGTTCTTTTTTGAGTTCTTCGATTGATTTAGCACATCTTGAGCGAAAATGTTCGTAGCGTTCTCTTACATCTGCATAAGACAGTCCAGATTTTTTATTGAGCATTTTATTGACGAGTTCATGTAATTTATAGACATAGAGGGAGAACTTTTGTCTATTTTCCATATGAGACATTTTCAATGGCAATTTTTTAAAGTTCTCTTTTAGATTTTTCCTACACTTACTGCATGGTAATACATATTGTAAACTGAGTATGAAGTCGCGATAATTACGTTTGTCTTCGCAGGTAGGATATACTGGGTAATTGAAACTCATTGTGTGCAATAGATGCCATGTGCTCGGTCCCCATACTGTAGTAAGCATTCCATCGTTACTATTATAATGTTTCCGTGTAAAAACGGATGTTTTCTTTTTAGTTTTGCTATGTGTATTTTTACGCTTGGTCTTATTCATTGTATAGGCGTATTGTTATAATAACTTGACAAAATGTATTTTGCTAAATAATTATTCCAATAATGGTATATTTAGGGATTATAGTAAAACAGGAGAACCTTACTATTCGCGATTATTCATTAATTTATTTATATGAAGTATATATAATTTCCATGTCCAACATTGTTCGATTGATTTATAATCGTTTTTTTAGCAGACATGCTAAAGTAATAATGATTGTGTTTTTTGTGGTTTTATTTGCTTATATGGGATATAGAGGTTACAAGAAATATTACAAAGAAGTTAAACAAGTAAAGGAGTTTTCCGATGTAGCGAATAATAATTCGCGCAAGAAAACCGCCGAAGTTCTCTTTTTCTCGGCGGATTGGTGTCCTCATTGTAAGAAAGCAAAACCAGAATGGGAACAATTTAAAGAGGAATATGACGGTAAAGATGTAAATGACTATACAATTAGTTGTCAATCCGTTGATTGTACAAATGAAAAAGACCCCAAAACAGAAACCTTGATTGCAAAATATAAAGTAGAGTCATATCCTACTATTATCATGCTTGTGGGAGATAACAGAATAGATTATGATGCAAAGGTTACTAAAAGTGGTTTAGAACAATTGGTTTTGTCTGTAACCAGTAGATAATGTCTAGTTGTGTTATGTGATTCCCCCCAGGGCATAACGTTCCATACTACCTGCCAATAAAATTGATAGTTTTGTGTACTAATAGTGTTATAGTAATATCATTATAACATTATTATTCAATATTATCAGTTTTAACGAAGAATAGAGAACATGCAGAGTAAACCGCGTACTCAACCACAACAACAACAACAACAATATGCCAAACCCCATTCGCAAAAAAACTTACATTCATTCTTTAGTATAACGCATCCTACTACTGTAAAGCATAAAAAATGTTTTATATATGTTCCAGAAATGAAATCCGCATGGTTTGACTATACCCCAATGGATACCGATATATTTATTACTACTAAATCATCAGTTCAATTGTATTATAGGAGTCCAGTCTCATTATCAAAGGACCTCGATATACAATCACATCTACTAATCCCCAACCAGACATTAAGTGTTCCTTTATTGAAATCCAATTTACAAAAGGCTATTCGCCGTGGGCACAATCATATTGCTATACAGAGCGCAATACAACTTATTCATTTGGATAGAACACAATTTCTAAGACGACTACCTATTATTTATATAGAGGATGTATGTCTAATGGATAGTTTTCCTATTGTGATTTGGCTCATGATGGCGGAAAAACACTACGTATTGACAGTATGTGATATAGACATTTTACTTCACTGTGTGAATAGTTTATGTGAATGTAAAAAAATAGTTTCTCACATTGATGTTCTCCCTAAAACGTATTCACATGAATATTTAGAGAACATGAATATACATACGCAACTATTGTGTTTATATTATAGGTCTCAATATGGCGGAATGCATGGAGATATGCGTATGTTGGAAAATGCAATCGAATATTATATACAAAACCCCGACAGTATAGAGAGAACCCAATATGATTGTATCAATTATAGAGAAATACTACAGATGGATATAGAAATACTGGTACAGGCAATTGATTTCCATTGCTTTCCCCATATGCTCTCTATGTTAGAGAAAAAGACGGGTTTGGATAAAACCGTAATAAAGGATGCTATATGGAATGCGGAATCTGGATATAATATTCGTAAACCTGAAACGGTAGAACGCTCCGCAACATATATGATGAATGCAACCTGGCGAGTTATTTATCTTCATTTGGACACGGTTCGCGATTTGCTATTTTCTCCATAAATGTTTTCCATATTTCGACCCCTTTATCTAATAAAAGATAACGTTGTTCTTGTGATGAGGATACTTTTACAAAATCATATATAGATATAATGGCATTTTCTAATTCCACCTCGTATTTTATACTATACTCCCTATTTTTTATAGATGCTATGTAGGCTTGTTTGTACATTCTATTCAATATGAAAGACAAGTAATCAAATAAAGAACACGTTTCTGTAATACCAATTTGATTTATATCTTCTTCTGGTAACCGAATACCCAAAATCTCCTCTGGATTAGCGCCATTGTCTAAACATGTGTAAATCGGATAATTATTCGTGATACCTCCATCTATATAACAAACATTTTCATTTATATATGGTATAAATATAATTGGTAAACAAGCAGAACAATATATTGCATCTATAACTTTCCAGTCGGGGTGTGTTTTATGTGAAATATCTATGCTAGTATATGTATTTATTTCAGTAGTAAATATATGAAAATCTATTTTATTATATTCATATAACTCTTTCAGTGTAATAGTAGTGTCAAGGTCCTTGCCTTTTAATAGTGGAAATGTCATTTCTTCTATTATTTTTTTTCCAAAAATACCTTTAGCGTCAAACGAGCGGAGAACTGCACCGACGTCTATTTTAAAGACATTTTCCCACGGACGTTTTATGATATAATTGTCTATTTCTTCCCAATCATATTTTAATGCAATATATAATGCAACTATAGAGCCTGCAGAAGTCCCATATATGCTTTCTATGTTCTCTATATTCCAACACCCTGTTTTATTTGCTTCTCGCAAAATACCATATAGTGTAATTCCGGCTATTCCACCGCCAGATAGTATCAAATGCTTTATAACTGAGGTTTCCATACTATACAATTATAAGCACATAGCCCCTTATATGTTTTTTATCTAAAATATTTTTATATTGGCACTATATACTATGGCATTTTTATATGTTACTGACGAAGAAAGTAATGGAAAAATAAACATAGATGAGTTATATGATAAAAATCATCGAAGAGATTTGAAACAGTTATCGGTATTTAATAAATTATTGGCGAGAATACATAAACGTATAACTACTACTGGCAAAACGAAATCTACCGATAAACATATTTGGTTTACTGTTCCTGAATATATATTTGGAGAACCTGTATATGACAAATCAGAATGTATTGCCTATTTAGTTACAAAACTGGAAGATAATGGGTTTCATGTTCGATATATGCACCCAAATACATTATTTATATCATGGATGCATTGGGTTCCGTCGTATGTGCGAAATGAAATCAAAAAGAAAACGGGCAATATAGTGGATCAATTCGGTAATTTAGTAAAAAAAGGCGAAGAGGAAGAGGATACTACCAATTCTGGGTTATTCAACGATAAACATGGCGGACCTCCGCAAAAAGAACAGAAGCAATATACGCCGATTGACCAATATAAACCATCTGGCAATTTAGTATACAAACCGGAACATTTTCAAAAAATAGAGAAAAAGGTTACATTTAGTTAATGTCTAGCTGTATGGACGATAATGCCCCCGGGCATCACGTTCCATACATCTAGCATCATGCTTACCATATGGATTTTTAATCCATATGGTCAGACATTAACAAAATTATGGATAAATACCCACATATGGCCTAATATATAGAAATTATCTATGGTATCTTGTCTTTTTTCCTTTGAGATGAACATTTATATTTTTTTTAGCAGTCTTATTTTTACTATTACTCTCTAGCCCTTTTCCACCATTGTAGTTTACATTGGCTTCGTTTGAAGGATTAAAGGTGTACTTGGAACATAATGTTCCTTTATAATCGTTGGCCTGTTTTTGTCTTATTACTTCTGTGTCGTATTCCAATGTTTCCATACTTAGATATAGTTCATTTAATGGGTTCGAGTTTATCAATAATTTTTGTAATTCGGGAGATATTCTTTGCATTACACTGTTCAAAAACGAATACCTTTCTATCATATATGTTTCAGCATTATTTGTAAGGGTATTTCCACTGTTATATTTTTTCAATATTGTGTCCGATTCAAACACTTCGGTCAACGCATTCTTAACTAGATTGCGAATAGTCGGTGTATTGGCAATAAGATGAATTATTACCATGATAGTTGTAACCCCATTATCAATCATTTCTTCAATAGCAGAAGATAAAAATGGGTCAATATGTTTTTTCAATATTTGTCTAAACTCTGGGCCAGTTAAATGGACGTCAACTGCATATAACAAATTTTTGTATATATCATTTTTTATTTCCGTATATCCTTTTTGGTCTTTTTTTGAAAAGTTGTTGTTTAGTTCCTCTACAATTTTGGATGCTACATTTTCTGGGGTGGGTATACTTGTTGTCAACTTATCAAGTCCAATATTATTTGCCATTTTTCCTATTGCAGCAGTAGCCTTATCTTTTGCTTCATTTAGTTTGTTCATTGCTTCGCCTTTCAGCTGGTCCGCTTGACCTTTTAATTTGTCCACATCCATATTCATGTTTTGCATACCAGGTATGGTTGGTAGTTTTGGTGGAGTTTGTATACCAGGAATACCAGGGTTACCCGTCATATTTTGTAGGTTTGATTGTATATTTTGTATACCAGGAATACCAGGGTTACCCGTCATATTTTGTAGGTTTGATTGTATATTTTGTATACCAGGAATACCAGGGTTACCCGTCATATTTGGTAGGTTTGATTGTATATTTTGTGTACCAGTAATACCAGGGTTACCCGTCATATTTGGTAGGTTTGATTGTATATTTTGTGTACCGGACTTATCAGACATACCGGACTTATTAGACCCATCAGACTTATTTTGTGCAGGTTCTATACTATTTACATTGTTCATTGCAGCAATTGCAGCATTGCCTATCGCTTCCACAAAGTTGGTTGCATTTAATAGTTGGTTCATATTTGAACTATTTACATTGTTCATTGCGGCAATTACGGCATTGCCTATCGCTTCCGCAAGGTTGGGTGCATTTGATGGTTGGTTCGCGGTTGAACCGTTAATTGGGAGTTGTATATTATTATCTCCACCACGCAAAGACTTTGTATTACTGCCTCCATAATTATATGAGGGTTGCGGCAGGTAATATGGTGCTTCGGATTCACTGACATAATTATATGTATTCTTATCTTTCTCATCCACTTTAAGAGCAGATTTTATTAATTCCATCATTTTATCTGCTTTGTCTGAAGAGGTAGTTTTTTCTATTTTAGGGTCTTCTATGATTTTCTTCAAAGTCCGGTCTAATACATTTATGATTATCTTACCTTTATCGCTCAATTGTTCATCGGTACGCATTATTTTATCAAATGTCAACAAACTAATATACTCATTTTCATAAAAACGTAACAAGCTTGTTTTAGAAGTATTTAGCAATATTTCTGTAAAATCTTCTTTGAATATTGTCGATAATTCACCGGTATTCAAAGTAAAATTACTTTCTATAAATCGTATAAACACATTCAATATTTCAGTTTTGGCATGACGGTTTGAACATTCATCTGTAGGTTCTACACTATTTATAATAGAATCACATATTTCTTGCATATAGGTTTTAGCCATATTTTCCCAAAATACTTTGGGTATTCTATTAAAAATCATATCTACTAAACTCATTTGTCTTTCTATATTTTTATGATATTTTTTTCTATAAAATTGAAACACATCATCTTATTAAGTAATTCATGTTATAAATGATAAAATGAATACTCCCGCGAAAAATGGAATACGGTATAATGACCGTATAATAACTATTAAGACAAATCCGCATAAAAATAATACCAGTAGAAATATAACTACAATGGAAAAGTCTCAAATATCATCGGCAGAAACCGCTCTACATCAACCACGTCATGAACAACCCTATCAAATTGCCGATACTGTTCCAAAAACAAAAACGCAAAAGAAAAAAACGACTATTTCTCAAGCCGAAAAGTCTCGATTATGGGATATATTTGATACAGACAAAACTATAGCTAAATCAAATGCATCTGCCGAAATAGAATGTATTTACGAACACAAAGAACCTGGGTTGTGTAAACTATGCAATTCTATATTGGTTATTATGGAAGACGGATTTCCAACGTGTGCTAATCCAAATTGTTCCGTAATATGTACAGATACATTAGATTACTCTCCAGAATGGAGATTTTATGGCGCAGACGATAAAAACGCGACAGACCCTACCAGATGCGGAAACCCCATCAACCCGTTATTAGTAGAATCGTCTTTCGGGTGTAAAGTAATGGCCGCTTCCAATTTATCGTATGAAATGAAAAAAATCCGTAAGTGGACCGAATGGCAATCCATGCCTCATAAAGAAAAATCGCTCTACAATGAGTTTCAGTTTATTACTATTATGGCACAAAATGCAGGCATTCCTAAATTATTAATAGATGATGCTATAGCAATTCATAAAGATATATCGGAACAAAAAATGTTCAGAGGATTAAATCGCGATGGTATAAAAGCCGCATCTATCTATATCTCTTGTCGGCTAAATGGATGCCCGCGAACTGCGCACGAAATTGCGGAAATATTCAGTTTAGACAAAACTAGTGCCACTAATGGATGTTCTATGGCAGTAAATATATTGCATAATATCGAAAGAAATGTAGACGTATCTCAACAGACAGATTTGCAAATGACCACTCCTAGTTCTTTCATAGAAAGATACTGCAGTAAACTAAACATGAATACTGAACTTACTATGCTATGCAAGTTTATTGCCAATAAATTGGAACAAAACAATATCATAACGGATAATACGCCACATGCAATTGCCGCAGGTATTGTATATTTCATCTCCTATTATTGTAATATGAATGTATCTAAGGCCAATATAAAACAAATATCTGGTGTGAGCGATGTAACAATCAATAAATGTTTTAAAAAAATGGATGCAATCCGAGATACGTTAATACCCCAATGCATTATATCCAAATATATCTAATGTCTGGTCGGGTGGATTAAAAATCCACACAGCTAGTCACTAAAAATATCTACTTGTAATAATCGTTCCCTATAATCATTTCCCTATAATGGTTCTCCCGATACTTCAACAAACTTGTATGTTAATCCAATTTCTTCCGCATTTTCCCAAATACCCGATATTTTCAACACATAATTTTTGGTAGTATAATTCGCATGATTGTTGTATTTTTCTTTGTATATTTTGAAATACCCCTTGTATAATTGTGAGGACAATCCTAACACATTCCGTTTTTTTGACATGGTCATTTCTTTGTAGGTGGTTATTATTGCTAGTTCAATACCTGATAATATACTGATATATTGCAGGTTTTTTATATTATGCGCATAAAACGAGACCGTATGTTTGTGGTCTGTAACCCCTGGAGTTATAGGTTGAGTATATATGTCAGCTGGGTTATATATCAATGGCAATAGATAAAATAGCCCATTCATTGTGCATAATTCAGATGAATATATTACTTTTGAGAAATACCCGTCTATAATATTGTTTTTTTTCTTATCCATGAAAAAAAGGTTTTCTGGATTAAATAGCATTGGGTCTATCACGATGTTCATATTATTATTGTTGTTATTGAATAATAATAATATGTTGTATTATGTTTATTATGTTTATTGGGTTTATAATATCATTTTCATTTGGCCTCCTCGCATCCTTCTGTTATTAAACATTAGTCCGAACTTCGTATCGTAAGGTCTAGGACCTTCTTTCAAATCATGCAGACGATATTGATTAATATTTGGGTTATTGTCGGTAGTAAACCAATGTACATGTACAAACCCAGTTTCTGGTTCTATATCATATTTAAGATCTTTTATAGAATAAATACCTTCTGCCGTTTTTCTTATATAACGTTCATATTCGCCTTGATTTACTTCTCGTGTCATTTCATCATTATGTTGGATGATATTTTTATCGCCGAGTTTATAAAATGTAGTTCTATCTATTTTTATTCCGACCAATTCCAATCTGATTTGTAATAGGTTATCCTCATATCCCCATGCCCAAAAATTGGGAAATCCATTCACTAGTTCAAAATCGCCCGCTTTTATAGAAACTATACCTCCCAATGTAAATGTGAACCCGAAAAAATGTTTTACTACACCCTGAATAGTGTCATAATGAAACATGTTCTTTCTAACTGGCATAGTATCAACATCATTGAATACTAATGTTATGTTTTTGTAGTCATTTGGGTATTTGTTTTTCACCACTAAAAACCCGATGTTTTTTATAGCACCCCGATTGAATATACGTTTATCTTTTTGATGAATATAATAGATTACATAGTCATCTTTCGGATAATCTTCTAGGATATGTTTCATATGTGTGTTAAATGCTTCTAATTGTATTGGTCTATTGCGATATGGGACTATAAAAATGATTTTAGGAATATGGAGGATGGGTTCTATTTGTTGAACTGGGGGGTCGTCTTTTATTTCTTCTAATGAAATAGTAATATTTTGTTGTGAAAAATCATCAGATTCCACTTTGTCGGAGTAAATATCTATAACGTCTACCAATACCTCCTCTTCAACAATTGGTATAAATGAATATATGTCTTTTTCTTCTTCTTCGGGTTCATCGTCGTCATATTCTTTTTCTTCTTCGCCATTATATGGGTCCATGGCAACATGTGGGTCTTCTGATGTGTCCGCCTCCACATCCTCATCTATTTCTAAGTCATCTATGTACATTTCGGGTTCATCGTTGTCATCTTCCTTTTCTTCGTCTTCACCATCGTATGGCAATGAGGGAGTATCGTTTTCGGCATATTCCTCATCATCCTGATTTGTATTATATTCGGCGATAGGTTCTATATCCATTTGTAATTTAGCTAAATATTCTTGCTCTATACAAAAAGTAGTATCCATATCACTCATTATATTTTTATTTAGAATATAATTTCCTCTATAAGACGATATAGAAAAAAACCTTATATTAGTATAATATATAAGATAATATATAAGTACTATGCCGGATATTGACAATTCTGCCAGATTAGGATTGAACCCTATTCGCTATTACTCATGGAAAGGAAGAACATTCAATCAAATTACCTCTACTCTTAAACGAAATACACATACATTATCTGAGGGAGATACCACAAATATTTTCAAACCCAATCCCGTAAAATTGTACAGAAAAGAGATTGCATCTAAAGCCATTACTTCCGGAAATCCGCGTGTTTCGGCAAGTATACGCGATTTCGAAAACCCCAACGGTTATTTATTGGTAAACTCGGTTTTATCACCGGAAGGAGATTGTACATCTTTAGCAAATACAATAGACTTCAATTTACCCAATAGTAAATATGAAACCGGCGGTTCAGTAGAACTTTCAGTAAATCCGAACGTGTGTTTTTCCCAGGCGGATAATGCTAGACGTAGATGCAGAAGCGGTGGAGCCGCCATAAAACAATACGATATTACAAACCGCAAGAAAAATTATTATACATCTAGTAAACAATATTTGTATGACAGAAATCTTACATTTGACCAAAATATGTTCCAATATGCCGTATCGGACAAAAACGAGTGCAATGCACCCACCGTGAAACCAAGTAATGATAGATTCAAAACCCAGGGCGGGGTTAGTGCAAGTGACCTTATTGCTCGTGTGCGATACGAAGAAATCACGAATGCTGCTTCCCAAATGGCAAATGCATATGGCGCCGAAACTGCGAATGCTCTTGCATATGGGGTCAATGCGACTATATACACAAACAAGGATAAAGTGGGGTCACAAAGTAATCCTACCCCGGTAATAGATAAACATACAGGAGAACTCAAGCGTTGTTCTACTAAAAAAATATCGTTTGCCACATAATCACGTTCCATACATCTAGCATGATGCTGGTTCGTATGTATTAATGTCTGGTCGTAGTGGTTAAACCCACTACGATCCGCATATAGGGTAAGTCGTGATTTTTGATGCCCAAGAGCATCACATCACACGACTAAACCTTAATATCTGACCGTATGGATTAAAAATCCATATGGACAGCATCATGCTGGTTGTATGGACTATGATGTCCACGGGCATCAGTCCACCCAACCAGACATTAAATGAGAAAAGGTGTAAAAATCCATACGACCAGTCATTATGGTGTTTCTACTACCATATCCCGAAATACGGTATTGTATTGAATACCGTGTTTAACACACCATTGTATGCATTTTTGTATGTTGTTTTTTATGATTGTTTCCAGTTTATCATTTTTCGGTTTCGTTTCCATAAGGGATAATGTATAATGGATATTTTCAATCTGCTGTTGTCCAAAAATGGAATTATATTCTTCTATTTTTGTGAGGAAAAAATAGGGAATAGGGAAACTAGGCAATAATCGGTCTATTACAAACTCGGGAGGACTTTCTATTACACGTTTGAAAGTGTTTACTATACATGGATAAAAAGAGGATATACAATGATGCAAAAATCCTTTGCATACGACGTATTTTTCCGAATTGGCGCATCGACTTGTATTCGGTTTTGTAATATAGACCTTTCTATAAAAAGACGATAAAATGGCGAGTATATCTACAGACGCTTCCGTGAAACAGTCAAAAATCTTCAAAATAAATGACCCGTTATAGGATTGCAAACACAATGCAAAACATATTTGGGCAAATAACAGCCGACACATATTTTGCTCTTGATTGTTAAAGTCTACTGAAAAATCAAATCCGCCGTCCGCAGTAATAATATTCATTTTTGACCCATATTTTTTAGCACAATACGTTAGGTTTTCCAGTGACAATATATTTCCCGTTTTGTCGGCCCCAGTTTCAATATGCACATTGCGATTTTCATTTATAAAATAATCGCTTTTTTTCCAAGCGGGTATTGTATTGTCCGGATTATCATCTAAGAGTGTCATACCATAATAACGGTCGTCTTTGCAGTTGCGAATATAGGCAAGTGCCTCTATAAATCCCCCCGGGCCTTCGGCCAAATGGAATGTCTGTATGGGACTTTCCGATACATTCAAATTGAACAATTCCATCAATTCGACCATTTTGAAATAGGCCCTTGAAAGCGGTTTATATTTAGCAACACTCTTTTTCTTAAATGGAACTGAGGAATGAATATACTCATACGGGTTTGTATATTTTTTATATGTATCCCAATCTGTTATATTGGGCTTTATTTGTTCCTTTATGTCGTATAAATAATGGGCTAATGTGGAGGATATAGCAGGTAATATAGGCGATTGTTCTCGTGTTATACAGTCTATTTTTACGTATAAGTTCGTATTCATTTTAGGCAATAGAAAATATATCATTGTGTGTATCAGATGAATGAATATAACAAATATTGTTTATATTCATTTTACATTTTACAGTATTCTATACAAAATAGGCTTCCTCACTCAATTCACTAGTGCAATCTAAATAATTTTCTTCTTCGACATCTTTTAATTCAAATGCATTTTTTATTTTTGCAGACCCCGTTTTTTTTGCCTTGACGGTTTTTTTATTCTGTTTTACATATACTACGTCTTCTTCGTCGTCATCGCCTTCTTCTTCTTCGTCTTCGTCTTCGTCGACATCGCCATCTTCTACCACAAATCCATCTTTTACATATCCATTCTTTGTTCTTTTACATGCACTGACTTCTTCTTCGTCGTCACTTTCACATTCACTACTACTGTCTTCCTCGCCAATATCTTCAAAGCCGCCATACAAGTCTTCGTATATTTTTTCCCACATATCTTGGTGTAAATCTATGAATGACCCCTCTGGTGTTTTAGCAGTAAGTATACAGTTTCCGAAAAAAAGTGTGTTATCTACTGGTGGTGGAAACTCGTATTTATTTTCACAGTTTGCCCTTCCGGTAGTTTTCCCATACAGTGAAATAGTGTATTTCGCCTTACTGTATTCTACTGACCAATTCGTATAACACTTGAACCCATCGGGGGTTTTTAATCCGGCTTTTTTATACAATTCGGTTTCTACGACTGTCTTTATATTTACTTGTTTCACATTACCTAATTTTTCGACAACGATAATAGATGGCATAATGGTTATATGGATGTATGAATATGGATACTAGTTTAATGAAAATATATTTATATTGTTTTCGTATATTGTTTTCGTATATTGTTTTCGTATATTGTTTTCGTATATTGTTTTCGTATATTGTTTTCGCTAAACATTTAGCAATAAATTGCCGACCTATTTCAAATAAGAAATCTACAGAAAATATAATTAAATGTGGGCAATTATACGGTCAATAGCGATTTCCATCATTATTATAGTAATATTGCATTATGGCTGGGAATACATGAAAAATACATACAGTACACGTAAAACAAAGGACCTTGTGAAAATACAGTCCGAAAAATACGATACTATTTTATCGGAATTATTAGAGAACAAAGGTTCTCCTGAACAGGAAATAGATATGAATGAAATGGAAAATGATTTAGCATTATTTTTAGAACAATCTATTGCTGGGTCTCCTTAGTGTCTGGTCATATGGTCAGACATTAAAAATCCATACGGACCAGCATGATGCTAGATGTATGGAACGTGATGCCCAGGGGCATCACACCACACGACTAGACCTTAAAAATCCATACATCTAGACAATAATATGTTTATAAAAAGCATATAAACATATTTCGATATTATTCGTATACACTCTTTTGGATAACAAACATGTCAACTGATACAATTCAAAAAACCGCATTGGCCCGTTTTCCACAATTTGAACTTTCCTATGAAACTATTTCACATAAGAAAGTTTCCGACCCGTATGATATTGCTTTAGCGATACCTATGGGGAAAAAATATTACGTATGGTTTACATTCGATGGGAAAAAGAATGTGTGCTATTTGATGGAAATAATGCGCGATAAACGCATAGGTAGAATAACGGATATTTCCGCCCATTTTCATATGAACCTATCTTTAGGAACTGTTTTATATGGCACAGTCGTGACGCCTACTGATGCCGGTTCACTGCAAATATTTATTATCGAAGACATTTTTTTCTATAAAGGTATTCCAATAAAACATCACACATTTAGCGAAAAGTTGGGTGCAATCGAAAATATGTTCTCTGAAAAATACATTGGAAATAATTCGGTTATAGCATTTGTATTACCCGTAATATGGTCAGAAAATATATTTGATGATATGCAATCCAAACAATATATAGATACATGTGGATACACTGTTCACCATATACAGTACCGTAGTTTGACACATATTGTGCCATATATAAATATGTCTGCGAAACCCAAAATGGCACAACCGGAACGTGTCGATGTGGTGCCAGTGAATGAGGCATCTTTCTATGGGATTGCACCTACATGTAATTATTCTAAGCCACAATACAAGTATCCTACAGTGTTTATCGTGAAAGCGGATGTGCAATTTGATATATATCATTTGTTTGCATATGGTGCGAATAAATCTCAGGTGTACTGCGGTTTGGCTGCCATTCCCAACTACAAAAAAAGCATGTATATGAATGAATTATTTCGGAATATCCGGGAAAATCGGAATTTGGATTATATTGAGGAAAGCGATGACGAAGAAGATTTTGAAGATACGCGTTTAGATAAATATGTGGATAGTGAGAAAACGTTATTGATGGAATGTGTATTTCATAAAAAGTTCAAAAAATGGGTGCCAGTGAAGGTTTTATTTGAGGGGTGTCAGGTGGTACATATTGGCAAACTAATTTAGGAATATATATATTCTTTTCTTCTCTGTTACAAACCGTATTCGGGAAATTATTGGGTTTGTAATTGAACATCTTTTGATTTATATTTAGTCATCTTTTGATTTATATTTAGTCATCTTTTGATTTATATTTAGTCATCTTTTGATTTATAT
>Ga0209550_10000250_pt1 | contig 48741 bp, 43 predicted proteins | sample LauGreSuBDMM15SN_2_FD_187567 | JGI IMG/M metagenome (GOLD analysis project Ga0209550, IMG submission 187567) | Freshwater lake microbial communities from Lake Michigan, USA - Su13.BD.MM15.SN (SPAdes) (version 5) | ecosystem: Environmental > Aquatic > Freshwater > Lake | place: Lake Michigan...
TAGCCGCAGATAAGAAAGACAAAGCGTCACGCCGAGTGCAGCAGATTCAGCAAGAAAAAGCGCAGTTGCAAAGCCAGCTCGATCAGACATTGCAAACCAAAGCGACCTTAGAAGCAGACATGGCGAAGGCTCAGGAAGATAATACCGCCTTAAAATCGAGGTCGGCTTCGGCTAAACGCAAGATCGACGGCCTAGAAACCAGCTTAAAAGAAATGACAGATGAACGCTTGGCCTTTGAAGCGAAATTGCTGATGACACAAGTGGAGCTTGAGGCTACTAAAACGGCATTAAGTGAACTCGATGCAAAGCATCAAGCGAATTTATATGATCTAAAAGTGAACGAGCAACAACGGGCAAACTTAACCGCCACCACCATCCAAAAAACCAAGGTGATTGATGCCTGCATCGCGAAAAATGCCAAACTTTATGACTATGGTTTGGAACTCGTGAAGCTATATGAAAATCCTAGCTTGTACAGAAGGATTGTATTAAATGAGCCGTTCTCACAACTCAAACGTGTGGAACTTGAGAATATCTTACAAAACTACAATGACAAAATGGATCTAGAAAAGGCCACAGGGCTTCAGTAGCCTTGAAGTCATTGGTAATGCATGACATCAACTTCATCAGGTGGATGTCAACCCCCCCCCGCTATAACTAATATTATATCTATAAAAGACTGACCAAATTGTCATCGTGCTGAAACACAAATAAATTACTATGATTAAACGTTTCTTTCACTGGATTTTTTGTGCCATCCGATTCCAACCCGCTGCCGCTCGACGAATTTGAACTTTATTCCAAGGAAAAATTAGCCCGTGGTTTGGAAGCCTTCGTGCGCGAAAATGCTCTGGAGGCTAAGTTTCAGCCGATATTCGATTTTAATACAGGTGAGGTCATTGCTTTCGAAGGCTTGGGACCAATTGAGCTCACGCGCGCCGCAAAGGTGACCGCCTCTGTCCTTGAAGGGGAGTATTTATCTCGGCAGATTGTGCTTGCGGCTTATGCAAAACGAGGCCTGGTCGGTAAAGTATTCCTCAACGTCAGTTTAGATGTGTTATTGCAATCTGAAGTGAAAACTGGAGAAACGCTCAAATACTTAGCTGAGTCTGGTTTGTCACCCAGTGAGGTCGTCATCAAGCTGAGCAAAATTGAAAGTGCCCTAGAGGATCAATTGTTGAAGCAAGCGATTGAGCATTACCGCGCCATGGGCTTCCAGATTGCACTCTGTAATCTAAATCAAGGGTTTACCGGATTAGGCGCGTGGGCATCACTCAAGCCTGACTATGTTCAGCTAGATCAAGCATTTATTGTTAATATCCATCAAGACAAGGTCAAGCTCGAGATCGCTAGATCCATTTATGAGGTCGCCTTGCATGCTGGCGCAAAGGTCATTGCTGAGGGGGTTGGCGCCCATTCTGACTTAATGGCGCTGCGTGATATTGGGATTCAATTTGGGCAAGGTAACTATCTCGCTGAGCCCGCAGTTTCGCCAATACAAAGCTTGCAGCAGGAGGTGATTAAATCGATACTTCGCACCGAGTTGCCCCGCGAAAATCTTCTGCAAACGCGCGCCACGGTAACTAAACTGCTGACCTATGTGTTGCCTGTGAGTCCTTCAACGACTAACGCCGAGGTGTTTGCGCGCTTTGAATCAAATCCCGAAGTCTATGCCATTCCTGTGGTGCAGGATGGAAACCCTTTGGGTTTGATTAATCGCAATAGCATGATCGATCATTATGCGCGCCCCTTCCCCCGTGAGTTGTTAGGCGATAAGTATTGTGAAACCATGATGGATGACAACGCCATCATTGTTGATTATCAGATGAGCGTTCAAGAATTGAGTGAGTTGATTTTAAATAGCGATCCTCGGCATTTGTCATCAGGGTTTATGGTGGTAGAGGCTGGCCTATATGTGGGCATGGGTAATGGTCATGATCTGTTGCGCCTCATCTCTAGTATGCAAATCAATGCTGCACGTTATGCGAATCCGCTGACATTATTGCCTGGCAACATTCCTATTTGTGATCAGATGGATCTCCTGATTCAGGCAAAAGCTTCCTTTGTGGTCTGCTACTTCGATTTGGATAACTTTAAGCCCTACAATGATATGTATGGTTTCCAAAAAGGGGATGAGGTGATTCAACTCACTGCGAAGCTTCTCAGCAAGGCCTGCGGCTCGTATGATTTTATTGGGCATGTTGGGGGTGACGATTTTATTGTGCTGTTTCAAAGTGCGGATTGGGAAAACCGTTGTCAAGATTTCTTGAGCGATATTGCGCTGAGTGTCCCGCATCTATATTCAGAAGAGGATAGGTTGCGCGGTGGCATTGAGGCTGAGGATAGAAAAGGCATTAAGCAATTTTATCCTCTCCTTACCATGTCGATTGCGTCGGTCAAAGTCACGCCCGGCATATTCAATTCACACCATCAAATTTCTGAAGCCTGCACCAGTGCTAAGAAACAGGCCAAGAAGTCTCCCGGCAACAGCTTATTTATCGAACGTCGATTGCCTGTTATTCCCGTCCCGATCAAGCAGGATGAGTTACTGCATTAAGCGCTTAGAGGATGCGTCTTGCGTCTTGGCAAAACAAGGGATGGCGACTTAGCGCAATGGCGATCATGCTAATCGCAATACTTAGCATGATCAGCCCCCCACCATTCAAAAAGTCACTCCAGAATAGTAATAAGCCGTGTGCGTCGCCAGCCGCATTCAGTGATTTTTCTATGCTAGCCCACAGCATATAAATAAATTGCATGGGAAAATCGAGCAGCATCAAAATCAATATCCACGGCGCCCCCCAGCAGATGCGATAAACGTATGGAACAACATATGTTAGGATTTTCTTTGCGGGTGGGAGTGCGTTTCGGCTTGCAGATTCGCCTGCTGGCCAAGCGAAGACGAAGGTCAAAAATATCACCATGGGTTGCAAGGCGTAATCGAGTGGAATGCGAGTGCCGCTTAAGAGCGTACTCAGATTAAGAAAATATTGCTCGCCAATAAAAAACGGTCGGCTCACTACTCCCTCGAATTGCACAAACTGCTGACCTTGATGCTCGATGATGCCAAGCGATGCAATCTCTATGCGGCTATCTAAATGGCTAAGGCTTAAGCGATAGAGCGGCAACATCGCTTCCATTAAATATCGGCCGTAGCAGTGGGCGAGGGCTGCGAAGCTCATGCCAAGGAATAAAAATAGCAGGCTACGGCTGCGTATCATGCGTTGGATTGCCCTGCGGGCTCAGGACAGTATCTGTCTGGTCTTGATCGTTTAATTGTATTGACGGATGTTTAAGCAAGCAATAATGGTAAAACAGCCCAGCAATAGCAATGAGTGTGAGCGGCGCAATGGTGCCATGTAGCAGTTGAAACAAGGCTTTATCTGCACGAAACGCGTAAAACAAAATTAAGATGCGGACTTCATTGACCAGATAAATTAGCCCCGTCCCTAAGAGTATATTCAATAATTTAGCGCGCCAGGTCATTGCCACGCTCAATAGGGCGGCGATTAAAATAAATAAAGCCTCTACGCCCTCACAGCCTATCTTGATCACCAAACCACCACCGGGCGCGACAATTTGATTGCCGAGTGCGCTTGCGGCAACGGATGGGGTTAGGACATGAATCATCATCACCGCAGGTTTGATGGTGATGGTGCCGCGAATAAAGTGCCCGATCGCATCATCGCGGACCATTTGCCAGAAAGCTTGCATCAGGATAAATAATAAAATAAATATTAGCGCTTGCTTTAACATTGCCCTCGCCGGGCTAAGGTTTTCTTGACTGGTATTGTTTTGGCTGGGCCATTCTGATTGATTTGGCCAGTAGTCGACGCCTGGAATTGGCTTAGCCATGAATGGTTTTGCCTTTGCTTTGGATCTTGCCATTTTTTGAAAAGATATTTTTAGACATATTCAGCGATCTCAATTGCGCTTTGCGGCCGATGAGTATCATCACCCCCATCATTAAGATCATTCCCCATTCAGGCAACGTTGGGCTGTCCCCCATCTCTGCACTGGCACTCATGGCGACTGACACAGATGCCGCATTATTGACCTGAGTGCCGTCTGGCACATCTGAACTGGCAATTGCTGAAAGCTGGGTGTTGCTGCCGATGCTGCTCCACTGCACTTGTATCGTCAGTGATGCCGTGCCATTGACGCCCAGCGTGCCGAGTAGGCAGTTCACGACATTACTGCTAGCTGTGCAGTTAGCGTTGCTAGACACAAAGGTCGCGCCAGTGGGGAGCGTGGTGGCGACAGCGACGTTTGTTGCGGCTTGTGGGCCGGTATTATTCACGCTAATCACGTAAGGCTGCGGAGTGCCGAGGGTGATGTCACTGGGCCCGCTAATACTCACGCTTAAATTGGCATTAGCAAGAGGGTCAAGGCGCCAATTGAGCTGCACAAAGCCAGCGGCACCGTTTGTACCGTCTACTGCAATTTTATATTCTTGGCCAGCCTGCGCTTGGAGTAGCGCACTGCTGGTACCTATACTAAAGCCATCATTATCGTTAGCGGCAATATTGCTTAATGCATTTAAGGCAGTGCCCGTGTAAACGGCTAGCAGGGTGTCGTAATTACTGCCCTGAGTATCGATACTCAATTGCCCGCTTGCTGGCGCGGTCCATTTCCACCAGACCGATTGCCCGCCAGTGTTGTTCGCATGGATAGGCTCACCCGTTTCTTTGGTGGATAATATGGATGAGCTGCTGATACTGCCCGTGTTGTTATTGGAGAGTGCGCTTGCAGAGTCAAAATTGTTATTCGCCGGCAGATTGGCCAGTGCTTGGAGCAAATCTAATCGTGGAAAGCTTAAATTGTTGCGCGTGACTCTGGGCACTCTAGAGTTGATTAAGCGACTTTGGATTTGGGTCACTGTTTCGGATGGAAAAGCTGCGCGTAATACTGCGATTGCTCCGGCCACATGGGGGGCGGCTTGCGAGGTGCCACTCATAGTGATACCAGCAGAAGTGATCATGACGCCAGGGGCTAACAGAGTGAGAAAGCTGGCGCTATTTGAAAAGCACACCACCTTATCGGCAGCTGTCGTTGCATCGGTACAGCCAGTCCCCCAAGTGATACCGCCCAAGCTGCTGTCATAGACCGCTCCCACGGATACGGCGTCTGGCGCGCAAGCGGGGCTGCTCAGACCGTCGATATAGCCATTATTGCCTGCGGCAGCCACCACGCTAATGCCCGCATTTTTAGCGTTTGTGATGGCGCTCGCTGACCAATCTCTATTACAGGGACTATCAAATTTATCTAAGCCACCAAGACTGAGGCTAATGGCTGCAATGTTATAATTGTTTTGATTATCGATACCCCAATCAATGGCGGCAATAATGTCATTACTATAAGCGCGACCTAGTGTATCAAAGACATTAATGGAAATGATTTTACTGGCAGAGGCAACCCCAAGCACGGTGCCGGCAACATTGGTGCCGTGATCATGGATGGTCGATACCTCACGGGGTCCTGTGAATCGGTTCGATGTGACTTTATCTATTGAAACGATTACCTTACAACTTGAAGGGGAGCCTATTGCGGTACATGACCCAAAAGCCTCCTTGGTATAATCGATCCCGTTGTCTATTACTAGCACGTTGTTACCAGTGCCTTGCCTATCTAATTTGTATGACAATGGTTGATTGATGAGGCTTAAGTTTTGTGTGGAAACAAGATGCAATTTCTCGTTGAAATACACCGCCTTGACGCCAGTTCGTGCCAAAAACGCCTTTAGCGCAGCCTTAGACTTAAAGCGTTTAAAGCCCATCGGTAAATAATTATAGCTTTGCAGGTCTTCAATCTCTGGGCGACGTGTCGGTAAATCGACCTGATCTTTAAGCGCTTTATATTTCGCCACTTTATAGGCACGAATTTCGTCATTATCACGGCGCTTAGCGAGTCTATTACGCATCATTTTGGTGACAGTTTCAATTTCTGTATCGTCGTACTCAATGATGAGATCAACGGGATTGCCTGAGGTAAGCTCGCGACTTATCTTGTCTGATAATGCTGTGGGGAGAGTGGCGGCAGCCATGGCTATCGGGGATAAGGCTAACTGCGTGAGCAGCGTGAAACAAAAGATGCCAATGAAGCCAATTAAACGGATGAGATTAACAGTTCCCATGTTGATGTCTTTCTATGCCTTATTAATGCCCAACCATTAAGTTCTGCTGGATTATATTGAGTACGTTTAGTTTGGGCAATATAGACTTAGTTCTTAATCCAGCCCAGTTTCTTTTTAATCCAAAAGTCGGGTAATATTGCCAGCAAGCAACCAAGGCCATCAGCGGCGTAGTCGCCAATATCTGCTGATCTGCCAGGAATATACAGTTGGGCAATTTCATCGCAAGCGGCAATGCAGACAGTCATTAGCAGCACAAGCGGCAGGGGCATTCTTCGAAAGGACAGCCCGATGAGCATGGCCATAAGAGCATAAGTGCTAAGATGCACGACCTTATCCCAGGGCGCATTAAATAAACTGCCGGCGCCAGCTTGTCTGCCACCGATAAAAATCCCGATCAGCATCAGCACTAAGCCGATGATGGCGAGCACTTGAACCCAGCGATGTTTTAGCGGCGTTTTAGTAGGCATTTTTTTCTTTTCTTAATAGCATGGCGATGGTTTTGAGCACGATGTACATATCGAGTTTAGCGCTCCAGTTGCGTAAGTAATCCATATCATATTCGATACGGCTTTGCATTTTATCTAAAGTGTCGGTCTCACCTCGGAAGCCATTGACTTGAGCCCAGCCAGTGATGCCAGGGCGCACCTTGTGGCGTACCATATAACCTTTGATAATTTTACGGTAAGTTTCATTGTGAGCCACTGCATGTGGTCTAGGACCAACAACGCTCATGCAACCTTGCAAGACATTAATAAACTGCGGTAATTCGTCTAGCGAGGTTTTACGCAAGAGTCTGCCAAATGCGGTGATACGTTGATCTTGCTTGGTGGCTTGCACCACAACCGCGCCATCATCAGCCACTGTCATGGTTCTGAATTTGTAGACTAAAATTTGTTTGCCGTCTAAGCCGTATCGTCGTTGTTTAAAAATAATCGGACCTGGCGAGCTCATTTTTACGCCTAGACAGATGGCAAGTAATATGGGGAAAATTAGGATCAATGCAGCCGCTGAAAACAATAAATCGAACACGCGTTTCAGGAGGCCATCGACCCCTGCAAAAGGCGTTTCATAGAGCGTAATCACGGGAGTGCCATCGATTTGGCCTACCTTACTTTGAATCAAATCGGTTAAAAATATATCCGGCAAGAAGTATATGGAGGCTGTGGTGTCTTTAAGCTCATCGAGCAGTTTGACGATGCGTGGTCGATTTTCCATGGGCAGTGCGATATACACAATGTCCACTTGATGCTGCTGCACGTATTGAACGATGTCTGTTATTTTTCCTAAGATGGGGTGCTGAATATCATTATCCAATCCCACGTTTAGTCTGTCGGCTGAGCGGTCATCAAAAAATCCCAAGCATTCTGTATTGTTGTATTCTGATTTTTTTAAGCTAGTTGCAATCGAAACCCCTTGTTTATTCATGCCCACAATAATGGCGTAGCGTTTTGGTCCTTGCATTTGTAGGATGAATGGCGCAAAAGCGCGCAGTACAAACACTGCAATGATTTGGCACAGCGGTGTCATCCACAACCAGATACGCACAATCTCTCGATCGAAAAATCCTGTGTGCTTAGTCGCCACAGCAATTAGCAACAACATACTGGCAAGGATTAGCCAAGAAACCAGAATATTCCTAATGATTTTCCATGGCGCGATATTGATTTTAGTGTTGCCAGGAAAGCTGACTGAGAAAACGATGACGGATAAGATCAGGTACATTGGCATCAATTCACCATCGACCCAAATCGCGATCCCCCAAAGGCTTAACACAATGATGAGGGGTTCAATAAGCGACTCTAAAATAAAAAGGATATTGTCACGGGATAAAGCGATGCCAGAGGTTTTGCGAATTTGATTGCTGACATTGGATCTGTGCGGCATGAATTGAGCTTTTTATGGTTAATAATGACTGGAGATGATGTTGAAAAACCTCACCTATTTTTAGCTAAGCGCTATCGCATATCGTTAAGACGCGTCAGATAAATTGGATTTAGTTTCAATCAATTACTTTGGAAGTATAACGGATGGATGTTGCATATTTTTTACAAAAAGGTGACTATTGAATTAAATTGTGAGATCTGTAACTTGTTGATTGATCTAATTAATTTTATCAATTATGATAAAGAGTCTAGGTAAATTTGCAAGTTTTCGTCATCATTATTGACTCTTTACTTTTGAAATTGAATAGCCTTATTACATTGCTGAATCATCTATCTCACAAGGGCTTTTTACGCTGCGCTTTTAGCTTGCCGCGCGCTTTGTGCATTGCGCTAGCAGCCTCGCTTTTATTGACATCCACGCAGGTGCTTGCCGATGCGCAAGATACCGTCAATGTCATTGCCGGCTTGAGTCGTACGATGGATGACAACTTCTTCCGTAAGGCTACATCGCCGGTCTCTGAGACGATTACGACTTCGTATGCGACCTTAAGCGTCAATAAACAATATTCCATGCAGCGCCTGAATTTTGAATACACCATCAGAAATAATGCTTATCAAAATTATAGTTCACTAGACTCTGTGGGCAATAACTATAAAGGCTCTTGGATATGGTCATTAACGCCTAGGCTCACTGGCAGTGTATCGGCGTTTCGCTCTGAAACTGCTTTGGGCTTTATAGATGCTACCTATGTTGCGGCCAATAAGCCGCCTATCCTGACTAGCGAGGTTCAGAACTTCCTGATGGATTGGGCGCCGCAAGGCGGAATGCATTTTTTAGGGGGATTCACCCGCTCAGTCGTTCTTAACTCAAGTAACTTCCTGCCGGATCGCGGTAACACGATCAACTCAATCGATTTGGGGGTCAAGTATGAATTTCCATCCGGCAGTGCAGTCACCGTGATGCAGCATCAGCGTCAGGGTGAGTTTGCAAACTTGAGTCTGAGCTTGCCACAATCTTTTTCAGAAAATGAATCGGAAGCCAAATTTAATTGGCGTGTTTCAGCGAAATCTTCAGTCAATATGCGGGTTGGGTTTGTAGCGCGTGAGCACGATCAAGTTGGCATCACCGATTATTCAGCGCGGGATTATTCTGATTGGGTAGGTGATGCAAGCGTTAGTTGGGCACCCACTTCCAAATTACAACTCACGGCCGCGGCGGCGAGTTCCATCGGATCTTATCAAACGACCAATGCGAATTACGCTAGAAATAATAGCCTAAGCTTTACGCCGACTTATGCCTGTACCAGTAAAATATTGGTGAGCGGCAGTGCAAGTATTTCCGAGCGTGAGGTGGTAGGAGGGTTTAATGAAACCGACACGATTGAGAATGCGAGTTTAGGTGTGGATTGGATGCCGAGACGTTATGTAAGTTTGGGCGCTAAATTACAAAAAATGAGCAGAACCTCAACTACCGCCAATAAAGATTTCTCCGACCTTATGACGATCTTGACGGCAAATGTTAATTTCTAGAAGTGGTAATAGGTGGAATGCCGCTTTGCACGCCTTAAAATTTAAGTAGCAGCCTATGCAATTGATTAAATTGTTAACCATTCTGGCTATTGCTGCTTTAAATTTAAGCATGGCGCTAGCAGCAGACAATTACCTTGCACCGCGCAATAAGGCCAGCATTCTTGGCCCTGAGCATGTGGCTTTGGTGATTAATGATGCCGATCCTAGCAGTGTTAGAGCGGGAGATTACTACCGCATTACGCGCGGGATCCCCGCCGAAAATGTGGTGCATGTGAATATCAAAAACTCACCTAATCGTTTAACGCTTGCTGAATTTACCAGACTAAAAGCTGATATTGAAGCGCAGTTAAATGCTAACGAGCAGGTAATGCTATTGGCATGGACGGCCCCTTATGCGGTGGAGTGCAATTCGATCACTTCAGCGCTGACCTTGGGTTTTGATGCTAAGCAGTGTGCTGACACTTGCAGCACTGGCAAGCCTAGCCCTTATTTTGACTCAGTGAGTAAAAAGCCGTTCGACGATTTGCGTATTCGCCCAGCGATGCTATTGCCTAATGATTCTTTTATGCGCACCAAAGCCTTGATTGACAGGGGAGTTCAAAGCGATGCTGGCGTATTTAGAGCGACGGCTTATTATTTGACGACCTCTGATACCAACCGCAATAGCCGCTCGGTTTTTTTCCCGCCCACGGGATTAACTATTCCGCGTGCAGGGCTTGCCATTATGAATATGCATTCAGATAAGTTGGTCGGCGTGCGCGATGTGATGATTTATCAAACCGGCTTAGCTCAAGTGGATGGCTTGGATACGTTAGGATTTTTGCCCGGTGCGCTGGCCGATCATCTCACGTCATTTGGGGGTGATCTGACGGGTAAAGGGCAGATGAGTGCCCTGCGCTGGCTAGATGCAGGCGCTACCGCAAGTTATGGGACGGTTTCTGAGCCTTGTAATTATTGGCAGAAATTCCCTAATCCTACCGTATTGCTTAAATGGTATGTGAACGGCGCCACCGCGATTGAGGCATATTGGAAAAGTGTCGCCTGGCCAGCACAAGGGGTATTTGTTGGTGAGCCTTTAGCGGCCCCTTATGGCCATCTCTAACCCCCCGTTTTTTTCTGGCAGATGACTTCTTTTGACTATATATGTAATAAAAATGAAACGTATTTTTAATATAATGAGCCATTAACAAGATATCTAAAAGTAATTATTTTTTGTGATTTTGAACCATCTTTAAGGGGTACGCATGCATTACAGCTCAGATTGTTTGTTGAAAACACCAAAGCCAGGTCTTGCTAAGCTGGTATTGATGATTGCGCTGATCGGCCTATTCTCTGGTTGCGGTAAAAAACAGAGTGTTGATCAGAAATCAAGCCAATCTATCGTCAGTGTCGATGGTGAGGAAATTACCGTGTATCAAGTGAATAATGAATTGCAACGGGCCAATGTTCAGCCAGCGCAACAAGCGGCAGCGAGTCGCCAAATTGTGCAAGGTTTGGTTGATCGTCAGATTTTGATCCAAGCGGCGCATAAAGAAAAATTAGATCGCAAGCCGCAAGTCATGCAGGCGATTGAAAATGCAAAAATGCAAATTTTAGCGCAGGCTTATTTGCAAGAGCGCGTAGCTTCGGTGGCTAAACCAACAAGCGCTGAAATTGATGAATACCGTGCGCAGCACCAAGATATTTTTGCGAATCGTAAAATTTATGTGACTGATGAAGCAGTATTTGCTATGGAAGCAGGCAGCGCAGACAAGCTGCAGGAAATTGCGAGATCTGAAAAGACACTTAAAGATTTAGAGGGCTGGTTAAAGGCGCATCAATTGAAATATGCGGTGAAGCGGGTTGCGCATGCCGCTGAGACGCTACCGCCACAATTGCTCGCCCAGTTTGGCAAGATGGCCGTTGGTCAAATGGTATTCATTGGAGCAAATGGTCCAAATGCCCAAGCGATGGCGGTGAGTATGGCTGAAATTAAAGAGATGCCAATTTCTGAAAAGGATTCAAAGCCTTTGATTGAAAGAATTTTAACAGAGCAAAAACGTAAACAAACGGCGGAAGCAGAAATGAAGCGCCTGCGTGAGATGGCAAAAATTAGATATATCGACAAGAAATTTGATCCGGCCAATGCGCCTAAAGTTGAAAAGCCAGTGGCAGTTGTTAAGCCAGCCGGTGATGCACAAGCGCAAGCGAAGCAAAAAATGGAAAGTAGTGTCAATAAGGGATTGAATGGACTTTAAGTCAGTTTTTTAAATGTTGCTAGGCTTTAATTTAAGGGGTGTGTGATGAGGAAAATCCTCGCAAGTTTGTTGCTGTTGCTGGGTTTTTGGGCGCATGTCGCCTCAGCAGATGAAGGAAACTATCTGTTAGGTCCAGGCGATATGTTGAAAATTACGGTTTATAACAACCCTGATTTAACCTTGGAAACGCGTATCACTGAGACCGGCACGATTAGCTTCCCGCTGTTGGGTGAAGTGGAACTAGGGGGATTGACTGCATCGGCCGCGGAAAAGAAACTTTCTAATCAGTTGGAATCGGGTGGCTTTGTGAAGCAAGCCCAAATTAATATTTTGGTGATGCAGTTCCAAAGCAAGATGGTCTCGATCTTGGGGAGCGTGTTTAAGCCAGGTCGTTATCCGCTAGACCGCAGCATGAATCTCACCGAGGTGCTCGCCCTTGCAGGCGGTGTGCCCGCTGATGGCTCCGATATGATTACGGTGATTGGCAAGTCAGGCAAAGTCGAATACGACTTACGCAATATCGTCAAAAAAGGCGATGGCTCACAAAATATTAATTTACTCGGTGGCGAGATTATTTATGTACCACGCGCTCCTATGTTTTACATCTACGGAGAAGCGCAGCGTCCAGGCTCGTATCGTATTGAACGCGACATGACGGTAATGCAAGCGCTAGCGATGGGTGGTGGTCCAACAGTCAGAGGGACGCAGCGCGGTGTTAAATTACATCGTCGCAATAGTAGCGGGGTGGTGGAAGTGCTGAGCCCTGAGCTGTCAGACCTCGTTAAGCAAGATGATGTTCTCTTCATAAAAGAAAGTTTATTCTAGGGCAACATACATGAATTTCTCAGAATTTCTACTCATATTAAAAGCTAGGCGCATGATTTTTTTAGTCACGTTAAGCTTAGTGGTCATCTCAACCTTAGTGGTTAATTTGATTACCCCTAAAACCTATAAAGCGGTGTCCTCTATCGTATTAAATGCCAAAGGCGCTGACCCGGTGACAGGGCTGGTAGTGCAGGCATCGATGATGCCAGGCTTTATGTCCACGCAAATTGATATTATCACCAGTGAAAAAGTGGCGATTAAAGTGGTTGAAAATCTCAAGCTGACTGAAAATCAGGCGGCTGTTGCTAAGTTTAATGATGCCACCAAAGGTAGGGGCGAAATAAAATCTTGGATGGCTAAACTACTGCTCAATAATGTTGATGCGAAACCATCGCGTGACAGTAGTATCGTGGAGATTTCATTTATTGGCGCTGACCCTGAATTTGCGACCACCATGGCGAATGCCTTTGCTGAAGCTTATCAAGAAATCAATATCGAGTTAAAAGTGCAGCCAGCCCTAAAAGCCGCAGAAATTTTAGGTGTGCAAACACAAGTATTGCGCAAAAATCTTGAAGAGGCGCAAGCAAAGCTTGCTAAATACCAACAAGAAAAAGGCTTAACCAGTGTAGCGGGGAGCATGGATGTTGAAAGTGCACGTCTGAATGATTTATCTTCACAATTGGTTGCCATACAAAATCAAGCGAATGAAGCGAGCAGTCGTCAACAACGCACTAGCGGCTCAGGGGATGAATCGCCAGATTTGGCAGCGAATCCGATGGTACAGGGCTTGAGGATGGATATTGCCCGTGCAGAATCTAAATTCTCAGAGCTTTCGCAGCGCTTAGGCCCTAGCCACCCGCAATACCAGCAAGCCATGGCGGAAATCACTAAACTCAAAAGCCAGTTGCAAGAAGAAAAAGGGAAAGCACGCAGCACCATTGGCGGTACTGCAAGTATTCACAAACAACGTGAAGCAGAACTTCGTGCTGCGCTTGCTGCGCAAAAAGCCCGCGTGCTGGAGCTCAATCTTACGCGTGATCAACTGACTGTATTGCAACGTGACCTTGAAAATGCGCAGCGTGCAATGGATCAAGCAGGTCAGCGATTTACACAAACCACACTTGAAGGGAGCGCCAATCAAACTGATATTGCCATCCTAAATCCAGCCACGCCGCCGCCCGAGGTCGCAGGGCCAAATGTGAGATCTAACACTATTTTGGCGTTTTTCTTAGGCAGCTTGTTAGGCATCTTTATGAGTTTGACGGCAGAAAAAATGGATCAGCGTGTGCGCTGCAGAAATGTGGTTTGTGAGCTACTCGATTTGCCAGTATTGGCAGTCATCAGCAGTCGCCGTGTCGGACCATTTTTTAGACGCATAAAGCCTTTATCTCGCAAAGTCAACTAAATTTAAAGTTAGGAAAATTTTAATGGAAACAAATATCAATTCTGGCTCCAGCGCAGGCGGACTGCCTAAGCAAAGTCCTATTGGTGGGCTGTTAGTTGAACTGGGTAAAATATCTCAGAATGACGTTGAGCGAATTGTGAAGGCTCAGCAAGATAAGGGAATGCGTTTTGGTGATGCGGCGATCTACCTGGGGTTGATTACTGAAGCGGATATTAACCAGGTCTTATCTATTCAGTTTAATTATCCCTATCTTCAGGCGAGTAATGGTAATTACAGTCAAGAACTCGTGGCTGCTTATGCGCCGTTCACACCGCAAGTTGAATCGCTAAGAACCTTACGAACGCAGTTGATGAAAAAGTGGTTTAGCGAAGGCAATAAAGCCTTGGCGATAGTCAGCGTGAACCCTGGTGAAGGTGGTAGTTCTTTAACAGCCAACCTCGCTATCTTATTCTCGCAGTTAGGGTTACGTACTTTATTGCTCGATGCGAACTTACGTGAACCGCGTCAGCATGAGCTTTTTAATCTAACCGAGAAACGTGGCCTTTCCGATATTCTAGCAGCACGTAACGACAAAAGCTTAATTAGCAATATTGAGGCTTTTCCAAATTTATCTATTTTGGGGGCTGGTACCTTGGCGCCAAATCCGCAAGAGCTACTCAATCGTGCGACCTTTGCAAGCTTTATGACGCAAGCGATGGCATTGTATGACGTTATCTTGGTAGACACATCACCAGCCGTTGATTCTGCTGATGCGCAAGCCATTGTTGCAAGTTGTGGCGGAGCACTTTTAGTATCAAGGCTTGATCACACTAAAATGTCAGATTTAGCGGCAGTTAAAGCCCAAATATCTGTGACGGGAGCACAAATTGTTGGTGCCGTCATTAATGATTTTTAAGTAGTCTGCTTAACGCCTATTTTGATCGCTTAAGGCTTAGCTAAGCATCGTTAATTTGGGGTGATCAAGTAAGTATCAACCTAGTACCAAGTTAGTCTAGTGATTCAGAAAACATCTGAAGTGCTAGGCAAGTTTTTTTAGTTTTTCTGAAAAAAACACCGGATGGAATGAGCTAAGGCACCCGTTGTAATAGGATTGTCATGATAACCCCTCAAAATTGACGACTGAGTTCGGTGCTGGGTTTAAGTGTAAGATAGGCTAGGGTATTTCGCCTTCATGATCAATAGAGATAGAAGCCTCCTCATATGAATAAAGTTGCACTGATTACTGGAATTACCGGCCAAGATGGCGCTTACTTAGCCGAGTTTTTGTTAAAAAAAGGCTATATTGTTCACGGCATTAAACGTCGTGCTTCTTTATTTAATACTGACCGGATTGATCATTTGTACCAAGATCCGCACGTGTCGAATCGTAATTTAGTCCTGCATTATGGCGATCTTACCGACTCCACCAACCTGATTCGCATCATCCAACAAGTTCAGCCAGACGAGATCTACAACCTAGCGGCAATGAGCCATGTTGCGGTAAGTTTTGATACGCCAGAATATACCGCGAATGCAGACGGTATAGGTACTTTGCGCATATTGGAAGCGATACGTATTCTTGGCTTGGAAAAGAAAACACGTTTTTATCAAGCATCGACTTCCGAGTTATATGGCTTGGTGCAAGAAATTCCACAAAAAGAAACGACGCCATTTTATCCGCGCAGCCCTTATGCGGTGGCTAAGCTTTACGCTTATTGGATTACCGTCAATTATCGTGAGGCTTATGGCATTTATGCTTGCAACGGCATCTTGTTTAACCATGAAAGCCCAATTCGTGGTGAAACGTTCGTTACCCGTAAAATTACTCGTGCTTTAGCGCGCATCAAGCTCAATCTGCAGGATTGCCTCTATCTCGGCAACATGGATTCTCTTCGTGACTGGGGTCATGCTAGAGACTATGTTGAGATGCAGTGGCTCATGCTGCAACAAGAAACAGCAGATGATTTTGTGATTGCCACGGGTATCCAATACAGCGTACGTGACTTTGTGAATATTGCTGCGAAAGAATTGGACATCAATATTACTTGGCATGGTGCTGGCATAGACGAAATTGGCGTTGCAGATAGCGGCAATGTGATTGTGCGAGTGGATGCCCGTTACTTTAGACCCACCGAGGTGGAAACCCTGCTTGGCGATCCTACCAAAGCCAAAGAAAAGCTTGGCTGGACCCCGACAACGACATTCCACGAATTGGTGGCCGAGATGGTGCGTGAGGACCTCAAAAGTGCAGAGCGTGATGAGTTAGTCAAAGATCATGGTTACTCGGCTTATGATTACCACGAATAATGCGCAACAACCTAGACGCTAAAATTTATGTTGCTGGCCATCGCGGGATGGTGGGATCAGCCATTGTGCGTCAGTTAGAAGCTAAGGCTTACACCAACATCGTTACCCGCTCACACGAACAACTTGATCTCCTTGATCAAAAAGCTGTCTTTGCATTTTTAGCGGAAACCCAACCGGATTACATCTTCATTGCCGCAGCTAAAGTGGGCGGCATCCAAGCCAATAATAACTACCGCGCTGATTTTATTTATCAGAACTTAGTCATCGAGGCTAATCTCATTCATGGTGCCCATATTGCTGGGGTTCAGCGCTTGTGCTTCTTAGGTTCAAGCTGTATTTACCCGCGCGACTGTGCTCAGCCTATCAAAGAAGAATATTTACTCACAGGCCCGCTAGAGCCAACTAACGAGCCATACGCCATTGCTAAAATCGCGGGCATCAAGCTTTGTGAAAGTTACAACGCGCAATATGGCCGTCAGTATGAGTCAGCCATGCCCACTAACCTTTATGGCCCTAATGATAATTACGATTTAGCCAATAGCCATGTATTGCCAGCACTGATCCGCAAAGCGCATGAGGCAAAACTTGCTGGCAGCCAAGACCTTGTTATATGGGGTTCTGGCACCCCTAGGCGCGAATTTTTGTATGTGGATGATATGGCGGATGCCTGTGTGTTCTTGATGGAAAATAATATCAACCAGGGTATTTATAACGTCGGCACTGGAACTGATGTCACCATCCGTGAATTGGCCGAAGCCGTGATGTCGGTCGTGGGTTTTGAAGGCGGCATTGTATTTGATCAAACTAAGCCAGATGGTACCCCCAGAAAACTTCTCGATGTGAGCCGCTTAAAAAAACTGGGCTGGCAAGCTAAAACGCCACTAATCGAGGGTATCGGGCGTGCCTATGCAGCTACATCGTTTGCCCAAGAGGGTGCGAGTAAATGAGCGGGACGAATTTATTAAGCGGTTTAGCTTCGTACTTACGGCTGATCAAGCTGCACTTATTGGCTAACCCTGCAATATGGTTGATGTGTGCAGGTTTAGCAGTGATGTTTACGCCAACCCTTTATAACTTATATTTTGTGAATGAATTTTGGCTCGATGATCAGCATTCACATGGGCCAATTATTTTGGCCATCTCGCTTTGGTTGCTTTGGAAGCGCTGGCATGATGGGCCCGATCTGTCCAGTTTTACCCCGTCGTCAATACTCGCATGGGCTTCCTTAATAATCGCTGGCGCCTTATACGTGATAGGCCGTGGATTAGATATTATCTACTTTGAAACTGGCGCTTTTGTTTGGGCATTAGCGGGAGTGATTTTGATGACGGGCGGTATCAAGCTACTCAGTCTGTTTAAATTTCCGCTATTTTTTATGCTGTTTATGGTTCCATTGCCCAACACGCTCATTGGCCCGCTCACTGGGGCTATGAAGCTGGCAGTGTCTGCCGTGACAGTAACTATTTTAGGATGGGCTGATCTACCAGTAGCTAGAAATGGCGTCATTATTAGCCTTGGACAATACCAACTCTTGGTGGCGGATGCTTGCTCTGGCATGCGTACTTTATTTATGCTCGAAGCGCTTGGTATTCTTTACCTAAACTTAGTGCACTTTTCATCTCGGCTGCGCAACATTGTGCTACCTATTCTAATTATCCCAATTTCATTCACAGCTAATGTGATCCGTGTGATTGTGTTATCGCTTATTACATACTATTTAGGCAGCGAAGCAGGGCAAGGATTTTTACATGGCTTTGCCGGAATGGTGTTGTTTATTGCTGGGCTTTTAATGATGCTAGCTGCAGATCATCTGCTGCGCTTATTGAGTGCAAAACTGAATGCGCGCTGAAACAACAACTATGCTCACTCAAAAGCCTCATTTGCAGAATTGGCTGGCAGTTATATTCATGCTTGCCTGCACCCTGTTTGCTTGGTGGTTTACCCCTCAAGCAAAGTGGTTTGAGCATTTAGGTGAGCCACAGTTTGAACAACTCATCCCCCTAAGCTTTGAAGATTGGACCCAAGTATCTGATGGAAATAACACGCTGGTTGTAGACCCTCAGCAGCAAGAAGCATTGGATAATCTATATACCCAGATTGTGAGTCGCACCTATGTGCAGAAAAACACAGGTCGCCGTTTGATGTTATCGCTCGCCTATGGTGACAACCAAACCTTTTCCAAGCAGTTGCACCGCCCAGAAGCTTGCTATTCATCACAGGGTTTTAATATTCAAGCATTGCATGCTGAGCAAATACTCGCTAATAACCGTTCTATTGAAGTCCAGCGCATGACCGCGCAAGTGAGTAATCGTCAAGAGCAAGTGAGCTACTTTATTCGTATTGGTGATCGCGTAGTGAGAGGTCCGCCTACCAGCCTAAATTTAGCGCGAATGCACATGGGTCTTAAAGGTTATATTGCCGATGGCTTGTTGTTTAGAGTTTCTGAAATATCGGATGACGAAAAGGCCTCACATCAACTCCAAGATCAATTTATTAATGACCTGCTTAAAGTGCTAAGCCCTGCTGAGCAAGCCATGTTGATTGGGATAAAGTTTTGAAGCCAACAAATCACTCCCTAAAAGAATCCTGCTGTGACCTTTAAATCAAGCATAGTAATAGCCGACGAGGGCTGGTTTGGCTCAACCAACTTTGGGCTTGCACAGGGCTTCAGGCGTATGGCTTGGGAGGTAGTGGAAATTAGTCGTCCAGCAATTTTTTTTCAAGGCAGGTCATTGTTTGCTCGCATCGTTGGAAGGCTATGCAAGCCAATTAACAATAGATTGTACAATCGTGAAATTTTGCAAGCAGTAGAGCGATTAAATCCACAGGTTTTTTTGACAGTAAAAGGGAGTGATATTAGCTCTGAAACACTCAACATTTTGGCGTCGCGTGGAATTAAAACGGTTAATTATTATCCAGACTTTAGATTTAGTTACGATGATGTTGAACAATCTACTTTTCAACTTTACACACTATTTGTGACCACTAAATCCTTTCAAGTGGAAACACTTCAGAAATTAATTGGGAAAGAAAAAGTTCATTTTATTCATCATGGATACTGTTCAGACGTTCACAATATATCTTATGAAAATCAGTTATGTGATGCTGATTTGCCGGAAGTGCTATACGTTGGTACATATAGTGCGGATAAGGAAAATCTTTTTACATCGATAATAAAATCTATACCGAGTATACGACTTTGTATTTATGGGCATGGGTGGCATTGCGCTAAAGATATTGGAATATTGAAACCGTTTCTCGCTGAACGCCCAATTTATGGTGTGAACTACGCTCAATTAATCAATGCTGTCAAAATTAATTTAGCTGTTCATATGGGCCCAGCTGATAACTCTGGTTGGCAAGACTTAGTATCGACACGTAGTTTTGAAATTCCTGCTTGCAAAGGATTTATGTTGCATGTGGACAATGCTGAAATTAGGGAACTTTATGATGTCGGTGCTGAAATTGACGTTTTTTCTTCAGCAGAAGATTTGTGCGCAAAGATTAGTTTTTATTTAGCAAATGAGACAATTAGGAAAGCGATGATTGAAAAAGCCTATCAACGCTGCGTGCCAGCTTATAGTTATGATCAGCGGGCAAAAGAAATTGCTTCGTTGATTAAATTGAATAATTAGATTGTAGAATTTGTCGATGGGAAATATTAGAAAAATTAAGGTGGCTATTGTTGTTTCGCATCCGATTCAGCACTTTGTGCATCTTTATAAGGCGCTGGCAAAAGATCAAAATATAGAACTGAAGGTTTTTTTTGCTTCAAATATAGGGGCTAAAGCATACTTTGATAAAGATATGAACACCGAAATTAAGTGGAATATCGACTTATTAACTGGTTACGATCATGAGTTTTTGCCTGAAGCAGAGTTCATTAGTAAAACGGGTTTTTGGGCGATTAATAACTCTAGCATTTTTTTAGCGTTAAAAAAATACTCCCCAGATGTTGTTCAGTTACATGGGTATGCTCAGTTAACTATGCTTAGAGCACTTTTTTGGTGTCGTTTTAAAAGCATTCCAGTTTTATTGAGTACGGATAGCTCGCTATTGTTTCGCCGAGCATTATGGAAGATGCTCCTAAAAGACATTGTACTCACTAAACTTTTTAGTTTTTTTTATGGGGTGATTGCTACTGGTGATAATAATATTGCTTATTTTAAAAAATATGGGGTTAAAGCAGATCGAATTTTTAACGCCCCTTTTACTGTTGATAAAGTGCTATTTACAAATGCTAGGGATAGAAAAATTTCAGTCAGGGCTGAATATAGAGCTAAGTATGAAATTGCCAATGAAGAAGTTGTTTTATTGTTTGTTGGTAAATTAATGCCTTTGAAGCGTCCGCAAGATCTGCTTGATGCCCTAAGTCTCGCGCAGGCCAAACTTGGTCAAGCTGTAAAGTTAGTCGCTTTTTTTGCTGGAGATGGTGTCATGCGAAAAGAGCTTGAGAGTCAAGCTCTTTTGCGAAACTCAAGGGCTATATTTGCTGGATTTATAAATGTGGATTTACTGCCATCAATCTATGCGATGTCAGACGCCTTAGTGTTTCCCTCAGATAGAGAGGCTTATGGCATGTCGGCGCGCGAAGCAATTTGTGTTGGTTTGCCGTTAATCGTGACTGATCAAATCGGCTGTGTCGGTTTTTTGGATGCAGCAAGACCGGACTATAATGCACTGGTTTACCAGAATTCAGATGTTAGTGCGCTGGTTAAAAATATCGTTATGCTTGCTAATAGCACTCAAAAATTAAGTGAGATGTCTCAAGCATCATTGAGGGTGGCTCATGAGATGCGGGAAGAAACCAGTGTAGCTGGTTTCATATATGCAGTTCAAGATGCATTTAAAAATAGTAAAAATAGAAATTAACGCTTTATGATTAATAGAGGTGATTTAATGGAGGAAAAAGTAACACTCGCTGTATCTGGTAAGTTTCACGCATTTCATCTTGCAAGTGAGTTCGCAAGAATGGGTAAGCTCTCGTCCCTATATGCTGTCCATAGAACTGTAAAACCGCCCCAAAATCTATCGACTGAACAATATCGCAATCGATTTGATCTCGCCCTTGGGGTCTTCCTTTCCTCACATTTTCCCTTTTTGAAAATGACACAGTTAAAAAAAAATAGAGTATTTGAGAAATGGCTTATTAATGATTTGAAAAATGCTAAGCCAGGTATCATTCATAGCTGGAATGGAAACAGTTTTGATCTTTTCCGGGATTTAAAAAGTCCGGACTGGCTAAAGTGCTTGGAAAGATCATGTCCACATAATATGTTTCAGCATGAGATTATTAGTGCTGAAGCAGATTTTTTAAATATTGAGTATTTTAAGGATAGGGCTTCATTGGAACGTGAAATTGAAGAGTTGTACTTGGCAGATGTTATCGTGGCCCCATCTCAATATAGTGCAAACTCCTACAATGACTCTGATTTGATAAAAAAAATCAGGGTTAATCCCTTGGGGGCAAATTTTAAGTATAGGGACCGCAAAGAAAAAAAGTCTAGTTTAGTAGTTTTGATGGTTGGTAACAGTTTTTTAAGGAAGGGTACTCATTACCTAATTGAAGCATTTAAGATGATTGATAGGATTGATGCTGAATTATGGATTCGAGGAGATATACCAGATTCTTACCTTAAGTTAATTACAGACAAGAGAATCAAAATAATTCCTCCTGTATTACCCGAAAGATTGCAAGAGATTTATGAGTCGGCAGATATATTTGTCCAGCCGTCAATTGATGAAGGTTTTGGCATGACAGTATTAGAAGCCCTATCTTATGGGCTGCCCTTGGTAGTGACTGAAAATGTTGGTGCAAAGGATTTATTAACTTCAGAAGTATCAATCACAGTTCCAATTAGGAATCCTGAAGCTTTAGCAAGAGCAATTAATCTGGCTTCAGAGATGCCAAGTATGGCATTTGATGAAGCTAGGAGAAAAATATTAGAAAATGCTTCTTGGTCTAAATGTGCTCAAAGAATGCTTGAGTCTGTTTATGTTAGATGAAGTATTTGAGCTTAGTGCTAGTGTAAAATCACAGCCATAACTTTTATGCAAGTTGAGATCGAATAATTAAATATGCAAACTTATAGTGAATTAATATGAACATTACAATTTCAAAGTTTATTAATAACTTACTCATTGTGATCACAATGCTGGCCTTTATTGCACAACTCTTTATTGACCTTTCCACGGTGAATATTGCTGCCAGCATGATTATTTTACTTTCGGCTTTTATTTGTTTCTTTTATTTTAGGTGGAGTAGTGCATTAGAAACAAACCCTCTGTCGAGCTTTGCAATTTTTGGCTTATGTTTTACTTCAACAATTGGAGCATTGTGGGCTCAATCATTTGGATGGGTAAATGTTGTGGAACATTTAAGGCAACCGCTAGTGACCTTATCATGGCTCATGCTTTTTCAAATTACTGCAATAGTTGCTCATTGTGTGCATCGATTCAAATTGAATTCTGGGAATATTGAGAAGTTAAGCATAGTTAGAAAACTATTCAATTGGATGGGCATTTACGACACTCCAACACCCCAGATTTTATGGATTATTGGGATTTTTGGATTGTTTTGTGTTTTGTTTTCCCGTATTTTACCAGTCGCCAACGGCTTCAGTTATCTAGCTTGGTCACCATTTTTGATACCTATTTTTTACTATTATGAAGGTAAAAGTTACTGCAACTTGCAAAAAAGTATTTTTTATCTGGCTATATTTTTTTCAGCCATTGTTTTATTGGCAATGTTTTTTAATGCAAGGGGGATGATGTTTACAGGTGGTGGAATATTAGGTTCGGTATTACTTTTACGACTGATGCAATCTCCTAATCAGGTAAACCCAAAGTTACTTTTACCTGTTTTCATTACAATATTAATAGCTTTTGCATTATCTATTCCGGCTTCCAATTTAGCCACAGCAATGGCGATTGCGAGAGATGGGCGGGGTAAAATTTCACCAATTAAGATGATCTCAAACACGATTGAAAATTTTAATGATCCGGAAAAACTGGAGAATTACAGACATTTAGAAAATCAAATATCATCGAATTTAAAATATAATGAAATTTACGTTGATAACCCTTTGGCAGCTAGGTTTGTCCAAACTCAACGACATGACAATATGATTTATTTTGCTGGAAGAATAAACGATAACTCAGCTGAACTAGTATTGCAAAAGGAGATAGATTTTTTGTGGTCTACGCTACCTCAACCTTTTCTTGATGCTTTAAAAATAGATATTGATAAACGTTTGCTTTCGATTTCTATGGGAGATGTGATTGCACATTATGCTATTGGTACCCCACTTAGTGGATCGAGGACTGGTTCAGTGTTCGCACAAGGCTTGCTATTGTTAGGCTACTTTTCGGTTCCAATTTATTTGGTAATGTGTTTAATTTTGTTTGGCGCCATAGATTTATTTGCGAAGAAATCAGCCAACGGTTTCATTACATTCTCAATTGTTGGCATGCTAAGCTTATGGTCAAATTTTGGTTCTGGCATTGTCGCTGACTCATTTCATCAACTTTTTATGGGCGTGGTGCGTGGTGTTTTCCAGACAGCAATTCTTTATTTTATCGCTTTCTTTTTTGCAAAATTCCTCACAAAGTCATTTAGCTTAAAAACATCTTCTAGTAAGTATTCATCAAATAATAAGTTAACAGGATGAACAAATTTATTCATCTAATTTTTTTGACTATTTAACTTTCGTCCTAATTAAGCTCATTCACCGTGCTCCTCAAAACTGCCTGACGGACATAAAGAATACTCCCATGAAAATCCTTCACATCATTTCTTCGATTAATCCCAAGGGCGGGGGTCCGATGGAGGGCGTGCGTCAAGTCGGCATGAAGAAGACAGAGATGGGGCACTCCATCAGTGTGTTGACCTTGGATGATCCGGCATCACCTTTCATTGAGGAGTTTCCGTTTAAGGTGCATGCCATTGGTCCATCGATAGGCAGTTATCGTTATAACAGCCGATTAGTGCCATGGCTTGAAGAAAACGTAGATCGTTACGATATTGTGATTATTAACGGACTTTGGCAGTACCATGGCTTTGGTGCTTGGCGCGTATTACATCGCAAGAAAATTCCTTACTTTGTGTTTTGTCACGGCATGTTAGATCCATGGTTCAAACACACTTACCCGCTTAAACACTTAAAAAAATGGCTGTATTGGCCTTGGGCTGAGTATCGATTACTCAGAGATGCAAGAGCAGTCTTTTTTACTTGTGAAGAAGAAAGAATCTTAGCCCGTCAATCCTTTTGGTTATACAAAGTACGTGAACAAGTGGTGACTTATGGGACTAAAACACCGCCGAGTGATGGTGTTGCACTGGCAGACACTTTTTACATCCAATATCCAGCACTACGTGAAAAAAGAGTGTTTCTGTTTCTAAGTCGCATTCAAGAGAAGAAAGGCTGTGATTTAACCATTGAAGCGTTTGCTGAAGTGGCGAGCCATGACGCCAGCCTTCATTTAGTGATCGCTGGGCCTGGCCAACAAAAATATCAAGAAAAGCTTCAAGCACTCGCAAAGCGTTTAGGGATTGCTGACCGTATTACCTGGACAGGCATGCTGCAAGGCGACATGAAATGGGGCGCCTTTTATGCCAGCGAAGCTTATGTCTTATCTTCACATCAAGAGAACTTTGGCATTGCGGTAGTAGAAGCGCTTGGATGCGGGGTTCCAGTATTAATCTCTGACAAGGTCAATATTTGGCGAGAAATTGAAGCTGATGGAGCAGGTATTGTGAATCCAGATACCTTAGCGGGTACCAAAGAAAGCTTAAAGCGCTGGTTAGCTTTAGATGAAACAGCACGCCAACAAATGGGGGCGAATGCTAAGCGATGTTTTGAAGAGCGCTTTACAGTGGAAGCGATGGCTAAAAGTATTGCGGTCGCCATCAAAAAATGGCTGAAATAAAAATGGTGATGAGTCGAAAAGTCACGGTTAATTTAGGTCGAAATTTATTGTTGGATTTGCTTCGTGGTCTAAGCGCATTAGTTGTCTGCTTAGGACATCTCAGAAATGCAATCTTGGTTGATGGTTCAGACTTAATTCACCCAAGCATTCCACTGAAAGCATTTTATTTCATCACCGGCTTCGGACATCAGGCTGTAATGGTTTTCTTTGTTTTGAGTGGCTATTTTGTGGGGGGGGCGGTGTTACGATCTGGCGCTAGTTTTGGTTGGAAGAGCTATCTTGTCTCCAGACTAACAAGACTTTGGGTGGTTCTTATCCCATGCCTCGTGCTGACTTGGGGTGTTGGTTTAATAGTAGAGCACTATGCATTAGAGGCTACATTGGGTGTAAGTAATGATGTTTGGCACTCTGGACCAAAAATGGGGGAGTATTCAGTTAGTTTAAATACATTTCTCGGCAATATTTTTTTCTTACAAACAATAGCTTTTCCGGTATTCGGTTTCAATGGACCGCTATGGAGTTTAGCTAATGAGTTTTGGTATTACATGCTACTTCCTATGCTTGCAATTGGTTTTGGCTTGGTTGGCAAAAAAGCGATTGTTGTGCAAAGTGTGACATTAATTTTTGCCTTGATAATTGTTTGTTGGCTACCTCATGAAATTTTGAATAGTTTTTTAATCTGGTTAATGGGTGTAGCAGTTTATGGACTACAAACAAAAATTAAGACTTTGAATTTAAGTCTTGTACGTATCTTTACTTGCATAAGTATTTTAATGTTTAGCTTAGCTTTATGTAATGCAAAATTCTCGTTTGTTCAAATTTCAGACAATCAATCAGACTTCATAGTCGGTTTAAGTTTTGCTTGTTTATGTTTATTGTTAACATATCAAGATTTTTTTCAATGCCACCAGTCAACAATTGCTAAGTTCTCCCTTTATATATCTGAGGTCTCTTACTCCTTGTATTTATCTCATTTTCCTATGGTTATATTAATAGCGACGACCATGTATCAATCTAAAAAATTAATGCCTGATGGATGGGCCTTGGTGCAGTTTTCTGGTTGGGGACTATTGCTTTTGGCGCTTGCTAGCCTAATGTGGTGGTTGTTTGAATCTCGCACGACTTTTGTGCGAAGCAAATTAGTTTTTATTATGAACGCAAATCCCCCAAAAGGCATTTTGTGAAGATTGTGATTTTACAAGGTGCCTTTCTTCCAGTTCCGCCTTTGATGGGAGGCGCAGTTGAGAAAATGTGGTTTATTCTTGGTCAGAAATTCTCCGCAAGAGGGCATCAAGTCACACATATTTCTAGAAGATTTAAACATCTACCTACTAAAGATCTTATTGATAATGTTCAGCACATCAGAGTAGCTGGGTATGAAACGCCTTCTAGCTTAATTTTGCTAAAGCTATTGGATGCTATTTATACTATCCGAGCAATGCAAGCGGTTCCTAAAGATGCTGATATTGTTGTGACGAATACTTTTTGGGCGCCCATTTTTCTGCCTTTGGTAACGCGTGCCAAAGTATATGTAGACGTTGCACGCATGCCAAAAGGACAAATGTGTTTTTATCAAAAAGCCCATCTGCGCGCCAATTCAAACCCTGTTGCGACAGCTATTCGTGCTGAGCTACCTTCAGCCTTACACCACCAGGTCAGTATGGTGCCAAATCCGCTACCATATCAAGCAACAATTATAGAGCAGCTTAATTACAGTGACTTTTCAAATAAGAAACACGTCATTCTTTTTTGTGGGCGCGTGCATCCAGAAAAAGGCATAGAACTTTTGACTGAAACTATTCAAGCCTTACCTGATGATTGGATATTAAAGATTGTCGGCCCTTACAAAATTGCTGAAGGGGGCGGTGGTGAAGAGTATTTGAGATTATTGAAACGTATTTTTAATTCGCCAAAAGTTCAATTTATTGAACCGATTTATGATGTTAATAAACTTAACCTTTTATATAAAGAAGCATCAATTTTTGTTTACCCATCAATTGCAGAAAAAGGGGAAACTTTTGGACTTGCACCCTTAGAAGCGATGGCTTGGTCTGCCGTGCCTGTTGTCTCTGACCTCAATTGTTTCAAGGATTTTATTTTCCATGGTAAAAACGGTTTAATTTTTGACCACAGTTCAGAGGGTGCTGGTGGGCAATTAAAAGAATGCGTACTAGATTTAATTCACAACCATCAGAAACTAGTGCAGCTTGCAAATGAAGCTTCTAAAGTCAATATTTCACATTCACCTGATAATATTGCTGACTTATTTATTGCGGATTTTAAAAGATTATTAGCATGAGTCATAAAAAGAACATATTACAAACGTATCATCAAAATTCAGCTTACGCGAGCCCTTGGAGTATAAAAGACAGGCTACGTATGTTGTTGTGGGATGTGTGTTGGTCGCTCATGTGTCGATGGACACCGAAACCGATGAACGGATGGCGTTTAATTTGGCTTAAAATATTTGGGGCCAAAATTGAAGGGCGACCATTTGTGCATCAACGCGCTAGGATTGCGATTCCATGGAATATTACATTACATGACCGTGCTTGTTTGGGGGATGGTGCCGTGGCTTACTCTCTGGGTGAGATTGAGTTAATGCAAGATGCTACAGTCGCGCAAGAGGCTTATTTATGTTCTGGCACTCATGATTTTAGTCACAAAGCTAGACCGCTACAAACTGGAAAAATTGTGGTTGGTCAATCGGCATTTGTAGGCGCTCGTGCTTTTGTAATGCCGGGGGTGACGATAGGTGACGGCGCCATTGTTGGGGCATGTAGTGTGGTGACAAAAGATGTCCAAGTTAATTTATGTGTAGTGGGAAATCCTGCTAGATCGATCAGTTTTTTGAAACTTTAGGACATATCAGTGAATATCTCAAATTTAGCGCGCGTAAGAAAACTTTTGGTAAACCTTGCGTCAAACCCAGATTTAATTTACCCCTATATATCAAAAAGCCTCTTCAATAAGAAATGGCCAATAGATCATGAGTTGCCTTGGTGGTCATTTCGAGCGATTGATTATGCTGATAAGGTTTTTCCTGGAAAATCAATTTTTGAATTTGGTACAGGCGGTTCTACTATAAGATACGCTAGGGTCTGCAAATCCGTTACAAGTGTAGAAGACAACGAAGATTGGTTGCAAATAGTAAAGGCAAAAGCTAGTGATGCAAATCTGTCTAATATTAGTTTAATCTACCATTATTTCGACTTCAATCACCCGGTCTCTTTTGATAGCTCTGAATATCTCAGATCTTTTGACGGATCAAAAGAATATGATGTTGTTATTATTGATGGCCAGGATCAAACATTCAGAGAGCGGATTGAATGCTTTAAATATGTTGAGCCAACTATAAAGGCAGGCGGCATGATTGTTGTTGATGACTGGTGGAGCTATGTTGAGTTACTTGATTGTAACAGGGCTAAACAAATCAAAATTTTTGAATCAGTAGGACCCTGTCGGTATGGGGTTACAAGTACTGCATTTTTTCACTATTAATATAAATGCAGCAATATGAATTCAATTTCCATTCTCATTCTCACTAAAAACGAGCAGCTAGATCTTCTTGGATGTTTGGAGTCTGTGGCTTGGAGTGATGATATTCATGTCCTTGACTCTCAAAGTACCGATAACACTTTGCAAATAGCCGAAAGCTTTGATGCCAAAATCACCGTACGAGCTTTTGACGATTATGCTTCGCAACGAAATTTTGGTTTGCAACTCCCTTTTAAGTACCAATGGGTATTGATCTTAGATGCCGATGAGCGCATCACGCCTTCTCTCGCAATTGAAATGATCGCATTTGTGCAAAGTGCAGATTCCGGTATTGCCGGCCTCCGTATGCGACGTCGTGATATTTGGTGGGGGCGTTGGCTTAAGCATGCACAAATTTCACCATTTTATGTTCGCCTTGTTCGTGCTGGCCGGGCCCATTATGAACGTGCAATTAATGAGGTGCTCATCGTTGATGGTGATATTGCCGAGCTCAAAGAACCTTTTGATCACTATCCATTTTCTAAAGGGTTAGACCACTGGATCAATAAACACAACACTTACTCAAGGATGGAAGCGGAGCTTGTGGCGAAGGGATTGGTTGTTAAACCCGTTTGGAAAATTGCATTGTTTGGTAAAGATTTTGGTGAGCGACGCGTGCATCAAAAAGCTATTTTTTATGACTTACCTGCTCGTCCATTGATTAAATTATTCTACATGTTGATTGTTCGTCGAGCATTCCTTGACGGATGGGCAGGCATAAGATACTCAATCCTTCAGGCTATTTATGAGTATTTTATTGTGCTTAAAACCAAAGAAATTCAGTCTGCTGAGTTCCCTCCCAGCTAGAAGACTTCTATTTTGAAAATACTCATTTACACCGCTAACTTTGCGCCTGAACCAGTAGGCATAGGTAAGTATTCTGGTGAAATGGCGGCTTGGTTGGTCGCACAAGGCCATCAGGTTCGCGTTGTTGCGGCGCCCCCGTATTACCCTGCATGGCAATTAGACCAAACTTACGCATGGCCACCTTATCGTCGTGAGCAGTGGCAGGGGGTGGATGTTTGGCGCTGTCCGCTATGGGTGCCAAAAGTGCCGGGTGGGTTAGTTCGTGTTGTGCATTTATTAAGCTTTGCAATTTCATCCTTGCCGATTATGTTGTGGCAGATATTTTGGCGCCCGAATGTGGTAATGGTCATTGCGCCAGCGCTTGTTTGTGCCCCAGCTGGATTAGTAGTGGCGAGATTATCTGGTGCAAAAGCTTGCTTGCATATTCAAGACTTTGAAGTAGATGTGGCTTTTCAGATGGGCTTATTAAAAAACCCATTGTTACAGCGTATGGTGCTTGCAACTGAGCGTTGCTTGCTGAGCTGTTTTGATCAGGTTTCATCTATTTCCGGCCGGATGTTAGATCGGCTTCGTCAAAAAGGCCTCGCTGAGAATAAGATTCGTTTTTTTCCGAACTGGGTGGATATTTCACATATTTATCCTTTAGCGGCTCCTAGTGATTATCGCCATGAATTGGGGATTTTACCTATCACAAAAGTCGTTTTATTTTCTGGCACCATGGGAGGCAAGCAGGGGTTACTGGTGATCCCAGAAGCTGCTAAAAAATTAGCGCATCGTCAAGATGTGATGTTTGTGGTGTGTGGAGATGGTGTCATAAAACCGCAACTAGAAGCCGCTAGCATTGGCCTAATTAATATTAAGTTTTTGCCATTGCAGCCGTTTGAAAGGTTAGGGCAGTTATTAGGCTTGGCTGATCTTCATTTATTACCGCAAAGTCCAGAGGCGGCAGACTTGGTTTTGCCATCTAAACTCTCTGGCATGTTGGCAAGTGGCAGGGCGGTTATTGCGACTTGTAATGCAGATACAGAAATTGCTAATGTAATTGCCCATTGCGGTTTGGTGGTTGCGCCAGAAGATGGTGATGCTTTAGCCGATGCCATTATAAAATTAGTTAATGACGATAAAGCCCGATTGCACTTTGGTAAGCAGGCTAGGCTTTATGCGGAAGAGAATTTGGCAAGAGATTCGGTGCTTGGACGATTATTGGAGCAGATAAGATAGTGCTCTGTATTTACACTATTTATTAAACATAAAATGACAGCAAAGAAAATACTAATAACAGGCGGCGCTGGTTACATTGGCTCACATACCTGTGTTGAGTTGTTAAGCGCTGACCATGATTTGGTGGTGGTCGATAATCTTAGTAATAGTAAGTTTGAAGCCTTGGCAAGAGTAAAGCGGATTACTGGCCGAGCGTTAACTTTCCATCAGGGGGATGTGCGTGACAAGCAAGCTTTGCGTGAGTTATTTGCGCTGTATGATTTTGATGCGGTTATCCATTTTGCAGGGCTTAAAGCGGTTGGTGAATCAGTGCAGCAACCTTTGCGATATTACGATTGTAATGTTGGTGGGGCGATTGCCCTTTGTGAAGTGATGGCTGAATTTGGCGTGCATAAGCTGGTTTTTAGTTCTTCTGCTACCGTTTATGGTGAGCCGGATGTAATGCCTATTCGTGAAGATTTTCCAGTAGGTGGAACGACCAATCCTTATGGGGCAAGTAAGTTAATGATAGAGAATATTCTTCATGACTTACAAGCCTCTGATCCAGCATGGCGGATTGTTGTGTTGCGTTATTTTAATCCTGTAGGGGCGCACGCTTCTGGTTTAATTGGTGAAGATCCAAACGGAATACCCAACAATTTAATGCCTTATATTGCCCAAGTGGCGGTGGGTAGAAGAAAATACTTGAATATCTTTGGCGATGACTATGCGACGCCAGATGGAACTGGGGTTCGTGATTATATTCATGTAGTTGACTTAGCCAAAGGGCATTTGGCTGCATTAGATTATCTTGCAAAAACCCCTGGGTTAATGACTATCAATCTAGGCACAGGGCAAGGCTTGAGTGTATTAGACATGGTCAATGCATTCCAGATAGCAAGCGGCATTGAAATTCCATATCAGATTGTTGAGCGCCGCGCCGGGGATATTGCATGTTGCTATGCCGACCCAACACTAGCAGCTGAAAAATTAGGCTGGCTAGCTAAATTGGGGGTTGATGCAATGTGCGATGATGCTTGGCGTTGGCAATCGACTAATTTGAATGGCTATGATGTATAGCGAGTGTTTTTAATAGCAATCGAGCTTGCAGGGTTGATAAGATAAGTAATGAAAAGAATAGTCGTTTATCGTTTAGGTAGCATAGGTGATACTGTGATTGCATTGCCATGCTTCAAGCTCATTAAATCATTCTACCCAGACCATGAGATTCTGGTGCTTACTAATGTTCCAGTTTCTGGCAATACTGCCCCATTAATGTCTGTTTTGGGAGAGGACGGGAAATTGGTGGATGGTATGATCGAATATCCGGTTGGTACAAGGTCAGTGCAACTGTTGTGGAATTTAGCGATACAACTACGTTCTCTAAAAGCCGATGCCCTCATTTATTTAATGCCCAGTCGCCCTGCTCTATCAGCTTGGAGAGATTGGCTTTTTTTTAAGTTGTCTGGGTTTGTTCATATTGTTGGTTTTCCAAACACAAAAAATCTACGTCAAAATATTATTGATGAGGAAAATCAAACAGTTGAGCGCGAGGCCTTCAGATTGATTCGTTGCCTTAAAAATTTGGGTGATGTTAAAATTGATAATCCATCCATATGGAGTCTGGATCTTTCTATTTCTGAAAGAGATATCGGCCATCAGTTTGTTAAGACATTAACTAATGCCCCATATTTTTCTATCAATATGGGCGGCAAGCAAATCATCAACGATTGGGGGTTTGCTAATTGGCATGCTTTGCTTTCTGCGCTCAACCAAAAGTATCCAAATTATGGCTTAATGGCTGTTGGCGCAGAGTCTGACTTTGAAAGCTCAGAGCGTTTGCTAAACGGGTGGCTTGGTCCAACGGTTAATGCATGCGGTAAATTATCGCCTCGTGAGTCTGCAGCGACAATGGAGAAAACAACACTTTTTATAGGCCATGATTCTGGACCGCTGCATCTAGCCTCTGCCATGGGAGTGTCAACGATTGGATTGTTTGGCAATAACAATCCCCCAGGAAAATGGCATCCTTATAGTAAATTCTCGAAGGTTATCCATAATATGGACGGCATTTCTGAAATTTCTGTTCAAGAGGTTTTGACGGCAGTTGAATGCTCATTAGATTATCTAAGTTGACTTGATGCCATTTTTAGATGCAATCTCTTATTCTAGTATTAAACTAATGATGGCATCGCCGTCAATTGACTCTCGCTTTAAGAAAATTAATTGAAAGCTTTACTCTTATGAACTCCATCCCCCAAAAAACATTAGTCACGTCCAATGAAGTAGCTCAGCGAGTTGAGTTTTTAGATGGTGTAGAGGTTGGGCATCATATGCTGTATTGCTTTATCACAGCATGGTATGTTTTTTAGCGCTATCAATTCCATTTCTAATATATGACTAAGTGAGATTTGAAGCTGATCTTCTTAGCTATAATTACTTTGATATATTGTTGGGGGTAGTTTTAACTTTCATAAGTGATGGGCACCTAGCAGTGCTAATATTTTTTGTACAGGCTATGTGGACTTCCCTGACTTTCGTAGACGTTTCTTAACTTCCATTCGACATTATCAAATGTCTACTGAAATCGGGGAAGTCCAAAACAATTTTTAGTATTATAATAGTTGGCATTATGATTGCATGATTGAGTTTCTTAAATTGAATAAAAAAAAGCTTGTGACGGAAAACTTACTGGATGAGCTTGTCACTGCTAATCAGGCGCTTCATGCGCAAAATGAAGCATTAATCAGAGAAAATAAAGAGCTTGGTGTCATTTCGTCCATTTTTAACTCACAAGAGGGCATGTTAATCACTGATGCTAATTTGTCTATCGTTCAAGTGAATCAATCTTTCACTGACATTACCGGGTACCGTTTAGATGAAGTGTTAGGTGAGAAGCCGAATATACTGAGTTCTGGCAGGCATGATAAAGCGTTTTACAAGCACATGTGGCAATGTCTTAACAATCATGGCAAGTGGGAAGGTAAAATTTGGAATCGTCGCAAAAATGGTGATGTTTATGCTCAGTATTTGAGCATTGCTGTGGTTTACGACGCCTTAGGAAATGTGGCTTATTATGTGGCTACAATGACGGACATTACCAAGGGCAGAGCGGCTAAAGAGAAGATTGCTAATTTAGCTTACTATGATCCATTGACTCAGTTACCTAATCGTCGATTTTTTCTTGATAGGCTTAGTCAAGAGATTGAATCTACTTCTCGCGATGGAAGTCGCGCCGCTTTACTTTTTATTGATTTAGATCATTTTAAAAATCTGAATGATACGCTCGGTCATAATCTTGGTGATTTGCTGCTTGAACAACTAGCTAATCGTTTGGCTTCATGCGTTAGAAAAAGGGATCTCGTTGCTCGTCTTAGCGGTGATGAGTTTTTCATATTGCTAACCCAATTAAATGGTTCGGAAATTGAATGTGCAAAACGGGTTCAAGCGTTTGCGAATAAGGTGATGGATAGTTTTGATACGCCATTTCTGCTTGATGAGCATCTCTATAGAATCACCGCAAGTATTGGTGTAACGGTCTTTAGTGGAGATAAAACAACCTCTATTGATATGGTATTAAAGCATGCCGATATCGCTATGTATCAAGCGAAGGCGATGGGACGAAAGGCGGTTTGCTTCTTTAAAAAGAAGATGCAGGATGACATTACGCAGTATGTGAAACTTGAGCGTGAGATAATCTCGGCGATTGATCTAGAGCAGTTTGAATTGTTTTATCAAGTGCAAGTGGATAGTCAGCAAAAGCCATTTGGCGCTGAAGCACTTATTCGTTGGAACCACCCAGAACTTGGCTTGGTTGCGCCAGGTTACTTTATTGAAATGGCCGAAGAAACTGGCTTAATTGTGCCGATAGGCCAATGGGTGTTAGAAACCGCGTGCAAGCAATTAAAGGCTTGGGAAGAGATCCCGCAAATGCGTGGCCTTACTCTGGCCGTCAATATTAGTAGTAAACAATTCCATCAAGATGACTTTGTCAGCCATGTGAAACATATTGTTAAACAGCATGGTATTCACCCTGCCTTGCTCAAGCTAGAGCTTACTGAAACGACATTTGCCAACAACATTGAGTCATTAATTTCAAGCATGAACGCCTTAAATGCTATCGGCATCCAATTTGAACTCGATGATTTTGGAACGGGCTATTCTTCTTTGCAATACCTCAAGAGATTACCGCTAGAACAGCTCAAGATTGATCAATCATTCGTGCGTGAGATTGAGTACAACGAAAATGATAAACAGATTGTTCGGACGATTATTGCTATGACGCAAAACTTAAATTTAAAAGTGATTGCCGAAGGGGTAGAAACAGAAACCCAAAAGCAAATTTTATTAGAGAGTGGTTGTCAGCGCTTTCAGGGGTATCTGTTTGGCAAGCCTTTGCCTGCTGATGAGTTTGAAGAGTCGATCGCAAAAAACTCTTAATTAGTTACCATCATTTTATATATGCTAGCTATGCTCATGTTTAATAGCCGACTGATTTTATGATTTATTTTTAAGAGTTATTCATTGCTTTCAAGAACTTTCCGAATATCAATTTAAAGCTTATTACTCTAAAGAACCTCCCACCCATTGATATGAAATACACCACCCAAGATAAAATTGGGTGTAAAGCAAACATTGAAGCATCTAGGTGTTTTGTTACTAGAGATAGATAAAGCGGGTCTCTTTTAAAAATCAACTTTTTAATTCCAGTATCACGGTGCAATGAAATGTAATTGATCGTCGCCATCCATTTTAGGCCGTTAGGGTTGATGCCCTGTTGCACTAAAGTCTTATAAAGCCTTGCGATTACTTCAGCTAATTGAGGCAGCAACTCGCCTTTTTGATTTAAAGTGGCAGAGGCTTGCTGATTGTGGGATCTCACATACATGATATTGGTTGGACAGATCATCCATGATTGGGTTTGACCTACTCTGCTCCAAAATTCAAAATCGCCAGCGTAAGGGAGGTCTTCCCTAAATCCCCCCTGTTCTTGCACAAGCGAAGTTCTTAAAGAGACATTTGATAGATTGCCGGGAATGTTGCCAAAAATAAAGAAATACAAACTAGAGCGGCCTGGGGTAACTAATTCAGGGAGCACTTGCGTTTCATATTGTGCTAATGAAGCCTTTGAGTCGTGCCCATGACTGGTTCTTATAAATGCAACTTCTGAAGGTATTGTAGACCAGTAATCAAGTAGGGCTTTCAGGGAGTCGTGTTCTAAAAAATAGTCATCTTGACAGAAAATTTGCGATAGCGAAAAGCTTGCTTGGGAAAATAGAAAGTTGAGGTTGCCAAAAATGCCAAGGTTTTTTTTATGAAAAAAAACTTTAATACGGCTATCTTCTAAAGTTGAAAGATATTCTCTAGTCCCATCTTTTGAACCATCATCCCCGATTATTAACTCCCAGTCGGCGTGGGTCTGGGCAAGCAGAGAGTCAACGGCTTGTTTGATGTATTTTAGTCCGTTGTAACAAGGCATAATGATAGTAATATTTTGATTCAAAGTTGCTTGCTTTCTAAAAAATCCGTTTTCCCAGTTGCTGATAATAAGTTTGAATGTGCTGTTGTGAGCTGGCTGGTAAAACACTCCAGAACCTCAGTCCCATAATAATTAGGTTGATTAAAAATATTAATGAGACCAACCATGTTGCAGATGGCCACAACACAATGGCTGCGCAACAAGTTAGCGTGCTAAATAATGAGAAGCCAGCTAGTTTAAACATACGGGTTGGCCAAGTTAAGCCAGCCCCTCTTAGCCAGTTTAATGCAAGCCAGACATAACAAACTCCTGATATAACCTCTGCTAAAACTAGAGATAATGCTGCGCCACTTAATCCTAATAATTGGATGGTGATAGGCAGGCTTGCAAACAACACAACAAATGCAACAATGGAAATATACATCTGTAATTTGACAAGATTATTACCATTACAAATGGAAATTGCCGGCAACACAATTGCATACGCCATTAATGAGGCTGAGATTGTCATAAAAAGAAAGCCATCGAATATAAACTTATCGCGCGTCCATATTGGGAAGATGATGGGCATTAGTACTTGTAAAAAATAAACTAATGGGCCAAGCAAAAGGATATTAAGCGCCCATATGAAGGCAAAAATAGTATCAGTTTTAGCTTGGTCTTTTTCCCTTAAATAGCGCATGAGTTCAGGCATTAAAGGGCCATAAATGGTATTCAAACTTTGTGTTGCTACCCCAGCAATTGTTCTTTGTGTTGAAAATTCTGCCAATTTTTTTAGACCTACCATAGGGGCTAGTATCAAACGGAAGCCGTGCTGGCGACCAAGTTCTAATAAGAGTCTTAAGAAAACAAAAAATGAAGATTGAGCGCTTCTCTGTGCGACCGACCATGAGGGCTTGACCGGCTCTATAGATTCTTTTTGCATAATGCGAATAGCATCCCAAAACCATAAGATGTGATAGATCGCTATTACTGCTGCCTGTGTAATGCCAACGGCAAGTAAATCGCCGCCTTTCATCAACACAATGATGGGTAATAGTGATGAGCAAGCAACATAGATCACCCCCCACCATGCAAATCTAGAAAAATAGCCAAGCGCAGAAAGGGCACGACCTAGCATGCCTGAGATGGATGTAGTTACTATCATTAATAACAACCAAATTAGTAGCACCTGTGAGCATTGATGGAGCATCAGTTTATCTGAAGCATTATCTAGCCCTATTAGCTGCGAAAAAATAGTTGTCTGGCTCACACCATAAAAAATAATGACTTGTAATACACCAATAAATATTACACAGGGCAAACTTGTAAAGACTAAAGTTTTGAACTGACTGAAGTTGGTTTTGCCGATTTTCAAGAACTCATTTTCGATATAGGTTTGGTAGGCACTATCTAAAATGGTGGCGAGACTATAAATCGACTGTAAGGCTAACCAAGCACCATATTGCTTTGCGGGCCAATATGATAAAAATACTGGGACAAGCATGACTTGGGCTAGCATTGACAACCCCATGCGAGTCCACAATGCTAGACTTCCAGAAGCGATACGTTTAAAAGCGGTCATTATGCTAGGCCTAGCTGATTGTATTTTGGGTGGCTGAGTTAAGCTTCTTAAGCGCTAAGGTGAAGATTTTATTGGCGCCACAAGTTGGAAGATAAATAAGATTATTTCGTATGGAGGGAATTAATATATTTAAAATTTCAATCATTTTTTTTATTATGTCTTTTGACATTTATTTAGCCGTCTTAAATCGCATTAGTCAATATCGAAATATCTAAACATATAACAATATTTTTAACAAGAAAACTTCAATTTGATTTTCTCGTAAAGTTTTTTGTTCACTTATTCGCGGGAAAGCTGTCAAGGGTGTTTTTTACATTATTTTTTGAACGTATTGACTGATTAGTTTGTCAAGACAAATGCTTATGTTTAACAGGTTCAAAATCTTCGCTATGACCCGAATTTGCTTTGCCACAGACCGTAAGCTTGAGTTACAATTGTCGAAATTTGAGGTTAAAAACTTCAATGATTGCATTTGGCAATCATCAATCGCTGTGAAATTGGAGTTTTAACGTGCTGGAAAATTATTTTCCGATTCTTTTGTTTATCTTGGTCGGCTTAGCTGTTGGTGTTGGACCCCTTGTCCTTGGTAAACTCGTCGCTCCCAATCGTCCCGATGCAGCAAAAAATTCTCCCTATGAATGTGGCTTTGAGGCGTTTGAAGATGCCCGCATGAAGTTTGACGTGCGTTATTACCTCGTGGCTATTTTATTTATCCTGTTTGATTTGGAAATTGCATTCTTGTTTCCTTGGGCTGTGGTCTTAAAGGAAATTGGTTTGTTCGGATTTTTAGCCATGATGGTGTTTCTCGGTATTTTGGTGGTCGGCTTTATCTATGAATGGATGAAGGGCGCATTGGAATGGGAATAATGAAACCGACTAGGCTTAAGATGAAGGTGTTGAAATGAGCATCGAAGGTGTTTTAGAAAAGGGCTTTGTCACGACAACGCTCGATACGGTGATTAACTATACCCGCACAGGTTCTATGTGGCCGATGACCTTTGGTTTGGCATGTTGTGCGGTTGAGATGATGCATGCGGGCGCCGCGCGTTATGACTTGGACCGATTTGGGATTGTGTTTCGTCCCAGCCCACGTCAGTCTGATGTGATGATTGTGGCTGGCACGCTAGTGAATAAAATGGCGCCAGCACTACGTAAAGTGTATGACCAAATGGCTGAGCCACGTTGGGTGATCTCAATGGGTTCTTGTGCAAATGGCGGCGGTTATTACCATTACTCCTATGCAGTGGTGCGCGGTTGTGACCGTATTGTGCCGGTCGATGTCTATGTGCCAGGCTGTCCTCCAACGGCTGAAGCCCTGCTTTACGGCATTATTCAGTTGCAAAACAAGATCAAACGCACCAATACGATCGCTCGCTAAGGTAGATGTAGATGACGCGATTAGAAACCCTCAAAGAAAACATTGAAAAAGTTCTGGGCGACCAAGCGACTAAATTAACAGTCGCTTTAAATGAACTCACGATTGAATGCGCAGTGAATGATCTTCTAAAGCTTGTTAAAAAGTTGCGTGACCATAAAGCCTTAAAGTTTGAACAGTTGATCGACTTGTGCGGTGTGGATTATCAAGATTATGCAGATGGCACTTGGGAGGGCGCTCGCTTTGCAACCGTTTACCATTTCCTTTCAGTTGAGCTTAATCACCGTATTCGCCTGAAAGTATTCGCAACCGAAGATGATTTCCCGGTATTCCCAACTTTAGTTGAGCTTTATCCAGCGGCTAATTGGTTTGAACGTGAGGCATTCGATCTCTTCGGCATTATGTACGAAGGCCATCCAGATTTACGTCGCCTCCTGACAGATTACGGCTTTGTGGGCCATCCGTTCAGAAAAGACTTCCCGATGATTGGTAACGTGGAGATGCGTTACGATCCTGAACAACAGCGTGTGGTGTATCAGCCAGTTTCAATTGAAGCAAGAAATAATGTACCGCGAGTGATTCGTGACGAGGGCTTCCACAATGGCTGAGATTAGAAATTACACCATGAACTTTGGTCCACAGCATCCTGCGGCGCATGGGGTGTTGCGTTTAGTGCTTGAGCTTGATGGTGAAGTGATTCAACGTGCTGACCCTCATATTGGCTTGCTCCATCGCGGGACAGAAAAGCTCGCTGAAAATCGTACTTATTTGCAATCAGTCCCCTATATGGATCGCCTGGATTACGTGTCCATGATGTCTAACGAGCATGCTTATGTGATGGCGATTGAGAAGATGATGGCGATTGATGTGCCACTTCGTGCGCAATATATCCGTGTGATGTTTGATGAAATAACCCGTATCTTGAATCACCTGCTTTGGCTTGGCGCGCATGCCCTAGACGTCGGGGCGATGAGTGTGTTCTTGTATGCTTTCCGTGAGCGTGAAGATTTATTTGATATTTACGAAGCGGTTTCTGGTGCGCGTATGCATGCGGCTTACTACCGTCCAGGTGGCGTGTATCGTGATTTGCCAGGTCGCATGCCCCAGCATTTAGAAACTAAGTTCCGCAGCAAAAAAGAAATCAGCAAGCTCAACGAAAGCCGCCAAGGTTCTGTGCTTGATTTTATTGAAGACTTCGCTAACCGTTTTCCTGCGCTTGTGGATGAGTATGAAACCTTGCTCACCGATAACCGCATTTGGAAACAGCGTACCGTTGGTATTGGTGTGGTGACGCCTGAGCGTGCATTAGCGCTTGGCATGACAGGCCCAATGTTACGTGGCTCAGGCATTGCATGGGATTTACGTAAAAAACAACCTTATGAAGTTTACGACAAGATAGACTTTGATATTCCAGTGGGCGTTAACGGCGACTGTTACGACCGTTACTTGGTGCGTATCGAAGAGTTTAGACAGTCCAATCGTATCATCAAACAATGTATCAATTGGTTACGTAATAACCCTGGCCCTGTGATTAGCAGCGACAACAAAGTGGCGCCCCCTGATCGCGAAGGCATGAAAACCAATATGGAGGATTTGATTCACCATTTCAAACTCTTCACCGAAGGCTTCCATGTGCCAGCTGGCGAAGCCTATGCTGCCGTTGAGCATCCTAAAGGTGAGTTTGGTATTTATATGATTTCGGATGGGGCGAACAAGCCTTATCGCTTAAAAATTCGCGCACCGGGCTTCCCGCATTTAGCGGCTTTAGATGAAATGACAAAGGGCCACATGATTGCCGACTTGGTCGCGATCATTGGTACGCAAGATATTGTGTTTGGGGAGATTGATCGATAATGTTGTCTCAAGCGTCTCTCGATAAAATCGAATACGAATTAACTAAGTACCCGAAAGAAAACCGTCAAGGTGCGGTGATGTCAGCGCTGCGTATTGCGCAATCGGAACATGGCTGGCTTTCAAAAGAAACGATTGCTTTTGTTGCAGATTATTTAGGAATTCCAGCGATTGCTGCTTTGGAAGTGGCGACTTTTTATAATATGTACGATTTGCAGCCCGTAGGTAAATACAAAATTACCATCTGTACCAACATCTCTTGTATGTTGCGCGGCTCCGACGAAATCGTCGATCATCTTCAAAATAAATTAAAAGTGGGCTTTAACGAAGTGACTGAGGATGGTCGGTTCTCATTAAAAGAAGGTGAATGTATGGGCTGCTGTGGCGGCGCACCTCTGATGCATGTTAACAATACGCATATGCACGAGTTCCTCACGCCAGCGAAAGTCGATGAAATTCTTGGGGAGTTAAAGTAATGTCTTTACACAAAACTCCTATCCTGACCAACTTAAGCAAACAAACATTAGTGACGTTACGCACCCTATCTGCCTCTCAAGATACCAACCCGGGTAGTCTAAAGAATTACGAAAAGCTTGGCGGTTATGCGCAGCTCAAACGGATTGTGACTGACAAAGTTAAAGCCACTGACATTATTACTGAAGTCAAAACCTCGAACTTGCGTGGTCGCGGCGGCGCTGGTTTCCCAACTGGTCTCAAGTGGAGCTTTATGCCACGTTACTTTGACGGTACCAAGTACTTGGTATGTAACTCGGATGAAGGCGAGCCGGGTACATTTAAAGACCGCGACATCATTCGTTACAACCCACATCAACTGATTGAAGGTATGGCGATTGCCGCTTATACATTAGGTGCGCGTGTTGGTTACAATTACATCCACGGTGAGATTTGGCAGGATTACGAGATTTTTGAAGAGGCTTTGGACGATGCCCGTAAAGCTGGTTACTTAGGTGAAAACCTTTTCGGCACCAATTTCTGTTTTGATTTGCACGCAGTGCACGGCTACGGCGCTTATATTTGCGGCGAAGAAACTGCATTGATTGAGTCTATTGAAGGCAAGAAAGGTCAGCCACGCTTTAAGCCACCATTTCCAGCAAGTTACGGCGTGTTTGGTAAGCCAACTAATGTGAATAATACTGAGTCTTATGCATCTATCCCTTGGATTTTACAATATGGTGGACAAGCATTCCAAGATTTAGGGGTGCCTAATTCAGGTGGTACTAAGCTATTTTCAGTCTCAGGTCATGTTGAAAAGCCGGGTAACTACGAAGTGAAAATGGGCATGCCATTTGTCGACTTGCTTGAAATGGCAGGCGGCATTTGGAATGGCCGCACGCTTAAAGCCGTCATCCCTGGTGGGCCATCCACAGCAGTGATGCCAGCCTCAGCCATTTTAGGCGCAACGATGGATTATGAAGGACTATCGAAAGCGGGTTCTAGCTTGGGGGCTGGATCATTGATTGTGATGGATGACACCACTTGCATGGTAACGACCCTCAAGCGTTTGTCTTACTTCTTCTATGAAGAATCATGTGGTCAATGTACCCCATGCCGTGAAGGCACGGGTTGGGTGTACCGCGTGCTTAAACGCATTGTCGATGGTCAAGGCAAGATGGAAGATTTGGACTTGTTGACTGACATCAGCAACAACATTTCAGGCCGTACGATTTGCGCGCTAGGTGAGGCGGCAGCCACACCAGTGCTGAGTTTTATTAAGCATTTTAGACCAGAATTTGAATATTACATTCAGCATGGTAAATCCATGGTGACAGGCAAATAATATGTTGAAGATTGAAATAGACGGCAAGCAAGTCGAAGTCGAAAACGGCACGACGATTATTGACGCGGCAGATCAGCTTGGCGTTGCAATTCCACGTTTCTGCTACCACAAGAAATTATCCGTAGCGGCCAACTGCCGTATGTGTTTAGTGCAAGTAGAAAAATTCAATAAACCATTACCGGCCTGCGCAACGCCTGTGGCTGAAGGCATGAAAATTTTTACGCGCTCAAAATCAGCGGTTGAAGCACAAAAGAGCGTGATGGAGTTTTTGCTGATTAACCACCCGCTAGATTGCCCAATTTGCGACCAAGGGGGTGAGTGCGATTTGCAAGACATCGCAGTAGCTTATGGGACTAGCGGTTCACGTTATACCGAAGAAAAACGTGTGGTATTTAATAAAAATATCGGGTCTTTAGTGAGTACCGATATGACGCGCTGTATTCAATGTACCCGCTGCGTTCGATTCTTAAAAGAAGTCGGTGGTATGCAAGAGCTTGGTCTGATTGGCCGCGGTGAGCATGCTGAGATTACTGCTTATGTGGATAAGAGCGTGGACTCTGAGCTTTCAGGCAATATCATTGATTTGTGCCCAGTAGGCGCACTCACTAGCAAGCCATTCCGTTACTCAGCGCGTAGCTGGGAGCTCACACGCCGTCCAACGATTGCGGCGCATGATGGTTTAGGCTCGCATGTTGAAGTGCATGTCAAGAATGATCGCGTGATGCGCATTGTGCCACGCGAAAAAGAAAGTATCAATGAGGTTTGGCTGTCTGACCGTGACCGTTTCTCATACGATGGCTTAAATAGTCCAGAGCGCTTAACCAAGCCAATGATTAAACATCATGGCGAATGGCACGAAACAGATTGGAAGACCGCGTTAGAGTTTGCGGCGCGTCAAATCAAAGAGACAGTAGAAGAAGATCCAGCAGCCTTGGGTTTCTTAGTTTCACCAAATGCGACGATGGAAGAGGGCTTCCTTACTAAGAAGATTGCCAGAGGGCTTAATTGTGGTAACGTCGATCACCGTTTGCGTCGTAGCGACTTCCGATTAGATGGTCGCTTCCACGGCACCCCTTGGATGGGCTGTAATATTGCGGATGTCCAAACCATGGACCGCATCCTCGTGGTGGGTAGTAATTTACGTAATGAGCATCCATTGCTCACGCAGCGCATGCGTCGTGCAGTCGCTAATGGCGCTGAGTTGTCACTCGTGAATCCAATGGATGATGACCAATTGATGAAAGTTAGTTATCAAGCGATTTGTTCACCCAATGATATCGTCAACGTGCTCGCACAAATTCTAAAAGCGATGTCTGGCTTACAACGTCTTTCACTTTGTTTGCCTAAATCTATCAGTGATTTATTAGATGTTGTGGTGGTGCGTGAGAACAGCCAAGCCATTGCTGAAAGCTTGGCTGGTCATGGTAAGGAAGTTGACTTAGTTAATCCTAAGAGCGCCTTATTCCTAGGAAATATCGCGCAATACCATCCACGTTATGCTGAAATTTATACTTTGGCTGAAGCCATCGCTTCACTATGTGGTGCAACTTTTGGTGTGTTGTTTGAATCATCGAATCGCGTTGGTTTGGACATGGTGCGTGTGATTCCTGGTCAGGATGGACTTAACGCAAGAACCATGCTGGAGCAGCCTAGAAAAACTTATGTGCTGGTTAACTTAGAGCCTGAGTTTGATTGTGCAAACCCTGCTGTAGCAAAAGAGGCGATGGAAAAAGCTGAGTGCGTGATTGCTTTAACTGCTTACAAATCAAGTGCGCTTGATAACGCTGATGTGTTGTTACCCATCGCACCATTTACCGAAACCTCTGGTACACGCATGAGCATGGAAGGGCGTGTACAAAGCTTTGCGGCGGCTGTGAAGCCGCTTGGTGAAGCTCGCCCCGCTTGGAAAGTATTGCGCGTGTTAGCAAATACTTTGAGCCTTGAAGGCTTTAACTTTGATAGCAGTGAACAAGTTAAAACTGAAATTTTTGGTGGTGAAAAGCCATCAACTGTAGTGTGGAATCGCTTAAACAACAATCTTCGTATTTTGTTTGACGTGAAGGTACAAGAGAAAACCAATGTGCTTCAACGCCTAGGTGAAGTGCCGCAATATCGTATGGATTCGGTGGTTCGTCGATCAAGTCCACTCAATAAAACCAAACAAGTGGCGGAGCCATTGGCAGGCATGAACGCCAAGCTGATGGCTGCGTTGGGTGTTCAAGAGGGCGATTTGGTTGAGGTTAAGCAAGGCATAGGCTCTGCTAAATTAAAAGTAAAGTTAGATGCTGGCTTGGCTAAAGGCACAGTGCGTGTGCCAACGGGTTATGACATCACTGCATCATTAGGCGAGTTAATGGGTGAGATTGAGGTAACAAAAGCATGACCACATTCATCCAGCCTTTATTAGAAATAGGGGCTGCCGTTTTTGGGGCTTACTGGCCTGCGGTTTCGCTCACCGTTTGGACCTTGCTCAAGATTGTGGCGATTGTTTTGCCATTGATGGGCGCAGTTGCTTATCTAACCCTTGCAGAACGTAAAGTCATTGGCTACATGCAAGTGCGTATTGGCCCGAATCGTGTCGGTTACTTTGGATTGCTTCAGCCGCTGGCTGACGGCATCAAGCTTTTGATGAAGGAAATCATTATTCCTTCAGAGTCTAGCAAGGGCTTATTCCTATTAGGGCCTGTCCTTGCAATTGCGCCTGCTTTTGCCGCTTGGGCTGTCATCCCATTTGATCCAAACTTAGTCTTAGCAAATGTGGACGCCGGTCTGCTTTACATCCTAGCAATGACTTCTGTTGCGGTTTATGGTGTGATTATTGCGGGCTGGGCATCAAACTCTAAATACGCGTTCTTGGGTGCATTGCGCTCTGCGGCGCAAATCGTTTCTTACGAAATCGCCATGGGCTTTGCTTTGGTGGGCGTTTTGATGTGCGCCAACTCATTAAACCTTGGCAAAATCGTGATGGCGCAATCAGGCGGAATTTTCGAATGGTATTGGTTGCCGCTATTTCCGCTATTTATCGTTTACTTTATTAGTGCTGTGGCTGAAACCAACCGCGCGCCGTTTGACGTGGCTGAAGGGGAGTCTGAGATTGTGGCGGGCTTCCATGTGGAATATTCAGGTATGTGCTTCGCAGTATTCTTCTTGGCTGAATATGCCAATATGATTTTGGTATCGATGCTTGCTGCAATTATGTTCTTAGGCGGCTGGTTGTCACCAGTACCTTCTTTAATTCCAGATAGCTTTTTGTGGCTATTAGCTAAAGTTGCCTTCTTATTATTCTTCTTCTTGTGGTTCCGAGCGACCTTCCCACGCTATCGTTATGACCAAATCATGCGATTAGGTTGGAAAGTGTTTATCCCAATTACTTTGGTTTGGATTGTGATTGTAGGCGGTTTGATGCAAACGCCTTGGGGCTATTTGTTCCATTAAAGGGCGATTAAGAGCTAAAAATGTTTAAGAAAATTAAAGAGATTATTTCGAGTTTAATATTGATAGAGCTGCTAAAAGGCATGCTCATCACTGGCCGCTACTTCTTTGCGCGCAAGATTACTATCCAGTATCCAGAAGAGCGTACACCAATCTCTTCTCGCTTTAGAGGCTTGCATGCACTCCGTCGCTATGAGAACGGTGAAGAGCGCTGTATCGCTTGTAAGCTTTGTGAAGCCGTTTGTCCTGCGATGGCGATTACCATTGAATCTGAACAGCGTGATGACAATACCCGCCGAACCACTAAGTACGACATTGATTTAACCAAATGTATTTTCTGCGGCATGTGTGAAGAGTCTTGTCCTGTTGATTCCATTGTTGAGACCCGCATTTTTGAGTACCACGGTGAACAACGTGGTGATTTGCTTTACACCAAAGAGATGTTGCTTGCGGTGGGCGATAAGCACGAAGCGCAAATTGCGGCTGACCGTAAAGCTGACGCTCAATTTAGATAAGGCGCTTAAGGATGATATTTCAAGATTACGTTTTTTATTCGCTAGCCATCATTTTGCTATTTGCCGGACTGCGTGTAATTACCGCGCGTAACCCTGTGCATGCCGCTTTGTTCTTGGTGCTAGCCTTCTTTACCGCGGCAGGCATTTGGCTCTTATTAGAAGCGGAGTTCTTGGCGATTGCCTTGGTGCTGGTGTATGTGGGCGCCGTGATGGTGTTGTTCCTGTTTGTGGTGATGATGCTCGATATTAACCTCGATAAATTACGTGAGGGCTTCTGGGATTATTTGCCAATGGCTGGTTTTATTGGGGTGTTAATGGCGGCTGAGATGGTCATGATCCTTGGCACCAAGCATTTTGGATTAGCACGTATCGCTTCACCAAAAGCCCATGCGGCTGATTACAGCAATACTGCGGAATTAGGTCGTGTGCTCTATACCGATTATTTAATGCCGTTTGAATTAGCCGCCGTGGTGCTGCTTGTCGCTATTGTTGCAGCGATTGCACTCACATTGCGTGACCGCAAAGACTCTAAGTTTATTAATCCAGCAGACCAAGTGCGTGTTAAACGTGCTGACCGTATTCGTATGGTGAGTATGCCAGCCGAGGTTGAAGTTGCTGCGGAAAGAGAAAAGGCAAAATCATAATGGTTAGCTTGTCACATTATTTGATTTTAGGCGCATTGCTATTTGCGATTAGCGTGGTTGGTATTTTCCTTAACCGTAAAAACGTGATTATTTTATTAATGGCGATTGAGTTAATGCTCTTGGCAGTGAACTTGAATTTCATCGCTTTCTCGCATTACCTAAACGATATGGCTGGCCAAGTATTTGTGTTTTTTATTCTAACTGTTGCTGCCGCAGAGTCCGCGATTGGTTTAGCGATTTTAGTGGTGCTATTTAGAAATTTAAGAACCATTAACGTTGATGACCTCGATAGCTTAAAAGGTTAAGCAGAAACAATGAGCATGCACTCTATGAATATCTCTATGCAACAAATTTACCTGGCGATTCCGCTGTTGCCACTCATTGCTGCGGCGATTGTGGGCATTGCTAATCAGGCATTACCACGCAGCTTTGCCCATATCCTGACGATCATTGGCGTGGCGGGTGCTTTCGCTTTATCTCTTTATGTGTTTTTAGATGTGCTCCAAGGTAACACCTACAATGGGACTGTTTACACTTGGATGACAACCAGCACCTACACGTTCCAAGTGGGTTTCTTGATCGACCAATTAACTACCATGATGATGCTCGTGGTGACTTTCGTTTCATTGATGGTGCATATCTACACCATTGGCTACATGCGCGAAGATGAAGGCTATAGACGTTTCTTTAGTTACATCTCACTCTTCACCTTCTCCATGTTGATGCTCGTGATGGCGAATAACTTCATGCAACTCTTCTTCGGTTGGGAAGCAGTGGGTTTAGTTTCATACTTGCTCATTGGTTTCTGGTATACCCGTCCAACAGCGATTTACGCTAACTTAAAAGCATTCTTGGTTAACCGTGTGGGTGACTTCGGGTTCTTGCTAGGGATAGGCATGGTGCTTTGGTGCTTCGGAAGCTTGGATTACACTATCGCATTTGAGCAGGCGCCTCGTTTTGCACATGCCACAGTGGATATTATTCCTGGCGTGCATTGGTCAACCATGACCGTGATTTGTATTTTGTTATTTATCGGTGCGATGGGTAAATCAGCGCAAGTGCCGCTCCATGTTTGGTTGCCAGACTCAATGGAAGGCCCAACCCCAATTTCAGCGTTGATTCACGCGGCAACAATGGTGACTGCCGGTATCTTTATGGTGGCGCGTATGTCACCCCTGTTTGAATTGTCCACGACAGCACTTTCGTTTGTGATGGTGATTGGTGCGATTACCGCGCTCTTTATGGGCTTCCTTGGCATCATTCAAAATGATATTAAACGCGTGGTCGCTTATTCAACGCTTTCACAATTAGG
>Ga0209550_10000251_pt1 | contig 48475 bp, 36 predicted proteins | sample LauGreSuBDMM15SN_2_FD_187567 | JGI IMG/M metagenome (GOLD analysis project Ga0209550, IMG submission 187567) | Freshwater lake microbial communities from Lake Michigan, USA - Su13.BD.MM15.SN (SPAdes) (version 5) | ecosystem: Environmental > Aquatic > Freshwater > Lake | place: Lake Michigan...
ATGTCTGATTTTGCAGTATCAATCTTTCCACTAATAGCGGTATTACTAGAAATAATTTCCGCTTTAGTTGTATTTATTAAACCAGTGACGTCTGATTTTACGATATCAATCTTTCCACCAAGAGTTGCTTTGGTAAGTTCAAATTGTTGATTAATATATGTTTTATATTCATTTTCATGGTCTTCGTTGGTTTCATTAATATATAATTTAATATTAGCTTCGCTTTCGGCAACACTGCTCATTATTAATTCTTTGTTGTTGGCAAGCTGTTGATTAATATACACATTTTCATCTAAAATAGTGTCTGAAAGTTCGGTTATTTTAGTGTTAGTAATTGTTGCATTATCTTCTATTTTATCAGAAACGTAAGATTTAATGTCTATTTCTGTTTGCAAAATGCTAGATTGTATCGCGTTGAATTGATTTGTGTTTAATAAAAACCTATTATCAAAATAGTTTTTAAAAGTTTGACTGGCACTTGTTAGCAACGCATTGTCTAATTGAGGAGACATAACGACATGATTTTCTTGTTCGCCTAATTGCGGATACATAAGTTCATCATCCAATTGCTGTGGAATAATTTCATCATTTAATTGCGAAGAAATAGAAATTGCAGGAGTTATTGAAGAAAACACCATATTTATATTTTGCGCTAAACTATTAAATACATTGCTTGTATTTGTTGCAAGCTCTTCTTTCAATTCATCTTTAGTTGGTCGTTGCTCTATTTGCATTTTAATAAGATGTTCATTTTCTATTATTGCATTTTTTGTATTGATCAAATCAGTTTGAAGTGTAGTAAATTGATTCTCGTTACCTGAAAATTTTTCTTCAAAATAATCTTTAAATGCCTTCGCGGCAGACGCAATCAGAGTCTCATCTGTCTGTGGATACATAATTTCATCACCATCGCCAGAAAATGGCCTCATAATTTGAGAATTCATTGTAGACTGATTTGGTACTAGATTAGTAAAAATTCCTGTTATTTGATTTGAAAAAGAAGTAGAAAATTTTGTAAATTCGGAACTGGTGTTTTCTATAATTTTATCTTTTGCGTCATTTGTAGTTTCCACAATTTCTTTTTTATGTGCATAGTCATTTGCAAGTATTTTATCAACTAAAGCACCAATATAATATTGCATTTGTTGCTTAATGCTTTCTTCCTTGTCAATCAATGCTTCTCTTGAAGCATCTATATTCCATGCAAGGTTTCTTTCAGTTTCACTTATTGCGGTTGTTGCATCATATATCTGTCTTGCAATATTTGTTTCATTTTCAACTATTTGATTTGTTGAATCAATTATCATTTTTTCCAAATTCTTGTATTGATTTACTAATACATTGTAATTATTTGCACCGCCATAAACTCCAGAATTGCCATAAGTGTTGTTATTAACAATAGTGTTTCCAATGGTCGCTGTAGCTGGAATAAATGTTTGAGGTTGAAAGAAAGGTTCAACTGCGCTATTAATAATTTTTTCTCCTTGAGGCCATTTATTTCCACCAGCAGAATACGTGCGTCTTTCTCTTGGATAATACGTAGGCAAACCATCATTGTAACACAGGCTGATAATTGGTCCAGGAACATCTGAAGCCGTTGTTGGATTGCAAAAATTATTTTCAGTTGAGCTATAAATTTCTCCGGTGCAGGGATTTTCGCTAACATTGCAAATAAGTGTACCTCCGTCTGGGATGAGAACCGTTTCTGGAGGCTCAACCTGAACAATTGGGGGAATTATAGGATTAAGAGGAGCAATTGGATCGGGGTATTCTTGCGGGGGAATCGTTGGCGTTGAATCCGCTTGTTGATTGTCACCATTATTTATTGGCAACGAATCAAATACATTTGTAGCAATTGTAGGAGGGCATGTAATAGGCAAAGAAGTTGGTTGATATATTATAGAATCGGACAATTTATTAAGAGGAACAAAATTTTTTTTAATAGTAGTGGTGTATCCAAGTCGTCTTAAACTATTAGTATTTGGATTTGTGTAGCTTTGGGTTTGTGTTGCCCACGTTGTTGTGCGATTTGTCCACATTCCGCGAGCAATTTGAGCATAACGTTGTTGTTTAGTTATATTTGAACTATTTTTTTTGTATTGAAGCACATTTCCTTTCTTAAGAACGTCTAATTTATATGCGATGCCATTATACAATACTAATGGATTATTTGAATATGCACAAGGATTTTCATATCGGCTCCATTCTCTCGTTGGTTCAGGATTATAATTTGGTCCAAAACAAGACATGTTATTTTATATACAATTATATAAAATAAAAGAAAATTTAATTCAAACAATATAGCCAGACAATTCAAAACAATTAGGGTGTTGTTCCAATGGGATTGAACTGATCTCCTGCGCCAGCAAAGAACCATCTGGTTGACAAATAATTTGAATTTTTCAAATTCATTGCAGATGAGCCGACCATTTTTGTATTTGGGCCATTTTTAACCAAATTATAGATAGCAGCAGTTCCAAGAGCGTAATCGTAATACCACAAGTTAGAAATGTAACCCGAAAAACCTCCATTTAATGCAATATTAACATCTCCGTAATTTTGCTTGGGAACACCACTTAATTCCATGCTTTTTGTTATAGTTCCGTTAATGTAAACATCTAAGTTAGTGTTCTTGCATCTAACTATAACGCTAACCCACTTATTCAAAGGAATATCATTAATTACAACTTCCTCGGTGATATCATTGAAAGTATTCATAATAACTTTTAATGCGTTTGTATTTGGCATAATGTACAATCCTGGTGCATTATTTGGGAAGTTTAATCCAGTGTCTGGAACAATGTTGGCATTTCCTTTACTGAAAACGTGACGATACTTAGATGATGGTGTATCGTCTATGAAAACCCAAACTGACCAAGTAAATTCAATTCCATTTGGACCATTTACAGAACGATTAATGGGTTTTGCATCAGACGCACTTGGATCCTGTGGAACAATTATTGTTTGTTTGGCATCAACCATGCCATTAATTATTTTAGGAGAATTATTGGGACCAAAAAACCACGCAAGAATTGATATTGAAAATTGAAGAATAATAACAAACGCCAAAATAACTAGTAACAAAAATGAAATTCTGGCGACTAAACTGCTTGAATTCATAAAATCTTTTATTCCGCTTCCTCTTCCAGTACTTTGTGTTGTGAAACTACCGTTATCCATATATATATATTATATAAGAAAAACCAAATTAAAATGTAAAACTACCGGTTTCAGTTCCATTGTCAGTAAAAGCCACCTTAACTTGGTATTTTCCAAAAATGTTGGACAACCAACTCGCGCCATATCCCTTTTGGTAAATGTTCCAAGCTGTTTGTGGATCAGTTGAATTGGGGTAATATTGGAATTTGGCGGTCCATCCAGAAAATCCACCAGCTGGCGTGACATAAACGTCGGCATTAGAATTAATTTTGGCAACGCCAGGTAATACGCAAGTTTTTACTAATTTGCCGTCAAGGTATACATCAAGCGTTCTGCCGTATACACTAACAAGTAAATTTACCCATTTTTGAATAGGAACGTTGCTAATATTGCATGTATGAACAACTGAACCGTCCGAGGCAGTTGTATCTTCGCTTGATGCTGGCGTTGTTCCAGGGAAACATGTTAATAAAATGGACAAGTTGTTTTCAATTGCGCCTAAAACAGCGGCGGGACATGGCAAACTATTACTAATGCTATCAATTGTTATATTTTGATTGTCTGTTACAGACCCCACTCGCCCATACAAAATTTTAGCATCACTGTATTTGTAGTTCCAATCGTTAATGTAGAACCAAATTGAATAAGTAAAGTTGCTAGAATTGGCGACTGTTCCCGTTGCTAAACTACCAGCGGTAATTTTTTGCATCATTGTTCCAGAGTTAAGATTTGTAAGTGTGTTAACATCTGAAAATACATAACGAATAACTATGTATAACAACACGATAATTATGACTACGAGGATAATGTTCTTAATCTCCATTGATATATAATATACTAATAGAAATTTTCTTTAGTGAGGAAATATTTATTGCGTTGCAATAAATATTTTATTACGTTTATTTTTATCTATTTGTCGCGTAAATTATTAACCATTGTAGTTGTCATTATTGGCCGTGGCGAACCATTTAAATGACAAGTAGCTTATATAAGGATTATTTGGATCCGCTTTTACGGCGGGATTAGGGTTGGGGTTGGCTTCTTCGCTGGAAGGTTCTGTTTTTACATCAATTGTAATTGGGATTGTAATAACCGGTGGATTTGCTTTTACACCGGCGCCCGCCACAACGTTTTTAGCAATTGATTCTTTCGCCGAACTTGCAACGGGAGGATTTTTGTTTTTTACTGTGTTGTATAAATAGTATATTTGAGACGCATTAATGCTTGAATTGAAATACGTTACATTGCATATTCCACCACTTATACCTTTATCTGCACCAATTGTTAGAGTGTCTTTGCTCATTTGAGGAACCGCTTCATTGACAGATTTTACCAATTTACCGTTGTAAAAAATGTCCATGGTTCCGCCGTTGTAGTTAATAATAATATTGTTCCATTTTTGCAATAATACTTTTTCCATTTTATAAACAATTATATTACCACTTGCGTCTAGCTCTTGTGGGTTTTTAAGACGACTTGCGCTACCTATTGCGGGTTCCCCTGTATTCAACAAAGTGATCATAAGAGTATTTTCGCTTGCATTATATAAAACGTTTGGTTTGTCTCCATAATTTAATAAGGAAGTATATTTGTCTAAAGATGAACTGACATTTGGACTAACTGCATCTATATAAACCCAAAATGAAATTGCGTAATTATAGTCGTATTTATTTTCATCGGAATCTGTTCCATTTAAATTGTCATATGTGCCAATTGTGTTCTCTGAATTTGTGTATACCGGATTATTTACTAGTATGGTTCCGCCTTGTTTTGCAACATTTGTTTGTATTTGTTGTCCTAGGAAAAAATAAATCACATATAATAAAATTATAAAAACAAGCAGAACGTAATATGTCGTGGGAGTATTTTTGGTAGATTCTATTGTATTAGATAAACCAGACCACAATCCACCTATTCCAGATTTTCCAGCGCTAGCACCAAATCCTAAAAAGCTCATAATAGTGTCAATAACGCCAACCAGAATGCAAGGAATGTATAAAAGTGTGTTGACAATTAATCTAAAGAATGGACTCTTTTTGTAATAAGTTCCGCCAGTAATTAACTTAAATACCAATCCCAAAATAGTAACAACAATTAAAGCATTTAATATAAATGACACTATACCAGATTTGCTTGAAAGACCTTCAACTCCCATGACAAGCCAACCGATAAGTAAACCAGAAAAAATGAGACCAAATAAAAGCATAAAAACCTGACGAGAAATGTTCGTTATATTAGATAAGCTCAAATTAATATCTCCATTGCTGTCGCGAAAAGGTATTCTTGAGAAGGATTGTATCCCAAAAAACAGGATCCACGCAATAAAAATGACTATAAGTAATATTACAATGAGAGAAACCTTGTTTGTTTTGTCAGTTCCTGCAAGACCGGTTCCATTTGTGAATCCGTCTGGGTAAGCAAGAATGCCGGAAACGATGACTATTAAAAAAATAATGAACGCAATTCCACTGAAAAGACTCATTTTGGTAAGACCTTTAAAGAACCCTCCAGTTGTCGCAGTGTCTTGTTTAATAGAAGGAAGTGTCATCAACGTTATCAAATAAAGAAAGCCAAAAATAGCTAATAGGATTGTAACAATGAGAGAAGGCCCAAAATAAGTTTTCAAATACCCCCCTGGGTCTACAGTGTAAAATAATAAGATAAAAACAAGTAAACAAAAGTAAACCAATGCATATTTAATTCGCTCATAATTCAAATCTAAACCATACAAGGTTCCTTTTTCCATCGCTAAATAAAATAGAAAAATTCCAATTAGCATGGTTATTGGGAAGAATAAGAACGAGTATGCATTTACAATTCCCTTGGGCACCGTCTGGTATAGTATAATGAGGCCAATAATGTATCCAGCAAGGAGTAAAACAAACTTTAATTTGCCTAAAAAATTCAAGAAGTCTTTATATTGCGGTATTATTAAAAGAATAATCAATACTATTGCGGAGACAAAGGCGATAATTGTAATGGCGGTATTGTTCTGTGATTGCGTTAATGATGGAGCTCCTGGCAAATCTACATTTTTTGAATATATTAGTCCAATAGTAACTCCCATAAGTATTAACATGACAGCGAAAAATGTTCCATATATAAGAGGGGTTTTTAGTTTTGTGTAATCATAATTCTTTGTAGAGTCTAATAGAGTTGCGTTGTTTATTATAGGAATTGCTGTAGCTTTTGGGATACTCATAATATAATATAATAATATAATTACATTATATTTTTCTTTCCCCAAAGACACTTTTGGGAAAAGTGTAATTTTGCTCCACTTTCCCAAAGTGTAATTTTGCTCCACTTTCCCAAAGTGGAATTACATGTTTTCCATGGCGGTCTTTTTGCCGTGACAATCCCTACATAAAGCGACCAAGTTGCCGACTTCATTGGTTCCGCCGTATTCAAGGCGTTTAATATGATCAACTTCAAACCAAGCGTTTAATTGTTGTTTGCAATCTCCACATTTCCAATCTTGGTTAGATGCTACATATTTCTTTTTTGTTTCACTTACTGAACGTTTTGTGCTTTTACCTCCAGATTGCAAAATGCGTTTCTCTGCGTTTAATGTCCCCATACTTGCACCCATGTTATTGTCATTATTTAAGTCGCCCATAAAACTTGAGTTGCTAGATGTTGTTGTAAAGTCTATTAATGGACTAAGCATATCCATGGAGGATTTATCAATAGGCATATATTTTACAACATTGTTGGCATGAAGAAGAATATTTTTGCATCTTGCCGGATTCCTCTTTACCATGAGATAAAAGATGATACCTAAAAATACAAAAAAGGCAATTTGAAAGTATTTTTTATTTTTCATTATCATTTTTGTATATTTTCCATCATAATAAGTATTGTAAGCTAAAAATGCAGTTACACCAAATATTAGTAATTCTAGTTTCATAATTAATATAATGCGAGATTATAATTAATTTTCTTATCTCCTTCTAGTTTTTCTATTATTTTTTCTCTTTTTTGATTTTCTAGTTTTCTTTAATTTCCTTGTTTTTCTATTTCGCGAACCTGCCGTTTGTTTCATTGAGTTTATAATTGCAGGATAGTTAAAGGGAGCGTCGTTGTTGACTCCCGTCATATTATCACATCGTTCAATAATGGAGTCTAATAACACTTGATCAGTCAATTTGTCACCAACAACGTAATGGGTGTCGCCCAAATTATAAATTATCGGTGTATTTAAAGTTGGTCTACCGTTTATATTTCCATTTGGGTTTATATAAATTCCTCCCCCCTTTGCTATGCTTCCAGATGAATTTACCAACTTTGTATTAAAACTGTTATTGTCGGTAATTAAAAGTATTAAACCATTTGATAATAAGTTATCAAATTTAAAATATTTTAAAAAAAGCGAGCCGTCAATGTATTCGGTTCGGCCGTTTTTTCCATTTGACATTATAACCGTTTTTTCATTTATGTAATTTGCAATATTTCCGGCAAGTTCTCTTTCTTCTTTACCAAGGCTGGCGTCTTCTTCAATTGCGTGCAACTCATCAATATTTTTATTTTTTAATTTTTCTATTTCTGGTCTAGACAACAAATTGGGAGGAATTGAAGTATTTTGCAGTATTTTTATAACATTGCCATAAAATTCGCACACGTCTATTCCTAATACATGCGTCAATGATAATATAAAACATCTATTAGTATATGACGTTCCGTCTGGAAGTGTTATATTGACTCCATAATCTGTGTAATTTTTTTTTGTATTTTGACCGTTACTAGGAAAATTTTGGAATGTAATTGTGCCGTTGCTTACTGAACCTGTAATACATTTTCCATTTTTTCCACGAAGAGGGAGAGAACCAGACCCTAGAGAAGAAGGAGAATAGCTAGACCTGGGTCCAGAAGAAGGAGTTTTTTTTGGAAGAATTTTGGGAAACCCTTTGGAATCGGGAGTTTTTGCACACGAACAACTCATAAGTTCTTTATAGTAAGGATCATCCTCTAATTTTTTTAGAGTTTTTTTAGATTTTAACAATTTTTTTCTTTTTGTTTCTGCATCTGAATTATTACCAACCTTTCTAACGCCGTTTAGTGGGTTTATTCTTGGTGTTTCCGATTGCGAGTCAACTCTAGATAATGGTGGTGGTGATGACATATTTTAATAATATAATATATATAAGACAAGATTATTAAAATATATCTAAATGCTATGTTTTGACGTTTTGTTTCTGGAGCTAGACTTTGATTTTTGAGAAGATTTTTTTGTTGTAGATTTGGACGTCGTTGTTTTTGTGTTTGACTTTGATTTTGACTTGGATTTTGACATTGATTTTGATTTGGATTTAGATTTGGATTGCGTTAAACTAGATGTTGGGCGTTTTTCTTGGAAATGCACGGTGGATTTTTTATCAGCTTTCAAAAACAACGCATTTAAATCCTCTAATTTTACAACAATTTTATCAACATCAATTGGGACATAACTACATTCAATGGCGTATAAAATCATTTCTTTAATTTTATCAACAATTTGCATTTCACAGTCACATAATTTATTATAATATCCAGTCAAATATTCTAAAATGGGCAAATAGGTCATGACAAACCCCCAGACGTCTAAATTTTTCAAGAACACTTGACTAAAATACTCCATTTTATCAAACTTTCCATTGCGCGTAAATTTGAACAATATATAAGATATGTATTCAAATATAAAATAAAACGTATAATCAAATTCTATTAAATCTTCTTTAAATTGTTCTTCAATGTTAATTAATCCGCGCTCAAAGAATTCTTTAAAAATACTATTAATTGCTTTCAAGTGTCCTGGACCGCGTTTACTCACCCACGATATTACGTAATTAATAACAAAAGAACGAATAATAAAGAAACTGGGTTCCTTGTGCTTCTTTAAAAACTCTGTGTACATTTTTGAAAAAGTATCATTGAACAAGACAACTGAAAACGGAACATTGAATTGAAAAGGTCTATTTGTTAAAGGTTTTGGAATATTTGCACCACTTTTATACGTAGTTGACAACCCCCAGTCTATTAAACGAGTTTTTACGTCAGCATTTCCATCATCTTTTACTAAAATGTTGGAATCTTTAATGTCGCAGTGAAATACATCTCTTTGGTTCATTGGAACAATTCCGTTTTTAAAAAGCTCAATCAATGCAGAATTCATCTTGTGAATTTTTTTGTAATCCATTTTTTCTCGTTCAACGTAGTCACCAACATCAACTCCTCCGTAAGGCATGTTTAATGACATTAATTTGTCCAATGACTTGTTCACATTTGACGCGGTTATATCCATTTTCTTAAGCGATTTGCACTTCTTGTCAAACTTTTCAAGATCTTCTTTTGTAAGCTCTTCTGGGTCGCATAAGGAAAATCCATCTAGTAAAAAATAATCGCCATAATTTGGAATGTCGTCTAATAGACCCTTGAATTCTTGTATTTCTTTGTATTCTGCCTTTGCGTATTTAGTTTTCATTAGTTTGGTTATACCAGCGTCTTTATTTTTTCTTGTTTTGCATTTTATGGCTGGATTAAAAACGCACCCAAATCCACCCGACGCAATCGCTTTTCCTCCTTTTATTTTTCTCATATTATTGTTGTTAAAATAAGTATAGATTATTATTTATTTTAACGCTATTGTTTTTTATTCGTCCTCTTTTCTCTCCTTAAAATAAGTCATAATGTCCTGTTTGAAATCTTCGGAAAACTCTTTAGTGGGAACTAAAATACCTTCAGAGTTGTATTCCAAATGTTTTTCGGGTGAAAACTCGTGTTTTATTAATATTTGCCACCTCTCTGTATAATTTCTGTTTTTCTTTGATCCGTGATAATAATGACGTATAACTCCAGGAGTGTACCCGAGTCTTAGGCCTTTAGCTTTGTTCTGGAATTCAAACATGCTGTTATAATAATCCTCGGTGTATTCAGCATTTATACCTTTTTCGCACTTATTAATAAAAGAAAGTGCCATTACATTATCACCCGAACCCAAAATGCCTTTGTCGTATATGCCATCAATTTTTTCGTAAGCTTTTCTTGTTATAGCCCACGCATAACCTGGGTGCCAATAATCATTTGCGTTTGAGTTGTATTTTTTATTCTTTGAAAAGCTATAGCCAAAACCATTGAATATTTTTAGTGTGGATTTATCGGCATCCATGTCAACGCAATGACTAAAAATTTGCACAACGTCCTTGCATCCATTTAAGATTTTTAATGTGTCTAGAGCCCATGAATTATTTTCAAATTCAACGTCAGCATCAATCCATGCAAAAGCCTTCCATTTCTTGGGAAGTAAGTGTTTAACCGCCAAGTTAACCATATTCTCTTTGTGCCAAATGGCCGTTTCCGTTCTTAATTGCAAATGATTCTTGTTTTTTTTGTCAGTAACTATAAATTTTTGGTTTTTATAAGCCAATTCAACAACAAATAAGTTAACATGTTCTTCCTCTTCTTCTATTCTTTTTACAAACTCTTTTAAAAGTATATAACGCTTTGCGTATAAACAAGGGTTTGATATAACAATAACCACATTTAATTTTTTCTCAATTGGATCATTGTTTTTAATGGCGTATTTAATATCATTCACCTTGTAATCTATGTCGTCAATCTCTATACCATTAATGACCGTCATTTATTATAAAGTTCCGACAATAATTTTATATAATTAACGTAGCTTAAATTATTCATTGTATAAGTAAAAAATAGTCCCCGCAACTATGGCAATAATTACAAAATAAATAATTTTGCCACGCATTTTGTAGTATTCTCTCATTTTCAAATCATTGGGTTTATACTGTTCATAATAATATTCGTAAAATTTACTGAGGGAAATATTAGGTTTTTCAAGTCGTTGATTAATTTTATTGTGTATAAAATGCATCCAACGTATAAATGCATCGCGCGAATCTAAATAAGGCGATACAGGATATTGATCTAACAATTGGCTAAAATATGTTGCCATAGTTTCAACAGGAATAAACATTGGTATATTGTGAATAAATTCGTAGTATTTCTTCTTCGTAATAGTATTTGGTCTATGCGGATAACACATTGCTACTGTATGTAAAAAAAACCAATAGTGAGGCCCCCATACTTTTGGATCTAATCCCATTTGAATAAATTAATATTAAAAGATAAATGTTTAAACATAAATGCCTATATAATATAAGTCATAGATTGAATGAATAAAACAAACATATGCAACAACTGCGGAAAACATGGACATTTATTTCACCAATGCAAATTGCCAATTACTAGTTATGGAATTGTAGTGTTTAGGTCAAGCAATAAAGGAGTTCAATATTTGATGATACGTCGCAAAGATAGTTTTGGTTACATTGATTTAATAAGAGGAAAGTATTCGTCTTATAATGTGGAGCAGATTCAAAAAAGTGTAGACGAAATGTCTATTTGCGAGAAAGAGCGCTTAAGGAGCGAATCGTTTGACAGTTTGTGGAAGATGATGTGGGGAGACACCAATGGAATGCAATATAGAGGAGAAGAAGTCGCGGCTTCTAAAAAGTTTGATGTGATAAAAAATGGAATTCAGGTGAACTTGGAAAAGATTACACTAGATGATATCATAGATAATAGTAAAACGCACTGGGATGAGACTGAATGGGAGTTTCCCAAAGGGCGTCGCAATTTTCAAGAAAAGGATTTAGAGTGCGCGCTAAGGGAGTTTGAAGAGGAAACTGGACATTCAAGCAAAGACATTACAGTTGTTGAAAATATGTTACCTTTTGAGGAAATATTTATTGGATCAAATCACAAATCGTATAAACATAAATATTATTTGGCGTATATGAATGACACCGTTGACTCTTTGCAAAATTTTCAAAAGACCGAGGTCAGCAAGCTAGAGTGGAAAACGATTGATGAGTGTTTAGAGTCAATTAGACCTTATAATTTAGAAAAGAAACAAATTATTATTAATATAAATAAAGTATTACAAGAATATAGATTATATTCATAATATATAATATGCAAACACGAAGAACAAAAAATACAGAAATTTCCAAACAGAAACAAGTTAAAAAACTTAAATTTTCCGATGAAGTAGCTCTAAGCACAGAAGAGGTTTTAAAAGGTGAATATGAAAAAAATAACTGCGCTGCACTTGGAAATGAATATGACAAGACGTGCAATAAATTCCTCTTGAAAAAGGAGTTAGTAGAGAGAAATGAATTAGGTAAACATCCAGAAGAAGACGATTATTTGTACCCCAGTTTAAATGACCCAAATTTTATTGTTAAAATAGCTGAAAAGAAGGAGTTTAACGATAATCGCTATGACGGTAAAATTTATGATATTAAGGAGCAAGCTGATCTTTTAGCAAACGCTGAATTTGAATTGGCACCACAACAAGCCTTTGTTAGAAATTTTCTCTCATTTCAAACTCCTTATAACAGCCTTTTGCTGTATCATGGATTAGGATCCGGAAAAACGGCCACATCTATTGGCGTGTGCGAGGAGCAAAGAGATTATTTAAAACAGATGGGTATTTCAAAACGCACAATTATTGTTGCATCACCAAACGTTCAAGATAATTTTCGCGTTCAGCTTTTTGACGAGAGAAAATTAAAATTAGTGGACGGACTTTGGAATTTAAAGGGTGCAACGGGAAATAAGTTTATAAAGGAAATTAATCCAATGAACATGAAGGGTTTAACAAAAGAAAAAGTTGTTAGCCAAATTAAAGCAATTATAAACACTTCTTATTTATTTTTAGGTTATATTGAGTTTGCCAATTATATTGAAAAGGTTAAAGAAGTAAAAGGCTCTTTTAGAGATGAGCAAGACAAACGCATTAAAATGACGCGCAATTTAAAATATGAATTTGACAACCGATTGATTGTAATTGACGAGATTCATAATATTCGCATTGCGGAAGAAAATAAGAATAAGAAGGTGGCCATTCAGTTGGAAGATTTGGTTAAATCTGCCTCTAATATGCGTTTGTTGTTATTGTCTGCCACACCAATGTATAATAGTTATAAGGAAATTATTTGGCTTTTGAATTTGATGAACTTGAATGATCGTCGCGCAACCATTGAAATTAAAGACGTATTTGATAAGGATGGAAATTTTAAAAAGGGTCCAAATGGAGAAGATGAAGGAAAAGAATTGCTTTCAAGAAAGGCGACTGGGTATGTTTCTTTTGTTAGAGGAGAAAATCCTTATACATTTCCTTTTAGAGTTTATCCATCCACTTTCTCTCCCAACTCCACTTTGGAAGACGTAAAATACCCAGAATTTCAGATGAACGGAAAGAAAATAGAGGACAGCGACGTGATTCAAATTTTAAAACCAACTATCTATTTAACTAACATTGGCGAGTACCAAGCCATGGGATACAAATTTGCTATTGATAGTCTTAGAAAAAGAAAAATTAGCACAACTACCAAAACTGGAGTTGTAAGAGAAATGCCTAGTTTTGAAAACATGGAATCATTTGGTTACACTTTATTGCAGATACCGTTAGAGGCACTAAATATTGTTTATCCAATGGAAGGTCTTGAGCGCATCGTTGAAAATTTTGAGGATGATTCTGATGTTGAAGAAAAAGAACCAGTTATTGTACCAGAATTAAAGGAATATACAGGAGTAGGACAATTGGAATCTGCATTGGAACCTCATCGGGAAGATCAAGAACAGGTTATTAAACTTACCAGAAAACCTTCTAGCAAAAAATCTATAACTTCATATAGAGGAGGAGATTCTGAAAGTAAAAGCATAGTTAGTGAGCATGAGGTATTTATTAATGCAAATGATTTAACTGGAAAGCGCGGTTTGGAAAGAACCATGGAATTTATTGATAGTAAAAATCCACCCGAAAAGGGGTCGTTTGAATATAAAAAGTGGTTGCTTGACAAAGACGAGAGAATTTTTGCTCCTAATAAAATTGGAAATTATAGTTCAAAGATTAATTCTATTTGCAAGAGCATTTTGTCCGATGATGGTCATGTTGCGGAAGGTATTATATTGATTTATTCACAATACATTGATGGTGGTTTAATACCAGTTGCACTTGCATTAGAAGAAATGGGATTTTCTAGATATGGTGATGGCGCCAAATCGTTGTTCAAAACGCCTCCAACAGAATTAGTGGATTCAAGAACGTTTCAGCCCCGCAAAAATAAGAGAGACAGCTTTGCGCCAGCCAGATATATTATGATTACTGGAGATCCAAGATTATCGCCAAACAATGATTTTGAGATTAAGGCAATTACAAACGATGATAATAAGAAAGGTGATAAAATTAAAGTAGTTCTTATCTCTCAAGCAGGTTCCGAAGGCGTTGACTTCAAATTTTTGCGACAAGTTCATATAATTGACCCATGGTACAATATGAATAGAATTGAACAAATTGTTGGTAGAGGTGTTCGCAATTTCAGTCACAAAGATTTAGACTTTGAAGAAAGAAATGTGTTAATATTTATATATGGAACTATATTGAAAAATAACGAAGAAGAAGCAGCTGATTTATATGTATACAGAGTTGCAGAATACAAAGCAGTTCAGATGGGAAGGGTTAGCAGACTATTGAAAGAGACATCTGTTGATTGCATAATTAATCACGATCAATCAAATTTTACTCAGGAAAATATTGAAAAGGAAACAACAAAAAAAGTAAAACAGATTTTATCAAATGGCGCGGTTATAGACGATTTTAAAGTTGGTGACATTCCTTATTCCGCGGCGTGCGATTATATGGCAGATTGTGAATATAAATGTCAACCGGAAAAAGAAATAGACTTTGACGATTCGTCAAAAACAAAAGTGGATACTTATAATGAAGCTTTTATTATGATGAATTCAGAAAAGATATTGCAAAAAATTAGAAAACTATTCAGCGATAAATTGGACGGAAAATTTTTCTTTAAAAAGAGTGATCTAATGCAAAAAATAAATACACCCAAACCATATCCAATGGTCCAGATATATGCGGCATTAACGCAGTTGATAGAAGACGCAAATGAACCCATAATGGATAGGTATGGAAGAACCGGACACTTGATAAATGTTGGAGAATACTATTTATTCCAACCAAGTGAACTTAATAATCCACATGCAACTATCTATGAACGCTCAGTTCCTCTGGACTTTAAACATAGAATGGTTAAATTTGACATTAAATCAAACATTTTTAAAGACGACAAAGAATTGCTATTACCAATTGTGTCTGAACATAAAACGCGCGAACCAACCGTTAGAGAAGAAGAAAAACCAAGAGAAAAAGAGCCTCATATTGTAAAAGAAATGAAGAAAAATTTTGACTTGACAATGTCGTTTGCTAGAACAGCTGAAGTTGTTCCGAGAGGAGACGACGATTGGTATAAACATTGTGGGGTAAGTATGAGAAAACTTATTAAAAACGGAATTATGTCGTCGCCTGAGGCTCTTGAATTTTTGGTTGAACATATAGTTGATATGCTTGATTACACCGATAAATTGCACTTGATAAAATATATATATTCTTTTGATATGTTTGAAGAAAACACGTTTGATTATTATATAAAAAAGTATCTTGACAAAAAACTTGTTAAAACTTCGCGGTTAACTAGCATGATATTATTTTCTGGAGACAAAATCCACGTTATGATATTGAAAGATAAAAAATGGCATCAAGCTGAACCAGAGGACGAAAGAGAAATTGCCATGGAAACAGTAACAAAAATGGATTACATGAAATTTGAGTTGAACAATCTTATTGGTTTTATTGGTCAAGATCAGAAGAATAGATATTTTGTATTTAAGGTAAAAGATATGGAGGCAAAGCGAAATACCGGGGCTAGATGCGATGAAGCAAGTAAACCCAAAAAGATTGCAATTCTAACAGAGTTGCTTGGTCAAGAAATATTTGATAAATATACACAAGGAACAACAAAAGGTATGGTTCAATCCGAATTGTGTTCATTGCAAGAATTATTGTTTAGGTATTACAATAAAACTAAAAAGAACAATAAATTATGGTTTTTTGATTTTGAGACGGCAATGTTATCTAAAAAAGAATTAAAAATATAAACGATTCTCATGAAAACATCATAAATTAAAACGAGTAATAAATTGTTGGGTATCAACAATCTATTAAATATAAAATTGAAATGGAAATAAAAAGATAAATGTATAATATATACATTCCATGGAGGCTGTTCAGAAACCAAAATTCAAAAAGAAGCAATCAATTGAAAACAATATATACTCAAGAGCATTAATCACTCGCAGTATATCATTGCCTATAGTTAATATTGGTAAGAATGTTCAGCAGACTATTGAACGGTATATTATAGATAATTTTGAGGGGAAATGTGTAGTGGAGGGTTTTATTAGGATAGGTTCATGTAAGATTGTAACATACTCTAGTGGATTAGTGAAAGGGACAAATATTGGATTTGAAGTCGTGTTTGAATGCAAGATTTGTTGTCCTGTTGAAGGAATGTTGATTCAATGCGTTGCAAAGAATATTACAAAGGCGGGTATTCGCGCGGAAAGTTCTGATGAGATTCCTTCACCGATTGTTGTGTTTGTTACAAGAGACCATCACTACATGGTTCAGTATTTCTCAACTATTGAAGAAGGAACTAAATTTACCGCTAGGGTTATTGGTCAACGCTTTGAATTGAATGACAAATATGTTAGCATCATTGCCGAGTTGGTTGAACCAAAGAAAGATTATTCTAACGTGGGGATGAATAAGGAGATGTCAAAGCCAAAATTAGTTATTGAAGACGATTAGAAAAAAATTGAAAATGGATTAATCGGAATTATAAAAGGCAATCAAATTAAAACGCACAATAAATGACGCACGTCCTAAGAATTGTTTTGCCTGCATATATTGTTGACATTGTTAAAGAATTTACAGGAGAGGCTTGTTGGCGCCGAGGAAAATTTATTCACATTCACCGCATTCCTCGCAATGATTTCCGATACACTATGTTGCGAGGGCGGCCAAAGATAAAACAATTGAACTATGACCCTATTGGGGATTTAAAGGCTGGTTGCACTTGGTTCAAGCTTCCAAACAAAAAATTTGTTGTTATTAATGTTTTAAAAGGTCGTTGTTGGATCAATGACCATTATGAAGAAGGCGATTTTTGGGAGATGCGTTACAACGGTGAAAAACTTATTTGCTACGTCTAATAAAAAAATAAAAATTAATTTAAATACTTCAAACAAGCTTAAAAATATTTTTTTAATCATATAAAACAATGTTAGCAGAGTCGTCATACGAGTCCAATGAATTAAATTCAATTCGCGAAAAGATTGAATCTATGCCAAAGTTTAATCAAGTGGAAATATTGCGGATTCTTAGCAAAGACGAAACTGTTATTTTAAATGAGAACAAATATGGTACGTTTATTAATTTAACCGAGTTACCGGGCACAATGATTGACAGCTTGAAAACGTATATTGACTACGTAAATGCGCAAGAAGTCAACTTGAACTTTCTTGAAAAGCAAAAGGAAGATTTTAAGAATATATACTTTACGAAAGATAATAAAGACAATTCAGGAAAAAATAAATATGCATAGCGCACCAACTGCAACTTTAAAATCAAACAATCAGGAAAAAAATGATTATAATCATGTAGTAAATGAATTACAAGATTATATGTTAACAAGCAAACTCATTGCAAAGCATTCATCTCTTCATAATGTAGAGACAAAACCAATTCAAAGGCAACAACAAAAACAACCTGAAAAGAAGGTTCAGGAAAGATTTTTTTATCCAGGAGAGAAGGACCAGCTTTTTTGGTGCTATTTTATTATACAAAATGGATTTTCCAAGTATGAATATCCAGGAACAACCAGTTTTGTCAATGAAAAAGAAGAAAAATTTAGGTGCATTGAACATATGCGCAAAAATAAGCAACAATTAAAAACAAAGAAGATAAAGAATATTAGAGAAGACGTGGAGGATGAATTGGCAAATAAACAAACTATTGGAATGAAGACCTTTATTGCTCTCTGCGTTGCAAATAATATCAATATTATGTATATCCACAAACGAAAATGTTTTGAACTAGTTTGCGACGATCAACTGCCGATGCACGTCGTACACTGTATAAATAATACAGATTCTTCCGCCTGTAACTACTGTTATGAATTGAACCCGAGTTCTGAACAGGTGGAAATATATCGCAATACGTTGTTCAAGTGGGAAAGTGTAGAGAAACCATTAAAGGCAATGACCGCATATAAGTTGGAAGAGTTGGTTGAGCTTTCTCAAAGAATGGGACTAGGAAATAATTTAAGCAAAAAAACAAAAAAGGATTTATATGAGGGTTTAATTATGAATTTATAATAAAAATATACTATAATAGTAGATAATTTATGCAAAAACGACGAACAGCGCAAAAAAGCACACCCCCACCACCAGCAAGAAGCGTACTTCCGCAAGCACAACCAGTACTAGCAAAGGCGTCAAAAGCAAGAGGTAAATCTAGTGCAACCCCATCACCAGATCCATCAGCAGGGCCTTTAGATACGCCAGCCAATGGAAAAATATTAGCAAATGCATCTATTGGAGATTCTAGACACGATTTTCACGAAAAATTTGGTTCCATTAGAACTGACATCCAAAAGAATATTAATTATTACAACGAAAGCTTACCAACAAATGCTGATGCTTTGGCTCCTTTTGAACCTGAAATACTTTCAAGCGTCGTTGCAAGCGTTGATGGAGTTCCAATTCAAAAATACACGCCTATAATTGAACCAACGTCAACAGGAGACAAAAAAAACCCTTGGTTTTTTGACTTTGGGAAACAACCTGCAACAATAGTAACTGTTAGGGATCAATCTTATCACGTTAGAAGGTGCCAAGTAAAAGATTTATTAAACATATCCAAACCAACGCTTGGTGGCAAAGCAAAAAAAATTTGGTCAGACACTTATGTTGGAGCAAAAAAATTTACACAGGATTTAGACATTGCAAACAATTCAGTTTTTGTAATTGATTTTGCTGCGGTAAGTTTTAATACAATAATGACAAATGGCGAGGCAAAGGAAAAACACAGACAAGCCACTGATAATAGTCAAAAAACGTTGTATTATGTATATACTTCAGAATTGGAAAATGACCCCGCCGGAAAAACGCGATATGATGATAAAATGTTTCGTCCTACTGCAAATACGCCTCACACCTTAGTTTCGTGCATTCCATCAGCCGTTCAAATGGAAGGTGCTGGGTCAAGTCTATCTAATGTTAACTACTTATATAATTGGGTATCCAATTCAACAAATCCATATGAAAATTTTTTTACAAAATATAACTATGAATTATCTGAATTATATCTAGATAAAAAATCAAAATCAAAAACATTTATTACAAACGTTAAAATTGTAGACCCAGAAAAAAATATGTCAACGCAGCCAATTGAAAATAGTGGAAAAGCAAATAGCATTGGTTCATTGGCAAAATTATTACAGGGAGTTTTATCATTCTTTGCGCAATCAAAAGCTAAGTCTCCGAAGGAAATTGATAAAAATACATTTTCAATGAATACAAATTTTTTACAGAAACGTTCGGGAGATTGGTTGCAAGTTTTATTATGTCTTGTTCTTAAAAATAGAAATCTTAAAACATATGGAACCACACCAGTTGTTGAAAATGTCCAAAAACAATTCTTAGACATTTATTTTGTAACACATGATAGAATAGCAATGGCGTTTGCATTATTAATGGGTGTTAACGTTATATTCACTCACGGGGATAGTCAAAGCGCGTATTCTTACAAGGTTTTAAATGAAAAACAGGACACAATCAGAACAAGTGAATTATTTGATGATATTAAAACAAAAGCAGCCGAAAACGGAGAAGTTCAAAAAATAAAACAAAAATATATGGATTACATTGATTCATATAATAGAGATATTTATACCTTTGTCCCACAATGCGACGTTTCCAGTGAAATAAGTGCAACTTGTGCAAGCTTAAACACATCCATTAACAATACAATAGCCAACCAATCAACCCATTTTGCTAGTACCATGGTTCTAAATGCAACTAGAAGAATATTTACAAAAGCGATGCAACATTGTTACTTAAAAGTAATATTTCCGAATATTGAAACTTTTCGTGCAGATATAAACGCGTTCGCGGTTCCGGCTTTTTTAACAAAATTAAATAATGTTGGATCTGGAGATATTCAGGTAAAAAAACAGTGTATAGTTGAGTATAATGAATTTATGGCAAAATGTAGAACTGTTGAAAATATGTTAACTATGTATATTGGTCCAGCTAGTGCTTCCGGAACAGCTGATACAAAATTTGACGTAACTAGTGCTGTAAACAAATTAAGAGCGCAGCCTGCGTATAAAGCAGCTGAAACGTGGACTTGGGATATTACTCAAGGACAAAGATATTACGAAAGATTGATTGATGCTGTAGCGGGTACTAGTTACAGAAATGATAAAAATCTTTTCTTGTATAATTTGCAAAATTTAGACGAAAATTGTAAAAAATCTATTGCAGAAGTTTATGGAAATTTATATGTAAAATTGCCGGAAATACAAACAATTTATGCGGCTCAAACTCCTTCAACAAACAACGCTGTAGTGAACAGACAAAAATTTACAAACGTAGTTCAATCATTTTGCGTTGAAATATTGTTGAATTGTTGTCCAACCCCACCAAGTTTAACTCAGGCTGGAAAATCAGTTGATCAAATTATAACTGAATTTATTAAAAAAACAATAATACCACGAGGTACTCTTTTTTCTGCCCAACCAAAAGGAAATAACTTAAAAGCTGGATTAAACTATTATCCGTTTATTTCAGAAGTTAACGTTATAGATGAAAATCAAAAAGTGGTAACCGACCAAGCGGGTCTTGTCAATAGTATAGACATTGATATTACTGAAACGCCTCAAGATAACTTTGCAGTTGTAAATGTAGATTCCGCCGAAAACCTTGGAGAACCCATTCAACAAGGCGGAGCCCCAATTAAAATTGCAAATGCTATAACAATAGGTCCAGTTGCCAATCCGGGTGCTCAGCGGGGTGATCCAGCAATACCCATGAATACTTTTATTATACAGCAAAACCCAAGGGAGGCAATAGGTCCTCTACTAAATATGCATTTAGCGCACAATATTGCATCAGCTGAATCGTTTCATTTATTAAGAAATTTTTCTAGAAATGTTGCAAATGTTCAAGGTGTTTCAAGCGCCATTTCATATACTAGCGAAATTAGCTCTGCTTTTACGCGCGGACTGTCAGGATATTTAATGGGTCAAATGGGGAGAATATTTATAATGAACCCAGACAATTTGCAAGAATATTTAGCGTCTATAGAACAATCTCAAGCCGGGAGAGAACAAGTTAATGATGAAGACTATTCGAGAGATAGTGAGGGAACAATCATTGGTGATTTAAGACCTACGCAACAAAATGGGTCAACTTTTGATGAAATTGCAAGAAACGTAAATCCAAGATTGTTGTTGCCAGAACCTCAACAAGAAGAAGAACTAGTAGGAGGTTCATCCGAAAAAGATTCATTATCCAGCGAAGAAGTCCAAGAAATTCAAGATGTTTTAATGGACAATTCTATTTGCTTTCACCCATCTTTACCCATATACATAATGGGTGACGCTTATTTGTCCTTTGCTCAGAATGACGATATAGAAGAATCATTGGAATATGAATTTTGTATTAAATACTTTAAATTATTAAAGAAATGTCAACAACGGCTAGCATTGTCGTATGCAAATGAAAATAACAGTAAAGAAAACAAGATTAAAGCATATATAATTGGAATGGGGTTAAAACAATTGTTTTTTACAGCAAATATTGATGACGATGGACATCAAAAATGTTACGAGGCATTAGGATTGACTGAATCCGAATATTTTCCAATATCAAATTTGAGTAGCACAATAAGTTATATGTCATCTGGACGCGTACTTCAATCAGATGAAGAAAAAACAATTGGACTTAGAATATTAGAAAGTCCTATTTTTATAGATTACATTGCAACCGTTAATCCAAAACAAATATTTAATGAACCATTAAGCACAGGTGAATACGTTAACAGAAAAATGTTGATTTTTAAAGCCAGAAATTTCTTGATAGAAACTGGTCAAAAAATTATTGCGGATAGAACTGGCCAACCCGGCGAAGGCGGCGAGGGAACTGGCGAAGGACTTGCTCCGACGCCAACCAGTGAATCCATACCTGTTGAAGTTGAAAATGACCAAGCCGAAGGCATTACCGCAAAACCAATGCAACAAAAACCATTTGATTACAGAACGTTGGATCAAGGACCAAGAGATTCATTTGGTCAAGCTAATAAATTTGGCGCTATAGCGGTTGGTGCTAGCGGTGGAAAGAAAAAGAAAAGAAATACTAGATGTGTAAAACGAGCAAATAAAACATACAAAAAACATGGAAATAAGAAAGGCGGAAAACGCACAAGAAAGCACAAAAAAGTGCATAAGAAAAAGTTTACAAGAAAGCATAAGAAATAAATGCAAAATTATTGCAATTCGCAAGCTAATTTAAAATATCAACGCAAACAAAGAGATTTGATATTTTAATTAAAAATTGATTATAATATAAAAATATGTATTGTAATATATATAACTATGTCATCCATCAAAAAAGAACCTGAAAATTTAGAACCGTCAAATTACAAAAAAAGAGAAGAGCGACCTCGCTATCAATCAAAAGAATCTCCGCAAGTTCAATTGGACAAATTAATCAAATTGTTCTGGGCAAACAATCCGCACGTAAAGGATATTCAAAAAAACAATGAGTTGGAAGTAAAGTTCGGCACAAGAGGAATCAAGCCACTCACCAAAATAGATTTTGATAACGTGATTCGCAAATTAAAGTCTCTTGGATTTACTTCACCTTGCGAAGAAGGTGAATATTTGTTGAGAATTCAAAATGAGTTTTTGGACCCATCATCAGGAAGATTCAAGTTGTCGCCAATTAGAGCAGAAATTATTGGGTTCCATGAAATTCAGAATTACTGCAAACACAATGATATCAAAAAAATGTCATCTTCTGCTTATTCTGCAAAATTTTACAACAAAAGCCCTTATTCAAAAGGAACCGGAAAAGACGCAGAGCGAACATTTCCCGTTAATTTTGACGATTTTAATTTTAGAGTTTCATACAGCATTGAAAATAATATGCGCAACACGTCTGGTCTAATACAAAATATTGTTGAAAACTGGGAAAAAACAAAAAAGAGTTTCAGATATTTAAACCGCATTACGTTTGAGCATCCAGAAATTCCCATAAAGGTGGACATGAGTATTGTAAAAAGCTCGCGATTCTCTGATAGAAATCCTATATTGGAGTATACCACGGGCGAGGCCAATGTTTTTCAAAACCCTGAAGTCTACGAGATAGAGTTGGAGGTTGATAATACAAAAATTGGTCCTGGAACTCTAATAGATTCGCCCGAGACGTTGTTGGTGGCAATTCGTAAGACAATAAAATACGTTTTGATGGGATTGCAAGGAACAAATTATCCCATTTCCTATCCAGAACAACGCGATATTCTTCAAGAATACATGAAGTTGATTCATGCTGGCGAATATGACCCAGAAAAGCACAAGTATGTAAAGCCTCGCAATTTTATTGGCCCTTCATCAACAACTCTCCAAATACCAAATATTTCTCCGTTAAACGATAATGCCATTGTGCCAAATATTCGCAATGATTATACTGTAACTGAGAAAGCCGACGGAGAAAGAAGATTGTTGTTTGTATCCGCAAAAGGAAAAATATATTTGATTAATACTAATATGAATGTATTGTTTACCGGCGCGGAAACCGACAAAAAGGAGTTGTATAATACTTTAATTGATGGAGAAAACATTCCGCACAATAAATTTGGGAGATTTATAAACTTATATGCTGCATTTGACATTTATTATATTGATAAAAAAGACGTTAGGGCTCTAGGATTTATTCCAAAGACTAAAGAAGATTTGAAGTCAAAGTTTCGTCTTCCATTGTTGAAGCACGTTATTAAATTGTTGGAGGCAAAATCAGTAGTAAAGACGGAAGCCGTTAGCCCAATCAGAATAGAATCCAAACAATTCTATCCATTGTATGCAGGTCAAAATATATTTGATGCATGCAATTTAATTTTGACAAGAGATAAAGAAGGCTTGTTTGAGTATAATACAGATGGTCTAATATTTACGCCTGCTAACATGGGAGTTGGAGCAGATGAAGTTGGAAAGGTTGGCAAGTTGGGCAAGGCTACATGGGAATACTCTTTCAAATGGAAGCCAGCTTATTACAACACAGTTGATTTCCTAGTTAGTACAAAAAAGGCAAAGAATGGTCAAGATGAGGTAACTCCAATTTATCAGAATGGTCTGCAAACATCTGCTACAAGTCAAATAAATGAATATAAAACAATTGTTTTGAGATGCGGATTTGATGAAGGTGCTGATGGATATATTAATCCTTGCCAAGATGTTATCAACGACGTTCTTCCATCATTTGATCCAAATAACAATGGAAAAAGACAATACAATTATCTCCCAATGCAGTTTTTCCCAACAGATCCATATGATCCCAATGCTGGTGTATGCAATATTATGTTAAAGAATGATGACACGGGAATCTTGCAAATGTATACCGAAGAAAACGAAGTCTTTGGAGACAATACTATTGTAGAATTTAGATACGTTCTTGACAATGAAGCTGGCTGGAGATGGATTCCTCTGCGCGTTCGTTACGATAAAACGGCCGAGTTGAGAAATGGTGAAAAGAATTTTGGTAATGCCTATCGTGTTGCAAATAGTAATTGGCATTCTATTCACAATCCAATTACAGAGGAAATGATTTGCACAGGAAATAATATTCCAAATGAATTATCCGACGACGATGTTTACTATAACAAATACTCTGGAAGTAGCAAGACTAGAGGGTTGCGCGATTTTCACAATTTGTTTGTTAAGAATCTTTTGATTACAAGTGTTTCAAAGCGTTCAGACACGTTAATTGATTATGCTTGCGGTAAAGGTGGAGATTTCTCAAAATGGATTGAGGCAAAATTGTCATTTGTTTTTGGAATTGATATTTCAAAAGATAACTTGGAAAACAGATTGGATGGAGCTTGTGCGAGGTTTTTGAATTATCGCAAAAGATTCAAGCATGTTCCTTATGCGCTTTTCGTAAACGGAAACAGCAGTCTAAATATTCGCAATGGTTTAGCGATGATGAATGATAAGGCTGTGCAAATAACAAAGGCAGTTTTTGGACACGGTCACAATGATCCAGAAAAACTTGGAAAAGGAGTTGCAAGACAATTTGGAAAAGGTGAAGAAGGGTTCAATGTTTCATCTTGTCAGTTTGCAGTTCACTATATGTTTGAAAACCAAACAACCTTTCAGAATTTCATGCAAAATGTTGCAGAGTGTACAAAGTTAAACGGTTATTTCATTGGAACGTGCTACGATGGCAAGCTTATCTTTAACTTGTTAAAGAAAAAGAAGATAGGTGAAAGCATTGAGTTATATGAAGGAACCAAGAAAATTTGGGAGATTAGAAAGGAATACGAAGACACCGCATTTGACGACGACGTTACAAGTTTGGGATGCAAGATTAATGTGTTCCAAGAGACCATTAACAAAATGTTCCCCGAATATTTGGTCAACTTTGACTATTTAGAAAGAATTATGGAGAATTATGGTTTCAAGTTAATAACACGCGATGAAGCCAAGTCACTTGGCTTGCCAGAAGGTTCTGGACTGTTTAGCGAACTATTTAATTTGTTACAAAACGATGTAAAGCGCAGTCCATTTAAAAAGAATGAATATGGTGATGCGTTGGAAATGACTCCAAATGAGAAAAAGATTTCATTCTTGAATAGATATTTTGCATTTAAGAAAATCAGCCATGTTAACGCAGAAAAGGTTGCTATGGAATTAATTGACGAGACTGTTTCAGAACGAAAAGTTTCGCGAGTTTCGCCCACAATTATGCCTGTCAAAAAGCCGGCAACTAAAACGGAAAAAACGTTAGAGCATAAAAAGGCGCGTCCGCTTAATAAAAAGATTATGCTTCTGGCTGCAACAGAAGAAATTGATGAACAAGAGCAAGCAAAAGATCTTGATATTGTTATTGAGAAACCTGAAGAGAAGAAAACAAAGAAATCTCGCGTAAAGAAGGTTGTCTTGGCGGTTGAATCAGAGACAAAGGAACAAGCAAAAGAAAATGCCGAAGAAGTAAAAGAAAAAGAGTTGGAAGAACAGCAAAATGAAAAAGAAGTTTATGAAACAGAAGGAACTGTTATAAAAGAATCAGAAACTCCTGTTCCTGCTCCAAAGAAAAAGGCGGCGTCAAAGAAAAAGGTTACTTTAAAACTTGAGGAGTAAAAATTAATTTTGCGTGCAATTTAATTAACAAAATATAAAATATAATTAATATTTTGCTAATCACTTAAACAAAATATTATATAATAATACAACCTCAAGAATGAGTTATTACATATTACCCAAAAAACAAACCGTCCATAAAATAAATCCAATTTTTAATGAAGGAAATAAACCTATAATTTCTTTCAGTTTGATTCACTACGTAAATGTAGCAAAAAAATTTGTGTCAACGCTAAAACATGATACTGGAGCAGCAGAGTCTGAAATAGCAATTCAAGATTACAACATTGATTTTTATTACAAACTTATTAATCCGTATGAATACATTCATTTTAAAGTTCCTAGTTCAAAATATTCAGTTAGCAAGATTAAAGCTAGTTCCCAAACATTTTATGAATTAATGGAAATTTCAAACACATTCAACATTTTTGATTCATTTTCTGGAAGAAACATAAAAGCTCTTCATTGTGGATCAAATAATGCATCCACAATTGAATGCATGAATATTTTTAGAGAAAATAATAATGATGTTATTTATGAACACACCGTTGATTCAGAGTTGTCTATTTTAAGACCGTTTCAAGGAATAGAAATGATGACAATAGATTTTTTATATTTTGAAATTACCAATCATCTGGATCTAGACTCTATTGTGGATGCAAATATTAACAACTATTGCATTAATCTTATTGCAATTCTATGCAATATTTTGACTTACCAAAACGTTAACGGAACGTGTATAATTAAAATTAGCACAATTTATCATAAACCAATCTTGGATGTTTTATATTTATTGACAAGCATGTATGACAAGATTTATATTGTAAAACCAAACTCATCAAACGCTTTTAAAAATGAAAGATTTGTTATATGCAAAAATTTTATTTCAGATTATTCAAAAACAGTTGAAAACAATAACACATTAAAGTGTTTGAGAGCAATTATTAACGAATTCATTCAACAAGGCAAAAATATCACTTCATTAATAAATTGCGATCTGCCTTATTATTTTTTAAATAAAGTGGAAGAATCAAATATAATTATAGGTCACTTGCAGTTGGAACAATACGATCAATTAATAAATCTCTGTAAAAATAAAAACAAAGATGATAGAATAGAATCTTTGAAAAAGAACAATATTCAAAAGTGTATCCAATGGTGTGAAAAACACAAGATACCATATAATAAATTTGTAGACAAACTTAATATATTTTTACCAATTGTTATGTATGATGATGATGGAAACGTTGTAGAGACAAATCAATCAGATTTATTTTCTTTAAATAATAGCATTGAACCAGATGGAGATGGAGAAGAAGATAAAAATGATGCATTTATTTAAGTGGTTGTCCTCCTGGATTAGTTGCACTAATTCCATTATTTGCAACCGTTGGCCCTGCACTTGAAATTCCAATATACTGAGCTTCTTTACTCATATAATCGTCAGAATTTCTGAAACAAGTTTTTGGATTGTAACTGACTTGTCTAAACATAACTGGCAAAGCCGGGTTGCATGCTTGAACTTTTGATTTGTATATAAATGGTGTAAAAGGCTCTCCGCCAACGTTGGCAACGCTCATTGTGCTTGTAGATCCTCTTAATGCGTTGCTATTATTAACATTCTTTTCTACAGTGGTCAATCCCAATTTGTATGTTCTTGTGCTGCTAGAAACGCCGCCTTGTACAGCAAATTGAGGGTTACTGGGTTTATAAACAACCAATTTACAACCATTTGGATTACTTGGACCAGTTAACCCCATACCATAATAAGGATTGTTAATAAAATTGCTAAAAACGTATGCCGCTTGTTGAGATTGGCCGGATTTTAAATTTGAGATGAACCCAACAAATTGTTGTATAGTGCTTATTTTTAAGTTGTAAAAGTTTGTAATATCTTCGTTTGAAAACAATCCATCGTTATTTAATATTTGGAATGCGAGAGCCACTAACTCAACTTGTGTAAATGTGCTTAATCCAGTGTTGGGATAGCAGTTTCCAACATAAGTATTTGCAAGCGTGATAGGGCTTCCCGGTTTTGCAGCGGCAATCATTGCAGGAGTAATATTTGGGTTATTCTTTAACAACGCGGCATCAGTTAAATAATCATTTTCCGTTTTAAAGTTGAAAACACGTTGATCATATGTTTGGCAACGGTTTTGTCTATATTGCTGAAGAGTTGTAAAATAATTTTTTTTTAAATTGGTGCTTGCAGGTCTTACGCGAAGAAGAGCTTTTCTTGGTTCATTGCAACAAAGAGGAGGATTTGTGCACACCGGTTGAGGATTATTTGTCAAATAAGGACTTGGAGCAAAATCTGTTACCACGCTAATTCCGTCGCAAGTTTTGCAATCTAAACCATATTGAGTAGTTTCATTTATTTCATCTGTAGGGTTGTGCTTTACAGAGTATCCGCCCGGACGGTCCATGAGTTGGCCAATCAATCCACCAGTCTTGTTTTCTAAACCCGCAGCAGATTTGCTCATTCTATTTCCGTTAAAACTAACACTTTCATCGGGGTTTTCCGGATTTATAATTTTATTTTGATATGGAGCTTGGGTAATTGTACCTTTTCTAAATTGCCATTTAAGTGGTCTTGCTAATCCTTGTTTGTAAACGGCGATATTTGTAAGGTCGTTGTTTGTTAAAGGTCTAATGCTTCCAGAAGTTATTCCAACTGGATTGCTATACCTTCCAGTTCCTTTCCATGTTTTATACTCTGCGCTGAAAGGAGCATTAGGAGATGAATTATTATATGAATGCATGCCTTGAGGGTAAAATGCTGATGACATTATATATTATAAATAAAGAAGAAAATAATAGTATTTATATATATTAATGTTAGTAGGGTTTCTTATTATATTTTTTATTTGTTTAATTGTATATCAGTTCTTTTTAGCTACTTGGACAACTGTAGAAGGGCTTGAAAATGATCAATCGTCTTGTTCCTCGTCTGTTTTAGCTTATAAAAATTCGGCAGCAATTGAAATCTTGCAAGAACAAGTGAGCAAACTTACTGGGCTAGATAAAGAAGTGCAAGATATAAGTGGAAACGTTGTTACATTAAATGATCAAGTAACTGCTTTAGTAAAAGCTCAAGCGGATGCATCGCAGCAATTGGCTGGAAATAAACCCTTGGCTATAAGCGGAACTCAAAGTGCATAAAATATTTTTATTCAAAGTTTAGATTAATTTTTGTTTGATCAGATTAAATTAATGAATAAAAATATTTATATAGCTATAAATTATATGTCAAACATATTTCAAGATGTATTAAAAGATGCGACAGGCGTGGAACAAAATTTATTAGGTCCAGATTATCCATATTGGCAAAATATTAAAAATCCTCAAGCAATTGGAATGTCAGACGAAGGAAGTTTATCTGCGATGGCTAACGATATTGATGGATTGATTCAATATGTTGAAGTTTTGGTAACAGGTGGAGGTGCTTCAACGACTGGAGGGCCTTTAGGAAACAAATTTTTTTTACAGACTGGAGGAAAGTGCACTGATGTTAAAACAAAACAAGAAGTAGATAGATATATATATGTTAACAACGTTCCAATGGGAAATATTCCATTTGTTTCATCCGGATTAGGCACTGATTTTTCTGATTTTAAAGGCCTAATTCCCGGAACAATGAGCAATCTAAATGTCTTAAATCCTTACGCCATTTTGGGAGCTTTTACATCTGGTTCAATGCCCGAATGTCAAGAAATAACCATGCAAGTAGTTGGACCAACGCCTCCGAGCACAGGAGGATTGCCTTCAAACGCAACCGGGACGCAAACACATTTTGTAACAACAGTTGATATTAGCAACATGGACCCGTGCAATTGGGGAAATGGTAATGCAAATCCAGTTTCGGGAAAATCGTGCAATGAGTCTTTCACAAATATGGGATTAAATCCCGCTCCTGTTGCAAGGGACTCGTTGTTTCCAGATGATCCAATTGTTCAAATATATTTTGCTTCTTTGGGTGTGCTGGCAATTTATATTTTGCATGAAATTATGAAAAAATAAAATAGTAACATATAAGTTTTTAAATTTATATGTTAATAAAATAGTTAGAATTTAGCGCTTTCTGCGTCTGCGGCCACCAACCGTGGCGGCATTTGAACCAAATTGTCCACTGTAACCAACGACGTTGTGCATTCCACCGCGTCTGCGTCTTCTGCGTCCACCCATTGTTGATCCACTCACCGCTTTCTTGGTCTTGTCCCACATGCCTGAAAAGAAACCTGTCACGCTGTTGGCGGCACTTCCAATACCAGAACCAACTGAACCAACCGCGCTTCCAACTCCACTAGCAACGTTGGAAACACCTGTTTGCACGCCTTGGAACTGACCACCGCGCTTGCAACGTTTGCGCGATCCACCGTATCTGCTCTTCTTTCTTCTGGTCAAACCGCCAACCGCGGCACCACCTCTGTGATTTCTTGTTCTCGCCATTTATATTATAATATAATAAAAGAAATTATATTATAATCGTGTGTTAAATTTGCTAAATATGTTTTTGCGTCAAGAGGGAATCGAACCCCCAGTTCAACCTTGGAAGGGTTGCGTGTTACCACTACACTATTAACGCGCTTTGTGAGAGAAAATTTATATTGGACAATCTCCCCAATATAAATTGTTAATTGTTTTTATACTATTTTTTCTCTTAATACTTTTATTTCATAAGCATTTTGTATAATTGGAAGGCCGTTAAACCACCGGCAACCTCAACAACAATGTAAGGAACCACGTCACTGGCCGCTAACTTTCCAGCAGCTAAAAGCGAAAGCGTAACCGCAGGATTGAATGAACCACCTGAAATGGCGCCGCCCAATAAAATCGCTAATGCTAAAGCGGCGCCGATGGCCAAATAGTTACCAGTTGCTAAAATAACAAAAACTAACAAAAGTGTTCCTAAAAACTCCACGACATACTTGTTCATTTTATATATTTACTTAATATTTTTTTTTTAATAAGTTTGAGACACCAAAGATCCTATTGCGCACACTTTTCCATTGCACAACGAGTAATTAAATATGGAACCTTTCTTTGCGGGAGCAGTGCATCCGCCAGATCTAACCATTCTTAAAGCGGTTTTAACATCATTTCTATCATAACATTTGTATGATAATGGCGCATCTACGGGCAGACCATATTTCAAAGAACTTTTGCCAACAGCTGCACTTTTTTTGGCAGCCATATACATTGATGATGAAGCGGGAGCCACGTATTTTGTTGATTGAGAAACATTGTATTGTCTTTGAGTGTCAGCTGAATATTGACTTGTAGAAGGAATTGACGAATACATTTGTGTTCCTCTTCCAAAGTTGTGTTGGGTTGTATTTGTTCTTCTATATTGAGCACGCGCTTGCGAAAAAGTGCTTGCACCATCAGAAGGATAAAATTGAGGAGGATTGGGGTGAATGCCGGTAAGAACGCCTAGCTGACTATGAAACGTTGTATTGGGTGTTCTATTTGTGCTTAAAGGACCAATTACCGGAGCACTGGCGTATCCACCGCTCATGTAAGGAATGTTGGTATATTGATGATAAGCAATTGTTGTCATATACTATAGACGCGGAAAAGAAATTTTATAATCCTATCGTCTTTTTGTGTGTATTTTTTGCTTTTTATTCTTGCGTCGCCTTTTGGTTTTTGCTATAATTACTTTATTATTCTTAAATTTAATTCTTCCTCCTTTTAACATTTCTTTTATTTTATTTACGTTTGCAGATTCAGAGGAAACACTATCTAATAAGTTTTTCAGATGAGTTATAGTTTGTTCGTGTCCTGCATTGTTGTATTGGTTTAACTGAACAATTTTCTCCCTAATTTTACTTAATAGTTCTCCCATTGTTCCAGTAAAACCATTTGTTGTAATTACTTGATCTAGAGGATTTATTTTTTTGGGTTCTGGAATTTGTTGTTCCAATTGGTTCTGTTCTTCTTCTATGAGCTGTTTAATTAAAACCTCTGTCTGAATGGCACTTTTTTTTATTTCAGACAAGTCGCAATTTTCATCAGGTTGCCCATCAGGTAACTCATCTTCAATCCGCTCAATGTCTGCTAAAATTACTTGAGTATTTGATTTTATAGATGCTAAAAAATGCATTTTTTCTCCACTTCCTCCTCTTTTTTTTCTGCTATTTTTATTTTGTTTTTGTTTTTGTTTTAATTGCTTTGGCATTAGTTATATATATTGTTGTTATAAATTTCATTCGCAAATGACAATGATATTTATTTTAGGAAGGGGTTTAATAACGTCTAATAGCTCTAATAGCAGATTGGGCTCCAGAATAGTTGTTTCCACCATATGATGCGTCATTGTAGTTTTTATTGACAGCCTTTTGCTTGGCGTATCTAATGTAATCAGAGCTGTCGTAAACGTATTTGATGTTGCAAGATGAAGGAGGAACACCAGTTCCATCGCATTGATCTTGAATGTGTCCAAAATGTTGTTTTAAACCGAACATTCCGGGACGACTTTGAAATGTTTGGCAAGGGCCTCCACATGAATAATATTTGCGACTTAATAGATCCCCAGCATTGTTAACAGCGCGAAATGGTGTGCAAATGGCCTTGTCTTTGTTTAACATGTTCATTGCGTAACCAGTGTTCCACGCCTGCTTAAGAGAAAAGCGCGTTTCAACAAACTCGCTATTATTATTTGTGTTATATGTTGCTTGAGGAATAAACCCAGGAATTCCTCCACCCAATTTAGAAACGCCAATTGTTAAGTTAATGCTTTTTCCTCCGGAAGAGCTAATAGGATTTGTATAACCAATAGATGTCATTTTATATTATACAAATATAAAATAATTAGACTTTTGCTAAAATAATATTTCTATATTCGTATAATATAATGAACAGTCGCGTTTTGTTGCAATTTTTTATAACATTTATTGTATTTGTAACATTAGATTCCATTTACTTAACATCTATGAAGGGATATTTTGACAATCAAGTAAAAATAATTCAAGGAAGTGTCATTAAAATGAACCTTGTTCCCGCGGTTCTGTGTTATATTTCTCTCGTGTTCGGAGTTTACTATTTCATAATCAAAGAGAGAAAACCGTTGTTGGACGCATTCTTATTGGGTCTTGTAGTATACACTGTGTATGAATTTACAAACTGGGCATTGTTTAATAGTTGGAAACCATTAACTGTTGTCATTGATTCTCTTTGGGGAGCCACATTATTTACATTAACGACTGCTATAAGTTATTTTATTTATGGTAAATTAAATAAGGGATGAAATATAATGTAAGTATTAAATTGATTATGTTCCAATTAAAACTATAAGTTGCTAAATGAGACGCGGCCAAACACGAGAATACTATAATTGCGCTATCTCCTAAAATAGCGTAACCACCCACTTCTTTTGCGTAGCTCTTGAATGTGTCTATCATTGAGTTTTTTCCTTGCGGAACAAGAGAGAAAAAGTAATAGAATAAAATATCATGCACAATTTGAATTGACAGAGTAAGACCAATAAATTTCCACAATGAAAAAATTGTAAAAAATAAAGGATATAGAAATCTCGCAATTATTATCCCAATTATTACGATAAGCACGTCTGCCATAACCGCGGAAAGCCCGTATTTTATATACCATTGTTCTAAAATCTTTGACCTAGATGTCATAAATGTAAAAAAAATTACAAATGTTTCAACCCACATTACGCCAATTAATATTGGCAAATAATCCGCAGTGTTGTTAAAGTTAGATATATTTCCAAATAATTGCATTATAATATATATTTATATTATAATGGCATCGGCCTCAGATAATATTGTTGTATTTACTATTGGACGCATGAATCCACCTACACCGGGACACATGGCATTGATTGAAAAACTTATACACCGCACCGCTTTTTTAGGTCAATCAAAATTTGGAATTATATTGTCTCACTCACAAGATATGCCAAAAAATCCATTCAACTGCAACGATAAACGTAAAATGTTATTATCTGGAATGATCCTCTCGTTAAAAGAACAAATGAAGCAAAAAATAGAAACATATACTCCTACAATTTCTCCGGAAAGCATAGATGCAATTGAACCAGTTATCATTTGCATGGATGATGCAACTCCGCCAGAATTTGGTAAAAATCCTATAATAAAATCAGTAAACGCGTTAATTTCAAATTATAACGAACCCGTTGAAAAGGCATTTTTAATTGTTGGACAAGACCGCGCAGGGGGTTACGAATTTGTTAAAACCGCATTGAGTAAAAGAACACCACCAATTTTACTAGATGATAGCGATTTTTTGGCAAGACCAGAAGGTGCTATATCCGCGACATATGTTAGAGAACTTGCTTATTCTGGAAATTGGGAAGAATTCTTAAGAGTATATGCGACAACTAGTTTGCCTGAAGAAAATATTAGATCAATTTACGAAGGTTTACGTGCTATGGCAGCAAACTCTTCCGGCTCTAAAAAGAAAGGCAAAGGCGGAAAACGGACCAAAAGACGCAATTCAAAAAGAAGTAAAAAATCAAAGAAAAATAAAACAAAAAAAAGACATTACAAATGATACAATATTTATTATACATTGTTTATTTAATTTGTCTAAGCGAAAGTATCTTTTTAGGCTGAAAGGTGGTTAATAATCTGTAATGACGCGGGGTGCAATGTTCATTGTAATCAACTCTTGGAACAACAGCTTACACGCATAAGGAATCTCCACATACGCAAAGTCTGTCCTATTATCACACGTTCTGCAATGGTGAATGTGCATTTGGTCATTGTAAGACGCAATTAGACCGCACTTCTTGCAAACGTGCACTTGATATTTATCAGATGCATCATATAGACGGCCACGCGTGAATCTCGCAGCTCCATTGGCAATCATTGCATCTCTTTCCATCTCACCAAACCTTAGACCACCATCACGCGACCTACCTTCAGCTGGTTGGCGCGTCAAATTTACCATTGGACCAATAGAACGACTGTGTTGCTTATCAGCAACCATGTGCTTCAATCTTTGATAAAACACTGGCCCCATAAATACAGTGCATTCCATTTGTTCTCCAGTAAGAGCATCATACATAATTTCATTTCCATTGGACTCATATCCAACTTCTTGAAGCTTCTTGCAAATGGTCTTCACATCAAGCTCACCAAAACTTGTTCCGTCACCAAATAGACCAAGTTCAATCAACGTCTTGCCTAGAATTGTCTCCTTCAACTGCGCAATAGTCATACGAGACGGAATTGCATGAGGATTTAGAATTAAATCTGGCTTTAATCCACTTCTAGTGAAGGGCATATCTTGTTCCGGAATAAGATTTCCAAGCGTGCCTTTTTGCCCACTTCTTGATGAAAACTTGTCTCCGATAACTGGTTTTCTTACCGCTCTCAGACGAATCTTTGCAAAGTTATATCCATCTCCGTTTCTGTCAATATAATTCTTATCCACATAAGTCTCTTCGTCCGTTCTGTAAATGCGACTTTGATCTTCATATTTAATAACCTTGGTGTGATCGTTCCTGTTTTCTTTAATAGGCGTGACTTTGGAAATAATAATATCGCGATTCTCCACTAGGACATTTTCGGGAATGACTCCGCGACCATTCACTTTATTATAGTTAGCAAACTTCATTCCCTTGGTTTTGGATGGATCGGGTTTGCATCTGATTTCCTCATCACCATTAATTTTTTGCTTATCCTCATCCTTTTCAGTGTGGTAAACCGTCGCTTGAAACAGTCCACGATCAATGGAACCCTTATTAAACAACAACGAATCTTCCTGATTGTAACCAGTGTGTGTCATAATGGCTACAACCGCATTAAATCCCGAAGGAATCTTATTGATGTGAATCATATCCATAATTCGCGTGTCAACTAGAGGTCTAGCCGGATTGTTTAGAACGTATGCCGTCTTGTCCATTCTTGTGTCAAAATTTGTTACATACATTCCCATGGCCTGTTTTGCCTGCGCACATTGATATGTATTTCTAGGAGATTGGTTGTGCTCGGGGAAAGGAATGCATGACGCAAGAACGCCGAAGATTGTACTAGGATGAATTTCGCAGTGCGTGTGTTTTTGAATTCTGTCTGCATCCTCTTTAACCGTGAGTTCATTAGGTTTCATTGCAATCATAGACCACGATTGTTCGTCGGGATCAATGTACTCAAGGATTGCATTATCAATCCTGCAATTTGTTAACAAGTCGTCCCAAGTCAACTCATTTTTATTCAACCGGTCAATAATATTTTGGGTTAACAATACATTCTTGTCTTTAACTCGCAAAACGGGACGAGTTAGACGCCCGCCGTCGTTGCAAATACGAATTTCATTCAGTTTATAATCAAACACAATTGACGTGTAAATATTAATAATTCCTTGATACTTTTTATCTTTTAGCGCATTGTATAAATCCAACGGAGACTCGGTAACACCTACCCAAGCGCCGTTAATAAATACCTTGGTTTTGTCATACATATCCACCGGAGTTAAAGATTGAATGTCAATTATGTTGGGAATAACATACTCGTGAATCGGCATGCTATTTGAGTTAATGGTAATATGAGTCATGTAGCTCAAATTTTTGACAATGCCAACAGACTGACCTTCTGGGGTTTCTGCTGGACAGAGAAATCCCCACGACGTGTTGTGCAACTTGCGAGGTGGAATCAACTTTCCGCTCTTATCCGTGGGAGTTGAAATTCTGCGAGCGTGGCTCAAACTGGACACATATGTCAAGCGGTTAAGAACTTGAGCAACACCAACTTTGTTACTATTAATGTGCTTGATTCCAAAATCCCCAGTTGAAAGAGCTCGCTTAATTCCATTCTCAATTGTGGTTGACTTAATAATTTTATAAATATTTGTCTGATTAATAATGTTCTGATAATCGTCGGTTGATTTCCAAGAACCAGTGTTGATCTCTTTAACAATTTGCTTTTCCATATCCTTTACAAGTTTGTTAAAATAGTTTCTGAACAAGTTGTTAAGCAAAACACCCGTCAAATCAACGCGCTTGTTCAAATAAGAATCTCTATCATCTTGTTTTGTCCAATTGCAGCTTGCTTGCAACAATTTGTTTGTCATGTATCCAAGGAAATACACCTTTTGCTGAGCCGTGTTGCAATGCGGGAACAAGTCGTTGGATAGAATGTCCAACGTAAAGTCGTGCTTCTTTTTAATTCCAGTTTCCTTGTCCATATTTATAGGAGTATACATTACGTAACTCGTAATATGTCTAATACACTCCTCTTGCTCCATGAAACCATTTGCATCAATAATAGACGCTTGCAAGCATTGCATCATTTCCTTGTGCTTGCTGCTTTCAATGTCTAGAATAATCTTCTCGCAAATTTCCTTATCAGAGATTACACCCAATGCGCGAAAGACAATGAATAGCGGAATAGGTTGCTTCACCCTTGGCAGTTGAAGCATGAGAGGAAAACCGAAACCATTGTTCTTTGAGGAAACCATCATATTAATCTGTTTAGGAGAAATGCACTTGTAATCAGGAACAGACTTAATTTCTGCTTGCCAAGTATACTTAGTATTATTTTTGGACACATTGTAGCAATAAACCTTATTTTCCGCGGCGCGTTCTTGACCAAGAACCGTCTTTTCAGAACCATTGATGATGAAATAGCCTCCTGCGTCAAACTTGCATTCGCCAGCGTTTCCGTGCTCCACGTGCTTGTATTGGTTAAGCACACAAATGTTGGACTTTAACATAATGGGCAACTTGCCAATGTGAATTTGGGGAAGAGTTTTATAAAAAGTTTGAATATTTTCAAGATTCTCGCCGTTTCTAACAACGAATTTAATATTAATGTCAATGGTCATTGCGGAAGCATAAGTGAAGTTGCGCAACCTTGCCTCTTGAGGAAACATCAACTTTGTGGCTCCATTATTCTCTTGAATCTGAGGACGGTAAATGTGGAAATTCTCAAAAGTAATGAAAATCTCAAGCGCATGTTTTCCAGACTTCAAATCAAAATCTTGCTCCGACGCAATGTGAACAGGATTAAACATTTCTATGGTTTTATTAATTTGATAACCCACAAAGTTGTTGTAAGACTCCAGTTGATGTCTTACCAAACGTTGTAGATGTTGACCTTTAAAATAAGATTCAATTATACTCCATGGTGTTTCAATATATTTATCTTGCTCTGGATTAAAGCTATCTTCTGGCGACATGGTATTTACTATTGAACTCATTTTTTCGGTTATTTATTATTTCAATTTTGTTTTTAAATAGTTTCAATAAAAGAAACACAATGCTGAAAGATAAAAATAATTTTAAAGCTCTAATAAAGAATATAAATATAACCGCAATATATTTATATTAAAAATGGGCGGGCGACGAGTGCGTCAAAATTATAAAGAATTTATTGAAGAAATGGACCTGAAAAATTTGTCCAATAAATTGCTTTCCGAAGAAAAAAAAGAATGCGATAAAGAAACTATTGATAAATTAATTTTAAAAATAAATACAAATTTTGAGAACAATTATTTTGATAAAACTCGGCTACGTCTTATAAATCCCGAATTAAGCAATGATCCTAATGTGTTTGTTAGCAACTTGCCTAGTCGCAACAATGATAAAGATTGCATTTTTAAAAAAATCTTAAATACAAAACCAAATACACTCCCAGTTGAAAAACCTGTTGCTCCAACAGGATATTCTGCATGCATTAGTTATTCGTCTTGTCTCACAGATTTAATAAGAGAACAGACGGGAAAAATGAAGGACGATCTTCTTTGTTGCGCGCCTCCTGAAAAAACTCCCAGAAAAAAATGGGACCAAAAAAGAGAACAAAATAAACCAGTTTCTCCAATAATTATAAAACCAAAAACAAAGGTTAACATTGATGTGGAGATAAAGGATATTGCCGGTTTACTTAAACTTGTAAAGGATTATCCGCTAGACGAAACAATAGAATACAATATTAATATGGGTGGTCTTCATAAGATTAATTCTCCTTTAACAGATTTGAATAACATGATTGGAATGAAGGAACTCAAAGAAAACGTGGTTGATCAAATTTTATATTTTATCCAAGACCTACATAAAAATGGAGACGGCGATTTTATGCACACTGTTATTTATGGTCCTCCAGGAACTGGAAAAACTGAAATGGCAAAAATTATTGGTCAAATATTTAGTAAGTTGGGTATTCTTAAAAAGGGTACATTCAGAAAGGTAACACGAAGTGATTTAATTGCAGGTTATTTAGGACAAACAGCTATTAAAACGCGCGATGTTATTAACGACTGTTTGGGAGGAGTTCTATTTATTGACGAGGCGTATGCTCTTGGAAATCCAGAGAAAAAAGACAGCTTCTCCAAAGAATGCATTGATACATTATGCGAAGCGTTAAGCAACTATAAAGAAGATCTAATGGTTATTATTGCGGGGTACGAGTGTGAATTAAAAGAATGTTTTTTTAATTACAATCAAGGACTTGATTCACGTTTTACTTGGCGTTTCAAAACGGACGAATATAAAGGCGAAGAATTATATAACATCTTTTTGAAAAAAGTGAGTGACGCAAAATGGTCTATTGACATTGACGCTGACTTAAAAATTACCGCTAGCTGGTTTGAAAAGAACTTGGACTATTTTAAATTTTTCGGAAGAGACATTGAAACGCTGTTAGCAAAAACAAAAATAGTTCATGGTCGGCGCGTATTTTGCAAACCAGTGGAGGAAAAAAGAAAACTAACCATGAAAGATTTAGAAAAAGGTTTTGAATTGTATCTTAAGAACGATGAAGTTAAAAAAAGGAAAGAAAATGAAAGCATGAGAAACGCAATTAAAACAATGTATGTTTAAGCGAAGCGACTGTCGCCCTTTAGGGGTTCACAAGTTATGAGAGGTGGTGCCAAATGGATACATTCTCTAACTATTTTAATGAATAATTTATATAAAATACTGATAATGCCTTGGTGTGTTTTAAATTCAAAAATGTTTTTTGTTTGTATTATAATACACAATGTCTACGCAAAAAAAAACAATCCAAATTAACCCAGAGTTATTTAATCTTTCGGATAAAACTAAAAAAAATAGAGACAAGAGAAGCAGACCAAGTATGCAGCAATTGGTTGTTAAACCCAATTCTCTTAAAAAGCATTTAATAAATAGAATTAAGGAACATAAGATGAAGGAAAAAACGGGCAATGAAAGCGCCCCGTCGTCAAGTTCAGAAAATTCCACTTTTACAAACGAGTTATACGAGTCGTTTAACTATTTATCAAGTTTATCAAAAAAGCACAAAGAAGATAGTGATAAAGAGAGAAAAAGAACTCTTCTTGCCAATAAGACTGTTAAAAATTATAATTCGCAACAAAATATACCTTCTTATTTTCAGCAAAATTTAAGCTCCAGCCCAATGGTTAATTTAGAATTGCCGGATGAACTTAAAGAAACGTATACACCCGTGTTGATAGAACCTTCTATGTCTAATATTAAAATAAATACGTATACACCGGGTGAACAAGTACCTTATGGGTGTTTAAAAGGTGGTACAAAACCAACGTATAGGGCTTGGAATGCCACTAGAAAAAATTATGATTCAATACCAATATCCACAATTTCAACGCCGCAGCAAGTTTCTACATCATTTCCTCCAGAAAATTTAGAAGTAACAGAAAGAGAAAGAAGGTTGGAATTATTAAAAATGAAAATGAAAAAACAACAAGACGAAGAAAGGGAAAGGGAAAGAGAACGGGAGAAAGAAATAGAAAATGTATCTGATAACGACGCATTAATTGAAACACCTTTATTTGAACCTATAAAACTTGCCCCAATTGATACTTCTGTTTTAAATCCAAAAATTGAAGTTAGCAATGAATTAAAGGAAAAATTACAAGAGCATGCAGGACCACCAAAGAAAAAATATATCAAAAAAACAATTCGCAGAAAATATACGCTTGGAAAATCAAAAATGTATAATACTGTTTCAATATTATTAAAGGATAATCACACTAGAAAAAATGTTATCAACGCTCAAAAAGAATTAAAACGAACGTCTATTGGTGATATTAAAAATTATTTAAAAATGCACGGATTGATAAAGGTTGGAAGTAATGCACCAAATGATGTATTGCGCAAAACATACGAATCTGCAATGCTTACTGGAGACATTATTAACAAAAATAAAGAAACATTATTACACAACTTTTTGAATGATACAAGAAGCTAATAATTTTATAAATTAATATCTTTCCTTATTTTAAGACAATACTATGGAAACTACAAAAAATAAATTACCAGATAATGTAAATGATTTTTTTAAAAAGTTGAGCAAATATTTAGACACGAAATTGATGTTTTACGGAAGCGTTCAACGTTCTGATTACTTTCCTGGTTCAAGTGACATAGACGTTGATATATTTACAGATAATGTGGATAGCACAATTGCTAAGCTGCAACATTTTTTAAACGTTAAAAAGAAGAAATTCAAGCGGGTTGTATGGAGATTGTCTTCCACGGGAAAAATGGTTTATGGTTATAAAGTAATGTATGAAAATCCTGACATAAATTTAGCTGCTGAATTCTCCATTTACGACAACAAATATAAAAAACAAGTTTTAGAAATGCACTTGAAAAAGACTGTAGTTCCATTTTATGTGTCAATTATGTTATATATCATAAAAAAATTATACTACGATCTTCATTTAATTAACTATGATTGGTACAGATATTTAAAGATGAAATCATTGACATTAGGTCTTGGAATGCCAGAAGAACAATTTCTTGTATTAAATGTTAGAGAAGACAAGGATAAATAAAAATAATATGAACGCGCATGTTTAGTTTATATTATTCTAGCAATCAAATACCTTTACCACGTAAGCCAAAATTTCCTTTTCAATTGTCATAGACGGTGAAGTGCTCTCCATTGTGCAGTTAGCATTTTTTGTTTCTTCGTATGTATCTTCTTTTTTTCCATTTTTTACGTAGTTTATAACTTCCCAATTTGGACAAGCAAAAGGATAATCTCGTGGAAGTGTAATAGATATTCTCATTATTAAACTTGGCTGCCACAAATATGAATAAATGACGTTATTAACATCGCGTGGCAACTCTTTGATGTAGGTTTTTAATGGATTGTAGACCGTGAGCTTTTTTATAAGAAGTTTATATTTGAAATTGCTAGTTCTCTTTAATGAGATAGAATACTTTGAATAGTCCGTGTCAACAATTCCATAATATTTTTCTAGTTTTTTCATATACTCTGCATTCTGCATCGCTTGATGTCTTCTATTTATAATTCTCAAATTGTTACAACAGCATTCAGTGTAATGGCAGGTTTGACAAGGTTGCTGCATTATTCAGGGTTATATACAATTCAATAGAATTATATATTTCAATTTTTAAACGAGCACTCCTTAATGATATCAGAAATCAGATTAAAGATAGAAACCGTATTATACTAATATATAATTATAAATGGCACTAATAAAAGACTACTTTGCAAAAACAGAAAAATATATTTCGGAATATGGTGAGAACACCGTAGTTCTCATGCAGGTTGGCGCTTTTTACGAAGTTTATGGTCTTCAAAATAAAACAACAGGCGACGTCAAAGGTAGCCAAATTGTGCTGTTTTCTCAAACTTGCGACTTGAATATTGCAGACAAGAAAATTTGCGTTGGAAAGGACGGAGTTATTATGGCCGGTTTCTCGCATTATATGATTGACAAGTATTTGAAGAAGCTACAAGAAGCCGGATTTACTGTTATTGTATATACTCAAGATGAACAAGCAAAAAATACTGCGCGCAGTCTATCTGGAATTTATTCTCCAGGAACTTATTTCTCTCTTGAATCTAATGGCAAGATTACAAATAACATCTCGTGCATTTGGGTTCACGTTTCAAATAATATAAAATCTAGAGACAAACAAATTTACGTTGGAATTGCCAATATTGATATTTATACTGGAAAATCTACTATTTTTGAATTTAATGAATTATTTTTAATGAATCCCACAACATTTGACGAACTGGATCGCTTTAATTCCATTCATAATCCAAGCGAAGTTATACTTGTGGGAAATGTTTCTGAAAAAGATATGGACAATATTATTAATTTTGGTAACATACAATGCAAATCTATTCATAAAATAAGCAGTGAAATGAATACTGAAAATGCAAAAAGAGCAAACAACTGCGAAAAACAGACTTATCAGAAGACTGTTCTTGAAAAGTTTTTTAATATAACAGATTTTGACATTTTCTCTCAAAACTTCTACGAAAATGCAATTGCAACCCAGGCGTATTGTTATTTGCTTGATTTTGTTTATCAACACAACCCCAATCTAGTGAATAAGCTGCAAGAACCGGTGTTTGACAATTCTTCTGAACGACTAGTACTTGCAAACCACTCTTTAAAGCAGTTAAACATTATTGACGATGGCAATTATACAGGGAAGTACTCTTCGGTTGAAAAGTTGTTGAATCAATGCGTAACACCAATGGGCAAGCGAAAGTTCTCTCATTGCCTTCTAAATCCAACTACAAATTCTGAGAATTTGAATGAAGAATACAGCATTACTGAACATATATTAGCAAAACACATTACCAACTATCCAACACTAAAAAACAAACTTCAGCTTTTGAAAGACGTATCAAAAATTGGACGACAACTTGTCATGAAAAAGATTTCTCCAAAGACAATGTTTCAGTTTTATAATAATCTTTTGAACATTAAGGATATTTACGCATCGCTTATAAAGGACAAGTTGCTCCTTTCGTATTTTTACAAACGCATGGACAAAAATGATTGCATAAAAATTGCCAATTACTGCGACGATATTGTTAAGTTTTTACAAGACAACTTGGTTCTATCATTGTGCGAAGATATTGAAACGACCCAACAGTTTGAGGTTAATTTTATTAAAAAGGGTGTTGATGTGGAACTGGACAATAAAAAGCAATTGCTTCTAGAATCAAGCAATAAATTGGAAGCAATTCGCACACACTTTAATGAAAATATTATGAAATATGAGAAGAAAACCAAATCTGCAACAAAAAATACAGACTATGTCAAATTGCATGAGACTGAAAAAAATAGTTTTAGTCTTGTTGCTACAAAGCGCAGATGCAACAATTTGAAGGAGATTGTTAATAAAGATGCATCTGTGCAAGCGCACGGTGTCACGCTAAATTATATTTCAAGTGAAGATGGACAAACGCAATCCAAGTTTTGTATAAACTTGCGAGATAATCTGTTTTTGAATGCGCAAACTGCATCCAATGACTCTATTTCAAACCCAGACATTACTGAATTATGCAAGTCCATGTCATCTGTTAAAATTCAGATGAAAGATCTTATTACAGGAGTTTATAACAAAATATTGAATAAAATGGATGAGTTTCAATCACACATTCTTGCAATTGTTGATTTTATTACAATTGTTGACGTTATCTTTACAAAGGCAAATATCGCAAAGACCTTTAATTATTGCAAACCAAATATTGTTGATTCAGATAAATCTTATTTTAACGCAAAGGATTTGCGCCACTGTTTGATAGAACACTTGCAGCAAAATGAACTATACGTTTCCAATGACATTGCGCTCGGAAATAATGTAATAGACGGAATATTGTTATATGGAACTAATGCAGTCGGAAAAACGAGTCTAATAAGAGCCGCAGGAATTGCAGTTGTAATGGCGCAGGCAGGCTTATATGTTCCATGTGCATCATTCCAGTTTAGTCCATATCAATACATTTTTACGCGAATATTGGGAAACGACAATATGTTTAAAAATCTTTCTTCGTTTGCAGTTGAGATGTATGAACTGCGCACTATTTTGAGACTTGCAAATGAACGCAGTCTTGTTCTTGGCGACGAACTGTGTTCTGGAACCGAGAGTATTTCCGCGACAAGTATTTTTGTTGCAGGAATTCAAAATTTGCACGCCAAAAAGAGTAGCTTTATATTTGCCACACACTTGCACGAGATTATAAACTACGACGAAATCTGCGAATTGGAAACTGTTGTTTTGAAACACATGGCAGTAATTTATGATAGGGAGAAAGATTTCTTGGTGTATGATAGGAAAATAAAAGATGGACCGGGAGACAACATGTATGGATTAGAAGTTTGTAAGTCACTCAATCTCCCTGCAGATTTTATTGAATCTGCGCATAATATTCGTATGAAATATCACCCAACGTCTGCAAGCATTCTTTCTCTCAAGACTTCGCATTTTAATAGTAAAAAAGTTGTCGGAATTTGTGAGTTGTGTGAAAAGGAACCCGGCAAAGAAGTCCATCATTTGCAACATCAAATTTTAGCGAATGAAACTGGTCATATAATTAATGCGTCTCCTAGTGCTTGCGAATCGTTTCACAAAAATCATGTAGCAAATTTGATGACGTTGTGCGAAAAGTGTCACAATAAAATTCATAAAGAAAAAAAAACAATGCACAAAAAGGTTAAAACTAGCAAAGGAACAGTTGTGCAAAATATATATCTCTAATTAATATATATGCCATTTTTTACAAGATCAAATAAAACAGGAGCCTCTGCAGAAAAAAATTATGGAAACGTTCATTTTATATCATTTTATTCAGCAGTTTTAGCGCGCTTTGCATATTTTAGCGATAAAAACTTTTTAGAACAATACAATAAAATTATTGGACCCATTATTCCAGTGTCAATTCTAACAGCAATGGATTCAATTAGAGATATACCTCAAATATTAGAGGATGAAACAACGTTTGATTTGATTAATAATCCTAGCAACCTTCCTCTTTTTACATATGGAGGAAAAAAATTTATCGCGTTTGATGATATGGCAAAAAAAATTAATATGATAAATGGCGAAGTAAAAGAAACGTATGATTTAACGGAGGATGAACTACTGCAACGCGGTGCATATGGAAACGTTCAATATATTTCTATAGCAACTTCCAACTATGGAGAGATATATGTTGTAGCTGACAAGAGAATGCCCAATTGTATATGGGTTGTTTTTAGAGGAACTTATAGCGGAAAAACGGCTGGTGCGTATACAAAACCAACTTCTCTCATTCCCATTTACGTTGGAAACTCAGAAGGAAAGAGAGAGTCTTATTTATATGGAATTTTTAAATTACTTACAGATTCTATTCACGCTATTATTGAAGCAATGCGATATTTAGCTGTAAATCATTTGCACGCAGAAAGACCAGATTCAGTAAAAGTTTTTACAACTGGGCATTCTCTTGGTGGAGCTCTTAGTACAATTTTTGCTTATACGTGGATGCATGTAAGAACGACTGCTCCTTACAGCGCATCACCATACGACGTTCTAACGAGTAAAATATGTTGCGTTAGTTTGGGATCTCCAAGATGCGTTAATAATGATATTAGTGAATTATTTTGCGGATACGTTCAAAGAGAAAAAATTACATTTTTACGTGTAACAACCAGAGGAGATCCCGTTCCATCCATGCCTTTTAAGGCTGCTTATTTTTCTCATCCTTGCTCAGATAGCGTTTCTGCAAAGCAAAACTTGAGAGAATTAGTTTCTGAGGATTGCAATGGTTTATATAAAATTACAACAGGAAAACCGGGCGTTTATTACGATAAATCTTTAGATTGCTCTAACAAAAAAGGTAGAACATATTTACCAAATCCTTTAAAACACACCATTTACTTGAACGTTCTTTATAGAAGTGCGGTAGACATTCAGAAATTTTTAAAATCAACTCTAACTGCAGCAGAAATTCAACGAACGCCCAATAAAAACACTGAATGTCGTTTAATTATTTACGATAGCGATAAAAAAGAATATAGGGATGTTTTCTTTGACGTTAACGCGGCAAGATTAAAACCTGTCGTAGATACAAGAGACGCCGACGTTGATGAAAAAGGCTGGAAAACGTTAAAAAATGGTGGCGGCATTAGTATGTTTGGTAGCAAGAAAAGCGGAACAGGAGCTGGTTTAAATACGCCAAAAGATGTTTCTGAAGATATAAGAATAACCGCTAAAACATTTAATAATCTCATGACATTGGCGGTTAAATTTGATATAACAGGACCTCTTCCTATGCAGGGAAAGATTGAAGACCCATTTACATCAGAAGTTTCTCCAAATATTTGCGTTAAAATAACACCGGTGGCCGAAGCTCCTACAACGGGCGGAAGAAAAACAAGAAGGCGTAAAATAACACACAGAATAAAAAATAAAAAAACTCGCAGACATTAAACCAAAAATTAAAAACAATAAAAACAATAAAAACAAATAATATTGCTATATTTTATGAAGATGTTCTTTATAAAATACATTAAACAATATTTACCGGCGATTCTTGTAGTTGTTGTTATTCTTGTATACAATTTCTCAACAAGTAGAGCAGGAAAACGTATTGAAGGTTTAGAAAATGACTTGTTAACAGACGCATCGGTTAGTTTTTGCAACAAGTTTGGCGGAGATAGTAGTCAATTAGAAGGCGCGTGTGGTAATTTAACGTCTAAAAATTGCAAATCAAGCAACTGCTGTGTTTTTATAAATGGAAACAAATGTTCCGCAGGAGGCATAACAGGTCCAACTTTTAAAACGGACAAAGATGGCAATAAAATCACAGTTGATAATTATTATTACATGAATAAATGTTATGGAAACAGATGCAGCAAATAAATTAATAATTTATAATAAAAATAATTATATTATTCTAAGCATAATTATATTATTCTAAGCATAATATATAATGCGCAAAGTTACAAAAAGTAGAAAATATAAGAAAAGAGTTACAAAAAAAAACAAAACAAGAAGAAACAAAACAAAAAGAAACACAATGGGTCGCAGAACAAATAGAAGAAAACTTCGCGGAGGAATGAATCATTTAGGCGAAGTCTTTTTGGGAATAATTAAAAATAAAAAAATTTATAAAGAAGAGGGTATGAAACATGATGCACAATCAAAACAATATGAAGAAGCTGGTTGGAACATTGAAGATCTTACAGAAGAACTTAAAAAAGCTATAAATAATGATGTTAAATTTGGTAAAGTT
>Ga0209550_10000252_pt1 | contig 48413 bp, 46 predicted proteins | sample LauGreSuBDMM15SN_2_FD_187567 | JGI IMG/M metagenome (GOLD analysis project Ga0209550, IMG submission 187567) | Freshwater lake microbial communities from Lake Michigan, USA - Su13.BD.MM15.SN (SPAdes) (version 5) | ecosystem: Environmental > Aquatic > Freshwater > Lake | place: Lake Michigan...
TGAAAAGACACTGAGGACAAAACATGAGCAAAACCATCAAAGTCGCCCTCGCGGGCGCTGGTGCCTTCGGCATCAAACATCTGGACGGTATTAAAAACATCGACGGCGTGGAAGTCGTCTCTTTGATTGGCCGCGAGTTCGCTAAAACCAAAGAGGTGGCGGACAAATACGGCATTGGTCATGTCACCACCGACCTGAATGAATCGCTGGCTTTGCAAGAAGTCGATGCCGTCATCCTGTGCACCCCCACGCAAATGCACGCCAGCCAAACCCTGGCTTGCCTGAAAGCGGGCAAGCACGTGCAGGTCGAGATTCCGCTGTGCGATGTTTACAAAGAGGGCCAGGAAGTAGTGCGCGTTCAAAAGGAAACCGGTCTGGTGGCCATGGTGGGCCACACCCGACGCTTTAACCCCAGCCACCAGTGGGTCAACCACAAGATCAAGGCCGGTGAGTTCAACATCCAGCAGATGGACGTGCAAACCTACTTTTTCCGCCGCACCAACATGAACGCGCTGGGTCAGGCCCGCAGCTGGACCGACCACCTGCTGTGGCACCACGCCGCGCACACGGTGGACCTTTTCGCCTACCAGTGCGGCAGCCCCGTCGTCAAAGCCAACGCCGTGCAAGGCCCGATCCATCCCGCTTTGGGCATCGCCATGGACATGAGCATCCAGTTGCAAGCCGCCAACGGCGCCATTTGCACCTTGAGTCTGTCGTTCAACAACGACGGCCCGCTGGGCACCTACTTCCGCTACATCGGCGACACCGGCACCTATTTGGCCCGTTACGACGACCTCTTCACCGGCAAGGAAGAAAAGATCGATGTGTCGCAAGTGGCGGTGTCGATGAACGGCATCGAGCTGCAAGACCGCGAGTTTTTCGCCGCCATCCGTGAAGGCCGTGAGCCCAACTCCAGCATCGCCCAAGTGCTGCCTTGCTACCAGGTCTTGCACGACCTGGAACAGCAATTGGCTTGAACATGGGTGCTTTGACGCCTGCTGATGAGCGCCAATACCTGCAGCTCTTGGGCCTGGCAGGCTTTGCCAGCATGGCCTCGATGCGCATTTGCGACACGATGCTGGTGGTGCTGGGCCAGGAGTTCCACGTCAGCACGGGCGACGCCTCGGCCGTGGTTTCTGTGTTTGCCGTGGTCTATGGCATCTTGCAGCTGTTTTATGGTCCGCTGGGCGAGCGCTTTGGCAAACTGCGGGTGGTGTCGCTGGCGGTGTCGGCCTGCGCGATCATCAGTGCCATCACGGCCATGTCGATGAGCCTGCCCATGCTCGTCATCATGCGCGGTTTCATGGGCGCTGCCGGGGCGGGCATCATCCCCCTGTCCATGGCCTGGGTGGGCGATCAGGTGCCTTATGAGCGCCGGCAGGAAACCCTGGCCAAGCTCATGAGCGCCACGGTACTGGGCATGATGAGTGGCCTTTGGTTTGGTGGCTTCGCGGCCGATACAGTGGGCTGGCGTGGGGCGTTTGTCTTGCTCTCGGCCATCTTTGGTTTGGCCGCCGTGCTGCTGTTGCGCCGCCTGCGACTTCAGGTGAAGACGGTGTCTTTGGCCGCACCGGGTTTGTGGGCGGCTTTTCGCCTGACCGGGCACTTGCTGGGCACATCCCGGGTGCGTTGGGTCATGGGTGTCACGGCCACCGAGGGGGCTCTGGTCTTTGGCGCCTTGGCCTTCATGCCGACCCATTTGCACCAGCAGTATGGTTTGAGTGTGGTGGCCGCCGGCTCAGTCATGATGCTCTACGGCTTGGGCGGTTTGCTTTACAGCCAGATGGCGCGGCGCTGGCTGGCCTGGCTGGGCGAGCGCGGTTTGGTGCGCACAGGGGCTTTATTGGTCGCGGTCGGGTTGCTGCTGCTGGCCTGGGGCAGTGGTGTTTGGTTGGGCATGCTCGCTTGCCTCATGACGGGTCTGGGCTTTTACATGCTGCACAACACCTTGCAGGTACAAGCCACCCAAATGGCCCCTGCCGCACGCGGCACTGCTGTGACCTTGTTTGCCTGTTCATTGTTTTTTGGCCAGTCCACGGGGGTGTTGCTCATGGCCCAAAGTGTTGATGTGGGCTGGCTGGCTTATGCCTTCACGGGTGTTGCGGTGGGGGTGGTGATGCTGGGCGCGGTGATTTACAGACTGGTGGGGCGGCATATCTCTCCGTAGGTCGGTGCCTTTGCGGTTCGACATCCATCTTTTCGCGAAGCGACATTTACAAAAGGCGGTGCAGCACCCAACAGGTCGGACCTGAAGGCACCGACCTACAAGCCCATTCGCCTGCAAGCGTGGCTGGAGCCTATCGTTCCAAGCGCTCGGCGGTCAAGCGATTTGCGCCAAGCTGCGCAGCGAAAACTCGACGTGCATGGCCACGCCCCGGTGCAGGGCGCTTTCATCGATGTTGAACTGGGGGTGGTGGTGCGCGTGGCATGCGCCCAGCGCCGTGTTGCGCACGCCGACCAGGGCCATCAGGCCGGGGTACTGGTCCAGAAAATCGCCAAAGTTTTCTGACACCATGAGCGACGGGAAATCGATCACCGCTTCTGCGCCAAACAAGTCGCTGGCGCACTGCGCGGCCAAGGCACTGCTGCGCGCTTCGTTGATCAGCATCGAGCCGCCCTTGCGGATGTTCAGCTTTGCCTGCGCCCGGAAGCTGGCGGCGGTGCTGTCCACCACGCGCCGAATGGCTTCGTGCAGGTGCTGTTGGTCGTGGCGCTGGGTGGTTCGCAGAGTGCCTGCAAGCAAGGCTTGATCTGGAATCACGTTGCCCGCAAAGCCGCTTTGGAACTTGCCAAAGGTCAGGCTGGCCGCATGCACCGGGTTGATTTCGCGGGTCATCATCATGGCCAGGTTGTTGACCAATGCTGCACCGGCGGCAATCGGGTCCACGCCTTTGTGGGGCGAGGCACCGTGGCAGCCCACGCCGCTCAGCTCGATCTCCACCAGGTCGCAAGCGGCCATGCGCGGGCCGGCCTGCACGCTGATGTGACCGACTTCGATTTCGGACCACAAATGAATGGCAAAGGCCCGCTGCACCGGAAACGCGGCCAGGTGGGCCAACAACTCGGCGGTGCCGCCGCCTTGCTCTTCGGCTTGCTGAAAGCACAGCTTCACGCTGCCTTGCAGCGCGCCCGAAAACTGCTGCAGCACCTTTGCTGCGCCCAGCAGCATGGCCACGTGCCCGTCGTGGCCGCAAGCGTGCATCACGCCGGGCACTTGCGAGCGGTAGGGCAGGTGCTCGTTTTGCTCCTGAATGGGCAGGGCGTCCATGTCTGCGCGCAGCGCCACCATGGCGCGGCTGTGCTGGCCCGTCACGGTGGCCACCACGCCGTGCTCGCCCACGGTTTCCCAAGGCACGCCCATGGCACTGAGCTCGGTCTTGATGCGTTCGGCCGTGGCCTGCTCGCGGTAAGACAGCTCGGGCAAGCGGTGCAGCTGCTGGCGCAAACCCACCAGCCAGTCGTGGCAAGACAGCGCGGCGTCAAGGACAGGGTGCGAGGGCTTCATGGCAAGGACTCCTTCAAAGAAGAGGGTTTCAAGAGCGGCCGCAAGGCCCACAGGCCGAGCGCCGGGCCGGGGGCCAGCAGCCACAAGGCCATGCTGCCCCAGTGTTGCACGGCCCAGCCCAGCAGCAAGATGCTGAGCACGGTGATCAAAAAGCCCACGCCGTTTTGCAGCACCAGCGCGCTGCCCAGCCACTGGGGCGGTGCGTATTGCGACGACATGGCCGAAAACTGCGGCGAATCGGCCACCACACAAACGCCCCAAAACAGCAAGGCCCCCAGCTGCAGCAGCGGCCAGCTGTCCGGAATGAAGGGGTAGCCCACGCACATCAGTCCCGAGGCCGCCAAAGCACTGGCCGCCACCTTGGCGCTGCCCACACGGCGGCTCCACAGGCCGCCCAGCACGCAGCCAAAAAAGCCGATGCCGATGACGGCAAAGCTGATCCAGGCCACAGAAGAGGCCAAACGCTCGCCCGGCTCGGCCAAGGCGCGGGCAATGGGCAGGCTCAGCCAGGGCAGCACGCTCCAAAATGCGTAAAGCTCCCACATGTGGCCAAAGTAGCCCAACGCCGATGCCCGAAAACCGCGCACCGCAATCACCTCGCGCAAGGCCTGTGTGTTCAGGCGAACCGGTGTGGCAGGAGGTGCCATGGGTTGGGCAGAAGAGGATTGCTTGGGCGCTTGTCCCATCCAGCCCACCAGCACCGCGCCCACCAGGGCCAGCACCGACGAGCCCAGCAGCACCTCAGGCCAGGGCCAGCTTTGGCCCAAGGCGCGCAAGGCATGCGGCATGGCGGTGCCCAGCGTCAGCATGCCCACCAGCCAGCCCAAGGCCGCTGCGGGTTTGCTGCCCACGCGCTGCACCAGCATCTTCATGCCCAGTGGGTAGATGCCAGCCAGGCACATGCCCACAACAAAGCGCAGGCTCCAAAACAGACCGTAATCGGTCACGCCCCAGGTGACGGCGGCATTGGCCAGCGCCCCCAGCAAGCTGCACACCACAAAAATGCGCGTGGGCTGAAACCGGTCGGCCGCGCCGCTGAAGGCAAAGGCCAGCGTGCCCGCGATGAAGCCCAGTTGGGTGGCCGCCAAAAGCCAGCTGAAGGCGGCCGCACTCAGCTGCCAATCGCGCATCAGGCTGTCGGCCACCCCGCTGGGGCTGAACCACAGCGAGGTGCTCAGGCACTGGGCCAACACAATGAAGGCCACCGCCAGCGAGGGGCGTGGCCCTGAGGGCAGACGCTCAGCTGCTGGCGCGTTCAAGGGCTTGCGCCAGGTCGTCGATCAGGTCATCGGCGTGCTCCAGGCCCACCGAGACGCGCAACAGACCTTGCGGGGTCTTGCTTTCAGGCCCTTCGATCGAGGCGCGGTGCTCGATCAGGCTTTCCACGCCGCCCAAGCTGGTGGCGCGGGTGAAGATCGCCACATTCGCAGCCAGGGCCATGGCTGCGTCTTTGCCGCCTTTGACTTCAAACGACAACATGCCGCCAAAGCCCGACATCTGTTTTTTGGCAATCGCGTGAAAGGCGTTGCCCTCCAGGCCCGGGTAGTGCACGGCGCTGACCTGTGGGTGCTCGTTCAAAAAGCGAGCGACCTTGCCGGCGTTGGCGCAATGCGCCTGCATGCGGTAGGGCAGGGTGGGCAAGCTGCGCATGACCAACCAGCAGTCAAACGGTGAAGGCACACCGCCGCCAAACAGTTGCGCAGTGCGCAAAGCGGCAAAGTGCGCGTCGTCCTGGCGGGTGATGACAATGCCGCCCAGCACATCGCTGCGGCCACCCAAGTACTTGGTGGTGGCGTGCATGACCATGTCGCAACCCAAATCGAGTGGGCGCTGCAACACGGGCGATGCAAAGGTGTTGTCGGCAATCGCGCGCGCACCGCCTGCGTGGGCCATCTCGACCATGGCGGCAATGTCCACGCACTGCATCAGCGGGTTGGAGGGGGTTTCGATCCAGACAATGCGCGTGTTGGGCTGCATGGCCGCACGCACCGTGTCCAGATCGGTCATGTCCACAAAGCTGGCGCTGACCTGCCATTTGGCAAACAGGTGTTTGAGCACGTTGGCCGTGCCGTGGTAGATGTCGGACGGGGCCAGCACATGGTCGCCCGGCTGCAGGCCCTGAAAGATGGCCGTGACACCGGCCAGGCCCGAGCCAAAAGCGGCAGCGCCTGTACCGCCCTCGAGTGCCGAGAGAGCGGCCTCCAGGCCATTTCGGTTGGGGTTGTGGTTGCGCGAGTAAAGGTAGCCGTGCGGGTAGCTGCCGTCGGGGTCCCGCTCAAAGGTGGTGGACAGGTGGATGGGATCAACCACCGCCCCGGTAGAAGGGTCAATGCCGTGTCCCGCATGCACGGCCAAAGTTTCAAAACGCAGGGGTTTGTTTGTTTTCATTTGAAAAAGTATAGCCATCGGCCTTTGGGGCTGGGTCCGCGAGGCGACAGGGGGTTGTGAAGATAAGATCCCAACTTGATTGACCAGGACCCTCCCGAATGACAGACCGCTACGCCGTGATCGGCAACCCCATTGTGCAAAGCAAGTCACCCTTGATCCACAGCGCTTTTGCGCAGGTGACGGGGCAAGACATTGACTACGGCAAGTTGCTGGGCCCCTTGGGCGAGTTTGCGGCCACGGTGGACGCGTTTCGGGCGGCCGGTGGCCGAGGCATGAACGTGACAGCGCCTTTCAAACTCGACGCTTTTGCCTACGCCACCGACCTGGCCCCCAGCGCGCAAATGGCCGGTGCCGTGAATGCCATGAAGTTCGAGGGCGACCGGGTGTATGTGGAGAACTTTGATGGCGTGGGCTTGGTGCGCGATGTGTTGCACAACCTGGGCTGTCCGCTGCAAGGCCGGCGTGTGTTGATTTTGGGCGCGGGGGGTGCCACACGCGGGGCTTTGCTGCCGCTGTTGGTCGAGCAGCCTGCCGAGCTGGTGATCGTCAACCGCACGGTGGCCAAGGCGCAAGAGTTGGCGGCCTTGGCGCAGCAGCACCAAACCGGTCAGGTGCCGGTGTCGGGCTTGTCTTATGACGCGGTTCAGGGTGCGTTTGACGTGGTGTTCAACGCCACCTCGTCCAGCCTCACGGCCGAGCTGCCGCCATTGCCCGGCAGTGTGTTTGCCCCGGGCTGCTTGGCCTATGACCTGACCTATGGCAAAGGCCTGACGCCGTTTTTGCAGCTGGCCCAGCAAGCGGGCGTCAATCGCCTGGCCGACGGTGTGGGCATGCTGGCCGAACAAGCGGCCGAGGCCTTTGCTTGGTGGCGTGGCGTGCGGCCTGACACGGCTGCGGTGATCGCGCAGTTGACGGTGCCGTTGGTGTGAAGCTGCCCCACATCCACACTCCCCGCTGCACCGGTTGTGGCTGGTGTGTGGCGGCCTGTCCGCCGGGGGTGCTGAGTTTGCAGGTGGAGGCTTGGCGCAAGCATGCGGTGTTGCACGATGAACAGGGCTGCACAGGGTGCAGCCGGTGTGAGCGGCAGTGCCCGTTTGGGGTGATCACGATGGTAAAAACGGAAAAGCCTGACAGACGTCAGGCTTGATCCGGGACGAATTGAACTTCATGCTTTGAAGTGTGCGCTGTCCATCACCTTCAGGTCTGGGGCTACCCTGGGCGCAAAGTCCATCTGGTCGAGCACATCGTGCTGCAAGTCAATGCCGGGGGCGACTTCAAACAGTTCGATCCCTTGGGGTGTGAGGCGAAAGCTGGCACGTTCGGTCAGGTAAAGCACTTCTTGTTTTCGCACCAAGCCTTGCGGGCCTGAAAAAGTGATTTGATCCACTTTCTTCACCAGCTTTTTCACAGCCCCTTGTGTGGCCACGCGTATCTGGCCATCGCCGGTCTCAAGCTTCACGCCCTTGGCAGCGAGCGTGCCGCAGAACACCACTTTCTTGGCGTTCTGCGCGATGTCGATGAAGCCTCCGGGGCCGACAGTGACGCCGCCCAAGCGTGACACGTTGACCGAGCCTTCTTCGTCGAACTCGCCAAAGCCCAAAAAGGCGATGTCTAGCCCGCCACCGCCGTAAAAGTCGAACTGCGTGGCGGCGTCCAGCATGGCGGTGGCGTTGCGGGCATAGCCAAACAGCACGCCGTCCATGAGCGTGCCGCCGTAGGTGCCGTGCTCGATGGTTTGGTAGATGCGGTGCTGTTCGTTGCGCGCCGCGATCAGCTTGGCCACCGCGTCGGGCACGCCCACACCGTAGTTGATGACCGGGCGGGCCTTGTCGGTGTTGAAGAGTTCCAGGTACGCACGGCGCGCCACGGCCTGACGCTCGCTGAAAGCCTCTTGCGAGGCAGCCAGTTCGCGGGCGTGGTCTTGCGCTTCGCTGGTCGCGCGTTCAGCTCCGGTCAGCTCGCCACTGAAAGCCGGATCAAACGGGATGTCGTAGCTGGTGGACTGCTGCGGATCGACCACGATGGCGTCCACCCAGGCCGAGGGGATGCGCACTTCGCGGGCTTTGAGGGCGCCCTTGGGTATGCGCTCCTTGACCTGAACGATGACTTTGCCGCCGCTGTTGCGCGCTGCCAAGGCCAGCGATTGAGCGTCCAGGTTGGCCGCTTCGTGCTCGAAGCTGATGTTGCCGTCTTCGTCGGCGCTGCTGGCGCGCACGATGGCCACATGGATGGGGAAGGGCTTGTAGCGGAGGTATTCGCGGTCATCAATGGTGATGACTTCGGCCAAGTCGTCTTGGGCGGCATCGTTCATGCGGCCCCCGCCGTGGCGCGGGTCGCATACGGTGCCCAGACCCACATGGCTGATGAGGCCGGGACGGCCTGCGCCGATCTCGCGCATGAGTTGGCTGCTCACGCCGCCGGGCAGGATGTAGGCCTCGATCTTGTTGGCCAGGGCCAGTTGCTGCATGGCCGGTGACCAGACCCAGTGGCCACCGATGACGCGCTTGACCAGGCCTTCGTGCGCGAAACAGCTCATGCCTTTGGTTTTCTTGTCGCCAATGCCCAGGGCATGGATGACGGTGAGGTTTCGAGGCTGTTGCGTACTCAGAAAACGTTCTTGCACCGCTTCAAACAAGTGTGTCGCTTCCATCAAGCCGCCACCACCGCCCATGAGGCCCACGGTGTCGCCGTCTTGAATCAGTTGTGCCGCTTGGGAGGCGGTCATGAATTTGGTTTGCATTTTTCCAGTCTCGTCTTATTTCTGAGTTGGCAGTTTTGTGGTGTGCTGCGTGGGTCTGTTCTGGCGTTGGTCGGGTTTGGTGTTGTGGTCGCTGGGTTTTGTCATGCCGGACTTAATCCGGCATCCAGGTTTGCAGTCATGGACCCCGGATCAAGTCCGGGGTGACAGTCTTTCAAGTCTATGCAGACCTGCCGTGTGAGTGGGATGGGCGGCCGACGATTTCTGGTACCCCAGTATGAGGAGGCCGCCCATCCCATTTACCCGGCCCCCGCCATGCAGACACAGCGGGCACACCCTCATCAGCGGTTCACATCAAACAGTACAGCACCCTTCTTGAGCGCGCTCTTGGCGATCACGCCCCGGTGGATCTCGCTGGTGCCGTCGTAGATGCGGTAAATCCGGGCATCGCGGTAATAGCGCTCGATGGTCAGCTCCTTGCAAAAGCCCATGCCGCCAAACACCTGCACCGCACGGTCCACCACGCGACCCAGGGTCTCAGCCGCGTGCACTTTGACCATGGCAATCTGCTCGCGTCCGTCCATGCCTTGGTCCAGCATCCAGGCGGCGTGGTAGACCATCCAGCGGGCCGCGTTGATCTCGATCACACTGTCGGCGATCATCTGCTGCACCATCTGGAAATCGCCGATCTTGGTGCCGAACTGCTTGCGCTCATTGGCCCAGTTCACCATCAGCTCGCACACATGCGTGGCCTTGCCCACGGCGCGGGCACCCACTTGGGCCAGGCGCACCACATTGAGTGCGCCCATGGCCAACTTGAAGCCCTGACCCGCCTCGCCCAGCAAGGCAGCGTCTTCGACTTGCACGTTGTCAAAGAACAGCTCCAAGTGTGGCGTGCCGCGCAGGCCCATCATCTTCTGGTCCTTGCCCACGGTAAAACCGGCTAGGCCCTTGTCCACCATGAACATCGAAATTTCTTTTTCACCTGTTTTGGCCGACACCAAAAAGAAATCGCTCCACTCGCCATCACTGATGAAGTGCTTGGTGCCGTTCAGTACCCATCCTTGGTCATTTTTCTTGGCATTGGTTTTGATGCCTGCCGCGTCCGAGCCTGCGCCCGATTCGGTGATGGTGATGGCGCAGGTGCGCTTGCCGGCCACGGCGGGTTTGAGCCAGCGCTCAATTTGCTCGCCCTTGCAGTGCAGCAGAGGCTCATACACATTGCCAAAAGCGCGGCGGATTAGGATGTCGGTGGTGTGACCGAACTGCTCTTCGCACAGGATACGGTCGATGTTGGACAGACCACCACCGCCCATTTCGGCGGGCATGTTCATGCCGTAAAGGCCGAGCGCTTTGGCTTTGTCGTGGATGGCCTGGGCTTTGGTCTTGTCCAGAAAACCTGTTTCCTCGACCTCGTTTTCTAGGGGCTGAAGTTCTTCGGCGATGAAGCGGCGAACCGTTTCGATCATCATTCTTTGTTCGTCGTTGAGAGAAAAGTCCATGGTGTTTCCTTGCCTGTTGTGGTCATGCCGGACTCGATTCGGCATCCAGGTATTGATGTATTCGAGTGCTCAGGGCATCATCGATAGACCCCTGATCAAGTCCGGGGTGAAAGTGGTGGGGTTCGGGTCAAAACGTTGGAATATGGCTCAGGCTTCCACAAACGGGCGGCTCTTTGCCAGGCATTCGATGGCCCAGTCTTGCTCCGAGGTGAGGGCTTCACGGCCCAGGTTCACCACTTCGACGCTGATCGGCAAGTCCGAGGGCAGGGCGGCAAACAGGCCTTGCAAGTCAATCGTGCCGTCGCCAGGCAAGAGGCGTTCGCAACGGGCGGTGTGGATCATTTGTTCGGTCGTGAACTGAAGTCCCGCTTGGGCATCACATATTTGAGCGTAGTGCAGCAGTTCTCGCGGGATGGCACGGATGTCGTCGAGCGTGGTGGTGGACCGGCCAAAGTGCAGGGCATCGACCAGGATGCCCGCGTTGGCGGGCATGCCCGCGTTTTGCATGATGCGCAGCGCCGACTTGGCGTCTTTCACCGCTGTCCAGGGCATGAATTCCAAATCGGCCGTCATGCCAAAAGGCTTCATCACTTCGCACAGTCGGGCGTAGTTCTCCGTCAGGCGGGCTTCGTGTGCATCGTCACCCGCCACCAGAATGGCCTTGGCTTGCAAGGCTGCGCCTGCGGCATACAAGGCATCCCAGGTGTGCGGATCAAAGTTGTCGCCGATGCGGATGATTTCAAGATCGAACACGCCCACGCCGGTGTCGCGTTGTGCGGCCAGGGTTTCGCGCAGGGCCTCTGGCTGGTTCAGCAGGTGTTGCTGTTGTGCGCCGGGGGCGTTGGGCCACAGGCGCAAACCCACAAATTGGTAGCCGGTCTGCGCCGCGACGCGGATCGCCTCGGCGGGCGAGCAGCGGTGCGAGCCGAGGTAGGCGAGGGAGTAGATGCGTGACATGGCGGTTTATTTCAAAGGTGAGACAGCCGTGGGCATGGCGATGGTCGAGACCATGTTCGTGGTCAGCTGCGCCGGGCCGCCTTTGGGTGGCCAGATGCCCTGGGCCACCGCTTCGCCACGGATCTGGCTGCGGGCGTTCAGGCTGTCGTAGGCCCAGATGTTGGTGAAACGCAGCGGGCCGTCGAGTGCCACCATGGCCACCACGCAAGGCGAGAGCTTGTCGCGTGCGGGCACGTACTGTTCCCACAGGTCGATGGTGGGTTGCACGCCGCCTGTCTTGATGCCGTAAGTGCGGATTTCATAGACCGGGCCTGTGATGCCGGATTCGGCGCTGGGGCGCACGGGCTTCATCCAGGGGAAGCCTTTGTAGCTGTGCTGCTCCAGCGTTTGATAAATCTCGCCACATCCGAAGGGGTTGGTGCTTTGCTGGGTGCGATCGCGCTCGGCCTGCAAGGCGTCGAGCGTGGTAAAGCCGCGCAACACGATCATTTGGTTGAGTACGCCAATGTCGGTGAACCAGCAGCCCAGCAATTCGCCTTGCGCTTCGGGGGCTGTGGCAAAGGCCTGCACATTCGTGGCGGCTTGGCCAGCGGTACCAAAGGGCAGGGTCATGGTGGCGAGTTCGTAGTACATGGTGTTTTCTTTCGAGGTGTCGGTTGAAGTTGTTGTGATCGGGTATTCGCAGGTGGCGGCTGGGTCGCGGCCAGCCGCGTGGTGCGCGGCAATGAAGCCAAAAGTCATGGCCGGGCCGAGTGTGATGCCGCCGGCCGGGTAGTGGCCTCCCATCATGCTGCTCAGGTCGTTGCCCCCGGCATACAGACCTGCAATGGCCTGGCCTTGGGCGTTGGAGACTTGCGCGTGGTCGTTCACGCGCAAACCGGCAAAAGTGCCCAAGCTGCCCATGACGACTTTGACGGCATAAAAAGGGCCACGCTCGATGGGGCCCATGCAGGGGTTGCGCAGGCCGTTTCGTGTGGCGTTGATCGCATCACCCTGGATGCGGTTGTAGGGCGTTTCGCCTTTGCCAAAGTCAAGGTCTTTGCCGTCCTGTACCAAGGCGTTGTAGCGCTGTACCGTTGCCTGAAAAGCCTTGGCGTCTATGCCGCAGGCCTGTGCCAGTTCAGCCAGAGAGTGTCCGCGTTTCAGGTAACCATTCTTCAGCCAGGGGCCGAGTGGCATAGGGGCCGGTTTGACCGCGCCCAGGCCGTAGTAGCGGATGAAGTCGTGGTCGCAGACCAACCAGGCCACGGGTGGCTGACCGGTGGGTGTCGCGGCCAGCAGGTCCTGCATGAAGTCGTGGTACGAGTTGGCCTCGTTGGCAAAGCGCTGGCTTTGCGCCGTGACGGCTATCAGCCCGGGCTTGGCGCGCTCGAGCAGGTGCGGAAAGTGCGCCACGCTGCCATCGGCACGGGGTACCAGTGATACCGGGGCCAGCGCAGCGGCTTGCACCAGATCGCCCGCCACCACACCGCCTGCGGATTCGCCCAGGCGCAGGCCGTCGCCCGTATTGCCCCGGTTGCCTGCAGACCAGTGTTCGTGACCGGTGGGCGCGTGGGGCAGCAGTTGTTCTTTGCGGGCCGGGTCGTGCGGAAAGCCGCCTGTGGCCAGCACCACGCCGCAGCGGGCTTGGATGCTGACTTCCCCCTGAGGCATTTGAACCACGGCGCCCGTGACACGCGCTCCGTCTTGCAGCAAACGCACGGCTGGGCTGTTCACGCGCATGTCCACCCCAAGGTCCAGCGCTGACTTGGCCAGTCCGCCAATCAAGGCATTGCCGTTGACCAGTCGCGTGCCACGGCGGTGAACCAACAGGTCACGTCCGTGGCGCAGCAGCAGTTTGGTGACGTACCAGAACGAAGCTGGCTTGTGCAGCGCATTCAAAAAGTGGCGCAGCTCCGCACCCGAGGCGATGCCCATGCCCCACAGCGTGGTCTCGTGCAGCGGGGGCTTGAGATCGTGCAGGCGCGCGCCCAACTGGCGGGCGTCAAACGGCGCTGCGCAGATCGAGCGGCCGCCGGTGGCGGCATCGGGTGTGTGGCCATGAAAGTCGGGGATGGTGTTGCCGTCGATGAACTGCAGCGCAGTGTGGCGGCGGAAAAACTCGACCATGCGCGGACCGTTGTTCAGGAAGGCGAGGGCCCGGGACTCGTCGAACTTCTCGCCCAGCTCGCGGCGCAGGTACGACAGCGGTTTTTCAATGCGCTCCAGCAGACCCGCTTCGACGGCCATGGGATTTCGCGGCACCCACATCCAGCCGCCCGACCAGGCCGTGGTGCCGCCGTATTTCGGGTCTTTTTCAACCACGATGACTTTGAGGCCCAGGTGGGCTGCGGTCACGGCCGCAGACAGGGCGCCGGCCCCAGAGCCGATGACCAGCAAGTCGCAGGTGTTGTCAGGAGTGAAGCTCGAAGTCATTGGCGATCCGCTCAGCTCAGAGTGCGTAAATCGGCTTGCGCCCATCGGTGGGTGCTGCGTTGCCGACCTCAGCAGTCAGGCTGAAAAAGGGCGATGCACCGCTGGATGCGGCCAACTGTTGCGCGATGCTGATCAGCTCGGGCGCGAGGGCTTGCATTTTTTCGGGTGTGAAGCGTACCGTGGGGCCTGCAATCGTCAGCACGCCAAATGCGGGTTGACCGGCAAAGCGCACTGGCGTTGACATGGCCGACAAGCCAATGCTGTAGGTGTCGGTCGTCATGCTGTAGCCTCGCGCGCGGGTTTGGGTCACGGCGTCCATCACGGCTTGCAAGCTGGTCGGGGCAGCGGGGCCGAATTGTTCAGGTGAGCCCAAGCCTTGTTTGGCCACCAGCGCCAAGGCCGCGTCATCACTCAGCGTGGAGAGCAAGGCCCAGCCTGACGACGAGCAGGACAGGCGGGCATCGCTGCCCATGTCGGGGTCGTAGCGCAGACCTTGGCGAGCACCTTGGGCACGGGCCACCCAAGTCAGGCGTTCGCCATCCACCACCGACAGGCGAACCAGCTCGCCCGAAACCTCGGCCAAGCGGTTGAGCAGCGGTTGTGCAATGTCCACGATGCCGCTGTTGCTGAGGTAGCTCAGCCCCATGGACACGAGCTTGGTGGTCAGCAGGTAGTCACCGTGGCCGCGCGTCTGGCGCACATAGCCTAGGCGCACCAAGTCGGTCAGCAAGCGGTGCGTGCCGCTGCGGGGAATGTCGAGCCGATCGGCAATGGCGGCCAGCTCCAGGCCTTCACCGTGTTGCGAGAGCAACTCGAGAATGCCCAGGGTTCTTTCGAGGACGCCGCTCATGTGTGTTTCCTTGATGCCGCGAAGGTCGGGCAGGTTTGACGTTGACCGCTGCGGGCCGCCTGCAGCAAGGCCAAAGTGGCTTGCAGGGTGCGCCAGCCGTCCAGGGCCGAGCAGATTGGCTTTTCGCGCCGCTCTGCCACAGCACGGAAATGCCGCAGCTGTTGCACGTACACGTCGATCTCGTGTACCCGGCTTTGCTCGCGCATCATTTCGTGGTGCCAGTGGCGCTCGCCCTCGTAGCGCCACAGCGCCAGATCGGGCAGTGACAGCGAGCCTTGCGTGCCCGATAAAAAGTGCGACTGCACGTTTTGACGCGGGTATTGACTTTGCTCGCCCGCACAAAAATCCCAGCACCAGGGAGACACTGCCGTGTCTGACACCGTCATCACAGCTTGCGTGCCAGATGCAAATTCGAACAAGGCCGAGCCGGTGTCTTCTACTTCAAAACCCCGCACGGCGCTGGACATGCAGCCATACACTGCACGCACTTCGCCCAGCAGAAACACCAGCATGTCGATGTCATGGATCAGGTTAATCAGCACCGGCCCACCACCGGCTTGGCGGCGCCATGCCACATCAAAGTAGCCCTCGGGTTTATAAAAGTTGGCCATCACGTTGGCACTGAGCACTTGGCCCAAGCGACCGTCTGCAATGAGCTGACGGGCCCTTTTCAAGATGGGGTTGTGGCGGCGGTGGTGACCCACCAGCACCGGCACGCCGGTGTCTTGTTCGAGCTCGATCAGCCGCTCGGCGGCGGCCAGCGTGTCGGTCACCGGCTTTTCAATCAGCACCGCGGTGCCGCTTGCCATGCAGTCGGCCGCCACCTCCACATGCGTGGCGTTGGGGGTGGCGATCACCACGCCCTGAGGGCGGGTGGCGCCCAGCAAGCTTTGGTGGTTTTCAAAAACGGGGATGTTCCGTTCGGCGCACCACTGGCGACCGGCCTCACCTGGCTCGGCCACGCCCACCAAAGCGAACTCGGGTGTTTTCAGGATGCGCTCGATGTGCGTCCGGCCAATCACGCCAGCGCCAATCACAGCCAGAGGGAACTTTTGCATGGTGCTTTGCAGGGTGACAAGGGGTCTCAATGGCGTAAGTATATTGATTTTCGGAAATATATTCAAAAATGGAATTTAATTCCGTTTATATGTATCATCGCTGTCATGAACACGAACAAGCCTTTGACTCTGGACGGTGCTTCGCGCATCCATTTCATCGTGGGCGATCCGATTGCCCAAGTCAAATCGCCTGCGGGCGTGAGCCAGTCTTTTCAGGATGCGGGGCTAAACGCCTTGTGCATCCCGGCCCATGTGGCCCCGGCCGATCTGGCCGCCTGGACGGCGGGCGTGTCCTTGTGCAAAAACGTGGACGGCATCATCGTCACGGTGCCGCACAAGTTTGCCTACTTTGATTTGTGCACCACCACCTCGGAGCGTGGAGCGTTTTTGAAATCCATCAACACCTTGCGCCGCAATGCCGATGGCTCTTGGCATGGCGACATGTTTGATGGCCAAGCCTATGTGCAGGCTTTGGCTTTGAAAGGCCTCAAGCTGGCGGGCCACAAAGCCTTGCTGGTGGGTGCAGGCGGTGCCGGTTCGGCCATCGCGTATGCCCTGGCCACAGGCGGTTTGCGCGAACTGGCCATCCATGACCAAGACACGGCGCGCCGCGATGCCTTGGTGCAGCGCCTGGCCTCGCTGGGCCAGTGCAGCGTGGTCGCAGGCAGCAGCGACCCGACAGGCTTTGACATCGCCATCAACGCCACGCCGATCGGCATGAAAGAGGGCGATCCGTACCCGATGGATGCTTCGAAGTTCAAGCCGGACATGTTTGTCGGTTGCGTGATCACCGCGCCCGCTGTGCCTCCGATGATTGCCGCAGCTCGTGCGCTGGGTTGCAACACCCTGACGGGTACAGAGATGTTTGCCCAAGTCAAAGGCCTGATGGTCGAATTTTTGATGGGGAAATGAGATGCAAGTTTTGAAGAACGGTCTGGAGGGCTTGCAAGACGGCACCGAGTTTGACTTGGTGGTCATCGGTGCGGGCGGCGCGGGCCTGTCGGCGGCGCTGTTTGCCGCTTTGGATGGCGCCAAAGTGCTGGTGGTCGAACGCACCGAATGGGTCGGCGGCACCACCGCCTGGTCCGCTGGGACCACTTGGGTGCCGGGCACGCACCATGCGGCCCAAGTCAACCCAAACGACACCCTGGCCGATGTGACGACTTACCTGAACCATGCTGTTGGCACAAAAGCGCCTGCGGCCTTGCGTGACGCCTTCCTGAAGAACGGTCCCGATGCGGTGGCCAAAATGGAAGCGCAGTCCTCGGTGAAGTTCCGGCCTTACCCCAAGCACCCGGACTACATCAGTGACTTGCCCGGCTCGACCTTGAACGGTCGCGCGCTGGAGCCGGTTCCGTTTGATGGCCGCTTGCTGGGGGACTTGTTTCCACTGTTGCGCCCACCCATCCCAGAATTTACCGTGCTGGGCGGCATGATGGTGGACCGCACTGACATCAACCATTTGCTGGCCATGACGAAGTCCTGGGCCTCGTTCAAGTATTCGGTTCGCATCGTGTTGCGCCATTTGGGTGACCGCCTGCGCCATGCGCGTGGCACCCGTCTGGTGATGGGCAATGCATTGGTGGGCCACTTGCTGCATGCCTTGTCGCAACAAGGTTCGGCCACGCTGGCCCTCAAGACCTCGGTGGATGCCCTTGAGCGTGACGACAAGGGCCGCGTGGCGGCGGTGCGTTTGAGCAGCGCCACCGGCAAGGCCCGCGTGCTGGCCAAGCGTGGCGTGGTGCTGGCCAGTGGCGGCTTCAACCGCGACCCGGTTTTGCGCGCTGAAAAATTGCCCGGTATTCCCGCCGAGTGGTGCCCCGCCGCCCCCGGCCACACCGGCGAGGCGCTGGCCTTGGCGCGCGGTCTGGGCGCCGTTGAAGGGCAGGGCGCACAAAGCCCCGCCTTCTGGGCTCCGGTGTCTTTGCGCCAACGAGCCGATGGCAGCACAGCCGTGTTCCCGCATTTTGTGATGGACCGCGCCAAGCCCGGCATGATCACCGTCAACCAAGCGGGTGAGCGCTTTGTGAACGAGAGCACTTCTTACCACCTGTTTGCGCTGGGCATGCAGTCGGCCCAGCAAGCCGTTCCCGCTTACTTGATCGCCGATGCCAAAGCCCTGCGCCAATATGGCATGGGCATGGTGCGACCGGGTGGCAAAGGCTTGGCACCTTTCTTGGCCGATGGTTACCTCACCGAAGGCAATAGCTTGCAAGAGCTGGCTAACAAGCTGGGCATCTCGGCTTCAGGTCTGGCCCAAGCGGTGGCAGACAACAACGCCTTTTCACAAACGGGTGTGGACACGCAGTTCCAGCGCGGCGTGACCGCGTATCAACAGAACATTGGCGATGCGGCCGCAGGTGGCACCAACCCGAACCTGGGCGTGATCAGCGAAGGCCCTTACTACGCTGTCAAGCTCTACCCTGGTGACATTGGCGCAGCGCAAGGCTTGCAGACCAACGAACATGCCCAGGTGCTCAATGCACAAGGCAAGGCGATTGACGGTTTGTATGCCGTGGGCAATGACATGAATTCCATCATGGGCGGTGTCTACCCTGCGCCCGGTATCACGATTGGCCCGGCATTGGTCTTTGCCAGCCTGGCTGTGAAAAATGCACTGGCAGACGCTTCATGAGCAAGAGCACAAAATGTCCTGTTCATGGCGTGAATCGTCGTGTCCCAGTGGCATGGGCGTTGTCAAAATTTGACGATGCAAGTCCTCTGGATTGAGGCCTCTGAACAGATCAGCGTTTACCCTTGATGCGTTCGTTTGTCAAACGGTTTCTAATAGGTTGACGGTACTTTTTAGGGTCTGTATGGATCGAAATGTGGATAGACCCTTTTAAAGTGCATTGACCTGAGGGTTCTGCACAAGCGTGAAACCCATGAGTCCGGGTGATTGGACTAGAGTCTTTTTTATGAAACTTGATGGAGACAAAATGACCTTGAAGAAACGACAATTTTTGAGCGCTGCCTTGCTGGCCGTCACTGCGGTCACCGTGGGTGGTCAAGCCATGGCTCAAGCCTATCCCGCCCGTGATGTGACTGCAGTGATCCAGTGGGGCGCTGGTGGCGGTACCGACGTGGCCATGCGCGGCTATGCGCCCTATGCAGAAGAAGCACTGGGCCGAAAAATCGTGCTGCAAAACAAACCCGGTGCCGCTGGTGTGATTGGCGCAAACTTTGTATTGCAACAGCCTGCAGATGGTTACACCATTTTGATGGGTGCCGAGCCTCAAGCGCTGTTCCGCGTGATGGGCGTGGCCGATTTTGATTACGATAAATTCACCCCGATCAACATCGCTGCAGTGGCCAACACCATTTTGTTGGTGGCACGTCCCAATGCGCCTTGGAACACCACTCAGGATTTGATCAGCCATGTGCAGGCCAACCCCAACAAGGTTAAGCAGTACCTTGCTGGACAAGGTACGGTGCCTTTCACCATGAACGCCATGGTCACCACGTTGACCAAATTTGAAACCATCAAAGTGCCCTTTGACGGAGAAGGTCCTGCGATTGCCGCGCTTTCAGGGGGGCACGTTGACATCGGATTCATCGCTTCAGGCCCTGCCATTGAGCACATCAGGGCTGGTCGTCTGAAAGCGCTGGGTGTGGTGGACAGCAAGTCTTTTCAGGGTATTGCACCCGTGACAGATGCGCCGTCACTCAAGAACATCACCAAGTTCTTGCCTTGGGGCTCGTGGTACGGCGTCTTTGTGCGCAAAGAGACACCTGAAGATGTCAAGGCCAAATTGGTGGCCGCCTTCAAGAAGGCCGGTGATAACCCCCAATACCGCGACATGATGACCGGCCGCGGCACCACCATGCTCAACATCAGTGGTGCTGAGGCCGAACGGTTCATCAAAAAGTTCCAGTCCACCACCGCTTGGTTGTACCAAGGTGCGGGCGCTGCCAAAGTGGACCCAGCCACCCTAGGCATCCCCAAGCCTTGATGCACATAGGCACATCAGGCACCCTTTTGTGCTGGCCTGATGTGCCTGCTTCACTGAGTCAGTTAAGGGCATTTTTGTTTTAGGATTTTTTATCATGAGCACCAACCCTCCGCGACTGCCGGGCGAATTGAGTTTCATGGCACTGGTTGTGGTGTTCAGTGCATTCATGCTCTGGACATCCTTCCGCATTTCCAAATTTGATTCTATTTCTTCACCTGGCGTCTTCCCAATGTTCTGCGCTGGCTTGATGCTGGTGACTGGCCTGATGAGTTTGCGCCAGGCATGGAAGGCTTCACCAAGTGCGGATACCCATCAAACGGTGTTTCAACAGTTTGTGATTCAGTTGGCGCCCTTGAAGCTGATTTTGTTCGTAGCACTGATTGTGGGTTACATGTTGGCGCTGGAAGTGACAGGATTTTTGTTTTCATCCTACGCGTTTCTTCTGATGTCGATGCAGGTTCTGGGCAGCAAGAAGATTGTTGTCAATCTCTGGGTTAGTGCCTTGGTCCTTTTTTGTATTTTCATTGTTTTTCGCACTGCGTTTTCTGTGGTGTTACCTGCAGGTTCCTTGTTGGGTCCTTACACGCCGGAGTTTTTGAAATGATGGAAGCCCTCGGTTATTTTTTCATGTCATGGTTAGACGTAAAAATGGTGCTGCTGACGGCAGTGGGTACTTTTGCAGGTATCTACATTGGCGCTATTCCGGGGCTGTCGGTCACCATGGCCGTGTCCATTTTGATTTCATTCACTTTCAGATGGGATATCAACGAAGCGCTCGCGCTGATCTCGGGCATTTATCTGGGGGGTGTCTATGGCGGCTCTCGAAGCGCAATTTTGTTGAACATTCCTGGCGCACCTGCTGCCATTGCCACAGGTTTGGATGGCTATCCCTTGGCCAAACTTGGCGAAGCAGGACAGGCCATTGGGTTGACCACAGTGGTCTCGGTTTATGGCGGTTTCATCGGCATTTTGGCCTTGGCCATTGCAGCGCCGGCCGTGGCCGATTTGGCCTTGATGTTTGGACCGCGCGAGTATCTTTTGTTGGCCTTCTGGGGCATTTTGCTGGTGGGTAGCCTGTCTGGGCAATCGCTGTCCAAGGGGATTTTTGCAGGGGCATTGGGTGCCCTGATCGCCTGTGTGGGCCTGGACCCGATGACCGGTGAAAACCGCCTGACTTTTGGCAGCCTTCAGATGTCGGCGGGCATTTCTTATGTGGCCGCCATGATTGGTTTTTTTGGTGTGGCCGAGGTGATCGCGCAAATCCATCAGTTGGATTTGAAGCCGGTCAAGCAAAACGTGAGCAAAATCATCCCTTCATGGGGCTTGCTGAAAAAATACCTGCCATTGGCCACACGAACATCTGGGATTGGCGTAGTGGTGGGTGCTTTGCCTGGTGCGGGCGGTGATATTGCCGCTTTGATGGCCTACGACCACGCCAAGCGCACGGTCAAAAATCCTTCACGGCCCTTTGGCGAAGGTGCATACGAAGGCCTTGTGGCACCTGAATCAGCAAACAATGCGGCTGTCGGTGGTGCTTATATTCCGATGATGACACTGGGTATCCCGGGAGATGCCGTGACTGCTGTGATCATTGGCGCGCTCTACATTCATGGCCTCAAACCCGGTCCGATGCTGATGATCGAGACCCCTCACTTGTTCTGGTTTGTGGTGGGATCGCTCACGTTGGCGAATATCTTCTTGCTGATCTTTGGCCTCACTGGTATCAAGATTTTTGCCAAGATTGTGGAGACCCCCAAGCCCGTTTTGTTGCCCTTGATTTTGGTCTTGTCGGCGGTGGGGGCCTATGCCATCAACAACAACCCGGTCGATGTTTACTGGATGTTGGGCTTCGGTGTGTTGGGTTACTTCCTGAAGATGTACGGCTTCCAAGTGGGTCCCGTGGTTCTTGGCATGATTTTGGGCCCGATGATGGACCGCAGTTACCGCCAGGCCATGATGGCCACCAACAACGATGGGTGGTTGTTTGTCACCGAGTTTTTCACAACGCCCCTTTCAGCAATCATCCTGGCGGCAGTTGTGTTCACCTTGGTCAGCCAAACGCAATGGTGGAAGCGTCTTCGCGGACTGAACTGATCGTTCTGCAGACTTGTCTTGCAAGGACCAGCCAATGACTTGAAGACCGTCATACCGCCGCGTTCACCCATTTCGGTGGCACTCAGGCGCGGGTGAGCAGCGTCGAAGGCCTCAATGTTGTGAAGACCTTTTTCCAGACCCGCAAGCCAATCACGCGAGTCCAATGGTTATGGCGCAACGGTCATTCAGGGTCAGGCCTTTGGACGCTTGACCAGCAGCGCCACCAACTCAGGCACCAGCGCATTCGGATCGCCCTCTTGGCAAGCGGTCTCCAGCGTATTTTTAACCGCTTGAGCCACGGTGTGGTCGGCCTGCGTGTCGATGGCCATCTGGTTGTAATAGCTCAAGTCTTTCAGCGCGTTGCTCATCGAAAAGCGCAGGCCCGAGGTGTCGCCAGACGTCAAAGTGGGCTTGAGTCGGTCGAGCGCGGCGCCCCACCCACCGCCTTTGGACAGCACTTCCACAAAAGTGTGCGCGTCGACGCCTGCAAGTTGGGCGCAGGCTGCGGCTTCGGCCAGCAAGGTCACGGTGCCCAGCGACACGTAGTTGTGCAAGAGCTTCATGCGGTGGCCCGAGCCAATCGGGCCGGTGTGTACGATGTTCTCTGCAAAGCAGGCCAGGATGGGTTTGCAGCTTTCAAACAAGGCCGCATCGCCACCCACCAGCAAGTTCAAACGGCCTTCGGCGGCCTCTTTGGGGGTGCGCGTCATAGGTGAATCAAGAAACTGCCCGCCCTGGGCGATGACCAAGGCCGCGACTTTTTCGGTGGAGGCGGGCACGGCCGTGGAGCAGTCGATGACGATGGTGCCCGGGCGCATGCCCTTCAGAACACCGTCTTCACCCAGCAGCACCGCTTCCACCTGCGGCGTGCCGGTCACGCAAAGGATGATCACATCCGATTGCACGGCGAGTGCCTTGGGCGTGGTGCAGGTGCGTGCGCCAGCGGCCAGCAGGGCGTCCAGCGGTTGGTTGCCGGGGTGTTCCAGCACCGTCAGGCTTTGCCCGTGCTTGAGCAAATTGCTCGCGATGCCGTGGCCCATCATGCCAATGCCGATCATGCCGATTGTTTTCATGCTTGCTCCAAGTGAATGTTTGCAAGTATGGAATGTACCAAGCTCAAACCCCTGTCACCTCTGACGCTTCGGGGGTTTCGCTTTTGAGCGTTTCACATCTGGGCCAGCAAGCCGCCATCGATCGCCAGCGTCTGGCCATTCACATACCCCGCTGCAGGGGACACCAGAAACAAGACCACAGGGGCGATGTCTTCTGGCGTGGCCCAACGCGCTTGTGGCACTTCTTGGCGCAAGAAATCCTCAAAACCTTCGCGCTGCTGCAGACCCGCTGTGAATTCGGTGCGCACAAAGCCAGGCGCAATCGCATTGGCCGTGATGCCGCTGGCGCCGTACTCGACCGCGATCGCGCGGGCCATGGCCCCCAAGGCGGCCTTGGCTGTGGAGTAAGCGCCAATGAGCGGCATGGTGGACTGGCCCGAGACCGATGAGGTCATGACGACCCGGCCAAAACCCCGTGTGCACATGCCGGGCAAAAACACGCGAGAACAGTTGAACGCACCGCCCACATGCACGTCCTGGATCTGTTGCCACTCTTGCCGGCTCATCTCCACCAGGGCTTTGCGATTTTGGTTGCCTGCATTGTTCACCAGGATGTCGACCGACCAGCCCGCGGTGTCCAGAGCTTGCGCTGCAGTCTGAACAGCAGTCATGTCAGCGACATCAAAGCAGGCTGCACGCGCCTCAATGCCCAGCGCCTGCAGGCTGTGTACGGCATCGTCTGCGGCTTGCGTTTGAAGGTCGTTGATCAGCACGCGCGCTCCGGCATGCCCAAGCGCCGTGCCGATGGCCAAGCCAATGCCTCTGGCCGAACCGGTGATCAAAGCGGTCCGACCTTGCAGGCCAAACGATTGCGAGAGATAAGTTGGATTCATGTCAATCTTTCGTGGGTGGTTTGCCGGGGCGTCCCGGGATCATGGTCAGCATGTGGTCGGCAACACCACCATCGACCACGAGGTTTTGACCATTGACGTAGCTTGCGCCCGCGCTGATCAGGTAATGCACGGCTTGCCCAATGTCATCGGGCCGACCGATGCGCCCCATGGGCACCAGGGCTTCGCGCCGCGCTTTGGTGTCGGCGTCTTGGTAGACCGCCTCGGTCAGCGGGGTTCGGACCATGCCCGGGCATACCGTATTGGTTCGAATGCCTTCTGGCCCCCACTCTTGCGCCAATTGACGACAAAGCATGATGAGTGCCGCTTTGGCTGGCGAGTAAGCGCCATAGCCAGGATGCGGATGCAAGCCCGACATCGAAGCAATGGCGGTGATGCTGCCGCTTGAGCGCTTGAGCGACGGGTATGCCGCTTGTGCCATCAGGAACACCGAGCGGGTGTTGAGATTGAAGGTCAAGTCCCATTGCTCGACCGACAATTCTGCCAATTTGCCAGGTCCTGATGCGCCCGCCACGCAGACCAAGGCGTCCAGATCACCATGGACCGTCAGGGCCTCTTGCACCATACGCCTTGCATCCTCGGGGTGGGTCACATCCCCCACCACACCCTGTGCCTGCACGCCCATGTCAAGCAGGGCCTGAAGCAAGGCCGACAGGCGTTCGCCGTTTTGTGTGCTGGCCACAGTCAGCTTCAGTTCTTGCGTCGTCTGCGAGGCCAGCACCTCGCAGATGCCTCGGCCAATTCCCCCAGTCGCGCCAGTTACTAAAATATGCATGTTTGATTTCAAGTAAAAAATCCGCCTAGGCCCGAGCACATCACGATGAGCAATGCGCCGTAGACCAGGCCGTTGAATAAATTGATCGTCAACATCTGGGTTGTCTCCTTTTTAATCTTCTTCAAGGGGGCCAAGTGCCGTCTCGGGCGCACCCAAGGCGGTCCAGCCACCGTCCACCGGCAACACCGCACCGGTGATGTAGCTGGCAAGGGGTGAGGCCAAAAAGGCGATCACTTGGGCAATTTCTTCGGGGGCGGCCATGCGCCCCATGGGGGTTCGGCGTGCAATCGCCTGGGCATCGATGGCGCCGCGATCGACCAGGCTGGCCACCAAGGCGGTCTTCACATAACCGGGTGCCACGGCGTTCACGCGTATGCCACGGCGCGCCCATTCGCTGGCCAGAGCCCGGGTCATGCCGAGCACGCCGGCCTTGGCCGCGCAGTAAGCATTGCGACCGGGAATGCCGCCAAAGCTGGCGATGGAGCCAATGTTCACGATGGCGCCTCGGTTGCCGCGTGCATCACGCGGCTGGCGGGTCATCTGTGCGATCACTTGTTGGGACATGAGAAACACACCCCGCAAATGCACCGATAACACCTTGTCAAAAGCGACGATGTCTTGCTGCAAAGTCGGCGCAGTTTGGTCGGCGATCCCGGCGTTGTTGACCAGTCCATCGATGCGGCCATGGCGTGACACCACATCGCTCACACGCGTTTGCACCGCGTCCGCATCGGTCACATCGCAGGACCAGCCCGAGTGTTGGACACCCAGTGCCTGCGCACGTTCAAGCGCGAGCGCACCGTTCAAATCGAACAAGGCCACGGTCCATCCCGCATGGGCCAGCTGCTGTGCCGTGGCCCAGCCAATGCCATCGGCCGCGCCTGTGACGATGGCCACAGGTGCGCCGCTCATGCTGCGCTCCCTACCGGCTTGATGAGCGTGTTCATTTCAGGCACCCACCTTGTCCGCGATGTGGTTGGCCGTCACATAGGCGAACACCATGTTGGGGCCGTGTGTGATGCCTGCGGCCGGGTAGTTGCCGCCCATGATGCTGGCACGGTCATTGCCGACGGCGTACAGCCCCGGTATCACCGAGCCATCGCTTTTCTTGACTTCACCCACCACGCTGGTCTGGATGCCATCGAAGCTGCCAAGGTCGCCCATCATCAGTTTGACCGCATAGAACGGACCTCTTTCAACCGGTGCCACACAGGGGTTGGGTTGGTGGTTGGGGTCGGCCAGATAGCGGTTGAAGGCGGTGGTGCCGCGGGCGTGTTGTTCGTCCACACCTTTGACGGCACCGGTGTTGTATTCGTGCACGGTGGCTTGTAGGCCGGCCGCATCGATGCCGGTGACCTGCGCCAGATCGGCCAATGTCTTGCCCTCAAAGAGGTAACCATTGCGGATGTATTTGCCAAAAGGCATAGGCGCGGGTTTGACGAAGCCCAACCCGTACTTGCCCAAGGTGGTCTTGTCACAGACCAGCCACATCACGGTTTCCTTTTGACCCTTGCAGGCCTCGATCATGGCCACGCCTACATCGTGGTACGAGTTCGATTCATTCGTGAAGCGCTTGCCGTTGCGCAGCACGCCGATCACGCCGGGTTTGTAGCGGTCCAGCAAGTGGGGAAAGACACCAAATTCGCCGTTTCCAAATGGCACTTTGGACACTGGCATCCAGGCGGCTGCATCCTTCAAGCGCAAGTCCACATCGGCACCGGCGGTCTCGGCGATGCGCACGCCATCGCCTGTGTTGGTTTCGGGGGTAGGGGAGAGGTGTTCCCCGCCACTTTGCAGGTGCGGATAAGCCTTGGCGATGCGCTGCACGTCTTGCGGAAAGCCACCGCAAGCGAGTACCACGCCACGGCGTGCGCGGATTTCGCGGTCACCACCTTCGCCGCCGACCAGCATGCCGACCACTTGGCCGCTCTCGGTCAAAACTCGCTTGGCTGGTGTCGAGGTCAGGATGGGAATGCCCAAGTCCAGCGTCGATTTGGCCAGACGCGCTGCCAGCGCATTGCCGCTGGTCACGTTGATGGCGCGTTGGTACAGCGCCAGTTCCTTGATGTGATTGACCAGGCGTTTGGCCACATACAAAAAGGACGTCAGTGACTTCGTGAACTGGAAAAAATGCTTGAGATCCGCATTGGAGGAATTGAACATCATGCCGATGAAGGTGATGGTCTTGAGCGGGGGCTTCAAGCGCGGCATGTCTTTGCCCAGACCTCGGATGTCATAGGCCTGCGCCAGGATCGAACGGCCAATGGCAGCGCCGCCTGGCACGTCGGGGTGGTAGTCCGGGTAGAGCGTAGGAATAAATTTCATCTCGGTCTCGCGCTCGAAAAAATCCACCATCTTCGGGCCTTGATCCATGAAAGCGGCGACCGCCGCTTCGTCGTAGTAAGTGCCGGTCTCTTGCATCATGTAAGTCCGCACGGCATCCAACGTGTCTTGCGGGTTTTGCTTTCGGCCATGCGCGTTCAGGGGGATCCAGAGCACGCCACCCGACAGGGCGGTGGTGCCGCCGAACACGGGTTCTTTCTCGATCACCACCACATCCAGCCCGCGCTTTTTGGCCGTGATGGCGCAAGACAAACCTGCGGCACCAGAACCCACCACCAGCAAATCACATTCGAAATGGTTTGTCATCTTTGTCTCCTCAAGCGGTTTGGTTGTAGCCAGGACGCGGCACCATGTCCATCAACATGCAGGACATGCCGCCATCGACCAACAGTTCGGCGCCATTGACATAGCCCGAGCGTGGACTGGCCAGAAACATCGCGACATCGGCGATGTCTTGTGGCTCCCCGATGCGGCGGCTGGCCGTGACGGCCGAACGCTTGGCTTCAAAGCCGGGCTCTTCGTAAAACTTGGCCGACAAAGCGGTGCGAATCATGCCGGGGCAAATCGCGTTGCTGCGCACGCCTTGTGGGCCCCATTCGACGGCCAGTTGGCGCGACATCTGCAGCACGCCGGCCTTGCTGGCGCTGTAGGCACCGCTGTGGCTTTGCGGGAACAGGCCCGAGATGGACGCCACGTTGACGATGCAGCCTTCACCGGCAGCACGCATGGCCTCACCGAAGGCGCGGGCGCACAGCAGGTAGCCAGTCAGGTTGACCGCCAGCACTTCATTCCACTCGTCCAGGCTCACGTCGGCCAAACCGCCAGAACGCAGCAGTCCCGCGTTGTTGATCAGCGCATAGGCTGTGCCCCATGTGGACAGGACTTTTTCTGCGGCGGCCTGCACGCTGGCCGCATCGCTGATGTCACAGGTCACGGCCAAGGTCTTCGCGCCTTTCGCTTGCAGCTGATCTTGCATGCGCCTCAAGCCCTGTGCATCGCGATCAAGCAGCACCACGCGCGCGCCCACTTGCGTCAAACGCTCGGCGACCGATGCGCCGATGCCGCTGGCGGCGCCGGTGACCACACACACGCGGTCGTCCAACTCAAGCCAGCTTTTGTCTCCACTCATGGTCATGTCCTTCATCCTGTTCTCTACGAAACATTGTTGGAATAAGGGGCGAAAATAATTTTGACGATTCGATCGAATAACAGGACAATTCGTGCGAATTGGAGCGCAAAAATGGTGGTTTCTAGGGTAATCCCGAATTACGATTTGTATGGTGATTCGAGCCGCCATGAAGATTCGGCTGCATTTAATTTCGAATGGATTCCGCAGCGTTCGACCTTGTACAACTGGCTGATCCATCCCCATCGACACGATTCGTTCATCCAGGTGCTTTACCTCACAGAGGGGCATGTGGATGTACAGATTGAGCATGTTCAGCAAACACTGCATGCGCCCTGCGTGATGTTGATCCCGGCAGGTCATGTGCACGGGTTCCGGTTTTCCCAAGACACCAATGGCCCGGTGGTCACGGCCATGCAAAAGGCGCTGGAATCGGCGGCGGCGTTGATGATGCCGCCCTTGCTGGACACCATACGCACCCCGCGTTTGCTCTCCTTGCAGTCGGAGATGCGCTACATCGATCAGCTCATGCCCTTGTTTTTGGCGCTGGAGCAAGAGTCGCACACACCGGCTGAAGGTCAGGTGGCCGCGGGTACGTCTTTGTTGTTGGCCCTGATGGTGCAAGTGCACCGCATTTGCAAATTGTCCGATCTGACGGACACCCAAACCCACTACAGCATCTCGCGCAAGGCGCGGCAAATCGAAAAATTCCGCAGCTTGATCGACAAAAATTTCCGCTCCGAGCATTCTTTGCAAACCTATGCCAACCAGGTCGGCGTGACGGTGGGGCAACTCTCGCGCCTGTGTCGTGAGGTCTTGGGCAAATCGAGCCTGCAGGTCATGAATGACCGCTTGATTCAGGAAGCGCAACGCGAACTGGTCTACACCGCTTTGCCCATCAAACAACTGGCCTCCGAACTCGGCTTTGAGGACGACGCTTACTTCAGCCGTTTCTTTCGCAAGCACATCGGCATGACCCCCAAGGCTTACCGTGCCAAGTCTTTGGCGCAAATGGGCATTGATGTTAAGACGCATTTCTGAGCACCTTCGCCAAAGGGGGCCGCGAGTTTGCAGTTGCTGCACATGCGGCGTACTGATTTGACCGTCTGGCAATGCAGAGGCGTAAGCAGGTGGGGTGCAGTGGCCTTCTGGCGGTCTATACTTCGAGTAATGAACCAGACGGTACATTCTGAAGACGAGCTACAACCGACACCCAGCGGCACCAGCGGCACCAGCCGCACCAACGACCCCGCCCGCACCATGGCCGAGATCTTGAGCACATGGCGTAACCCGCCACAGCCGCGATGATCGGCTTGAGCACGTGACGAATGGTTTTCCAATTTCGGGCGATAAAACCTCTTTGGTAGACGTCCGTGTAAGACCATTCGGTCATCACGCCGATGTCCGCACCGGCTGCAAACGCTTTGTCGCTGCCAGTGATGACAATCGCACCTATGTCCGGGTCACCATCCAGACCGAGTAAAGCCTTGCCAGAGCGTCCATCAGTGCATCCTTCAGCGCATTGAGCTGGGTTGGCCTGTTAAGGATGATGATGCCGACACGACCGTGTCGGGCAATCAGGATAGTTGACTCGGAGATTAAGACCTTCTGATTATTCACCCGAGATCTTCTGGTCGCGGATCAAAGCAGCCAGAACCCTGGCTTCGTTAGTCAGCAGTGCTTTGAATTCGGTTGTATCCAACGCGACGTTCTCACCACCGAGCTCTGCATAGCGTGCTTTCAGGGTCAGAGAGGCCAGTGCTTTGGCCACTTCTCGGTTCAAACGGGCAATGACGTCTGCAGGTGTGCCGTTAGGAGCCCACATGCCAAACCAAATGTCCAAATTGGCACCCTTGAAGCCTTGCTCGGCAACGGTGGGGACATCCGGGAAAAATGGTGAGCGCTTCTCGCTGACCACCGCTAACAATTTGACCTTTCCAGTGCGGATGTGCGGGAAGGCAATACCGGGGTCGCAAAACATGTCGGCTTGCCCTGCTAAAACATCCTGCAAGGCTGGCGCAGCCCCTTTGTAAGGGACGTGCAGGATATCGGTGCCAGTAGCTTGTTTGAAGAGCTCACAAGCCAGGTGGGGTGGTGTACCAGTACCTCCGGATGCGCAAGACATTTTTCCGGACTTGGCTTGTGCGACCAATTCACGCACATCCTTGGCTGCGCTTTGAGGCTTAGTCACCAAATACATTTGGGACTTTCCAATGGCAGTGACCGGCGTGAGGTCGCGCGAAGGCAACAAAGTCGATTTGATCAGGTGAGGATTGACGGTCTCAACCGATGTAGTGGAGATGAGCAGGGTATGGCCATCGGCCGTTGCACGGGCCACTTCTGATGCGCCAATGTTGCCGCTGGCACCGGGCTTGTTGTCAATGACCACGGACTGGCCCAGACTTTCGGTCAAGCTCTGGCCAATTATGCGCGCCATGGCATCGGCGGTTCCACCTGGCGGGAATCCCACAACAATACGAATGGGCTTGTTGGGCCACGTTTGCGCGTGACTGCTGAGACTTGCACTCAAGCTCAGTGCTGAAATGGCGGCAATCGTCAAACTGCGACGAAGCTGTGAAGGCGTGCATTTTTTCATGATTGTCCCCGGGTGCTTGTAGCGCAGCGTCTCGATCTCGAATAAGGTTGAACGTCTGCTTTGCATGGATGCACTGTGACGACAAGCCAGTTCAATCGCAATTGAAAATTTCCGCAGAGGCGCTGCTTGGGTTTTTGCAGCTCAAGGCTTGGCCAATGGGGCTACTGCGCCCTGACAGACGATCGCAGGCGTCATGAAATTCATGTTGTAGGAAACGACCGTTCCGGCTTCCACGTCGTATCCGACACGGCCGTTCAGCCGATCCAGTGGGCGCCCGTACAGATGCAGATGTCGGATCAGGTCGACACCATTTCCGTGGATGCTGTGAATGTCTTCGGGCAGGAAGCCGACCGAGGTGCCCGGTTGCACCGTGACAGTACGAACCAGCTTAAGGGTGGCACAACCGGGTATCGCACCGTCGTCCTCGCGTGCACAGACCCGGTTGGTCTCCTAGCCCTTGACGGCAGCAATCACTGCCCATGTCGTATGGTCGTGGGTCTCGATGGGCGACATGACGCACACCTCGCACTACTTTTTGAAGTTGCTGGACAACATGGAAAAAATTGACAAAGCGTTGCCAGAAGATGAAGTCAATGCATAGGCGTGAGCCTGTGGGGTGCAGTGGCCTTCTGGCGGTCTAAATCTGGCGGTCTATACTTCGAGTAATGAACCAGACGGTACATTCTGAAGACGAGCTGCAACCGACACCCAGCGGCACCAGCCGCACCAACGACCCCGCCCGCACCATGGCCGAGATCCTGGCTGTGGCCACACACGAGTTCGCCGACAAGGGCCTGAGTGGCGCGCGCATCGACGCCATTGCAGCGGCCACGCGCACCAGCAAGCGCATGATTTACTACTATTTCGGCAGCAAGGACGGCTTGTACCTGGCAGTGCTCGAAGAGGCTTACCGCCGCATGCGGGCCATTGAGTCGGACCTGCACCTGGACGACCTGCCGCCTGCGCAGGCGCTGCAAAAGCTGGTGGAGTTCACCTACGACCACCACCGCGACAACGAAGACTTTATCCGCCTGGTGATGAACGAAAACATCCAGCGCGGTGATTATTTGCGGAAAAGCCAGAGCATTCAGGCGCTCAACTCCAATGCCATCCAGTCCGTTCAGGCGGTGTACGACCGGGGCGTGGCGCAGGGCGTGTTCAGGGCAGGGCTGGACCCGGTGGACATCCACTCGGCCATATCAGCGTTCACGTTTTTCAACGTGTCGAACCGCCACACCTTTGGCCTGATCTTTCAGGACCGGGCCAGCCAGGACAAGGCCAACACCCTCAAGCGGGTGCATGTGGTCGAGTTGATCCTGCGCTTTGTCAGCCATACCATTTCGGCATAGCAGTTAAGTCTAAATGTCGTCGCGATGCAAGGGTAAACACTTATCCCATAAAAACTAACCAGTTCGTACATTATCGATAGCCCATTTTTGGAGACGTGTGTTGGTTCATAAATTCATCGACAGTTTTTGCAAAGTCCTGAACGTCGTCATTGCCCTGTGTTTGGCCGTGATGGTGTTGCTGGTGTTTGGCAATGTGGTCATGCGCTATGGCTTCAACTCGGGCATCACCTTGTCAGAAGAGCTCTCGCGCTGGTTGTTTGTGTGGATGACCTTCATGGGCGCGGTCATCGCCTTGAAAGAACATGGGCATCTCGGCACCGACATGTTGGTGGGCAAGTTGGGCCCTGCGGGCAAGAAGTTTTGCCTCGCCTTGTCTTATCTCGCCATGCTGTTCATCTGCTGGCTGTTGTTCAAAGGGGCTTACCAGCAGACCGTGATCAACCTGGGTAGCACCAGTGCGGTGATGGAAGTGTCCATGGCCTGGGTGTATGCGCCCGGCGTGGTGTTTGCGGTGTTGGCCGGCCTGATCTTGCTGACCGATCTGTTTCGTTTGCTCACCGGCCAAGTGCGCGATGAAGACCTGGTCATGGTGCAGGAATCCGAAGAGTCGCCTCATGGCGGTGGCAAAGCCTGAGCGCGAGAGAGACTGAAATGACGATCGCTATTTTTATTTTCTCTCTCCTCGGGGCCATGGCCATTGGTATCCCGATTGCGTTTTCGCTCTTGATCTGCGGCGTGGCCTTGATGTGGCACCTGAACATGTTCGATGCCCAGATCCTCGCGCAAAACCTGCTCGAAGGCGCCAACAGTTTTCCTTTGCTGGCGGTGCCGTTTTTCATGCTGGCCGGCGAGATCATGAACGCGGGCGGCTTGTCGCGCCGTATCGTGAACTTTGCGATGGCCTGTGTGGGGCACATCAAAGGCGGCCTGGGTTACGTGACCATCATGGCCGCCGTGATCATGGCGGCGCTGTCCGGCTCGGCGGTGGCCGATGCGGCGGCGCTGTCTGCTTTGCTTTTGCCGATGATGGTGGCTGCTGGCCATGACCGGGCCCGCTCGGCGGGTTTGATTGCTTCAGCGAGCATCATCGCCCCGGTGATTCCGCCCAGCATTGGCTTTGTGATCTTTGGTGTGGCGGGCAATGTGTCCATCTCCAAACTGTTCATGGCCGGTATCGTGCCGGGCATCATGTTGGGAGCGGCCTTGTGGGTCACCTGGTGGTGGTTGGCGCGGCGTGAAATGGTGCAGGTGCCGCCGCGCAAATCGATGGGCGAGATCATGGTGGCCATGCGCGAGGCCACATGGGCCCTGGTGATGCCGCTCATCGTGGTGTTTGGCCTGAAGTTTGGGGTGTTCACACCCACCGAAGCAGCGGTGGTGGCGGCTGTCTATGCCTTGATCATCTCCACTGTCGTTTACCGCGAACTGGGTCTGAAAGATCTTTACCCCTTGTTTGTGAGTTCGGCCAAAACCAGCGCGATCGTGATGTTTTTGGTGGCCGCCGCCATGGTCTCGGCCTGGCTCATCACGGTGGCCAATTTGCCCGCTCAGTTGATCGAGTTTTTACAGCCCTTGCTGGACAGCCCCCGTTTGCTCATGTTCACCATCATGGTGATCATCATTGTGATCGGCACTGCGCTCGACATGACGCCCACCATTTTGCTTTTGACCCCGGTGCTCATGCCGGTGGTCAAAGCGGCAGGCATCGACCCGGTTTATTTCGGCGTGCTGTTCATCATCAATTGCGCCATTGGCCTGATCACACCGCCTGTGGGCACGGTGCTCAATGCGGTGGCGGGTGTCGGAAAAATCAGCATGGACGAGGTGACCCGGGGCGTGATGCCTTTCATGATCGCCCAGTTCACCATCATGTTTGCGATGGTGGCTTTCCCTGCATTGGTCATGGTGCCAGCCCGCTGGTTCTATTGAATTCACGGTTTGTCGTCTGACCGGGTACGCCAGACGACAAGCCACTTGATCACAAGCGTACGTCCGATTCACTTTATTTTGGAGACAGCTCATGAAACGTGTATTCATCAAGTCCTTGATCGCCACCGTGGCGCTGGCCGCCATGGGCGTGGCTTCGGCGCAAGACAAAACCATCAAGTTCGCCAACCAGAATGCTGCGGGTCACCCCATCGTTCAGGGTATGGAAAAGTTCAAGGAAATCGTCGAGAAAAACTCGGGCGGCAAACTCAAGGTCAACGTGTTCCCCGCTGGCGCTTTGGGCAGCGACCAAGCCAACGTGTCGGCCATTCAAGGCGGCACTTTGGAGATGGCTGCGATGAACTCGGGCATCTTTGCCTCGCAAGTGCGCGACTTTTCGGTGTTTGATTTCCCATTCATGTTCGCCAGCGGCCAAGAAGCCGATGCCGTGGTGGACGGTGCCTTTGGCAAGAAAATGCACGCCAAGCTGGAAGAAAAAGGTCTGGTGGGTCTGGGCTTTTATGAGCTGGGCTTTCGCCATGTGACCAACGGTCGCCGCGCCATCAACAAAGTGTCGGACATCGACGGCCTGAAGCTGCGCGTGATCCCCAACCCGATCAACGTGGACTGGGTCAAGGCGCTGGGTGCCAACCCCACACCGCTGCCATTCCCTGAGCTCTACGCTGCGCTGGAACAAAAAGCCGTGGACGGCCAGGAAAACCCAGTGGCCACCATCAACGGTGCCAAGCTGTTCGAAGTGCAAAAGCACATGGTCCTGACCGGTCACCAGTACAACCCCCAGTCGGTGGTGATCAGCAAGAAGTTCTGGGACACCTTGTCGGCCGCTGAAAAGAAAATCTTGAGCGACGCAGCGACCGAGTCCTCCAAGTTCCAGCGCACCCAAGCGCGCGCCCAGGAAGCCAGCTTGCTGGAGAACCTGAAGAAAAACGGCATGCAAGTGACCAGCTTGCCCGCAGCCGAAGTGGCCATCTTGCGTGACAAGATGAAGCCGGTGATTGCCAAGCACGGCGAGGCGATTGCCGCCACCGTGGCTGAGCTGCAAACCGAGCTGACCAAGCTGCGCAAGTAAGCCCTAAGGTCATGGCAATGCCGTGGCCTGGCTTGAAACGAGCCCGCTGCAGCCTGGTGCTGCGGCGGGTCGGGCCCCCGCACTCAGGGGGGTATTTCCTGATTTCTTCAGCTCGCATGGTTTAAAGATGCGGGCTTCTTTTTCCTTGCCCATGATCAACGGCCACACCGAACTCATCGCCCACATCGGCTACCCCACGCACACCTTCAAGTCACCGATGATTTACAACCCGTACTTCAACGAGGCGGGCATCAACGCGGTGGTGGTGCCCATGGGCTGCACAGCCGAGCACTACCCGGCTTTCCTCAAGTCGGTGTTCACGCTGGAAAACATCCGGGGCGCGCTGATCACCATGCCGCACAAAGTCAGTACGGCGGGTTTGCTCGATGAAGTGACCGCCACCGTGCGCGTGGCGGGGGCTTGCAATGCGGTCAAGCGTTTGGCCGATGGTCGCCTGGTGGGTGACATGTTTGACGGAGCCGGTTTTGTGCGCGGTGTGCAGCGCAAGGGTTTTGACCTGACGGGCAAACGCGTGTTGGTGGTGGGCACTGGCGGTGTGGGCTGCGCGATTGCAGCATCGCTGGCGGGTGCAGGCATTGCGTCCATCAGTTTGTTCGACGTGAACAACGTCTGCTGTGAAGCATTGGCCAAGCGGCTCAAGGACAACCATCCGAAAATCGAGGTGCGCACCGGATCGAACGATCCCGCGGGTCACGATCTGGTCGTCAACGCCACGCCCTTGGGCATGCACGATGGCGACCCGCTGCCCCTGGATGTTTCGCGCCTGTCGCCCGAGACTTTTGTGGGCGAGGTGGTCATGCGAGCCGAGACCACGGCATTTTTAGCGGCAGCCCAAGCCCGCGGCTGCCGCACTCAGGTGGGCACCGACATGCTTTACGAACAGATTCCAGCGTATCTGGAATTTTTTGGATTGCCCACGACCACAGCCGACGTGCTGCGCCGTGTGGCGCAGCTGAGTTACTGAACCTGTTTTGTCCACCACCCTGGCCAATGAAATGAACCTCTTTTTGTAGGAGTCCACCCCCGTGGGCGATGGGTGTGTCACACACCCCAAAAACCATCGCCCACGGGGGTGGGCTCCTACAAACTGCAACTGGAGCGACGAGATGAGCTTGAACAAACTAAACCGCGAAGCCGTCCCCGACATGCCCAACCGATTGGGCATCGCGGGCATTGAATTCATTGAATACGCCACCAGCCGCCCGCAGGCGCTGGGCCAAGTTCTGGAGAACATGGGCTTTCGCCCGGTGGCGCGTCACCGCTCACGCGAGGTGACGCTGTACCGCCAGGGCGGCATGAACCTGGTGGTCAACGCCAGCCCGGACGATGCCCGCGTGAGCGGCACGGTTGACGGTCAGCCCGCGATCTCGGCAGTGGCCTTTCGGGTGCAGGACGCCCTCAAGGCGCACACCCGCTGCCTGGACTTGGGCGCCTGGAACGTGGACAGCCACGCGCAGGCCATGGAGCTGCACATCCCTGCGATCCACGGCCCAGGCGGGAGCCGTTTTTACTTTGTGGACCGCTGGCAAGAATTCTCTATCTACGACATCGACTTCAAGCCCATCCCCACCGTTGACCCGAACCCTCCTGCGCTGGCTGGCATGAGCTACTTTGGTGTCGTGCAGTACATCGGTGCAGCACGCAGCGCCGATTGGCAGACCTATTACGAACACATATTCGACTTCAGCAGCATTCCCGATGAAGAGCGCTTTGGCATCTTGCCCAAGGGCAAGCTGATGAAAAGCCCTTGCGGCAGTTTCCTTTGGCAACTGGTCGAGCCCGAGCCGTGGATGGACGCCGACGACAGCCCCGAGTGCTTGCAGCGCATGGGCTTTGGCGTGCCCGATGTGGGGCAGGCGGTGGCTGCGCTCAAGGCGCGCGGTGTGGAGTTTGTCGAGTCGACCCAGCTGCACCCTGAAGACCGGGGTGCGCTCACCCGCGCCACGCTGGGCTCGGTCGCTTTTGAACTGGTTCACCAGTGAAAAAAATGAAGCTCCCACGTTCATCACTTCGTGTATTCACTGCCCCCCAAGGGGGCGTCGGTCTCCCTTGGGGCGGCCCTGCGGGAGACCTGCCATGAACATGCTCGACGGCTACGGCATGGACACCATCACCATGGCCGGCTCGCTGGAGGCCAAGCTGGCGGCCATGAAAGGTGCTGGCTTTTCTCAGGTGATGTTGATGGCGCGCGATTTGATCACGCACCCGGGTGGTGTGCAGGCCGCAGTCGCTGCGGTGCAGGCCAGCGGCATGCGGCCCACGGGCTTTCAGGTGTTGCGCGATTTTGAAGGTCTGTCAGGGCACCTGCACAGCTACAAACTCGACATCGCCATATCCATGCTCCAAATGTGCGCAGCCACCGGCAGCAAGGTCTTGCTGGCGTGTTCGTCCACCTCGCGCCACGCCACACAAGACCTTGACGCCATCGCCGCAGACCTGAAAAAACTCGCCATGTTGGCGGTTCCGCTGGGCATCCAGATCGCCTACGAAGCGCTGTCTTGGGGCCGCACCGTCAACGAGTTCACCACCAGCTGGGACGTGGTCTGCCGCGCCGACTGCCCCAACCTTGGCATTGGCATCGACTCCTTTCACATCTTCGCAGCCAACACCTCTTTGGACGCGATTGAAGAGCTGGATCCGTCCAAGATCTTTTTGGTGCAGTTGTCCGACTTCATGTGGCAAGAAACCCCGACTTTTGAAGAACGCATGACCACGGCGCGCACTTTCCGCGTGTTCCCCGGTGAGGGTGTGCACAGCGAACAGTTGGCCGATTTGGTGCTGCGCCTGGACCGTATCGGTTACCGGGGCGACTACAGCTTTGAGGTCTTCAACGACGACTACCAGCAACTGCCGCTGGAGACCGTTGCCGAGCGGGCCCGAAAAAGTGCGACTTGGTTGCACCAGGATGTGCTGCACAAAGCCGCGCCGCTGCCTGAATGGACACGGCGCAGGCTTTGACTTGCGGACCTTCAGCGGTCGATTGAAAGTTCGCGCTTGATGCGCCACCCCGCAAACAAACCATGGTTGGCCCAGGCCGTGGCCGCGCAGACCAAGGCGGTCCAGGCCGTGTGGCTGGGGTAGTGGGCGCCTCTGAGGGTCTGCGACAGTCCCAAAACCAACCCGCTCAGCACAATCACCCCGGTCATGGCCCGTCCCAGGCCTTGCTGGTCGTTGTCCGTCGAGGTCAACCACGGCAAGCTCAGGGCCATGAATGCAAAAGCACCCGAGGCGTGCCCACCCGGAAAACACGAACCGGAGCCGCCATCGCTCACCCCCCACAACCAGTGCGACACATAACTGGCCACTCCCCCAAAGTCTTGTAATTCCCAAGGGCAGCTGGTCAGACTGATGCGTTTGATGGCGGTAACCGCCAACAAGCTGAGGGTGATCCCCGCAGCGATCTCCCACCGTTGACGGCGTTGCAGTTGCCGCCAAATACCCTGCGGCCACACGGTCATCGCCAACACCCCCAGGTAAATCAGCACGGCCAGTTGTTTGGCACCGGTGTGCATCACGCTGCTCAACCACCAGTGGTCGCGCCAAGCAAAGCCTTGTGGGCCGCCCAACCAGGTCATGGCGCTGAGATCGTATCCCGATGCATCCCAAACCAGGGTGAGCACCAGCAGCGTGCCCCAAAGCCAAAGGCTGGCGATCGTATGAGGGTGTCGGTGGGTACTGTGCATCTAGCTCAGGTGGGGTTGCGTGGGGATTGGCATGTCTGATTTCTGGATCGTTCAATTAAATGCTGCCCGGGTTAAGCCAGGCTTAAAGTCGATGTGACAAGGTAGGCGCCATGCGCAGCACACCTGACACAATCGAGCCTCAACAAATGACCACTCAAGCCAATGGAACTGGGACGATGCGGGTATTGATTGTGGAAGACGACGCGGGCATTGCCACCGGCCTGGCCGCGACATTGAAAGCCAGCGGCTATGCGGTGGACGTGACGTTCACACTGGCACTGGCTTCGGCAGCATTGCGCGTGGAGCCTTTTGATTTGGTGTTGTTGGACCTTGGCCTGCCCGACGGCGATGGCTTGGACTGGCTGCGCCAGGTGCGCCGATCGGGCCGCGTCATGCCGGTGTTGATCATGACCGCCCGAGACGCTTTGCCCGACCGGGTGGCGGGGCTGGACGAGGGGGCCGACGACTACGTGGTCAAGCCCTTCGATCCCGAGGAGTTGCTGGCCCGCATGCGCGTGGCCTTGCGCCGCAGCGAAGGCCGCGCCTCCCCCTTACTGCGCCACGGCGATCTGGTGGTTGACCCCGCTGGCCACACGGTGGTGCGAAACGGCGAGACCGTGGCGCTGCGGGCCAAGGAATTTGCCTTGCTGCTGGCACTGCTGCGCGGCAGCGGGCAGGTGCTCTCGCGCCAGCGGCTGGAGCAGGCGCTCTATGGTTTTGACGAAGTGCTGGACAGCAATGCCCTGGAAGTGCACATGCACCACCTGCGCCGAAAACTGGGCGAAGGCCTGGTCAAGACGGTGCGCGGCGTGGGTTATTTTGTGCCGGTGCCAGAAAACAAAGGAGCGGCTTGATGGGGCAAGACGCCAATTTTCAGGCCCAAACCCGCACGGCCCAACCCAGGTCTTTGTGGCGCTACCTTTGGGCCTGGGCGCTGGGAGCGGTGGTGGCGCTGTGGCTTTTACTGGCCGGATTGGTCTATTCCACCGGCTACCACGAAGCCGAAGAAATCAGCGACGGCCTGTTGGTGTCGGCCGCGCAACTGCTGCTCAGTCAGCCTCTGAACGCGCTTTTGTCGAAGCCAGATGCGTCCAAACCCCTTGCGGCTCCACAGGCGGCACTGCCCAAAGCCTTGGCACAGCATCCGCCCAACGCCTACGCGCCTGAATTCCATGTGCTCGTCTGGCAGGACGAGCGCCTGGTCTGGGATTCGCACGGTGTGCACGCCCAATGGCCAACGCGCCTCTTGCTGGGCCACCAGACGCTGGGCTTGACGATGCAGGGCGTCTCGCAGGATTGGCGCGTGTACGTGGGCGAGTCGACCGTTGGTGACTCTGTGCGCCGCGTGGCCGTGTTCATGGATCCGGCACGGCGTGAAGCGCTGGCCGCCGACATTTCTGAGCACATCTTGCTGCCCGCACTGGTGTTCTTGCCTTTGGTGGCGCTGATGCTGGCCTCGGCCATTCGTCGTGGCCTGCTGCCTTTGCAGCGTTTGTCGGGCAAGATCGCGGCGCTCGATGTCGATTCAGGCCAAACCTTGGTGCCGCAGCAGCCTTATCGGGAACTGGGCGTGACGGTCCAGTCCATCAACGCTTTGGTGCAACGCTTGCAGGCCCAGATCGGGCGTGAGCGGCGCTTTGCCGCCGATGTGGCCCACGAACTGCGCACCCCTTTGACCGCGCTGGTGCTGCAGGCCCGGCTGGCCCGCCATGGCGCTGGCAGCGAACAAGCCCAGGCCTTGCAGGCGGTGGAGCAGGGCGCTTTGCGGGCGGGGCGCATCCTGTCGCAGCTGTTGGACTTGGCCAGGGCCCAAAGCCTGTCCGCAGACCTCTTTGAGCCTGTGGACCTGTGCGCACTGGCCCTGCGTGTGGTGTCTGAGCATGCTGACCTGGCCCACGAGTTGGGCCAGGACATCGCGCTGGAAGCGCCCAAGCAAGCCCTGGTGTTGCCCGGGCAGGCCACCTTGCTGGAGCTGTCCTTGCGCAACCTGGTGGACAACGCCTTGCGCCACAACCCCACGGGCACCTACGTCGAGGTGCGCGTGGCCCACGATGCCGCAGGCCAGGTGACGCTGTCGGTCAGCGACGATGGCGGTGACTTCAGCGCCGCCCGCACAGCAGATCCCGACACTGGCCTGGGCATTGGCCTGACCTTGGTCGAGCGCATTGCCCAGAGTCAGGGCGCGCAGCTGGTGCGCGATGCGGGTGCCGCGCCTTTTGGCAAGCGTTTTGCGCTGGTCTGGCCCGCCACGCCAATCTTGTAGGAGCCCACCCCTGTGGGCGATGGTTTGAGTGGCCTGCGCCACGTCCAATCCCCCACAGGCTTGAGCGACTGCGAAGTGGTCACCGATTTTTGTTTCCTTCAAAACGTCAACAGATCTGGTCCTTAATGTTGCGATAAGAATGGGTTTTCAAAATGGCGGCTCTTGTCATGCCATCTGCTGCCCATGCCCCTCACCTCTCCCGATCTTGCTCCTGCTGATTCGATCGTTCGCAGCCCCTGGCACCCCTTGAGCCTTTTGCTGGTGCTGGCTTTGTGGCTGAGCACCTTGGGTAACCTGCCCCTTTGGCGTGCGATGTGGGCCTTGACCGATGCCCACAGCCTGCGCACCTGGTTGGGCCTGTTGGGCTTTGCGCTCATCGTGCTGTCGGCCACCACCTTGCTGCTCAGCCTGCTGGTTTGGCCCATCTGGCGCAAGCCGGTGGGCGTGGTGCTCCTCGCGGTGGCCGCGGCCAACAGTTATTTCATGATCACCTACGGCGTCGTCATCGACTCCACCATGATGGCCAACACCGTGCAGACCGATGTGCGCGAAGTGCGCGATTTGTTGTCGTGGTCCATGCTCGTGGTGCTGGCACTGGGCGTGGTGCTGCCTGGCTGGTGGTGGTGGCATCAGCCCTTGCAAAACCTGCCCGCACGGCGCTTGGTGGGGCGTCAACTGGGCCTTGCCGCTTTGGCTGCGCTGGTCTTGCTGGTGGTGGTCTGGGCCTCGTTTCAGGATTTGGCCTCCACCATGCGCAACCAAAAATCCATGCGCTACATGCTCAACCCTTTCAACACCCTTTATGCCAGCACTCGCTTGGTGATGGGGCAGACCGCGCAGGCCCGCATGCCTTTGCAGCCCATTGGTGAAGACGCTTTTTTGGCCCATGCCCCAGGGGTCGCGCAACAGCCCCCGTTGATCGTGCTGGTGGTTGGCGAAACCGCGCGTGCGGCCAACTTCGGTCTGGCCGGCTACGCGCGTGACACCACACCGCAACTGCGCCAACTGCAGGGCAGCGGCGAGCTGGCCTATTTTTCTAACGTCAGTTCTTGCGGCACCAACACCCAAGTCTCGGTGCCTTGCATGTTTTCTCATTTGGGGCGCGAAGCTTATGGCAAAAATGACATCCCTTACGAAAATTTGCTCGATGTGTTGCAACGCGCGGGCATGCAGGTGCTGTGGCTGGACAACCAGTCTGGCTGCAAAGGGGTGTGCGACCGCGTGCCCAACACCAACACCTTGGCGTTGAAAGACTCGGTGCTGTGTCCGAATGGCGAATGCTTTGACGAAATCATGCTTCGCGTCTTGCCCGAGCGCCTGGCCCAACTGGAAAAGTCAAACGCCAGTGGCAAGGCGGCAGGCACCGTCGCGGTGCTGCACCAAATGGGCAACCACGGCCCGGCTTATTACAAACGCACACCGGCCGACATGAAGGTTTATCAGCCCGAGTGCCGCAGCACTGTGCTGCAAGACTGCCCGGCGCAGGAGATCGTCAACGCCTACGACAACGCGGTGCGTTACACCGACCACTTGCTGGCACAAACCGTGCGCTGGCTCAAGAGCCAGCCGCGCCCTACGGCCATGTTGTATGTTTCTGACCACGGCGAATCGCTGGGCGAAAAAGGCCTGTACCTGCACGGCATGCCTCACATGATGGCGCCCAAAGAGCAAACCCATGTGCCCATGGTGATGTGGTTGTCCAAGCCGCTGCAGTCGCAGCTGAAATGGGATGCCCATTGTTGGAAAAAACAGGTGTCCGCGCCGATGTCGCACGACCACCTGTTCCATTCGGTCTTGACGCTGGCACAGGTCAAAACCCGTTTTCAGCAGCCTGAGCTGGATGTTTTTGCGGGTTGCGCTGCACGTTCCCCGTAAAACAAAAAACCTCAGGCCATCCACCACCGCCACAGCGCTGTCAGCCAAACCCCGCCACACAGCAGCAAGCTCAGCAACACGGCGGCGCTACCGATGTCTTTGGACCGTTTGGACAAGGCATGCCACTCCGGCCCCACGCGGTCAATCGCTGACTCGACGGCGGTGTTGAGCAACTCCACCACCAGCACCGCAAAGACCACGCCAATCAGCAAGACCACCTCAACCCAGCTTTGGCCCAGCCACCAAGCGCCCGGCAAGATCAGCAGGGCCAATATCGCCTCTTGCCGAAACGCGGGCTCGAGCCATCCGGCACGCAAGCCTTCGAGCGAATAAAAAAACGCGTGCCAGACGCGCGACAGGCCTTGGCGTTTGGGCTCTACAGAGGTGTTGTCGTTCATGTGTGGGGCTGGATGGGGTTGGGGCTTGTAGCTTAAGGGCGTGATGTTAACGGGGTCTTATCCGGGGTGGTCCCGGCGAGTCGTGCATCGGTTTTACCGGATAGACAAGTCTTGCTCGCCTGACCAACAAAACGCTGTCCTTCACCCGGCCCTGATGGCCGTCAGCAGTTTCAGACTCAGGCACTGATCAGATAACGCTCGGCTTGGGCCACAGGGCGCAAGCAGCGGTCATGCTTTTCCAGACGGACCAAACCATAGCGCGACATGGTTTTCAAGGTGCGCGAGAGGTTGCCTTGCTTGCGCCCTGTGATGCCTGCTAACTCACTGATCGACGATGGCCTCGCGGTGCGAATCACATCCAGCAAAGCGCGGTTTTCATCGCTCAAGACCTGCGACAAGGACCGCATGGAAGTGAACCAAATTTTGGGGTCTGAAGCCTTGGGCTTGAGGTCACCCTTGGTGATCGCCAGGACCCGCTCACGGATCTTTTCTTGTGGCGCGATGCCGATTTTGATGACTTTCATGTTGTTTTCACCTCTTGTAAAACCGAATCCACTTCGGCAAAGAAATCTGTCATCAACTGATGCGCATTCTTGAATTCGTATGGAACCCCTTTGTCCGCCACATGCCGGTGTTTGTGGTCAAACGGGAGACGCTGACCTGAAAACTTTTTACCCTTCACTTTGACCGCATGGGCGTTGTCATATCCCAAAATTCGCTTGCCACTCGGTGCATGCAAAGTCAGTGTGTAACGAATGCCGTGCGGAATGTCTTGGCTGGGCTTGACCTCCCAAGCCTCGATCTTGATCCAATACCCATCTTCCTGGTCTAGTATCTGATCATGCAGTTCAAGAAGTGTCCGTATTTGATGGTCTTCCATCTATCAAGTATATCAACGAATCATATTAATGAATCGGTCTGGAAAGACGCAGCCTTTCATGCAGGTGGTGTTCAAGACCCGAGCCCTGGACCTGAACAGTTGGGCCGTGATCGGCGCACTGGCTTGCGCCTTGTTCCTCTTGATCGAACTCGAAAAAGCGCTGCTGTTCTGGTTTGGCATGCGGCGCATGTGATGCGGGTTCGCTAAAATACCGGCATGAAAAACCGCCAAATCGCCTCCTTTTCCGTCAGCGCCATCGGCTTGGGCTGCATGAACCTCAGCCACGCTTATGGTGCGCCCGTCTCGGCCCAACAGGGCGAACGTGTGTTGTTGGCCGCCTTCGACCAGGGTGTGAACTTTTTTGACACGGCCGCCTTGTATGGCTTTGGCGCCAACGAGACGCTGGTGGGCAAAGTCATGAAACCACATCGCCATAAATTCACGCTCGCCAGCAAATGCGGCATGCAAGGCGTGGAACAAAGCGACGGCAGCAAGGTGAGGGTGATCGATGGCCGCCCCGAGACGATCAAAAAGACCTGTGAGGATTCTTTGCGCCGTTTGCAGACCGAGGTGATCGACCTGTATTACCTGCACCGCTGGGACAAAAAAGTGCCCATCGAAGACAGCGTGGGCGCACTGAGTGACTTGGTGCGCCAGGGCAAAATTCAGGCCATTGGCTTGTCCGAAGTGTCGGCCAGCACGCTACGCAAAGCCCATGCGGTGCACCCGATTGCCGCCGTGCAAACCGAGTATTCGCTGTGGACACGCAACCCCGAGATCGCGGTGCTGCAGGCCTGCCGAGAACTGGGCGCGGCCTTTGTGGCCTTCAGCCCGGTGGCGCGAGGCTTTTTGTGTGGTGCGCCTCTGGATGTGGCTGGGTTTGAGCCCAAAGACATTCGCCGCGGTATGCCGCGTTTCACGCCCGAAAACTTCGCCGCTAATCTGAAGCTCTTGCCCGCCTACCACGCGCTCGCACAAGAAGCGGGTTGCAGCCCTTCGCAGCTGGCGTTGGCCTGGTTGCTGCATCAAGGGGAAAACATCATCCCCATACCCGGCACGTCTTCAGTGGCCCACTTGTTGGACGATCTGGCCGCAGTGGATGTGAAACTGGATGCCGGTTTGCTGGTGCGCCTGGCTGCCCTGATCAACCAGAATACGGTGACCGGTAACCGCTACAGCGCTCAGTCCAACAGCGAGGTGGATACCGAGGTGTTTGGTTGATGTTTCCGTCGTCCACGGGCTTGATATCCATGGGTTGGCTCGGGGAGGCATCGCCCAGCATTGCCCCCAGCCGTCCCGAGGATAAATGCACAACCGGTGACCTGGAAAATTTGAGCCAATACAATTCAGGCCCATGAAACGGTACTTGGCGATCTTTTTGCTGGTGTTGTTGCCCTTGCAGTTCAGCTGGGCAGCCATGGTCGGCCATTGCCAGCACGAAACCGTTGTGACGGCCCAGCACACGGGTCACCACAGTCATGAGCATGCGTCAGCTGACCACCCAGAGACTGGTCAAAACGCAGATTCATCTGCAGCCATGGACCATGATTGCGCCACTTGTCATCTGGGCTGTGCAGCTGCCTTGGTCAGCGAGTTGAAAACGACCACCGTAGCAGTCTCTGACGATCACTCCCTTCACCTTCAGGCGATGGCTTCTCAGCCATCAACAGAACGCCCTGAACGGCCTCAATGGCCCGTGCTTGCCTGATCGGCGAGCCTCGGGTTTTCTTTCCTTTTTTCGAATCCCCTGTGCGCGGTTGAGCATGACGCTCTGTGCGTTGTGCATCATCGCCTAGCGACGCCTTGTCGCTGCTCGCTGATTTCCTTGGATGTTTTCACCATTGGAGATGAGCTATGAGTTTGAACCAAAAAAAATCGGCACCGATTCGGTTCGTGCTGTCGGTCTTGACCCTGAGTGGCTTGCTGCTGACGGCGCAAGCGCAAGGTACCTCCGCCGCAACGTCAGGCAACGCGGTGTCCTTGAAAGATGTTTTCGATACGGCGTGGCAAAGACAGCCCGAGGCGCAAGCCTTTCAAAAGCGACGCGATGCCGTGCAGGCCCAAGCCAAAGCCGCTTCGATGCTGTCACCCGAGCCGCCTTCGCTGGAGATCAGTCAGCGATCAGACTGGTTGACCGGCAACAACGGTGCGCGGGAATTCGAACTGGGCATCACCGTTCCCATTTGGCTGCCCGGGCAACGCACGGCCAGTGCCGATCTGGCGCAGGCTGAACGCTCGTGGCTTGAGCGCAGGCAACTCGCCTCACAAGTGCGGCTCGCCTCTGCTGTCAGGGATGCTTGGTGGGGCTGGCTGCGTGCTCGCGTTGATGCTGAACTGGCGAACGAACAACTGGCCAATGCACAACGCCTGGCCGCAGACGTGGCCAAGCGAACCAGTGCGGGTGATCTGGCCAAGTCGGACCAGCATCAAGCCGAAGGCGCTGTCGCTTCGGCTCAGGCGCATGCCGCCCAGGCTCAAGCGGCCTCTGTCGCAGCCTTGGCACAAGTGATGGCGCTGACAGGCAGAACGGCGCTTGCTGACTTGATCGTTAACGCGGCAGGTGAACCCACCCCAGGCCAGGCCCCAAGTTCAACTCCGTCAGCGGGCCATCCCTTGTTGGCTGAACTGGAGGACCGCATCACAGTGGCCGAGCGCACGGCCCAGCTGATTAGCACCCAAAAGCGATCCAACCCCGAACTCACGGTGGCGACCAGTCGTGGACGTGGGGCTTTTGGGGAGCGGTACGGCCAGACTGTCTTGGTTGGCATTCGCGTGCCCTTGGCTTCAGGCCCCAGGCATGACGACCGACTTGCGTCAGCACAAGCCGAAGCGATAGATGTGCAGTCACAACTGGTCCTTGAGAGGGCGCGCATTCAAGCCGACCAACAAGGCGCTGCAGCTCGGCTGGAGGCCGCACGCACCCAACTCGACGCCGTGCAGCGACGGGCCAGACTGGCCAACGAGTCCCGAGGCTTTTTCGACAAGTCGTTCAGGCTGGGCGAGACGGATCTGCCCACCCGCTTGCGCATTGAGGCCGAGGCCTCAGAGGCCACGCGACAAGCCGCTCGAAGCCAAATTGACCTGGCAAGCGCCATGTCCGCATGGCGGCAGTCCTTGGGTTTGCTGCCTGAGTGATGCTGACGCCCCATAAAAATTCAAGGAACACCATGAAACTTACTTTTTCAACAGCCGCCACGCTCCTGGCGCTGGTCTTGTCACTGCACAGTCCCCTCGCCATGGCTGGCCCCGGTCATGACCATGGCGAAGCAGCACCACAAGCTCAGGGAACAGCACTGCCACGTTTCGTCGGGGTTTCAGAGGACCTGGAAATGGTCGGCATCGTCAATGGCAAGCAGCTCACGATTTACCTGGACCGATTTAAAGACAACAGTCCCGTCAATGACGCCCACATCGAGATCGACATCGCTGGCAACACTTACAAAGCCGAAAAACACGGCGAAGGTGAATACGCAGTCACCCTCAAGGACATGCTCAAACCTGGCGTGCTGGCCATTACCGCAACCATTCAGGCCGGTCAGCTGAACGACCTGCTGGCTGCCGAGCTCGATTTGCTCGCAGTCAAAGAGGAACACAGCCATCGCGCTTCCTGGAAAGTCATGGGCATGTGGTCGGGTGCTGGTTTGCTGGCGCTCATGGCATTGGGCGTGATATTTCTCTTTCGCCAACAAGCTCGCCGCGCTTAAGGAGTCCGCACCATGAAAAAGAACGCCACGACAAAAAAGTGCAAAAAGTGCAACTGGATAGCAATGGCTGCAGCTTTGACGCTCGCCGTGACTGCACTGCCTTCTTATGCGGATGCGGGACATGACCATGGCCCAGCGCCTGCGATGGCCAATGCCAATGGTCCGCAACGCATGGCCGATGGCCGCGTGTTTTTGCCCAAGCCAGCCCAACGCCAGTTGAATGTGCGCACGCTGGTGGTGGAAACAACCGAGCTGCCACGCGCCTTTGAACTCAATGGGCGGGTGTTGATGGACCCCAACGCAGGGGGCAAAGTCCAGCCCATCAACGCCGGACGCATCGAACCCGGCCCCAACGGTTTGCCCAACGCTGGTCAGGTGGTAAGAAAGGGTCAGGTATTGGCCTATGTGGTCCCAGCGGTCGCCCCCCTGGAGCGGTCTAGCCAGTTGGCTCAACTGGCCGAATTTCGCGTGGCCAAAGCACTGGCCGAAAAGCGCGTGGCCCGTTTGCGCGAGTTGTCGGACACCGTGCCACGCAAGGAAGTGGAAGCCGCAGAGAGTGACGTGATCAGCTTAACTGAGCGCATGTCAGCCGTCAGTGGTGGCCTCAGCAACAATGAAGCACTGGTCGCGCCTGTTTCTGGCGTGATTGCCTCGGCGCATGTCGTGGCAGGCCAAGTGGTGGACACGCGTGAATTGATTTTTGAAATCGTCGACCCGAAGCGACTGCGCATCGAAGCCTTGGCTTTTGATGGTGCGCTGGCCAACAACATCGGCGGCGCCACACTGGCGGTTGGCGAACAGCGTGCGACGCTGATTTTCATGGGCGCAGCGCGCAGTTTGCGCGAACAGGCTCTGCCGCTGAACTTCCAGGTGCAAAACCCGGAACTTTTGGGCTTGGCCGTTGGACAGCCCGTCAAAGTCCATGTGCAGTCCAAGCAAAAGACGCGGGGTATTGCGGTGCCCCAATCGGCACTGATGAAGAACGCCGCCAACCAGAACGT
>Ga0209550_10000253_pt1 | contig 48399 bp, 62 predicted proteins | sample LauGreSuBDMM15SN_2_FD_187567 | JGI IMG/M metagenome (GOLD analysis project Ga0209550, IMG submission 187567) | Freshwater lake microbial communities from Lake Michigan, USA - Su13.BD.MM15.SN (SPAdes) (version 5) | ecosystem: Environmental > Aquatic > Freshwater > Lake | place: Lake Michigan...
CAGCCTTGGCAGCAGCCTTGGCCTCCTTGATCGCGAGCTTTTCAGCCTTGGCAGCAGCCTTGGCCTCCTTGATCGCGAGCTTTTCAGCCTTGGCGGCCTTTTTGATGGCGAGTTCGTCGGCCTTCTTTTTTGCGGCGAGTGCGTCGGCCCTTTTTACTTTTTTAGGAGATGTCTTTGCGGTATAGATGGCAAGTGCTTGCATTCGGTTTAAGAATAGCGCAGCAGCCTTGTCGCTCTTGTCCGCGTCAGATACCTTTTTACTTACATTTTTTACTGCCTGATTGTGTATTTTAGCCATACGCTTGAACCAGCGAGGCTTCAACACAAGTCTCTGTAGCACAGGCACGCACACCGGGAGAAAGGTGGTTGTCTGGGTGCTTACGGAGGGCATATTTAATAGATTGGATTGGATTGTGGTTTGGGTTGTTTAAACAGATAACTGTTGGGATAATGAAAGCAAGACTGTCCAAACGTAATTCATTTTTTTTATTTACGTACGTAATTTATCTAAAACATAAAAAAATACACTTTTACATATAGAAACATCGTACAGATTTTATGTAGGACGTAAATCATATACGTAAATAAAAAAAGTGAATTACGTTTCTTCACACTAGTTCACAGTATCCCAACAGTTATCTGTTTAAAACAATCCAAGGAAAATGATCGCACCCAAGAGCCTCGATCTGATTCAGAAGCAGGCGTGCATAAATAGGTTGCCGTTGTGCGACGATGTCCTCGGCGTTATAAAGGACTACTTGTACTACAACGTCTCGTACAAAGAGCTTATGAGAAGATTCAATAGTGAGCTGTCCGTCACACTACTGAACTCGTTTAGGTTTTACGACCTCCATATTGATATGATGGGCGAAACGGTTAGAACCCACGTGTCACTTGGTGTTTCAGACAACATCCAGCTACAATTCGTGGTATGTGGCGCTTGCGGTAATATGACCTGGTCAAACACGATCGCGGTCCTAGACACACCACCTATGCGCGTAATATGCATGTGCCCGTTGGACCACGAAACGGTGATAGTGGCAACGCACGAACTGGGCGACGATAGGTTCGAATTCGCCGAGCAAGAGGAAGAAGTAGAGGAACTAGATTATGATTTTTAAATATTTAAATAAACCACCTTTTTTTTTATACCTTGATATGTATAATAATGAAATCGCGCGATATATTTAAATATGCGACGCACTTTGGAACGCTTGATTCGCGGAAAAATTTTTGGGCATTTACAATACACTGTGTCTTTTATATACTGCCAGCGATCGTGCTTGGTAATTACACGGAGGTAATAGTACAACGCATTAGACTGGATAATGATTTGGGTGACAATTTACTTAATTATATTTTGCTACAAACATTCATAAATATATCAACATTATATATCATTTTACTATTCTTAAACAAATATACGAGTGAACTTCAAGTCACTCTTGCGGGTGGCTTTTTCAGTGTATTGTATTTTGGTATGCAGCCTGGTTATATATATATGTTAATACAGTATATGAATGGGTAATTATTACACTTTTGTAAGTAATGGCGAATTATGTATGTAAATAAAAAAATTGAATTACATTTACTGAAGATAGACTACAGTATAGACACCTTGTCCAAACGCTATAAGCTTTTATCAAATCAAATCAAATCAAATCAAATATGTCGCAGAGAACCAACACCAAGCAACAGGTCAAGCCTTTCTGCAAGGTATGCTTTGATGCGGGTAAGTCAGAAGTAGAATATACCTCACACTTTGTGAAATCTGAGCCAGGTCTCAAAGGTATTGTAGTGTGCCCTACACTGCTTTCACAACCCTGTACCTACTGTTACACGAAGGGGCATACCGTGAGCTACTGCACGGTGTTAAAAAAGGATAAAAAGTTGAAGGCCGATCAGGCGCGCTCTGCCAGAGCACGTCAATTCGTCGACGAAACTGCCAAGAAACCAGTCAATAAGAACAGGAGTAACGTATTCAATATGTTGGTCGAGGAAAGCGACGACGAAGAAGAGTGCGCGCCGGTTGTTAAACCTGTCGAAGAGTATCCCTCGCTCACGTCTGCCAACAAGGCTCGCTCCTCCACAGTTGCTCCTACTATGCCGCACTCCTACGCAGCAATGGCTGCTACTGCTGCTACTGCTGCAACTGCAACTGCTACTGCTGCGGTCGCTATCGCAGTACCGATCGAAGCTGCTAAGCAAACTATGGTAGCAAGAAAGATCGTCGTCGAGCGCCGTAGTTGGGCCGATTGGACGGATAGTGATGACGACGAGGACGACGACGAATAAATAGATAGATTAGATAGATATTAGAATAGGTCTTTTTAACAAATAAAACAACCATTTTTTTTTTGCTACTCATTTCTCGTTTTTGTCACTCATTTCTTGATTATGTCACTCATTTCTTATTATACAGTTCATATGATGAATAGGGTATTAACATATTATAGTGTTGAAACCCCGCTATTTCATACAATATGACACAGTTCGCCTCTTAGACACAATAGGGCAACTAACAACAGGACAATACTACTTCTTATTTCAAATACTTATTGCTTTTTTATTCTTACGTTGAAAGGTACAAAATATAAAAGGTACAAAATATAATTATAAAAAATTGAACCGTATTTCGACCCTTTAAGAAGCAATAAATAAATATGTTTTCACAATCTGTAATCGATTTTTACTTATCCGTGGAGAGAGAAAGACGTACCCTCGCGGAAGGACCGCCAGATGGCGAAGAATATATTATAGAACATCCTTTAATTAAACAAAGAATAAGACTGGGTGGTAGACCGTGGGACAATAATAACCCCTGTGTAAAATGTACGGACCAAGAATGTTTCAACCAAATAAACGAGCTGAGTGCTGGTTCCGCAGTAATATACCCTGACTCAATATGTAAAAATCCGCTAAACGATGAACTCATACGTGTATTATGCGCTTGGAGAAGACACGTAAACAATACGAAACTTGAATCGTGGGATCCTTTAAAAAATAAGTGGAAAAAGAGACACATATGTACCTCCGAATTAACCTTTCTAGGTAGAAAAAAAGATAAAGGAGGTCTCATTCCTATAATCGCCTCTCAAGACATCCACGTAAAGTCAATATCGACGCTCGTATCTGTAGAAGGAATCAAAGACCTAAGTGGTTGGTTGGTAATGTTTATTGGTATGTATATGGATGGTATGAACTCATTAGATAGGACCGTACATCCTTGAGAATTATATACAGAAGAAACCAAAAACGTCATTACAAATATGGTGAACCGAGTACGACAGGGGGGACAAAGGGGATTAGATTGTTATAGCGATTCAGTCTGGATCATAATGTTTCGATCTGTAATGAACCGAGAAAAGATACCGGATGATGTTAGAGAAATTATATTAAGCAAAGGACATTTACCTTGATTTTTATAATAATATATAATTAATATATGAGCCAAAAAACCCAAAAAAAACTATCCCAATTTTCCACCTTTAAAGAATATATTAACGAAAGAATAGGCAAAACACCCACCTTGGGATTAGAAAGCACCAGTAATTTTTTTAACGGCAATCATAAATCCTTATCTTTAACAAAATGTAATCAACGACTTTTAGATGTCATTAATAAATCTAACTCTAGACCTGATCTAGATATTTTAAACAAGACATCCACATTAATGTCAATACCGGTAAATGCGTTTACTACTACTTCCGTTCCACCAAATCAACCAACCACCCAAGACACGGATAGTGATAGTGAAGGAAGAACAACGGAAGAATCAAAGGCTAGTTTAGTCGTAACGAATAACCGTAATATTAACGAAATCTTGTTATTAAAACTTGCCGATTATATTAATAAACAACCACAAAGTCCAAACCCTTTACAAGGAACCGCGGAAATAAATAAATTATTCGATACGTTCCTAGATATCAAAAAAAGCGCGGATAATGTACCCGAGTTACAAGAAGCGTCGCAAAAAATACCCATACAACTTATATTAGAAGGCATCACCGGTAACGAACCCGCCGAAGTAAAGATCGCCAAAATAAACGCCATATTAAATTCGAACGCAACAACTCCCTACGACATACAGGATCCCAAATATTCTAGTATACTCAAAAATGTTGCCTTTTTATTTAGCTTTTGCTGGGATATATCAGCACCCGGAGTATTTGAAAATCTATTAGAACCTACGTTTAATAATAATAGCAAAAACAAATCGGGCGGTAGAAGAAGAAGTAAAAAGGGCGGACTATTTCAACCACCGGAGGAAGATGAAGATGCTATCGTAATACAAGTAAGTATGTTTCAAATATTCAAAAAAAGAGTGGTTATATTTTTCGCCCTCTTTGGTTTCATGGTATCTTTGATTACCTTGTTTCAAAATGTTAGAAGCATATATATAAATTTTCAACAAATATACGATCAAGTACAGGGATCGCCCGTTTTTTTTCAAGGAGAAGATAGCTTTAGTTTAGTATTATTTATGCGTTTGATGGGACAAATGTTATTTAATACTTTTGAAACCACTCTCACAAATATTGAAAATTCAATCAGTAGTCAAAAAATACAAGCTATATTGGTAGATGTAGCTAGTGAAGCGACTGCCGTGGTAGTAGATACTTGGGGCTATGGACTATTAAATGGACTAGTAGGAACAATGACGGGAACTACTCAAGAGAATATAAATGATGCGACTAAAGTTGAATTTGCATATAAGCAAGAAATGCTGGTATCTAAAATCAAACGAGATCTAAATCTAGATTTTATTAGTCGTCGCAATGAACTAACCAATCGTTTTGATACCATTATTTACTCCATTAATTGTGTTACTTTCAGTAGTTTACTTTTATTAAATCAATACGACCCAAATATTGTTAGTGGAGTTACGGTAGGTAGTATGGGTACCGCACTTGGTGTAGGTACTGCGGTTCAAACACCAATAACACGTATTGCCATAACGTTGGGAGGAGTAGGTGCGTTAACGAGTGCCTTTTGGAGACTGGCTACGGGAACCGCGGATACAAACGGACAAATACAACAACCCTATCAGAATATGGTGGAAGCAAATAGAGTAATTGCCAATCAAGTAATACAGCACGAACCTTTATTAGAAATTACTGCACCTATAGAAGTAACTACTGCCCCACGCCCTTATGTGAATATAATCCCCTTTGACGATGACGATGAAGATATGATGGGAGGTTCCAAATCAAATAAGACAAAGAAAAGGAAAACGAAAAAGAATAAGAAAACGAAAAAGAATAAGAAAACGAAAAAGAATAAGAAAACGAAAAAGACAAAGAAAAAGACAAAGACAAAGAATAAAAATAAGAAGACAAAGAAACGTAGTATAAAGAAATAAATATTTATGTAAACTTTATGTAAACTTTAAATCCAATACGTAAATAAAAAAAATGAATTACTTTTGTATCTAGAGGTTAACTGTATCTAGATACAAACAGACATAAGTCTTATCTACAAAATGGAAGGTTTTCAAGTAAACGTCAACACTCTGGTGATCCCCCGTGTGTTCAAAAATATCCGCGAAACACGTATTCGTGGGATAATCAACGGTCTACGCATCGGAGAGATTGACAAGATCGATATGATAAGTCGAAAGGGAGAAAATGGAGAGGAGTTCAACCGGGTTTTTATTCATATGAAAATGTGGTACGACAACAACCCTACCGCGATAACGGCAAAGGAACGCCTAGCGGAAGGCAAGGAAATCAAAATCGTTTACGACGATCCTTGGTTTTGGAAAGTTACGGCATATCGTAAGCCGAATACCAGTTACAAGACTCCGCTGGTGCCGCGTGGATTAAAGACCGCGCGTCCCCCGCAAAAGAAAGCACACGTAGTGTTTGATATGGAGGACACAAAGAAGGGTGTGGAAAAGCGGCCGCCGCAGCCTTCGACTCCTCCTCCGACACCCGATTTCGCAAAGGTGAACCTGGAAAAGCAGTTTGATGCCGTCGCTTCAACGGCAGCGTTAGACGAAGACGACTCTGAGAGTTACAAGGGCGGCAAGCTTGACTACGGGAACCCAGCAAACGGAATCCCAAAGAAAAGAAAAAATGTATCACGCAAATAGATAGATAGCTTTTGCCTTTAGTTAGTTTTATAACCTTTTAATAAAAAATATTTTTTTTACTCGAATAATAAAAAGAGAGATAGTTATACTTTATACTTTAATTATACTTTACTACTAACAAGTCTATTTACAAAAGCAGAATCTAGTACATCTCTATTTGTATTTGTAAATATCGATTTGAAATGGGCACACGTATAACAAAATTCCCGAGCAGACATTTTCGAAGATTTAATATCTTCCAACCAAAGGTGACAGTTATCCTTGAATTTTCTCAGTACGATTTTAATATGATAATCAACACCATTTGCAAGAGTTCCCTTCGCCCAATAATAATCTTCTCTCGGGTTAAAACCAGACACCAGAACAGAGTTTTCTTTAGATAAATACTCTCTTATATTATTAACAATATCGTGCTTAGATGTGGTTAACAAAAACTCATTAAAATACCCTTCCCAAGATATTGTCTTCGTAGACGACATTTTGTATTTCTTTATAAATGAGAGACACACTATATATCTCAAAATTCATTTTTTTTTACAAAGATTTATATTAATTATAATAAAGATAGTACATCATTAATATTATATTTATGGTAATTCAAGTATCAGAAGACTGTATAATAAAACCGATATCAAATACTTATCTAGGACACGAAATGTCTTTCACATATCCTTCTAAAGCACTAATCGCCTCATTTACACAAACCAATATAATGACTGGTTATACAATCACCGACAATTATAAATCAGTAATGTTCCATTCGCCTAGTATCTATAAATTAAATATCAAAAAAAAGATTACATTTGACGTAATCATTCACATCATTTACTGTCTTTCTCTCCAATTAGATTATCTAATAAAAAACTATAACAAATGTTTTATAGGATATTCTGATAAAAATATATTAGTAATAGATGACAATAAATTTATATATATTCCAAACGAAGAAGATATATATGATATAACCCCGAATAACAATAAAATGACCATAACCTTTCCTTTTAATCTTTCCGATTTTTACCAGTCTCCCGAAACCCTATCTATCAAAACGATTCCTTCAAATATCCACTATAAGTCAGTATATTTCAGTTTAGGGTGTTTAATCATCGACTGTTTCAAAAATCTTGACAATAATCAAGACAATAATCAAGACAATAATCAAACCGATAATTACGAGGAATTATTAGATACATTAATAATTCAAAACAGTAAATTATATTATTTTTTGAAAAGGTGTTTGAATAAAGAGCCCGAAAAAAGAACTGTTTTATACATATAAAATCTAACGTTATGATATATGTCTTTAGCAACGTTTAAAAAAAAATCTATAGTAAAGGATTTAGGTACAAAAAGGTCAGGGAAACCCCCGGGAGGGTATTGGTTGCCCCAAGGACCTTTTGGTGCAAATACGGAAGCATTGAAATTAGCAAAAAATAATTATGGTCCCGTAGGATTTTCGCTGAATGGCGGTCATAGAAACGTAGGAGGTATTGGTAAAGAATATAAATTTTCAAGAAACGGAACCCCTTTTAGAGGCGTACAGCCATATGGTAACGGAGGTAGAACCGGTAGCAAAGGCGCTACCTATGCGACCCCATTACCTGTATATAATGTAAACCGCGTAATTGTTTTAGGTGATCAATATTTATATGTGAAACCTTCGGTATTATCAACATACGGTAAATTACGAAAACAATATAGATGGGCTTACACAGGCAAATACCCCAACTATTGGGTCCAACCGGTATATCCAAGTGGTACCCAATCAGATTCCTCAAGTCAAGGTGTATATCTACATAATTTGACGGCAACAAATACGCGTTATTTAAATGTAAATGATAGAGATAAATATGTAAATTATATCAAAAAATCTGGACCAACCCTTTGTGGGTCATCGTCCACTTCTACTGCGCGTTTCAAATTTAATAATATGGCACGAAATGCTCCCTATACCAAAGAACTACAACAACCAGTTGCTTCGAGTGAATATACGACATATATTCAACGGCGCTGTGTAAATCCATTACCGAAACAGAAACCTTTCCCATATGCAGTACAAACGGGGTCGAGTATGTCCGTACGTGGTACAAGTGTACAAAATTTTGGTACAGGGTGTGGAACGGGGCCTATATATTTATCACCACCCGCTTGGTATACTAGTAGTAAGCCTAATATAAATATAAATAGTACAAATACAAATAACAAAAATACAGAATGTTAGAATGTTAGAACGTATTCATTTTTTGGAATATTATACAAAAAAATGAATTACTTTTAAAGGTATCTTCAAAAGTAAATAAAAGATAATATGTTTACTAGATCAACGACAACAAAAGATACTCTGTTTTTAGAACTAACGGATTCTAAAAAGAATACAAATGAAAAGAATGAGAAAAAGATCGATTTTATAGACGCGTCAGAATGCTGGTTACAAAATAAAAAAAGACGCAAAAACGGTGACTATGGATATTTATGTAACTTTACTCAAACGAGCGGAAAACGATGTAATCGGTTTTGTTGTGATAAAATTGGATTTTATAGTGGGTGTAAGATACATTACGCGTGGGAAGAAAAACAAAACAAAATGATTTAAGTATTACTTTCTTGTCTTATTCTTCTTAGACTTCTTCTTCTTTTTAGACTTGGACTTGTTCCTTTTCTTGGACTTGTTCCTTTTCTTGGACTTGTTCCTTTTCTTGGACTTGTTCCTTTTCTTAGTCTTTCTTTTAGAACCTCCAAAAGTAAGACCGTCCTTTTCCGCCGAAGCATAATCCATATTCCCTTTAAATGTTTCTTGCATAGCACTCGGATTAATTGAAACAAGTTGATCATTATCATCCAGTGTATATTGATTTGATTGAGGGTTTGGTCCGTATGACGGATATTCCTGATGAAATGCGGGGTGTTCGGGTGCCAAATAAGTACCATTGTTGGCCATTTTATTCGCATCTCTAGCCGCAAGAGTTCGTTTTCGTTTTTCTTGATTAAATGTATATTCTTCGAAACGACGTTTTTCTTTTTCACCCATTTCATTCATTTAATATAATAAAATATAAAATAATATTATTACAATAAAATATTACAAAAACTTGTTTATTATTTTTTTCCGCGTTTTTTATAGCTTTTTTTACGCCGCTTTTTCAAAGATTTGTTACGTGTTTTTCTCGAACGTTTTTTACGTGTTTTCTTACCCCCAAAAGCAATAGGCCCGTCTTGTGTATTCGCACGCATCATTGCAGATTCATCGTCTGCCTTGTATTGTAAATCAGTAGGCATTTTTCGTAAAGGCGGATACTTTTTATCCCCGATTTTCCGCCAACTAAGATTAGGGATACCATCATCATCATTTATTGTATTATTTCCAACCCATTGTTGAATACCAGCGGGTTTATCAATCGAATCATACGAAGCAAATGGATCAGTAGGTTTTTTGCGTCTCGGTTTACGCTCGTTTTGATTTTCAATATCGTATTCGTCAATACTATAATAGTCATCATTAGTATTATTATTTTTGTTTTTGATTTGATTCGAAGAATAACCCGTCACATCTAAAATTTGCGCCATATATTATATACATATATATTTTAATGGCCGTATAATATATGCCATCCCTGATAAATAAATTGAAAAAAGTATTTAAAGAACCGGCATATTCGGCTTGGTTACTTAAACTAGCGGCAACAGCGGTTATAATATTTACTACACTTTATGGTCTAAATGATTTATTGTTTTCTCTCTTTGGAACAACTTTAGGAATAATATTCTTGATCCTCTTACTTTTATTTATTGGAATCAATAATATTTGGCTAGCCGTGTTTTCGTTTGTTTTTTTATTGGGTGTCTACTATTACCATACAAAGCATATAAAAGAAGGATTCCAATGGTCTAAAGAAGATAAGGCTAATTTTGTATCATTACAACGAACAAATGCTCCGCGCAATATTTATGATGTAGAGAAATTACAAGAATATGTAAGCCCGGATGAATTATCTGATTATTTTAAAACAAGTAAATGGAATTGGTCACAACAAACGCAAGACGCATATAAGGATGCACTAAACAAAAATGCTTATGTAAGAATATATGAAGGCATTGGTTTAAATGAAGCACAAAAAATTTATCCGGAATATGCAATAAATTTTATATTAGACAATCAACAAAAAAACAAAGAAATAGGTGATACTCCACCTAAAAGAGAATGGCTACCTAGTGGATGGGGTGATTTTGGTTATAATTCGGGATTAATTTAGTTTATATCCTTGAATAAAAAATGATATAAAACGATAGCATACAAAATATTATAATGGAAAATGGAGAAACATCATATATCAAAACAGATGATAATAAAATTATAAATGAAAAATGTATAAGATGGGTACAAAAAATGAACGAGTGTTTGGAAGTTTGTCTCAAACCAACCGGCTGTGATATCGAATCTAAAGATACGCATAAAATATGTAAATCAAATAATTTAGATAGTTACAGCAAGCTGAATAAACATTTTGAATAACAACACACCTCAAGGTTGTAAAAGAAATTCGGCGAATCTTGATTCCATAAAACAAAGTGCATCGTCTATATTAGCGAATCGTGTGGTAAAATGAAAAGGCCAGTTTTTCAAAGGAACCGTAACTTTTATAATTTTATCATTAAAAATATTACATTTGAAATATTCGGTCTCACTTCCCTCTTTATTATAGGTAACAAACTCCTCTGTGTTTTCAATACGCGTCCAATTATGTTGTTTAAACAAATCGTCAATATAATTAAATTTGCTATTTACTAGTTTTATTTCTGTCATATGGAGTTTAACTTACATAATCTTTAATATGTTATAATAATCCTTAAACTATTTTATCTAATAGCGTCTCATACTCGCGAATAATTTGTTTTTCCTTTTTCTCCTTTTCTTTTTTCTCCTTATCTCTATCCTTTTTCTCCTTATCTTTTTTACCATCTTTTTTTTTACCATCCTTTTTTTTACCATCCTTTTTTTTACCATCTTTTTTTTTACCATCTTTTTTTTTACCATCCTTTTTTGTATTAGCTAGTAGTCGAAGACGGGCATTCATCGCGACATAAGGCTGATGACAGCAGCATGGATCATCACACCATATTTGTTCAATAGAAAATGCAGTATGTAATTTTTCATTTGGAAAGCAAACCTTCATTGGTTGTTTATCAAAGTATAGATCTTCTGCAGTAGAATCATCTCCTTCTTCTGTAGTAACCTCAATCATTGTTTGTACATTTCTTAAAGAGATACCACCATTACCACATCCATTACCACGCAATACCTCATCACCTAATACCTCATCGCCTAATAACTTGTTGTCTAATAACTTATATGATTTTATCCAAGGTGCGCCAACATAATCAAACTCGAAATAACATTCAGGAATTTGTTTAAATATATAACTATCACATTGAAATATTAATACGTGGGTACTACTAAAATATCGATAAAACGACTTCGACGTTAACAATTTGGAATATTCAGATACCAACAAGTTTTCCACATTCAAATTATGTAGTACAACGTTTTGCCAGTCATCCACAATTTCCCTTACAAATAATTCATTTTCTGTCCCGTGAAAAATAACTAGTCCTACACTATCATTACCATATATTTTTGCAACATTATATAAAACGCCTCGTAATTCGTCTTTTTGTCTTGGTTCCACTATACAACACGTTAAAATAGTCGGATTAATGTTCCATACTATTTTATCCGTGGGCGGCATAATATTGTTTATTTTGGTAAAAAAATTATTTTTATACATTTCATATAGTATAAAAATAAAACATTTCGCTCCATACAGGTTTCGATCCTGTGACCTTACGATTAACAGTCGTACGCTCTACCGACTGAGCTAACGGAGCATTTAATAAATCAGTTTAACGACGTAATTATTATTGGTCTTAGGTCTTACTGGGAATCGAACCCAGATTGGCGGATTCAAAGTCCGCAGTCATAACCATTAGACCATAAGACCATACATATACAAGATAAAACAAGATAAAACAAGATAAAAGATAAAAGATAAAACAGTTCATTTATTTGAAAAACTCACTCTTCTTGGTCGTATCCGAAATCGAATACCAAATCATAATCGCTTGAACTAAATCTTTTCCGATAAACCTAGAGGAATACACCAGTTGTTCCTCCATTTGCCCACACATCCGGTCTCTACAATCACGATTTCTACAACCACAAGATACATAATCTTTAAATACCAGTTCAAATGTTAAATAATAACGATGTTTATTGTTTTTTTTTGCGATTCTTGAAAGCATTACATTATATTTACAACCATCCTCTACAATAGACTTACGAATATAATCACCTAAACTATCTACTATCGTCTCGTATCTTTTACTATAATTATGTGTGAAATACCTATCTGAATCATTCTCTGTATACAATACCTTGAATTGTATATTTGCAAAGCGATCATTTAGAACCTCGTGGTAGGCGACGTCGAACGGCAATTTTCTGATAAGTTCAGTCATTTTAAATAGGTGTATGAATGGATTCTGCGAAAAAGCATTTCAATTTTTTTTATATAAAAAGTGTATAATGCTCTCTAGCGGGCTCGAACCGCTGACCTTCGGCTCATAAGACCGATGCTCTGACCAACTGAGCTAAAAGAGCTTTTTTTTTGCATTCTGTGGGGTTCGAACCCACGCATCTTTACGATACCAGATCTTAAGACTGGCTCCTTAGACCACTCGGACAAGAATGCTGTTGTTTAGCTCCTCAAAACTAACTCACCTTCACAATATAATATACTACTTACTCTTTAAACCATTTATTAAACAAAGAAATATTTTAACTCCTAATTATATATGTTCCCACTTTTAATGCTTCGAAATATAATTATTAATAGAGAGTTTCTTATAATGAACTCCGGTATAGTAATGTCGGTGTTAATATTTATTACAACTTTGTTTAGCGTACTGGGATATATTTAATCAAAATATCCAAAATATCCAAAATATCTAAAATAATATATAATAATATCTAAAATATATGATAAAGCTAATCTTCAACCTATTAGATAAAAGTAAGTTCAATATATTTGCAAAGAATATCGCGTTTACCATTTTAGCTACCCTATTTTTTTTACCCTTTCCTAATAAATCGAATATATCTATTTACATAATACTTCCTGCTGCCGTCTTACTACAAGCAAAATATTTATTTGGCGACCTTGACGACGGGTTTCAGTGGTCTTTATCAGATATACTTTATTGGATATCATTATACATATTTTCTTTTCTAACTATATGCGTTTATAAAAGGGTATTTCCTATAAAAAATAAAAAATAAAAAATAATAGCCCCGTCAACATCGAAACGAAAAAGCGAGCATGGCAACCGCCATTATACCTAAAACAATTCCCATATGATAATTGAATTGCATCTCTCGATACATCTCTAACCAAATTCTAGCCTGATATTGATTATTAATATGGTTTAACATCCAGTCACTCTTTGGGGATAAAATATAATAAAAATAATTAGTTAAAAAACAGGTGCTAGTTACCAAACAAACCAATGACAAACTATTTCGACCACTTACTTTTAGTTTATAATAAATAATCAAGAGAGAAAGAATAAAGCCCAGCAAATATCCGTAATAACTTATGTTTCTTCTCTCTATAGCTAACCTTTCATATAATTTTCTTAAATGAGGTGGCAACTTTTCCTTATATGAGTTTACAATTTCACTATGCGAAGTCATGTTATAAAAATAAATCATCCCAATAAGAAAGACGAGAGAAACACCACAACTTGTTCTACAAACCATATATAATATAAACAAAATCTCGGTTTACTTTTACTTTTGTTTTTCCAGTATTTTAGCCCTAAAGTGTTTTTTACAGGTTTTACAATTTTTGAAAGATCCGTCTGCGGTAAGCGAAGTTGTATCATTACTAGAACAGAAAATACACATAACTGAATATTCGGGATTAAAAATATTCGTACTATACACATAAGGACTATAGGTCTGATACAAATAGGCAATTCCTATTTCAGTTTGTTTTAAATCTCCATTAAAAGTATTCGGATTGCTCATATATAAAAATATATTGATATTATATATGAACCTTTTGGACATTTACGTAATTTTAATCGTCGTGGTAAAATTAATTTTTCTTTATTTCCTAATTGCCGCCGCTGTTTTGAAAGCAAAACTTAAAAAAGACAATAGTAGCAAGAATATAAAAGAATATGAAGAAAAAGTATACTATAAAGAGCGCGTTGAATTATTATTCAAGTTTTTAATGTCTGTTTTGTTGATTTATCTATTTTATCCTAGACGTAAAATCCCCATCCCCCTGAGTAGAGAAATAAGAATATTATTATTTGCATTTGGAATTGTATTAATTTTATCCGCAAAATGGAACGATATATTAGAAAAGTCTTTTATTTTACATTCGTTTCCTTTGTCCTAAATAACCTGCGGCACTTCGCCCTACCATTCCAATATCGCCATGAGGCTTATAAATAAAGGTACCTTTACTATAGGTGTAACAAAAGGTGCCCTTGCAATTATCATATTGTTTATTATAAGGTAATAAAACAGTATCCCCTAGTGTCTTAAAATTGGTTGCTCTATTTAAACGATTAGACGGATAAGGTGTAACGTTTGACGTCGATGCGTTTGATACAAAACTAAACATTTATATTAATAGAACATATTATTTAATATAAATTAATTTATTTTCCACACCCACCGCAACCGGGTTTTAAATTGTGAATACGATTTATCATTGAACTATTCAATGCTCGCGGAGCCTTCGCCTTTGCGCTCTTTTGTAAAAGGGCAGACGCCTTTTCCATATTTAAAATCTGCGAAGTACTAGGATTTCCATTATGTATAACCATTCTCATTCGTCCGGGCATAATTTATATATTAAAATATTAAAAAATAAATTAAAGGTTACTAAATGTCTCTCCTTCGATCAAATTTAAAGGTATAAGTCTTCCAATTAATTCTTCGATTTGTGCTGCGCTATAATTTTCATTATTTATCGCATCATCCACACAATGAACTAGACAGTTTTTAAACAACGGTATTAATTTATTTCCACTTATCATAGGTATTATAGTCGCCTTATTGTTTATCTTGGTAGAAACGGAATACATATTGTTCCCGATAACTTCTACTATTTTTCCAAATGTCCATTTATTTGGAGAGACGTCAATAGCTACCGGGTCGCCGACTCTAAATTGATAAGGACCCGTTGTCATAGGAAATGTTTGAATAAACGACGGATTCGCGTAAACATTCACGTCGGGTTTATCAATAGGACAATTACACCCAGTAACAATATTAGTCTTCATCACTTTATCACCGTAAATGGGAAAAGCGGGGTTAAAAGGAATAGTAGATGACTGTAAAATAACTGGCACCCGACCTCTACGTAAAGGCCCCTTTCCTTTCAATCTATTCAAATACCTATCATAAGAGTTATGTTTAATATCACATCCGACACCACCGGGTGTCTGTCCGCCGGGCTTACTAGATGTTACCGAATAATGCTTATTATTTAATTGCGAATGATAATACCCAGTAGGAACGGTGGCCTTTTGCACACTAGGAAAAGGGCGGTCACTTTGTTGATTCCAACATACTCCGTGGGTTTCAACGGTAGGCTGTCTATAGGCGCTCAACGCTTTTTTATTATCCGTATATAATGAAGCGTAAACCCGTACTGTATTTTGTATCTGTTTTTGAATCTGGTAACGGGCTGCTGGAGTATTTCCCGTTAAACGAGTATTACAGTTTCGCTCCCTATAATAAAAGGGAGGCAATCCGTTAATTTTATTAGGAATATTAGTAACTAGAGACGTATAACCAATGGTGTCCATGTTATATATTTAAGCAATAAAATATAATAAACCAATAAAAAATAAATTAGTTAATAACAGAAACAACCCTTTTACTAAACATAAAATAAAAAATTGAATATTTGGTCTAGACCATGATCTAAACTACAACCAAGACTATAATCAAGACTATAATCAAGACTATAACTAAAATAAGACAGAATGAACAAAACAAATAATATAACCCATTTAATAACCCAACCAGGTAAATGTTGTGTAAACTGTGGAAAGGGATATAAGCAAAAAAAAGCCCTAGAAAAACACGCTCTTTTATGTGATATAATAAATAGATCAGATAAAAAACGATTAATCATAGAAGAAGAAGAAGAAATTCCCAGTAATAGAAAATTATATAAAATAATTCTAGAGCTAACGGACAAATATAACAAGCTGGAACAAAAACTAGAGGAAGTTAGCAAATATGCCATCAAGGAAAAGAAGAAAATAAACATAACCGATTGGTTGAATAGTAACGCAACACCCAAATATTCCTTTATTCAATTTGTAACAAATATCACTATGCCCGCCGAATTAATCCAGTCCATTTTGAATAATTCTTTTAATGAAATATTAACCGAAGTATTCAAACAGATTTTGTCATCGTCCGATGAAGAACTACCGATCACGTCGTTTGATCAAAAGAAAAATACACTATTTATTTATACGAAAGAAACGGACAACGGCGTTTGGCAAGAATTATCGAGAGAACTATTGATAGACTTCTTAAATGTCATACAACTGAAAATATCAAAAATCCTTTTCGATTGGAAAAAAATAAACAAAGAAGAGCTACGAACAAATAATACTTTATGTAATACATCCGATAAAGCCTTGGTGAAAATAATGACCCCCGCGTTCAAAGAAGATACATATTTAACGAAAGCAAAAACCCTATTATATAATCATTTCAAAAAAGATTTAAAGTCGATGATAGAATATGAGTTTGTATAGTACAAAGATAGACATCAATATAGCATACAACTTTAATATACCATACGACTTCTATAAAACAAACTATAATGCTGTGGATCATTTTCCAGCTGTTTCAAATCCGTCTGTATAATATTACAATTATTATCAGTATAAAACACGTGTTTGATTTTATACCCCTTTTGTTCGGCTAAAAATTTCATTTTTTTAATACAATTGTTACAAGGCTTACTATTTTGAATCTTGGCTATTTTAGATATTCTCGTCACAAATATATTGATTTGTTTGACCTGTTTTCCGTTTTTGTTTTTATAATTCGGTAATTTATTGATCGAATCCAATTCAGCGTGCGTCCCCGGAAACTTACCTTCCATATCCCCGTAAGAGTTCACGCCAAAAGATAAAATATTGGCCGATGTTTTGGATAAGAACAATCCGTCGTCATTTGCAATTATTTTCCCGTGAGTAAACGTAATTGCAATATGATTATAGTTATTAAACGAGACCTTATTATTTTGATTGGCGTGATCCGTTATATTCGTATCACACGGTAAGCAAAACCGCTTTATATAAAGCATATCTAATAATGGCTGTGTCATTACAGAATGATAAAGATATTAATTACAACATAAACAAAAGTTATAATTAATTTCATTTTTTTGTTTTATATGGAAGAGAGATATGAAGAAATAATTTTTAAAATAATATACCCCTAATTTATGACACAAGGTAATTATATAGTAGCAATTCCAACCTATAATCGTGTAAAGGAATTGGTCAACAAAAGTCTAAAGACATTAAACCGCGGAAAAGTGAATTCAAACAAAATATATATATTTGTAGCAAACAAAGAACAAGAACAATTATACAAAGACGCCGTACCAAAATCAATGTATCATAAAATAGTAGTCGGGAAAGTAGGTATAGCAAATCAACGGAAATTTATTTCGAAATACTTTCCCGAAAAGCAATATATTGTATCGATGGACGATGACGTGGAAGAATTAGAGATGATGACAGCGCCCGATAAGCTCGTAAAAATAACGAACCTAGACAAGTTTTTCAACGATGCGTACAAAAAGTTAAAGGAAGAAAATCTATATATTTGGGGAATATATCCCGTTCATAACCCCTTTTTTATGAAAAAGAACGTATCCACTGGACTGAAGTTCATAATAGGCGTTTTGTATGGATACATCAATCGCCATAATACGAAACTGGAACCTTCCATTAACGCGGAGACAAAGGAAGATTTCGAGCAATCGATATTATATTATAAGATGGATGGTGGTGTGGTAAGATATAATTATATTGTTCCTAAAACAAAATTCAATGCCCCCGGAGGGTTAGGTACTGATAGGTTTGAGAGAAACAAAAAAGCGGCGGCTTACTTGAAAAAAACATATCCAGATATAATCACCATATTCCAACGCAAAAATGGGACGCACGAAGTGAAAATGGCACGGTTGCCACGTAATGAAGATTCTAATAATAAAACCTCTAATCCTAGCAATAAAACCAATAAAACGAAAAAGGTATCTAAACAAACGCGAAAACAAACAAGAAAAAATACAAAGTAATTATCTATTGTCGATTATTGTAAATAATGGAAAACCCGAATCTCCTAAAGTTTCTAGAATATTCCAAATAAACGCAGTTGCAAATTTTTCTTTTCCCAAAAGTATTTGGGATTCTTAAAAATGGACAAAAAAAATGTCCAAATTTCAATATGGGCGAAACATCTTGGGAAAAAAATTTGCAAATACCACACGAGAGCATAATGGTGTAAATGAGAAAAATGGACGAATAAGTGTGTGAGCATATTTTTTACTAATTCACCGAGAAATAATCTAAAGAGATTTTTCGATGAATCATTATAGACGAAGAAATGACGAAAAACGACGAAGAAAACGGGCAAAACGGGCCGCCAATATTTTGCTGTAAAGTATGTGACTATACTACGAGCAAATCAAATCATTACAACAGACATATTTCCACAGCATATCATAATCGACGAACAAATGACGAAAAAATACGAAGAAAACGGGCCCAAAACGGGCAAAACGGGCCACACGATAATCCTAGCAAATTCGCGAACAACTACGCCCTGAGCCCAGAGCAAAATACGTCACGCCCGAAAAACGAGCCGGAATACATTCAACATATTTGTAATTGCGGAAAACAATACAAACACTCATCGTCTTTATGGAACCATAAACAAAAATGCAAGTTTAATAATGACAACCACATATGTACAAGTACAAATATAAATGACAAAGAACTCATACAAACACTACTTAATCAGAACGCAGAACTACAAAATAGTGTAATTCATTTATTAAAAGCCGGCACAAATAACACCATTACTAATACAAATGCTAATAATACGAACAATAATAATAATAATAATAATAAAACATTCAACCTGAATTTGTTTTTAAATGAAACATGTAAAGATGCAATGAATATTACCGATTTTGTGAAAAACATACAAATAGAAATGCAAGACTTTGAAAAATTGGGAGATATTGGATATGTAAATGGAATATCAAATATCATTGTTAAGTGTTTAAAAGATATGGATGTTGCATCTAGACCTATTCATTGTACAGATATAAAGAGAGAAACATTATATGTAAAAGACGAAGATAAATGGGGCAAAGATGAAGACAATCATACCAAAGTAAGAGAGGCGATCAAGAATATTGCTCATAAAAACACAAAATTATTAAGTCACTTTAAGAAAGATAATCCAGATTGTAATAAGAGCGATTCCAAATCTTCAGATAAATATAATAAACTGATTATCGAATGTATGGGAGGCAAAGGAGATAACGAAGAAGAAAAGGAAAATAAAATAATTAAAAATATCTCGAAAGAAATAACAATAGATAAATAACAATAGATAAATAAACGATCTCACTATTTTTTTCTAGTCTTATTATTCGATTTCGTTTCACCTACAGGTTTAGTCTTCCTTAATTTTTTAAGGGTATTATTATGTCTTATCATAAAATCCTTAGACTTCCCTTTGGTTTTTTCCCATACTTTATATCTTAAATAGCATACCACCGACAATCGTATAGCGTCTTTATCAATTTTCTTCATTGGTAGATTCCCGTGCCACTGGTGTACGTCCATAAATAATATATCACTCGTTCGTAGATCGACGCCGACACCATATTGTGGGAAACATGTTTCGGCGCCTTCGTATTTTCCGTTTTCAATTACTACCAAATTACCAAACCCTTCAATATCGTCGCCTTTATCTTTATGAATAGTCGTTTGAAAGTTAACGTTGGTGGTTACCGTGGTAAAACTAGTATCAGCGATTCTAAAATGTGTCTGATTTGCCTTTTTGCGCTGTAATTTATATTTTTCAGGAATATATTTTTTATAATAATCATCTATTTGTTTAATCAGCGGCAACGATTTTTTATATTGGTCTGGGTAATCCATATTAAAACGGGTTTCTCTCACATCCAATATTTTCTTCATTCCTGCTTCCCTCAATAATACCTTTTGCGCGGGCGCAAATCGATCAAAGTATCCAAAGATATTTGATTTGATTTTGGGATTCGAGCCAACGTTGCGTTCTTTACTACCAGAAGTAGAACCACGATTACTGGTTTCGGTCATGGCAAACTTAATAAGCGCGTCATAAAAATCGTCTATTTTGACCTTATCTAGTTTTTTTTTACGATAAATCATTAATAACGTATTATCTGAAGTATAAACGTCGGCGTCATGATCTATAATTAACTTAATTTGACTAGGTTTAACATATGTATTCTTAAGTTTTTCCATTCCTTCGTCGCTAATAAGTTTATCAAGATGATAGATAGTTACATTACCTTTTTTTTCCTTTTTTATAACCATTAGAGAGAAACTTATATATAAACATAATATTTTATATATAAAATATATTGTATATGTATTTACATTTTTATGTAAATGTAAAAACCTATATGTATAAAATAAAAATGAATTACTTTTCAGCCAACTGTGTCTTGTATCTTTATGTACTACTGCTATAAGCATACATATTAAATAAAATGGATTGCCCTATCTGCTTCGACACAGTAGTTTTGGGAGAGAAAAATGTCGTTACGACTGAGTGTGGGCACACCTTTCACGCGAGTTGCCTTATGAAGTCAGTTGCGCACAATGGGTTTGGTTGCCCCTATTGCCGCACCGCAATGGCTGAAGAGGTAGCAGACGACGAGGACGACGAGGACGAAGAATACGAGGACGACGAGGAATCCCTATCTTCGGAGGAGGCTCGTGAAGAAGAGGAGTGTGAAGAGTCATATCACCTGGCAGGGTTGAGGTGGCTATTCAACCGCGCGAATTCCGAGGAACCTGTAGCGTTCTGCCTAGCGGACCACACGGGCGTGGAGGGAATCGTAAACGGCCCTACGCCAGAGTTCATCATGGAAAAACTAAAAGAGAGCGGAGTAACCTTCTACGACCTAGGACTATCCTTCCTTTCGGGAGTCATGGAGTTAAACTTTGACGAAGAAGTTCAGAAGAAGATAGATGAGCGTGAGGAGGCCCTCGTCGAGAAGGTGGATCGTATCATTTGCGACTGTATGTCGCTTACAGGGGAAAGGGCGCCGAACCCGAACCTTAACCCAGCGTTCGATGACCACGTGATGGAGAGATTTACTAGAGTAGTTTAAACGTTTATATTTTAAAACAATTTAATTTAAACCCCATTTTTTTTATACTTTTTCAAAATCTCCGTTCAAAAAATGGTGTATCAAAAAACTGGATAAACCTAAAATGACATCTATTAGTAAATAAACCCACGCACCCTTATTACGCATTATGGCATTATACGCAAATAATCCGTATAACAAAGCATGAATGGGTCGTAAATTATTCCACCATATTTTCTCTCCAAACACCTCCGCACCTGTTTTTCTCGCACCAGATAAAAATATATAAATAAATCCAATACACGGCAATAAAGCCAAATACCCCAAGAGTGGTAAATAGTTGATATTTATATTTTTGGCTATTATAACAAAGGAAGAACGCACGCCTATACAGCCTATTAAAAACATCAGAAACCTCTTTTGTATGTTATTCATTATACAAAACGTAATATTATTTGTAAATATTATTTATACAAATCGTAATCGATTACAATTTCCATAAAAAAAAAATGAAATGTTTCGTTAGTAATACAAATATAATATCTAGTACAAGAATAACGATGTCCAAACAAATCAGCTTTTACATTCCCCGCATATATGGCGAGTATACGGCGGATGATATTAAACATACCTTTCGTCTCCTATGGGTAGGAGAAGTAAGACGAGTAGATATTAATAAAACGTGCGACGAATACGTCTCGGCTTTCGTGCATATGGATTATATGTATGATAGCGAATACGCGTGGAATATTATTAATGTCACGGATAAGTTGGACGCGTGTTTTAAACTTAACGTGGATATTGATAACTATTGGCTTTTGTTAAAGAATAAAAGACCGGTTCAAGACACACACCTGAACATACACCAGCTGGCGGAAAATGGCCGGATTATGGAGGATAAAATCAAAATGTGCGAAGAAAAGATGGAGAGAATGGAAATGGTTATTCATAAGCTTCTGCTGAAGGCGTATGATGGCAACGACGAAAAGTATCGATTATATAATTATATGTCATACGGAACCCCTTACTCCAAAGGATATCTTTGCGAAAATAAAGAGTTGAGAGAAAAACAAATGGAGGATTTCCAACACGAGAAAAAGGAACTAGGCGAATTGACAGAAATGGAACCTTGGGAAGATATGAATAAGTATTTTGGTCATCTATTTACCAACGGCCATATTCGTTTTGATGAGGAGTATGTTCCTAGCCTTGGTGGATCGCTAAAGTTTACCGATGAAATCGACGATGACGATATGCCGTCTCTTGTATCACAAAATGTTGTAAGCGACGACACGAGCGAGGTCGATGACACGAGCGAGGACGGCGAGACGAGTAGTGATGACGACGATGATATGCCCGTCTCTTGTCTCGATCAATGACAAAGACTAAAGACAAATAACAACCTAAAAAGACTAATAAAAAAGAAACATAGAATAGATTTTTAAAAGTAACTTAAACAAAACTATTTTTTTTCGCACATTAAACATTAATACCTTCTAGACTATCATAGAAGTCTTTGGCTTTTTTATTTATTTTTATTCGACTTACGTTAAAAGAGGTTAAATATAATCCGTCGAGACTCTTCACTCTGGATAACGCGACATATGTTTGGCCACATTCAAAGATATTGTTTCCGACATCAATTTCCGCCATATCCAAAGTAGTACCCTGAGATTTATGTATCGTTAGAGCCCACGCCAATATAAGCGGCAATTGTGAAACGCCGATACCGGGTATTTTTTCACTATGCCAAACGTGTGGCTGCATTGTTTCTTCTATTCCATTATTGAATTTCACTACAGGAAGTCCAGTGGTTTCACAAAAACGAATAACAATCCCCTGACTACCATTACAAAGACGAATATGTTTATCTTGTTCGTCTTGGATATTCACTATACACATCACTTGTGCCCCCACTTTTAGTTTGATTTCCTTATCACACATCAAATTATTCGCCAAGTATTCAAGTTCATATAGTTTTTCTTCCTTGGTAAAGGAGATGTTTTTTTTTGCGTTCTTATCGGTTACCTCTAGGTCATTCATATATTTGATAGAGTGCGTTTTTTCTATCCCCGTAAGTAACGTCATTTTATTATTATTAAAAGTATCTACCATTGACCGTATAGGAAATAATTTGGTCGGCTCTGATACTAAATCGGTAGGAATTTTTCGGTGAACATATTTCTCTAGAATTCGGCACGTTTTTTGTTTTATCTCTCCTTTACGAATTTGATTCAATATGGTAGTATACTCATTATCGGTTTGTCGGAATATTTTAAATAATTGTATTATCGACGAACGCGGAAATATATTAAACCATTCCGCCGATTCAAAACAAAAGCTCTGAGAGGCAATATCGTCACGATCTCCGACGGGTGGTAATTGAAAGAAGTCGCCGGAAAATATGAGTTGTATTCCGCCAAAAGGGGCGTCCATAACCCCCCTGATATGTTTCCCAATAATATTTAAAGTATCCAGCATTTTCATAGAAAGCATACTTACTTCATCTACAATAAGTATATCGGTAGTTTTCCACATTTTTTTAGAAAACTTGTTTCCTTTTACCTTTTTAATCAAAAACTCATTCGATTTATTCCCAATACCTATTCCTGCCCAGGAATGAAGTGTTTTCGCATTACAATTCAATAAAATAGCCGCGCAACCGGTAAGTGCAGTAACTTGTATTTGTTTATTGTGTTGCGTGGCGTGTCTATAAATATGTCGAATAAGTTCCGATTTACCACACCCCCCGGGTCCTGTAATAAATATATTTTCTCCTCGAATATATTTATCAAATGCGAATTGTTGTTCTAAAGAAAGTTCCATTGAGTTATTTTATCATATATTTTCACGAGAGTGCTTGATATCATTTTTATTTTTAATAGTAAATTCGACTATCAATATTTATTAAAATATAAAAACATAATATTAAATAATATTTATGTTAATAATGTATGAACTTTGATTTGAATATTGATAATTATAGCAAAGGTGAATTAGTCGAAATGTTTGAACTACCTCCCGACTATGACAATAATATTTTTGAAATAAAAGAGGCTAAAATGCGAGCAAATCTAATGAATAATAATGAAATAACGGAAACCGTATTAAACAATACCTTAGATTTTTTGGCCAGAGCCAAAAGTATTTTACTGGGCGGAGAACCGAAAAGCAACAAAGCCGTTGATTTCTTAGAAAATGTATACAATAGTCAATATAAATTGAAGCCATCTACAGTACTAGACCCGGGCGAACATATGGTACTAGAGCGTGATAATAAACCATATTTAGATTCTTTTCCTAGTCAATTTTTTCCGGGTGTAATAAATCCCTTGAAAAAAAAGATTCGGGTTATGAATTTGAATATAGATAGCAAATTTAGAGATAATTATTATTCTACTTCTGCATCTAATTTCAATGCAAATCTAAATCAAAATATAGATAATGTATTAACCATGCAACTAGACGCCATAGAATTACCCATTACTTTTTATAGTGTATCAAAGCAATACGAGAATAACTTTTTTTTAATAGAATTACCAGATACCGATGAGAAACAATTAGTAGAAATACCAAGTGGTAACTATAATTACGAAGGATTGGAAAACGCAATAAATAACCAATTAAGTATTATAGGTGGCGTTTATGCCAGTATTGTCTTTAAAATAAATGTCACAGATAATCAAAATGGATCAGGACAAATGTTAGTAGGTATAGAACCAACCGCAGTTCCTTTCAATTTTGAATTAAATTTTCAGACAGATAGAAATGGTACCCAGAAAATTGGGTTTTCCCTAGCATTAAAGATGGGTTGGTTAATGGGATTCCGAAATGGTAAATATGTCGGAAATCAAAATTATGTATCTGAGGGTATAGTAGATGTATTAGGTAGTCGTTATTTGTTTTTAGCAATAGACGATTATAATTCGAATGTAAATGATGGTTTTTACAGCGCTTTTAATGGTTCATTACTAAATAAGAATATATTAGCACGAATATCATTACAAGGCGGTACATTTTCCGTATTATCACAAAATAATCTCGGTATAGTAACTACCCCGCGCGAATACTTTGGGCCAGTAAATATTCAGAATGTTAACATACAATTGTTAGATACTTATGGGAGACTAGTAGATTTAAATAACATGGACTATAGTTTTTGCCTAAAGTTACAAATGGTGTACGATATATAATAAAATGTATTACAATAAAATGTATTACAATAAAATGTATACCTAATTTTATTTAATATAAACATAATGTATATGCGGTCATCAACTACATTATATTCTGGAAGAACAACATTAGGTACTAGAACGTTTGGTCAATTGAATACGGGGACAACTGCCGGGAGTTATATAGAGACAACCCGTCTACAAAGCCAGTTTTGCCCCCTACACTGTCAACGCGTAGGAAGTTACGCACAATTAAACGCGTTAAGAAATGCAATTAGATATACTTATGGTGGAAACCAGGATACTTTGCAAAACAATAAAAATGCACTAGTTTCTGGGTTGGACGCAAAGTTAGATTTAAAAGATGTATGTGTTATTTCTAATTTGAATACAAATATAAGTCCCACGCCTATTAGTAAAACCGCAATACCTTATTTGAATTATAATATTGATCCAAATGGGTCATTATTTGGTAACGCGCCTTGCGGACTAAGTAACTTTACGAACTACAAAGTATCAAACAATTTCAACCTGAATAAAATAAATAAATTATGAGCGAATTGCTTTTTATAAACACAATTAATATATATTATATATATGGCGTTAAAAATAGAAGAGTATGCAACCGAATTAAATATAGATGCGGTAGACCTAGGGGATACTTTTTTATCAATGGACTATGGACTGGAAAGTAGTCGCGGCTTATCAAAACACGAATCAAAAATCGAGTTATTGTCTTCAGATGATGAAACCGGTATAGACGATTCTTCAAACGATATGTCTGGAAACACCGTATCTTATAATATTGCATTCAAAAAATATAATTTCCGAGAGGTGGAAAAAAATATAGAAGATAATTACTTTGAAAAAAACCATCGATATTCAAGTTCCCTAGATATTTTGGCAACCTATTTAAGAGGTCAAAAATTAATATATATGGAATCAAAGGCTTTTTGTGAAAATCGGTTGAATTGGTTAATGATGCCCGCCATTTTATTATCCACCGTCGCAACGGTTTTATCCTCTATTCTTAAAGACTATGCCTGGGGCGCTTTTTTAATCGCTTCTATTAATGGTACTATTGCGTTTCTATTAGCCCTCGTAAACTATTTGAAATTAGACGCAGCGTCCGAGGCGCATAATATATCTTCTTACCAATATGATAAATTACAAACATCCATAGAATTTATGTCTGGTAAAACGTTATTATTTTTGAAAACGGAACAAGAGACCACTCATAAATTATCCGAGCTCTCCCTTGATAATGTAGATAGTAAATTAATGGAGAAATTATCAGATATCGAGAAAAAAATAGGAGAGATAAAAGATACTAACCAATTTATAATACCAAAGGAAATAAGGTTAATGTATCCTATTATTTACAATACCAATATATTTTTAATAATAAAAAAAATCCAAGATATACAAAAACGAAAAATAAACACACTAAAAGAAATCAAAAATCGTAAGAATTATTTATCAGCGGTCTTGAAAGCGAAACATAAAAAGGGTAAGACGACGGCAGTGAAAAAACTCCAAAATAGAATAATGGAACTATATGAACTAAAAAATAATTATATAAAAGAAATTCTGATATTAAAATCCGCGTTTTCGGTCATTGATGAAATGTTTACCAAAGAAATGGAAAATGCCGAAAAAAGGAAAAAATACTGGATCAGATATAATATTTTCTGTGGTTTAGGTTTAAAGCGACTGATAGACCCGAAAAAACTAAACCCATTTGTAATAGATATAATGGACCCATATGGCGGGGGGTCTGGAAAGGAAATGCACATATTTAATGAATACATAAAGATAAAAGATTATATTGAAAAATCGAACCAGGACAATTTTACCAAAACAAATAAGTTATTGAAAAGAGTGATCGAACTAGTGTTAAAGGTCGAGAAAAATGCCAAAAACAAGGACAAAGACGAAGAAACCGGATATGAAAATTATACTGGATTAAAATTTATTCCCGAAGCATGGAATAATGTGGGGGGTAATGGAGTGATTAATTTATTTGCCAATAAGAAAAGCTCTTCACAGAGATTAAATGAATTATATGTTTCAAATTTCAATAATGTTACGGCGCGTAATTCAGATTCATCTGCATCACAGATGGATATCGACGTAAATGACGAGGGGTGCGATATTGGCAAAGACAACGACGATAAAGTATAATATATTTTATTTACAAAAATAATATATTATCCGACATGCTGGATTTGAACCAGCGACCTATTGATATCATATAAACCACTACAGTCAATCGCTCTACCCCTGAGCTAATGTCGGTTTGAGAATAAATATCGAAATAAGAACCAAAACAACATTTTTTAGTTCTATATCAATAAATATTTAAAAGTAAAATCATATGTATATAAATATAGTATGGAAGAAGAAGAGTACGTTTCCGTTTATGAGTATGAAAAGAATGTAAACCCGCATTTAGCACACGTACCGTTTTATGAAAAAGATATTAACCACTGTGATTATGGAATTAGTATTATCGATTTTTCAAACATATTTAAAGTATCGCATAAATCAACTACACCAAATTTGTTGGCTTCGTTTATAAAATTATCAAGAAAAGGGACTATAGAATTAAACAATGACGACCAATCTATTGAATTTAATGCGACCTCTCATATGTTTTACATAATAAAAGGAGATTGTTCTATTGATATTGTCAATGATGTTGATAATGAAAATATGGTTTGCTCGGGGGATATTCTAATTGCTCCTTGTTTCAATTCGATAAAAATCAAAAATCTAGGTAAAGAAGAATTACATATTTATTATATAAATGATAGTCCCTTGGTCAATTATCTAGGAAACAAAGCAATAAAACAAATATTTAAAACGGCTATTTATAGAAACGAATTCCTCGTGCAAAAATTAAATGAATTATCCAATAAAAACAATAATAGGAAAGGTATTTTGTTAAGCAATAAAGATACTGACGCGTTAGGTATAAACACCATTACGCCCGTATTATGGACGCTATATAATGAACTTCCACCCAAAACTATTCAAAAGCCACATAAACATAATTCGGTTGCACTAGATTTATGTATAAAATGTAGCGATAGTGAAAATATTTATACTTTAATAGGAGACGAATTAGATGAAAATGGAAATATAGTAAATCCTAAAAAAGTATATTGGAAAGAAGGGTCCATGTTTATTACCCCACCCGGGCTATGGCATTCTCATAATAATGATGGGAACACATATGCCTATATTCTTCCAGTACAAGATGCGGGTTTACTTTTATACCAAAGGATTTTGGGAATCGTTTTACAAAAATAATTATATTTTAACTATTATATCTTTAAAAAATATTATAATTTCGTTGCTTGAACGCTAGTATTACTTTTATCTATTTTGCAAATATCGGTTTTATTAATATCCACTTTGTTAATATCTATTTTTATTTTATCTAATATATATTTACCACAAGGCCCACAATGGTCTTCATTCGATAAATCAACCTTGTTATTTATTTTTTTATCACATGATTCAATCTTCCATCGGCCTAATACGATCTTGACATCTTCCTTTACAAATTTATGTATTATATTTTTAACAAAATTCATATGATATATATTATTATTCATTCACCTAATTCTAAATAGTTTATTTAAATTATTTCGATTGATATTTATCGGTTGTAAATTAGAATTCAAATGAGGATTATTATTATTATTTGTATACAACATCTTTTTCGATTTTATAACGGCGATTCTCTCTTTAGCTTGTTTTCGCTTAATTAAATCTTCTATTAGCATTTGTCTATATTCTTCTCTTGTCTTTGGTACACGTGGTACAATGGTTTCCCCAGTCTCTTTATAATTCTTGAAATATTTATTAAAAATATAACTATGTTTTACTGCCGGTTCGACACTATTATTGTTCTCAAACCTAACTGCTTTAACGTTTTTGTTTTCGTATTCACCTTCCTGTTTAAATGTCATTCGTCTTAATACACCGTCGCTTGAAACCGAAAGATTCAGCGAAGATAGAATATCATCATAAGTAAACTTTGGCTTACTTACTTCATTCGTCGCATTACCCCAATACATATTTTTTTCTACTGAATCGTTTACCATAGTAGAGTCGTCATTACCGTTGTCTTCTTTCAGGTCTATCGATACAACCATTATAATATAATAATAATTTTTAAAAAATAATAACAACTTATTTTATAAAATAAAGATGCAATCCGATAGATTTATAAAAAACAAAGGAATTACTGAAACAATGATAAGCAACCATCATAATCATTTGAAAATGAATCGGACGAAATGGGAGGCGGATTATGACGGAAATAAGGCAAATATATTAATCGATTCCAATACGGACGGCAAACATAAAGTAATGAATATTGAATTGGATAATAGAGATTTGGCGAATCTACTAAGTATTCCTTCGGTTAATTCTCCTATTGATAAAAGACTCGCGCAAGATTTTTGTAGAAAGCAGAAACGCGATAAAATTCTAAACAGAACACCTACCCCCTATATTGTTGAAATAGATGACGTACATTCGGAGCCGGTGAACACACATATATCTAGTCCATTACCTAACGAAGAATTTTTAAGAACGGCTACAAATAATATGTTTAATCCTCATACTAAAACAAGAAGAAGGAGAAAAAAGCATAGAAGTTATAAGCTTCATAGGAAAAAAAAACACACCTCTAGTGGGAATACTAGTTCGCGAAAACGTTATTTTAACAAGACAGTATAGTATAGTAAAACTATTTTTTTAAATCATTAAATATGATCCCCCTGGGACATACTATTTCGAGAATACTGACGTCGTTTTCCGAATAACTTCTGGTTGATCGTCTATGCTTATAATCCTCATTACAAAATGGTTTATTACTTAGATTTGTTAAATAATACTGAGATCCATAAATTAGTTTATTATTTGAAGTATCGTATATAGTTTGAAATTGAACCTTTTTTATTTTTTTGATTTGGACCAAAAAATAGGCGAGATCAGCGACTGATATATTAAAAGTGACATTTATGAGTGTATACAAATTTTTATGTTTTAGTTGGTTGTCATATTCAGTAGATACATAATAATGTTCACAATTATGGGCTTCACATATAGTTATTACATTTGAACATTTTGATGTATCATTGATATCATTTATTATTAAATCTATCTCGTAGCCCATTAATACTGTAATTTATTATATTTTTTTTTTATTTTACGTTTGATTATAGGTTATTATTAATTAATTTAAAAAAATGAAACACTTTCATCTAGTCAGCCTTGACATAAAAACAACATGCTAGCCAACGTTCTTAACAAGAATAACGAACATACAAGGGATAAAAATATCATATTTTATGACGAAGGGCATAAATATGATATACTTATTGATAGAGAACATAAATATACCTCGGTGACAACTTTTCTACATAGTCATTTTCCGAAATTCGATTCAGACAAAATCATCCATAATATAATGAATGGAAAAAATTGGAATGATCAAAATAAATATTGGGGTAAAACGAAAGAAGAAATCAAACAAATGTGGAATATGAATGGTTCCACCGTCGCACAAGCCGGAACCGACCTACATTTCAGGATAGAGTGTTTTATGAATAATCCCGATATATCCTTTCCATATAATCATAAAGATTTATTGGATTATTATGAATTACATAAAAAGGAAGAAGCCGTCATAGAACCCTTGGAATGGGAATATTTCATTCATTTTGTAAACGAGTACCCGTCAATGAAGCCTTACCGGACAGAATGGATAATATATCACGAAGACAAAAAATTAGCGGGATCGATAGATATGGTTTATGAAAACGAAGATGGTACGTTAAGTATATATGACTGGAAGAGGTCAAAAGAAATAACCAGGATAAATAAATGGAATAAATATGCGATAACGCGCGAAATATGTGAAATTCCAGACACGAATTTTTGGCACTATGCACTTCAATTGAATACATACAAAATGATATTAGAAGAAAAATACAACAAGGTAGTAAGAGATTTATATTTGGTAAGACTACACCCAGACGCGGAAGAGAATAATTATGAGTTAATACAAATCCCCGATTTACAGGCGGAGCTCAAGAAAATAATCTAATGTTACAAAATAAATACTTAAAAATGATTATGAAATAACTATATGGTATTTGAATTCTTAATTATATTTTTTTATCCGGTATTTTTCGATTTTGCCTTCCACTATTTTCAATGGCCAACCATTTTAAATTGGTTTACGTTTTATAAACAAAACGAAGAATACACAATAACAGAAACAGAAATAAAAGACGATTCACTAGTAAAAATAAATAAATTTGATAAGCAGTATGAATCGAAATATATGGAGGAATACAAAAATACTAGTAAAACATATGTTTTTACGAGTGACGAACTCTTGCTTATAAATGACACGGTGGAAGAATTGAAGCTAAAAAATACAGATAACAAAGATCTGGTTGAACTTTTGAAAGAGGCAGAACAGGTGGCCGTTAATAAAAAAGTCGAGGACTTATATAATAGTTACATATTCGAGTTGACCCCGTTAGGTAACGTGATTATGAGATATAATTCAAAATCGGAAACATTTGACTATTTTAGTGATAATGCCATTCCTTACAGAATTCTGGAAACGATTTCGAGAAAATATGTTCTAAGAAATAATTGTGTACCTTTATATGTGGATATGGAACAATCGCTAAAAGAAAGCGAGGAAAAAGCACGCGAACGAGAAAAAGAAATAAAAGAAAAAGAGCTGGAAAAGGAAAAATCAAGTATTAAAACGAAGAATATATTTGCAAGCTTTAAAAGTTATAATAAACAATCGATTTCTAATAATATACAAAATATACCTCCACCGAGAAACGGATCAAATGTAAGAGTTGAAAACAAAGATACTATAATAGTAATAAAAGAGGAAGCGAATAGATATAGTCATCAAGGTAAAATGGTGAATTTTAATTTCCTGAAAAAAATAGATAAAAAGATAGTAAACAAAAAACTAGCACTGAGTTTTGCGGATTTCAAGGCAATGAATATAAAATGAATAATTATTATAAATAATTATTATAATGACATCAAAAAGCAAAAAAAAAATAAAACGATTAAGACTTAAGAGTAGAAAAATGAGAAAAGGCGGGTCGGAAGAAACAAAACAATCAGAAACTGGTAAAAAAACGCCGGAAGAAATTATGGAAGAGGTAATAGATGAAAGAAAGAATAAACCGGTACAAAATGATACGGGTGATGGCATATTGAAACAATCGGCTGAATTGGCCAAGGATCTCGGTGCAAATATAGCGAAACGATCAATTACATTGATAGACGGTGTGGCTTTGAATACTTTAGAAAAATCTGGTGATTTGTTAGGAGTAGACTTGACAAACCCAGAGCAAACACAACAGAAATTAGCGGAAATAAAAACCAATATAACCGATCCCAAAACGCAAGAAAAGGTAAAAGAAATTTTGGGTAGCGCAGCTGAATTGGGAGGTGTTGCAATAGAAGCGACTAAACCATTTTTAGATCCATTAATAGAAACAGTAAATGAGAAAAGCAAAGAAGTTTTGTCAAAAGCAGGAGAAACTGGTGTCAAAGTATTGTTAAATACCGCAGAAGAAATACCCGGGGTAGGGGTTGTTCTTGGTACGATTCGATCCGCTAGTAATATTGGTGAAGCAATAACCGCAACCGCGAATGCAACTAGCGAAGTAGTAACGACTACCTCAGATACAATAAATGCTGCTAGCAAAAACTTTGAACAAATGATGAAGGAGAAGGAAAACGTTGTAAATAGAACACAAGAATCAATAAATAAATATGAAGATCCGGTAAAGTATAAAACACCTGAGCCATCCGAGGTACCAAAAAGAGGGGGCACCAAGAAAAAAAGAAAGGGTCTACGATTTAAAAGGAAGAGCAAACGGGTTACCTTTAATTTATAAACTAAATAATATCTATTGCCTTTTGCCTATTACTTATTGCCTATTACTTATTGCCTATTTTTTGTTTAACCATTCTTGATATCCATTGCTTTTGATTATATTAAAAGACGACCCTAAATGGTCGATTGCAATTAAATAGGCTTGTTTATCGACCGCAGACATTTGTTTAAGATAATTAAATACTAGCGATTGTTCGTTGGTATTATAAACGTATAAATTTTCCGGTATCGGTAGATCCAATTCCTTAAAATTAACGGCGTCATTCGTATTGGGCATTATATTTATATCTACCCGTTATAATTTATAAATACTTTTCATTTTTATTATTTATAAAAAATAATATAGTATTTATTGTAAATGAACGTGGATTCTAATGAAAAGGTCGATCGTCCATGGGGGTATTATATCAATCTATATGGCGACAACAATTCCGGCTATAGAGTAAAAAAAATAGTAGTCAACGTGAAAGGTAAATTATCCCTTCAAAGTCACGATCATAGAGTGGAACACTGGATAATCGTCAAAGGAGAAGGAAGGGTTATAGTAGGAGAGAATTGTTTTTCGGTCGGTAAGGGAATTCATATTTATATTCCCAAAAAAGCGCTGCACCGTATTGAAAATATTGGAGAAGAAGATTTGGAATTAATTGAAACACAAATTGGAGACTATTTGGGTGAGGATGACATAATAAGGTACGAGGATATTTATAACAGAATTTAAAAGTAAAAAATAAAAGTAAAAATAAAAAAATGAAATGGAAAACTTATTGTATTTGTTTTCATAAATAAATACAATGAACGAAATAATATCTAACGGTCATAGTGATGGTCATAGTAATATTGCTATTGCTATATTCAGGTATAAATTTAGTGATGTAATTATGACAGAATTACATAACTTTGCGAAATTACACGAGTTTGACCATCGTACCGATTTTAAAGATGCCTGGAAAATATGGGTAGAGGACAATACAGATTCAATTAATAAGGAAATACTAAGACTTAATCAACATGGTTATCCGGAAAGTAAAGATGTAATAGATAAAATGTATAAAAGTACGCGCTACTATTTTCGAAAAAAGTCGGTCGTAAAGGTGGATGCCAAAAAAAGGCGTAATTATATTCGTCTCTCGAAAAGAATATTGGGTCTTATAGACGACCATTTGAATAATAATATAAATAACCCGGATTTTAAGCCTTGTAGTGCATTTGTAGATTTTTATGATAAACACAAATTAATAATAGAAGAGGAAACAGAAGAGGTTTCAATAGAAGTAAAGGAAATACAAAACAAAATGAAAAAAACGTACCAAAATAGGTATTTTGTATTTGTTAACAAATAATCATATAAATAGAAACGACTAATTCATTTATTGATATGCTTCAGTTATTAAAACAAAACTTTTTTTTGGATAAGGTTTCTCAAAAAAAAGAAGATAGTCCGGTCGACGACCACACAATAAAGGAGCTAACGTTTTACACCATCAATGAAATTAAGATTTGTAATAAAATAAAAGAACTACCTTATCATTTTAATGACTATAAAATAGTAGTTAGCTATAAACGTATAAGTGAATTTAAACGCCTATCGAAGATAATAGACGACACCAAAGGGGAATATGTAATGTTAAAATATAATATTCGCGATACTCTACAATACAATTTGAAAGATCATTTAACGTCTTTATCCACTCCAAAAGAGGTAATATTGTTTAGTTTAGAAACCTATATATATTTATTGAATCGCTTACTATCATTACATAAAAATAAAATAGTTTTGTTTGATTTACACCATAATAATATTTTTATAACAAAATATAAAACGCCCATCTTGAGTCATTTCGAAAATAGTATTCTACTGGAAGAGTTAAACGAAGAATATATTACGAAAATGATAAAGAGTATCAGCGATTTTACATACAAACCACTAGAAGTACATCTATTATTTTATTTAATTATAAATAATGAAGATTGTTTATCCGCTTCTTTATCTTATGAAATATGCGAACACTTTATAAAAAATATGCACGTTCTCTCTTTCTTTGACAAACCAATTAGAGAGAAGTATAAAAAAGAATGTACAAACAGTTTAAATCAATATATTAACAAACCTAGAAGTGTTATAATAACGGATATAATAAAGTATTCTAATACGTGGGATAATTATGGATTAAGCATGTTGTATTTACATATTTTCTTTACGGAATTAAATAGCTTCTCTCTAAAAGAGACATTTATGACTGATTTTTTAAACATATTATTTAAAAACATCTCGGCGAATCCAGTAAATAGGTTGACCTTGGAAAACACCTTAAATAGCTATAATGAGGTTTTAAATACAAATAATAATTGGTCTTGGGTAAATAAAATACATCATGATAAGATCGAATTATTCAGATCTTCATTATAAACAAAATATCTGTTTATTATTTTCGGTTTTTACGCGTCTTTCTTTTATGCGATTTTCCGCGTTTTTTTGTACCACGTTTTCTTGATTGGGGTTCTTCTTTTTCGGATTTATCGGAGGTCTTCATATTTTTCATTTCCCCTTTACGAGCACTCGCTTCTTTTAGAGCATCTTTAAATTTAAAATCCTTATTTTTTGCCTTCCCCTCTTGAAATACCTTTTTTACAAACAAGTTCCACGAAGATAGTTTTTTTACCATATATATATGTATAATATTTAAAATATATATTAAAATTAAAAATGATATGTTAAATGGGTTTTAATAAAGGCGTACAAAAACAACCCAAAATGAATTCCGAATTCAAGTTTACTAGATATTTATACGAGGTAGAAGAAGTAATTATAAATCTAAATATAGAAATATTGAAAAAGAATAGTGAAAAAGCCTTATGGTGGGCATTTGAGTTGTTTTATTCGGGATATAAAATACAACTGACGTACGAGCTTTGGTATATATACTATAATTATTTCGCTACGTCCAATCCAAAATTCGAAACGTACCTTTTAACTAAAATAAATACGGAGATAAATGATCCCACCGTATTAGCATCTATAATAAACAACTTTACTATTCGCCCCTTTAATGTAGATATATTTATGTTAAAAAACATATCAACGAGAGAAAATGTTACCCCTTGTGGGGAAAAATGTATGAATTTATTGAAAAAGCCTACCATTAAATGGGAATTAATATCTAGTAGCATAAAAAATTGGTCGGATGAAATGAATATTGAACTTGTACTAACCGAAATAATAGAGTATATAAACTCTATTAAAAAAGAAGCAACCCTAAACGTAGCAACCGAAATACGGAAATACAAAAAAACAATGAAAATACCGTTTAATAAAAACAATAAGAGTGTTTTATTATCTAGGATCATTTATTATTTCCATTTGGATAATACGAAACAAATAGGTAAGAATTTGTTTGCAGAAATGGATGACGATTTGAATATGTATAAAACACAACTGGTCGATTTGACCCCACAGGGTATCAAAAGCGAATATTCGCGCTGCCCAATATTGCCCGCACGTAAAATATTACAAGTAAGTCGTAAGGGGTCTATAGATGAGGAAGGTTATTTATCCTTATTTGATTTAAAAAGAGATCATAGTGATATAAAAAAGGCATTCCATTTTCATTGGGAATATTATGCATCATTTTCGCCGATTTGGGCAAAAAGAATAGAAAGTCATAATGGGGTTATAAATCATACGAATAAAACAGTAACGTTTGACGAGGAAGGCGAAGACCACGATTCGTTTTATGATCATTTTGGCTATGAACCAGATGAACAATTAGTAACCGTTCAGAATATGTCTATCGGAAGATCGGAACAAACAAAAAGTTGGGTTGATTTTCATAAACAATTCAATAAAAATGGCATAATAAAAGCGAATAAATATATAAAACAATTAGTAAAGGTAAATAGAATGTAATAAATAGAGTGTAATAAATAGAAAAAAAATTGATTTGTTTCAAAGACAATTAGATATAATATACAACAATAACAAGATGGTAAAAAATACAACTGGTGGAAATAAGGCGAAAGGCCAAGCGCGTAAATTGACCGTTCAACCTGTTTCGTCTAAGCTTAGGCTTGCACGAGAAGAGGGGGAACTTTATGGAAAAGTTAAAAGTATGCTAGGGAATGGGATGTGCGAAGTTCTTTGTATAGACGGAAAACCTAGATTATGTCATATTCGCGGAAAATTCAAAGGACGCGGAAAACGAGATAATTTTATGACCCGAGATAGTTTTATCTTAGTAGGTACGAGAGAGTGGGAAGATGACGAAGCAAAAGTAGTTAAAGGCAAGACTAAGCTACCCAATTGCGATTTGTTGGAAGTATATAAAGATGGCGATATCGAACGAATAAAAACATCGGTGAAAATGGATTGGTCATTATTTATAGAAGAAAAAAAGTCGCCGTCAGCCGCGGACGAAATCGAATTTAAGGAAAACGCAGACGAAGACGAACACCGAGAGATAATGGGTAGTTACGAAGAAGGTAAAAGTAGTATTATAAACATAAACGACGAAGAGATAGATGTAGATGATATATAAAAATGATAAGGCGCGTATGAATTATTATTTTTAAAATTGTGTATAAGTTTTAAAATGGTTATATTAAAATTTTTTAATATGCTATCTCCTGTAATATATATATAAAGTCTAAAGTTTAGGTTATTAGAGGCTGTTTAAATAAGTTGTTTGCTGTAAGGAGATACATATTTGCTATTTTTTTCTTTAATATGTTTGAAAACTTAATATTATATATCTAAGGTCATTATTTGCTAAAATGGCTTAAATATATTGATGGATAATATATTATCTATTACAATCATATTATAATAACAAAATGCTCAAAACAAATTCGCGGTTTGCATGCTTGGTGGAAAACCTGGGTCCAAATAGGGACAAAAGAAGGAATACCCCGCCCAATAGGGAAAGATATCCTAACAAGAATACAAAGACAAATTTGTTTCAAAAAAAGATTGGTTATGAAATGGATATAAATAATTTTCCGACATTATCTTCGACGCCTAATATAAGCACTACGGACAATATCGATATAAACGAAAGCTATATTGAAAATTTAACAAAACCGGTTAAACAATCCAATGTACTCACTTTTGAAGAGTTGAACCCAGGGTGGATTTCAATAAATGGATCCTCGCGCATTATTCATAAAAGTAAAAGCATAAGTAAAAGCATAAGTAAAAGTGGTAAGGCACCTTTCGAACCCCGATACATTGATATGGTAAATAGAATAAACACGAATTACGTGAATTACAAAGAAAATTATATCGAATTATGGGGACAAGAAGAATACGAACATATGTTTTTATTTCCAAATTATAATTATTGTGAGTATGACTATTATACGGATGATGAGGAAGAAGATGACGAAGAAGAATATGATGAAGAATACTAAAATTAGTTAGATTAATAATTGTAAAATGTTTATAATTATTAATGTTTATGGACAAATTCGAAAACCTAGATGACGATTGGATAAAAAAATTTGAAACAAAGGACGAAGTATTCAAAGATTTTTATAAAGAAGATATTTATTATACAAACATACATATCGTTTATGTCAATCGAAATTTGGAAATAGAAAATGTCAAAGAAGAAACGTTCATATTATCCGTACCAAACAACATAACCCGCGAAGAAATCATATATTTGTTAAAGAAAAATACAACATCTAATGATAAGCATTATAAAATAGTATCTATTTTGAAATATAATATAACCCTTAATCCAGATCAAGTAACAAAATATGTAAATGCATCGACGCGCGAAACCGAATCTTATTTAGAGGAAATAAACCACATAGATAGTATTTCTTTTGATAAATCCATTTGCACCTTTCAAGATCTAACCGACATTTATTTTATTTTTTATGAGAAACTAGATAAAAATAAAAATAATGTAACTAGAAAAATCGTATTAAATAATAAAAAAAAGAAAGGTACCAGAAAAGACTATTAAAAAAATAATATAAAGGTTTTGCATCAACTTTTTAAATATGTTAACACCAAAACAATGTGGTGAAAACGCACATATAGAATACACCTGGTCTACTAATTTGAAAGAGAGAATGGTTCAATTTTTCTATCAGTGTAATAGGTGTGAAGCAAAAAGAGTAGCACAGTTAAGTAATATATTGAAAGAACTTTTAACTAGTATTGGAATAGATAAACCCTATCATCTGAATATTTTATACCGAATGATAGGCCATACACGCGACATTGTAAATGGTAAAGGAGAATATACTCTTTCCTATATGATGATAAATGTTTGGTATGATTTTTATCCGGAACTAGCCAAACATGCATTCACCTGTTTTGTAAAGCTAGAGGATAGTCAACCATATGGTTCCTGGAAAGATATTAAATATTTTTGTCAATATTGTCTAGATAGTGGCCGGGATATAAGACATCCACTCATTTTATATGCTCTCTCTTTATTGAATACTCAACTGAAAACGGATCTTCTAAATAAATCCGACGACAAAATATCATTGGTCGCCAAATGGATTCCGAGAGAAGATAGTAAGTTCGGACAATTTTACGAAATATTAGCAGTTGATTATTTTAATGAAATAACATTAACAGCATATGATGATTGTAGCCGCGAAAAAGCTACCTTGAAATGTAAAACAAAGTACAGAAAGATAATATCTGCGTTGAACAAACGGCTAAAAACGGTTCAAATAAATCAGTGTGAAAATACATGGGCAAACATAAATTTCAACGAGGTAACTTCCGTCACTTTGGCAAAAAATCGTAAAGCATTCTTGAATAAAAGGATTGGCGGCGAAACAAAGTATCCCGATAATAAAGATAGGACAACATGTGCAGACAATTTGAATACATATATCGAGAATAGGGTTGAATATGGATTAGATATAAAAGGTAAACATATAGGATTAGAATTATTTACTAGTACGGCAATAGATTTAATAAATAGAGAAAAATCAGGAGATAATAATATTCAATCTGAAAAAGATCTTTTAAATCTTCAGTGGAAAAATAATGCAAGTCAAAATAGTGAATTGAATAATTGTATAGCTTTGATAGATATATCCGAATCTATGTACGGAGAACCTATGTATGTAGCTAATGCACTCGGAATACGAATTTCCGAAAAATCAAAATTGGGAAAAAGAATTATGACGTTTGATAATAAACCCCGATGGATAAATTTGGAAAAGTGTGATGACTTTGTCTCTATGACTAAGTTAATTTGTAAAGACGCGGGACCGAATACTAATTTTTATGCTGCATTAGAACTGATTTTGGATGCTATAATAGAAACGAAATTAAAGCCCGAAGAGGTATCCGATTTGACGTTGATAATACTTTCGGATATGCAAATGGCTTGTACAGTTTATAATAATTCACAACCGGTTTATGATGCAATAGAACAAAAATATAAAGAAGCCGGAATAAAATTATATAACAAACCATTTCATACGCCACATATTGTATTCTGGAATTTAAGAAGTACTGATGGATTCCCAGTATTATCTTTACAAAAGAATGCCTCGATGATTACTGGTTTTAATCCGGTGCTTTTGAATACCTTTTGTAAAGAGGGAACAAGTACATTCCGTTCATGTACTCCCTTTGATAATTTAGAAAAAATGGTAATGAACAAACGATACGATTACTTAGGATATAAAATATCAACAAATATATAAAAATGGATTATGAAAATAACGAAATCCCCTATTTTATTTTTCAAACGTGGCACTCCTATAAATTGCCAGTAGGGATGTATAATGCTGTCAATAATTTAATTATAAATAATCGTGAATTCAAATACTTTTTATTTGACGACGAACGATGTAGAAAATTTATTAAACATAACTATAGTGCTTCCATATATAATGCTTATACAAGATTAATACCCGGGGCTTACAAAGCAGATTTATGGCGTTATTGTGTTTTATATAAACACGGTGGAATTTATTTGGATATGAGATATACTCCCCATAAGCAATACAAATTAATTAATTTAATGAAGCACGAACATTTTGTAAAAGATATAGATGGTCATAATATATATAATGCATGTATGGTTTGTAAGGCAGGTAATCCACTGCTAAAAAAATGTATTGATGAGATTGTTATAAATGTAAAAAATAAAAACTACGGTTCTAGTTTTTTATCTCCTACCGGCCCAGAATTGTTAGGAAGATTGGCCAAACCAATGTCAAATATAATTATTGATATGAAACATGAGAACAAAAACAAGAGAAAAACAATAAAATATAATGGGGTTACTATTTTGATAGGTTATGACAATTATCATTGCGAGCGAGATAAAAATTCAAAAAAACCACATTATGCTTTATTATGGAATGATAGAAAAGTATACATATAATATATATTTGATGTCGTCCGTAATAAAGAAAAACGTATATTTAACGTGGGGTACATTGGATTTTTCAGACGAATTAAAAGAAAATATAAATACGTTAAAGGAGAGAAATCCGGAATTCAAATTCCATATATATGACGATAAAATGTGCCGCGATTTTATTGCCAAACATTTTAGCAAAAATGTGTTGTTTGCATACGATAATTTAATCCCCGGGGCTTATAAAGCCGATTTATGGCGGTATTGTATCCTCTTCATGAATGGGGGTATCTATATGGATATAAAACTATGTACAATACCTCCATTCAAATTAATAGATGTAGCAGATGGCGAATATTTGGTATCGGATCGTCCTCCTAATACAATATATAACGCATTCATGGTTTGTAAACCCCATAACTTGCTTTTAAAATGTGCTATTTCAAAAATTATTTATAATGTAAAAAACAAGGTTTATGGCACCGATCCTTTAGATCCTACCGGTCCTCGATTGTTGGGAACCCTTATGACAACCCTGAATAGAGTTAAAAAAAAAAATATAAAATGTCAATTAAGTCATTATAATAAAGGGGGGTTTATAACATTTAAAAATAAGTTTGTTTTAACAAACACTTTTCATGGTTATAAAAAAATGAGAAACAATTATTATACACAACAAAATACAGCACACTATGATACATTATGGCGTGCTCGAAAAATATATAAATAAAGCCTATTTAAAAAACTATATTTATTGATATATATGAGATATTTTGTTGATTTAGATAATACTTTGTGTATTACTACAAATAGTGAATATATTAATTCTATACCCATTGTTGAACGAATCGAAGAGGTGAATAGACTAAAAGAGGCTGGTCACACCATTGTCATTTGGACCGCGCGAGGAAGTAAGTCTGGAACAAATTATACCGGCTTAACCCTCAAACAATTGGCCGAATGGAACGTAAAATATGACTCATTATTAATGGAAAAACCCGATTATGATATTTACATAGACGATAAGTCGCATAATGTGGACGCTTTTTGGCCTATAATGGAGGAAAAATCAAAAAAAGAAGCGCCTATTATAGTGGAAAAGGGATGGGGTAAAGAAATCATATTTGTTAATAATGATGAATATTGTGGTAAAGTCATCTGTTTTGAGGCGAACAAGAAGTTTTCAATGCATTATCATTTAAAAAAGAAGGAAACCTGGTTTATAAGTAAAGGTAGTTTTGAATTACTTTGGATAGATACTGCAGCCGGAATTACCTATAAAGAAAAATTAAAGGTCGGGGATGTGATTACAAACGAAAGAGGCGCACCACACCAATTAATAGCTTTAGAATATAGCGAACTATTTGAGGTATCTACCAAACATTACGATGACGATAGTTTCAGAATTGTAAAGGGAAATTAATATTATATTTGTTTATTATAATATGAATATAGTTATCATCGGGGATTTAATATTGGATATTAATAATTATGGCACCATAACCAGGCTAGCACCCGAGGCGAATATTCCTATTTATAACGTTATCGAAACGTCATATAAATTAGGGGGCGCAGCCAATGTATGTTATAATTTGGAAAATCTAAATAGTAACGTTGAGTTAGTATCGGTAATTGGAACGGATATTCATAGTAAAACATTATTAGATGAATTAGCCAATAAAAAGATAAAACATAAACTGTTTTTGGATGAAAAACGAAAAACCACTCAAAAAACCCGTATTTTTAAAAATAATAATATTAGTGTTCGATTTGATATAGAAGATACTAATGATATATCGCCGACAATTGCCGACAATATAATCGACTATATTTTTTATAGGAATAAATCCGTAAATGCCATCATTGTTTCTGACTACGATAAAGGGGTAGTTAGTGAATATTTGTGTAGAAAATTGATTTCATTGGCAAACGATAGAGGTATACCTACTTTTATAGATCCAAAAACAAAAGATTATGAAAAATATAAAAATTGTTTCTTTTTAAAACCAAACTTGAATGAAATGAAAATAATGACCGTTCAATGTACTACCAATGATATTGAAAATAGACTGAGGTTTTTAAAAAAATCAATCAATTGTAAACACATATTATTAACAATGGGCGAAAATGGGATGATATTGTTGGAAAACGGAGTAAAAACGATTATTAACGGAATAAAAAGCAATAATGTGGTAGACGTAACTGGGTCTGGAGATATCGTCATCTCGATGCTAGTTTATTTTTTTATCGAAACCGGCGATCTTTTATACGCTTCAAAAATAGCGAATTCTGTCGCAGCAAAGGGAATCGAAGTATTAGGAAATTATGTTACTACCATGGATGATATAAAAGAGTATCGACATTACAAAATTATACATGATTATGAAAGAGACCGAATCGTTTCTCTAAGCAAAACAAAACAAAATATTGTTTTTACTAACGGGTGTTTTGATATACTCCATACGGCACATCTCAAACTTTTACAGTTTGCTAAAAAGCAGGGTGATATATTAGTTGTAGGATTGAACTCGGATAACTCAATTAAAAGATTGAAAGGAGAAAATAGACCTATTAATAATATAGAAGAGAGAAGCGTAATGTTAAGTCTATTCGATTTTATAGATTTTGTAATTATATTTAATGAAGATACGCCGTACACCATAATCCGTGATTTGAAACCAAATGTATTAGTAAAAGGCGGAGATTACAAAATAGACGAAGTAGTTGGTAACGACCTAGTAGACCGCGTTGTTTTGTTTGATGTCATTCAAAACAAAAGCACCACTAATATTATAACTAAAATAAAAAATATAAATTGATTATATGGGTGAACAAACTGAATATCACTTTCACAACAGTTATCATTTAGGTGATAATGTATTTAATCTTATTTTTTTTAACACTATTCGACGATATTATGAAACGAAAAATATTATTATTCATTATTATTGTAAAAAATGTTATATTTCACAGCTAGTCGAGTTTATAGATAGTAATCATTTGATTTTAAAACCACTTCATTTAAAACCACGGAATTCCATTGAGTTATGGGTAAACAATCGATTTTTTCCATATAATCACGATTTGTTACCCAAACCACTAGACTTTAATAACTTCTATGTCAATTTTTTTAACGTAGTGGTGCAAAAACTTAATTTTAGACTAAAACTTAATAAATTGGAATATCGTTGTAATCGCCTTTTGGATATGTATGATAACCATTTAAGCGACAAGTACAAAAATATAGATATTCTTTTTTTAAATTCTAAGCCACTTTCAGGCCAATTTGATTATAATCAAACCCAGTGGGATAATTATATAAAAAGAGCAAACAAATTGTTTAATGTTTGTACGACCACCAAAGTGGACGGGGTAAAGTCAACGGCAGATGATAAACTAACCATTAAATTTATAGCCACCATTTCGACCCATGTTCCAGTCATTATTGCGATAAATTCGGGCGTTTTACCCGGATTATTGAATAAGTACACGTTAAGTAATGTTAAACGATTTTATACGTTTGATAACAGATCCTATTATTCCTATCCAAACTTCGTATCCAAATCTTCTATTGAAGATATTAAACTATCCGAATTAAAGCCATTTATTAAGAAAAAATAACTTCACTACTTATAAATAGTTTTGCCGCGTTATTATTCAAAGCCATGATATGAAATGCACGATGTTCGCAATCTTCATACCGTCCATCAACCGTTGGATATTTTATAAATTGCAAGGAGGGAGACGCGGTTATTTGTTTATGAACATTTAAAAGATGTTTTGGTAACAAATCATAGCGAACCTTTCCGTCATAATATGTATTTGTAAATTTGTTTGTACGATATATAGCAAATCCATTAAATGCAGAGATACACGGCACCAAATCTCCCGGTTTTGTATTTTTTAATATTCGATCTATATATTTTTGAATAATTGTATAATGTCTTACGCTATTATTAAAATGATTATAACTAAAACAAAACGGATATATTGATAATCCCCAAATATCATAATAATTCGGTGACGTTTGAAATGATAAGGCGTCCCAATCGTCGCGTTTCAAATACTTGACAAGTTTACCTTCGTCGCAGTTTTTTGCATTTACATCATCCAAATCCATCATAATAAAGTATTTATATGTTTCCATATTTTTCATAACATAATTCAGGCAAAAATTGCGACCCTTGGCAATATTATGGGTTCGGAACCTGCTTACTTTTTTATCGTTTATAAAAAGCAATAAGCGTTTATTCACCTTTTGATACTCCAATAAACTAGATAACGTATTATCGGTCGATTTATCATAATAAATAAGTATTTTATAATTATCAAATAAGCGTCCGATCTTTTCTATGTTAGAAAACACTTTGGGTAAATATTTTCCACAATTTTTGGCAGTACCACAGATACAACAATTTGTTTTTGTAGACATTTATATTGTAATTGTTTTTTTAATTGAGTCAAATGAATGTATTAATATTTATGGTATAAGATATTAATGATTTCACTAGTTACTACTAGATTTGATAACAAAACCTGGGGAGAAAACCACGAGTTCAGAATAAATCATAATATAAATGGGTGTATTTACGGGTCGCCCTTCCAATTATCCAGTCATATTAATAATAACGATATTGTGTTTGTTATAGAAATGAATAATGCAACCAATTTGATCGAAGGAATAGGATTAATTAGAAACATTTCTCATAGTGACGACTATTGTCCCATACACAACGATTATAACTATAATAGATATATTTATAAAAGCAAATACCGCCTAGATCGTAATGATATCATTAAACAGGATAAAATGACATTATTAAATATAATAGAGTATATCGTATTTTATGAAAAAAACCACTTGAAACGCGGAACCGGGTTTACCATCTTGAATCAAGAATTAATCAAAAAGAAACATAACGCAAATATTAAAAGAATAAATCTTGAAAATCTTATACAAATGATTAAAAAAATGTTTAAAAACTTATTTACAGATAATATAAATATAAATATAAATGTCAATACACCCAGTTAATAATATTGATACTAATATCAAGAATTATACATTGGGCGAATTGATGGCTATCGCAGAGCTACAAGAGCTAGATCCTACAGAAATTGTTAGAAAAACAAATACATATATAAATAAATTTAAACATAAACGACCGATTTTATCTGCTTTTTTTACTGAAGTACAAAGCGAATTACTATCCTATGCTTCCGGTCTTATCGTTCCAGATGATACTGATGATGAGGATAAGATCGTCGTCGAAGCGGATGAACTCGAGGGATATCAAAATATGAAGGATGCCTATAATCCTTCTAATAAACGACAACAAGACGATTGGGATCAAAATCAATACCTCGAACAGGACGATACAAAACAAACTAGTAAAATAACAAATCGTCAACAAACGACCAAGACATTTGGTAATAATCAAGTTCCTATGAAACAAGAACAGGTTGCTACCACGGATACGTTTAATTTACCCGTCAAACAAGATTCATTAAATCCGAAATTAGAAAACACCATCACGCGATTTGTAAACATCGACTCTCAATTTCGACAATACACAAGTGGCCCCGATTCTAGTTCTACTGATTTCACCTTAGATTTATCCGATACTTTGAAAGATACGTTAAGTTTAAGACTTTTTTCTTTTCAAATACCACTTTCGTGGTATGCAATTGATAAATATTATGGAAATACGTGCTTTTGGATAGTTGACAACGATTATACGGTATCCATTAGTATACCATCTGGCAACTATACCCAATCCGATTTTGTGAATCAATTACAAAAAGCATTTATAGCCGCAGGGTTTAATCTAACCACTGCGGTAATACCTGTCGGAACTACGGCACCCGCAACTTATAACTCAAATAATGGGAAATTAACCTTTTATTTAAACGGAATAACCTATGAAGAAGACGGAAATGTATTATTTACCATTTCAGAAACGACGTTGGTTTTATTTTATGATTTCAGTGGAAAATTAATATGTGAAAGCAATTGTTTTAGTAAGGGGAATTATTACTTGAATAGTACACTCGGGTGGTTAATGGGATTTCGATTACCCTATATTAACGTCAGTACAGATGGTAATGAAGCACCGGCCATTTTAGACTTGAATGGTACTAAATATTTAATACTTGTAATCGACGATTATAATCAGAATCATATAAATAATAGTTTGGTATCGATTACTAAATTGAATAGTACGATTAAAATACCAGAATATTATTCGGGCGACTTGACCTATACGTGTAATCCTCCAACCCAAGGCGGATCAAATAATCTACCCGAATTAATCGCGGGTACTAAATT